>Ga0210040_10008309_pt1 | contig 12352 bp, 15 predicted proteins | sample CryGeyCG12114_NA_FD_185462 | JGI IMG/M metagenome (GOLD analysis project Ga0210040, IMG submission 185462) | Groundwater microbial communities from aquifer - Crystal Geyser CG19_WC_8/21/14_NA (SPAdes) (version 2) | ecosystem: Environmental > Aquatic > Deep subsurface > Groundwater | place: USA... | reverse complement strand
ACTTCCCGGGCAGAAAAAATGGACGAAGGGAGAAATACTTCGGAAAAGGGGAGGAAGATCCTATGATGTAAGTATCCATGGAGATGTGTACAGGAGGAATAGGAGACAGCTGATTGCCACCCAAGAGGAAATCCCTCAAGAACAAAATCGCGAAGATTTTGGGGAGTCAATGGAGGAGCCTCCAGACTCAACAATGAAGCTCAGAAGATCTCAGAGAAGAAGATCTATGCCTGCTAAATTTCATGATTATGTTTAAAATATAAATATTGTAATTTAGCAAATAATGAATTTCTACTTTTGTAAAAAAGGGAAGATGTGATGATATTCATTGCATTACATAGTTTGAGTTAAACGCCAGCTAGTTTGTAGTTTAGGTTTGTAGTGATGCAATGATTGAAGTGTAATGTATGCTTTGTTTGTGTATATATGGAATGGAGAGATCACTCTCAATCCGACTGCCGTAGTGCTAAGATTCTCCATATTACTGTTGTAATTAATTAAAGTAATTAAGTAATAAACTGAAGTTAAATCAGAATACAAAACTGCTAAATAACTACATTTCTTGTCTGACACAAAGAACCTAACACATGACTTGCATGAGACTATATGAAAATAATGTTAAATCTTGCGTTGTCGTTGTATTTCTGTATTGTGTTTCATTTTCTTACTTATGACTGCTCATAATGCTAATGCATACAATTACAATTATTCATGGACCCATACGGTTCATGGATGTATGAAAAGCTGAGCTGAGCTCCAGTCATCTATAAAGTACACAGTTGTCCATGTACTCAATTCTTGCTCTCTACATTGTAAATTTTTAAAATGTAAACTCAGGCAAACATTTTGTCATTTGTTTAATTTCCCATTTACTCATCTGCTCGCATCTATCTTGGGACCATATTTTTACTTTGATATTTATTATAAAATAGATTCTTTCATGAAAAGCATTAATTAAGCTCCGACGACCGATCCCAGTAAGCAAGAAAATAACAGTTGGTATGTACTAATTGTATTAATATTGGTCAGTAATATAATTACATTCAATGCAATTCAATTTAAATTCAATCTTCCAGCCGAAAACAGTAGGCTTTCAGCAGTAGCAAAGCATGCAAGTTTGCGTAATAATGTTTTCTTTGTCTTAAAGACCCTATTTTTACATTGAGATTCAAAAGACCAGTGAAAATATTTGGGCACTAATTTAATCGTCCGCTGTATTGTTTGTGTTTTCTACAAGGCGTTAAGAATTAACTTATCAATAATTAATTTTTAGCGAATAGCACCAGCTCGACTGAATGACTGACAATAACAAATCTAAAGTGTCTGGCCTGGCAGGTGGTTTAGTCTTAAAACTGCAAAAATCAGGAAAGTCCTTGAGGCTATTCAGTGTCCTGTTTCCACTGAATTTTCCTGCCAGTCCGCAGCCTTGTTAGTAGAAAGTACTAACTTACCTAATTACTAAACAGTACGGCTTCAGGCTACACTGATTAATAAGTTGTCCACTTACAGTACATAAAAACCTCTTTATGATTTGTTTCTTTGCTGCCTGTATTTACAGACGAATAAGATTAAGAAATTTATCTCCCTGAAGAACAAGAATTTGATGCAAATCGATGCCTAGATCTAGAAGATGGAGGCATAACTGCTCATTTTGACATTTTACCGACTGACTATTTTTTAACCAAGGAGAAGAAGAGGAGATGTTGTCCTATGTGAAGAATCTAATGGGGATTCAGGAGGAAAACCAAGATCACCTGGTAGGAATCGGTGTTGTAGAAGAAGTTAATTCACCAACCGAGCTTTTGGAATCGAGCAATAAGGAGGTTTGTGTGAAATTTCTATTCAATGCATGCATAGAATCATGTCTAGGTTTTATTTCACGATGCTCACTAATAAAATGCCGTGTTTCTAAAGAACTTAACCCCAAAGCTATCGAAAGCCTTAGATGAGCAGGGTTTTGGGTCCGAAGAAGAAACTAATGATGATGATGATGACCAAGTAGAAGAAACAATTAAATCGTCCGGGTGTATAACCAGTTTGGATCTTTCTATGTCCAAAGGGGTGATAAGTCGTAAGTATCAATTCGAAATAGAAAAGTTTTGTGTTGCTAATCATGGATACAGCGTCGGAACGATGGTGGATTTCACGGCGGAGAAGTATCGACAGGATCCATTCTTCACGGTGACTTCAATGAGCCCAAAGGTGTCCCAGGTCGCAAAGGAAAATGAAGAACTGCGGTTTCAAAAGCAGGTACGGAATGTTCAAGTCAATCGCATTGATCGGGATGATATTATTGTCGTTTGGGATACTTCGGATCGCCGTTCATCGTCTCAGCATTTGCGCATTGACGACATTAAACATCTGTTGCCACAATTTCCGTTAATGAAAGGTTAGTAGGACAAAATTTATAAACTTCCGCTGAATTTTTTCGGATATGTGCTTGCAATATTTTTTGTTCGCTTTTTTAGGCGATTGGCTTCGATTGGAAATTCAGAAAAGCGTGAAAAGAGAATCTATTCCGAACAATGAGGACGAGGATTTTCAAATTGCTGAAGATATTCCTAGTAAAATTTTATCCATTCAGCCGACTCGGCAGAAAACCATTGTAGGGAATGTTCAATCAGACGAATCCTGTGTTTCTATCAATGGAGATATATATTTTACCAATCAGGAAGTGATAAATACAAGACGGCATTTAGGGCATGGGGACGAAGTAAAATGCATTGCCATTGAGTCAGAACAATATATTGGAAGGAAGCAATTTAACTTCAGGGCGGTGACCGTTGTACCGTATAATTTTACCAAGAAGTTTCACAAAAGGTACCTGATTAGAGGCTATGCAAATGAAACATTTTAACGTCATCTGTTGTGCTTACGTAACCTGATCTTGCTAATGCTAAAGCTCGCAAAATAAGTATTTGTATGCGTAGTTTTAGTATCTCTAAAAAACTAATTGCAGACAAGAAGGAGCTGAAGCTGACGAATGGGTGGACGAATCCGAAGAAACGGAAGAAGAACATATTGATGTGAAACAACGTATGAAAAAACTATACATGGAACCTCCTGGAATAAAAATTCGCCCGTACGAGGTTAAATTTGGGGCAGTGAAAATTGGATCAACATTTATGAAACAACTGACAATCGAAAATAACTCATCGTCCGAAATTCAATTTTTGAAAGCTAACTTAGGGTTGGATCAAAGCGTTTGTAAATTCACCATGCGATATCCATTCAGAGAAAGTGACACTGTTGTAGCATGCATTGAGCCAAATCAGAGTTTCACTTTTGAAGTTATAGCTGAGCCTCTTATGTTAGGAAAAACAAAGGAACTCTGTATGTTGCATTTTAAGCATTTTAAGATTGCTAGAGATTTGATTGTTACTGGATTATCAGGAGAGGAAGAAGTAATTTCGAAACTTAGCCGGCCTCATGTTTATGGAAAGCCAAGGTACTCTGTAATGTAGCAAAACTTCTCTTTTTTCTATTCTGAAACAACTTAACGTGCATTTTTGTATGTTTAGATTCCGAGAAAATGATTTGGTCAAGAGAGTTATTGATTCTTCATCTAGACAAAGAGTGAAAGGGCCTCAAACATTCAGGGCTCCCTTTTTTTCTGGGAAAGAAATACCTAGGTATACCGTTCCAAATAGTATCAGACAGATTCGAAGTGAAAAAAAGTGAGAACATGTGAATGAGTCAATACATTATATCAATGGTAAATTTTTTTGGATGTTGCATGCGAAGTATTCATGTGCTTTTTATCAATTCTTACAGTGAACGTCTTCTTCTGGAAGAATATCCGAACTGTGGAAAGAAACTAAGTGACTTGAATTATTGTGTAAGTATTTTAAAAAATCAATAGATTCCATTGGATAGGAATTTACTACTGTATAGTACTGTACTGTAAAATGCAAATGAATGGAATGAACCATACATTTTGAATTCCATTATAGGACAAATTTCAAGTTAGTTTATGGCTGGAAGAAGTGGAATCCGATATCAAGAGGCAACAATTTAGTATGAACGATGTACATTTGCATCCAACTGGAGATTTCTTTTCCGTCAAAGTTCCTTATTTGGAGGAAATTCAGCCGCCATTGAATCCAAAAGACAATGTTGCTGTTTACGATGATGTCGATAAAAGTTTGTTTCCTTAATTAAATTATCTAATTTTTGAAGTTTTGGAGTTTTTATGCTGAAGAAAAATCATAAACTATATTCTTTTATTTTTTTAAAGCTAAGAAATATGGGGGAAATATTCAAAAAATAAATTTCCAAGATTGCACCATCTTTTTGCAATTCTCACCCCAGTTCAATTCGAAGTATAAGGGTGGACCCCTTCGTTTAGAATTTTGTATCGGACGTAGCACATTCGTACGTCAACATCATGCGATCCGTACTGCGAAGGCCTGCTTGACCAAAGAAGTACTTTTTCCTCAAGACGTTGTCAGCAAATCTCCAAAGATTCCATTTTACGAGGATGAAAACCAAACTAGTGCAGACAATTCAGGTTCTGAAGATTTGCAACCTGAAGATTTTAATGATTTCCTTGATGACGCTGCAGAAGACTTGTTGGTACGTATTGTTCGCCATCAGCATTCATATTTCCGTTGTAATTCACCCTAACCACAAGGTATGGATATAAATATTGTGAGATCCATAACTTCGATCTTTTAGGAAGAAGAGGGAGAAGATGAAACACCCATTTTTGGAAATGTCCGGCCAAATAGGAAAACGACGCTCCACAAACGGAATATGAAAACCAGTAATCCAATGGTGAATAAAAGACAACAGAGCTTTGGTGTACCTTTTGTGAGTGATACTAAAGAGTCCATTTTGGACCAAGCAAAATTGAAGTGGTTCAATAAGAAATTAAATACCGAGCAAAAGGATGCGGTTCGAAGGATTTTAAAAGGACAAGGTCGTCCTGTGCCTTATATTATTTATGGTCCTCCCGGTTAGCAATTTTTCACGATATAAACTATTTATATTAGACTCAAAATATATTAAAAATGCTCTATTGTCTGTATTTTGCATTCACAGGAACTGGAAAAACGGTGACTCTTGTTGAAGCTGTTAAACAAGTTTATGCTTTGGATCCAAATTCTAGGTACTATTAAAATTAGACTTTCACGTTAACAAGCTATAAAATATAAATCATTGCATTTTTTCAACTAAAACTTTTTTCTCCAGAATTTTGGTGTCCACTCCAACCAATGCTTCCGCTGATGTAATTACTTCCCACTTAATTGCTAGCAAATTGTATGAAATTGGAAAACTAGTGAGACTTAACGGGTTCATGAGATCAGAACTAGACATACCGGAAAGAATTCTACCATTTTGTTCCGATGGAGAAAATTTGAGCAATGTTGTCAGAAGCCGAATAATTATTTCTACGTGTGCAACTGCTGGTCAATTTTTTCAGCTAAATCTTTCTGCGGGTCATTTCACTCATGTATTTGTAGATGAAGCTGGCTGCTGTACTGAACCTGATACTTTGATTCCCGCAGTTTTGCTTGCTATAGAGAAAGGGGGTCATGTAAGTTGGAAGAAATAAATAATACTATCTATGTTCAGAAAACTGGTTGCAAAATTTTTATTGATTTTTTGTTATTTATTGCACAGCTCATTTTAGCAGGAGATCCGAATCAATTAGGTCCTATGTTAAACAGTGAATTTGCGGAAAACATGGGTTTAAAAAGATCATTTTTGGAGCGTCTTATGACTCTACCACTATATCAACGAAATGAAACTCTTTTTCCACAAGAAAAGTACAATCCACTGGTTGTCACCAAGTTGGTCAAGAGTTACCGAGCCCATAAAACGTTGTTACAAGTGCCTTCTATGCTTTTTTATGACAATGAATTGGTATCCTGTGCTGCCGTTGAAGAAGTGGAGGAATTTTGTTCTAGACCAGCGGTTGTGGATTCATTGTTGAAAGCGCCAGGGGTACCTTTGTTGTTTTGTGGTGTCGCTGGAGAATCCAGAAAAGAACGCCTGGAGACTAGTTGGCACAACAAGCCTGAAGTTATGGAAGTTATTCGATACGTAAAGATTTTGAGGGATTATTGTAGTGTGGCTTTTGAAGATATTGGCATCATCACTCCGTATCGGCAACAGGTGATTTCTTCAGTTGCTTTACTTTTAGTTATGTATTCCCTCTCCGCGAATTAGTACGTTTTAATGTGCTGAGTTGTAATCTAATCTAAATCCGTCATTCCTGCAAGTAGTGACGCTAGATACTGATCATGGTTTGGTTTTTTGGATTTTTTCAGAAAGACAAGATTCGTACAGCACTGAAACTGAACTTTCTTAACAACGAGGTGTGCAAAGTGGGCACAGTAGAAGAATTTCAAGGTGGAGAGCGAAAAGTGATAATCATTTCCACAGTTCGTTCATATCATGAGGACAGGGTTGATGACAATAAGCACCGATTGAATTTCATTTACAATCCTAAAAGGTTTAACGTAATGATCACCAGAGCGAAATGTATGCTCATTATTGTGGGAAATCCTCATGTATTGAATGAGTGCAAATACTGGAAGGAGTTGCTTAAGTTTTGTATAAAATTGGGTGCATACAAAGGTGAGTCGAGGCTATTCTATTATAATTATGTTGAAACATTTTTTCGGCTCTATATAAATTTTGGTCTTCATATTTAGGCACAAGCTTACCGTCAGAATTGGACGAAGGGGCCCAAAAAATTTTGCAAGAATTTGAAGAAGGTACAAGACGTGTAATTGTACGGGAGCCAATATTGCCCAGTCAAAGAACTGAAGGATACGACCCTGGGGTAGATGAAGACGAAGATTTTTAAAAGTTGGGTTTTTGAAGACTGGAGAATCTCTGGAACATGGATGTTTAAATAAGGGAGCAAAATTAGATACATGGATATCAATCATATCTTACTATTGTGATCATGTCATGTATTATGTTTATTTACCGTTTTTAGTGTCAATTTGACCAAATTTTTAGATGTATGCATGCTTTTCAAACAAGCATTTAGATTTTATGGAGATTTAGACTTTGTTATTGTTATTTTTTCTCAATGCAACAATTCTGTTTGTTGTGTTCTGAGAATTGTGAACTCACCTGGTTGAGTGAGTTGGTTGTGTATTCCATTAGGAAAAAACGTGTCGACGTAGTAAAGTCGATGCGTTTTTCAATATAACTTTTTCGAAAAATCCATACAATCCTACCGAATGGAGATTACACAATGGAACCGAGCAAACGGTTGGCTATATATAGTTTGAATTTTAAACTTGTTTCTAGTGTATGCGTGTATAGTATGACACTAACTTTAACATTTCACTGCACTTTAAAAAAGCTTGGAATTTTGTGTTTTTTTGTAAATTGATTGCATTGCTTTTTTCTGCCTTAATTTGATTGAAACGATTGTTTGTATCTTTTTGCAGATAGATTAGGTACATTTGAATATTGGGTTTTATAGCTATGCTATTTTTATTCCAAGACGAAGGACTTTTGTTATTTTACTCGTTCATGTAATTGGATTTGATGATTTGAAATATGATGAGGCCTATGAAATAAAGGTTTCACATTTGCATCCATTGCTAACGCTTTCAAATTATTACAATTTTTGCCGAGTTAATTTCACCGCATCGCAAAATGCATGTCATTCATTAGGGGTATTCACGAGCACCGGGGTAACGGGGTGTAAGGGTATTAGGGTAACTTTTCTCCATTTAAATACACTAGCCGGGCCCACTGGCCTATGGCCAGACTCACTCTTACGAGCATGCAAAATTTTGAATGACCACAAATTTTCTGACGCATGGTAAGTTTCTAGAATGTCATAAACGAAATTGTTGAAGGACAGGTGAAACAAACTTGCTATAAAGTCGTTTATGACATTACGTCAGATTTACAAAAAGTTACCCTAATACCCTTATACCCCGTTACCCCGGTGCTCGTGAATACCCCTATTGTACAGTGGCCTTTTCATCACCCAACTGCCTTTGTCTGTGTTATGTGAAGGTTGTGAAACTCACTCAACCATAGGCGCGCGAATGAAATTAGCCTAAATTCTGCAGAAAAAAATTCGTGGAGGAAAAACTGAATTTTTTCTTTGAATTTTAGACCTGTGTCAAATATGTTAGTTTTATGTTGCCATAATCTCCATGCTTGTCCTTAATCAAGAATCAAGAAGAATCCAAGGTATATAGAATAGATTTATATAATATATAATTAATCAAAGGATTGGTTTGACGGAATTTTTTGCAAGTTTCTTTGTTCTCGCAAGTTATTTACAAACATTGAATGGGAATTTCGTAGGTCAAGGTCACTCGTGTGCGTGTGACATCACACGCAAGTCAACTCGCCACTTGTTTAATTTTTAGCTTTAATTAAACTGACGTAATATGATTGCTACGGAGAACTCTGCCAAGGTAGAAAAGGAGAAATTACTGAAAACGGAGCCGGCCTCAGATGCCAAACCCAGTACGAATTGTAGAGGATCAAGTACTCATGGATGGAAAGTTCGAATGGATCATGAATTCCCTGAAAAATGGTCCCAATCTCTCATTCCAAGACTTCATCAAATTCCTGACCTGTTGCCATTGTTCATTAGGTAAGGAGTACAAGAGCAGCTGATCCATCACGATCAAACAAAATTTTTCTTCGATAAAGTATAAATATTTTATAATATAATCGCTGGTTTCAGGTACTTTTTTTGGTGGCTGAAAACTTGGATTTTTTTGAGACTCAAGCCATTTATCGACCTAAAATGTCTGCAAGGAAAACGCATTTATGGTAAATTATTTAGTTAGTTTACTTTATTATTATTTCTCATTTCCATCTGTTTTGAATGACTGTGTACACTAACCCTATATGTATCCTTCAGGAGTCCCAATCGGTGGAATCGGAGGGGGCACAATCGGTCGGGGATTTGCGGGTCAATTTTGCCGATTTCAAATGACCCCTGGCCTCTATTCGTACGAAGTTGTTCACGCGGATCAGTTCATTCTCTCTGTCCATAGTTGTAAAGATGAATCACTAATGTATCAAAAAGTTTTATCTGGTGCTGGAAATCCTGGAACTTTATCAGCCTGGGATTGGAGCTTTGATCCCTCTCAAGGGAGCTACACTGGCCTATATCCTAGAGCTTGGTATGAATTCAACATTCCTGAAGTTTCTCTAAAACTTGTGTGCCGACAAATTTCTCCAGTCATTCCTCATAATTATGAGGTAAGTAAAAACTATTCGACCCCAATCTCTAATTATCCGGATTCCTATGAAATCTCACAACATAGTAGTTTACCGCTAGAAGTTCACTAACTTCATGAGCTTTTTTAATAATATGACGATTTGGGGTATTTTTATAGGACTCGACAATCCCAGGGGCAGTATTCGAGTGGCAAATAGAAAACAAAGGATTAGAAGATGTACGAATCTCTATTACTTTCACATTTAAAAATGGAGTTGGTGCTAAATGTGATGGGAAAGGAACTTGTTCTAGTCAATCATTTCAGTGCAGTAGCAGTGGAAATAATGTAGAGTCTCAAAAGAACATAAAAGGAATCTCTATTAACCAAGTGATCGAAAAAATTGAAACAACTTATGCGTTAGGGTGCTTGGAAAAGGTATGTTTTTCGTCGTTCAATAATCCAATGAAAATAAAATGAAAAATAGTAACGTTATTTTGTCGTTTTCGTTTTGCAGCCTGGCCAATCTGTAACTCATGTAAATCAGTTTGATGTAAAAACTGGGCTGGACATATGGACTAAATTACAAAAGTCTGGAAAATTAGACTGTGAATCTTGTTATTATGAAATACTCAAAGGCGAACTTGGAGCTGCTGTATGTTGTTCCAGTGTTGTGAAATCAAACGATCAAGACCAAATGGTTTTTTCTTTAGGCTGGCATCAGCCTGTTATTAAATTCAAGCAAACCAAGCATAGTGGATTTAAAAGGTAAAAGGATGATTTGTGAATTGTATGGGGGTGGGTTAAAAATATCTGCAATGTTGCATAAGTATGAATGATATTGACTCTTTTACAGACGCTACACCCGGTTCATAAATTGCCAACCTTCAACAACGGATGTCAATGGAAATCCCGATGAAAAACTTAATACATTCGCAGCCAAGAATCTAGTTCAGTATTGTATTTCTTCGTATCGTAAATGGGAAGATGAGATTATTTTATGGCAGAAACCAGTTTTGGAAGATTCGTAAGTAAAGTATAGACTAACATTTCTGGTATTTATTGTTAGGTGGCGTTATATCCTGTTGGGTTTAAATGTCGTCAAAATGTTTTCTTATGGTTGATTACTAACTCTGGACTCGCATTTATTTTGATGAATGAACTAAGATTTTTTTCCGTATTTTCGCAAATAATAGTTCCCTGCCTGATTGGTTCAAAAGCGCCATTTTTAACGAGCTCTACTTTATTGCTGATGGTGGCACTGTTTGGTTGGATTATACTACTGACACACTGCCACGCTCTGTCAAGGACAATGTACGGGAGGAATATGGCCGTTTTGCGTACCTTGAAGCACATGAGTATCGCATGTACAATACTTATGACGTCCATTTCTACTCTTCATGGGCCCTGGCTAGTTTATGGCCCAAGTTGCAGCTTAGCATTCAATATGACTTTGCTGATACCATTGTGTTCAACGATAGTGCTGTGCGCACTCATTTATTCCATGGGGATCGATCTGCAAGGAAGATTGTAAATTCTGTTCCTCATGATCTTGGTAAGAATTTGCACATCATTTTCGGGATGATATTTCCGAGATTTGGAGTGTCTGATTTTAATTTATTTACTATTTGGTATTTATTTACTCAGGTGATCCATGTGAAGACCCATACACAAAAATAAACTCATATCTCATGCATGAAATCTCAAGTTGGAAAGATTTGAATCTCAAATTCGTCATGCAAGTATACAGAGACTGGAAAATGACCAAAGATGACACCTATTTGAATCTCATGGTTCCATATTGCCAAAATGTAATGAAAAAATCCATTGCATGGGATACAGATGGGGATGGTCTCATTGAGAATTCTGGATCAGCAGATCAAACTTATGACACCTGGATAATGAAGGGTGCCAGTGCTTACTGTGGCGGACTTTGGCTTGCATCTTTGCATGCTATGGTCCGAATGTTGAAGGCTTGTAATTCGGAAGATGCCCAGAAATGGAATGACATCGAAATGTATCAAGATATGTTGACTCGTGGAGCAAAGTCTTACGACTCGAAATTATGGACTGGAGAATACTACAAGTTTGATTGCTCCGGTTAGCAGGTTATCCACATTTTTACGGCTTTGATAGATTTGCAAACAGTAATATCAACGCATTCTTTAAAGGTGGAAGTCACAGCTTGAGCATCCATTCCGATCAGCTGTGTGGCCATTGGTTTTTGAAACTATGTGAAGATGATGATTCCAACATTTTTCCTACTGCCAAAGTTGAAACTGCTTTGGATACAATGTATTCGAAAAATGTGAAATGCTTAAAAGATGGGAAGATGGGGGCAGCGAATGGAATGATGCCGGATGGATCTATTGACACTTTTACTATTCAAAGTGAAGAGACTTGGACTGGTGTTACGTATGCGCTAGCTTCTACTATGATTGCACATGTAAGTTTCATCGGATGGAACAGTTCCATTCGGGGGAGTGCAGAGCATTTTTATTGCTGCTTCGGTAGTGCTTTGGGATAAAATACACTGTGTGCATGCGCAGGGAAGGACAACCGAAGGGTTCAAAACTGCTGAAGGAATCTATCGCACAGTCTACGAAAGAATTGGATTGGGATTTGAAACCCCTGAAGCTTTAGGCCATACAGGTACTTACAGGGCCATTGGATACATGAGACCCCTTAGCATTTGGTCCATGCTACTGGCTCATAACTTAAATCGCTCCTAGTTTTTGTTAATTTTTATAATCTCGATATGTTTTCTGCTTGAATAGTTTTAGTAGCAAACATTGATGTATGCATGTTGATATCTTAAAAATAGTATGGTGGAGTAGAGGCTTCACGTTAATAATAATAATTAAGATTTAAACGTTTATCTTCACTTATCCCTGTTTTGTTATCGATTTTTTTTATTTATTGTATTTTATTGTAATTAGAATCAGATTGCTCTGATAAAACTACTTTTAGTTACCTTCAACGGAGGGCGATGTGAGAAGGTACAGCGAGATTAGCCGCATAAAATTATGTAAGCGTTATACTTTTACTCTTTTACTTTATGGATTACCATTTACCATCGCCTACTTTACTTATAATTAGTTGTATAGCTTTACTCATTAAATGGTATTGTAGTGCTCTTTCTCACTATAATTCTTACGAGACGCTACAATTATTTAATTTTGTGGGTTCCA
>Ga0210040_10008308_pt1 | contig 12352 bp, 11 predicted proteins | sample CryGeyCG12114_NA_FD_185462 | JGI IMG/M metagenome (GOLD analysis project Ga0210040, IMG submission 185462) | Groundwater microbial communities from aquifer - Crystal Geyser CG19_WC_8/21/14_NA (SPAdes) (version 2) | ecosystem: Environmental > Aquatic > Deep subsurface > Groundwater | place: USA... | reverse complement strand
CGTCCTCGGACACCGGCCACGGCGGGACGGGGCCCTCGGCGTCCCTGCCGAAGTCGGCGACGATCTGCTGCCACACCGCGTCGGTGTCGTCCGGGGGCGGGGCGGCGTCCGGCCGGTCGTCCGGGCCCGCGGCCTGCGCGACCGGCTCGGAGGTGCGCCCGGGCGGGTCGGGCAGCTGCGGCGGTCGCAGGACCCGGACCGCCGCCGTCCGCGGCACGGCCTGCACGAAGCCGTGGGCCGTGGCGCCCGGCTCGCGCTCGGCGAGCAGCGCCGACAGGTCCTGGACCTCCTTGGTGACGACCGAGCGCGCGGTGTCGGCCTTGCTCGGGTCGACCCACAGGCGGTGCAGCGGCCGGTCGGGCAGCTGGGCGGCGCGCGTCCAGGCGTTCGACCCCGCGGCCGGCTCGACGAACGCCGGGACGTCGGCGCTCGCCAGGCTGCTCAGCAGCGCCTCGGACAGCCGCGGGTCGAGGTCGACCAGCGCGCCCCAGTCGGCGGAGGGCAGGCCGTTGTCACGGCGCCCGGAGGGAGCGGGGACGTCCATCGCGCTCACCCTGCTGCGGCGTGGGCGTGCGCCTGGACGAAGGCCAGGCTGCCTCGGAAGATCGTCGGGGCGTCGTTGTCGAGCGTCGCGACGTGGTAGCTGTCCTCCAGGACGCGCTCCTCGACGGTGCCGCCGGCGAGGCCGGCCAGCAGGGTGCGGCCGCTGACCGGTGGCACGACGCGGTCGGTCCGGCTGCGGTAGACGAGCACCGGGCAGGAGATCCGCGACAGGTCGCGGGCGACGACCGGCCAGGCCGACTGCAGCGAGGCGAACGCCTTCAGCGGCACCCGGTCGTACGCCAGCTCGGTCACCCCCGGCTTCTTGATGTCGCTCGCGACGCCGGGGAAGGACGGGACGAACCGGCTCAGCAGCGGGGCCAGCCGCGCGTCCCTGCGGTCGGTGCCGAGCGAGGCGTTGACGACGACGAGCCCGGCGACCTGGTCGGCGCGCAGCTCGGCGAGGCGCAGCGCCAGCGTCCCGCCCATCGACAGGCCCATCGCGAAGACCACCTCGCACTGGCCGCGCAGGACGTCCAAGGCGCGCTCGACCTCGGCGTACCAGTCGTCGAAGCGGGTGGCGTTCATGTCCTGCCAGCGGGTGCCGTGGCCGGGCAGGCGCGGGGCGAGGACGCGCAGGCCGGCGGCGCCCAGGTGCTCGGCCCACGGACGGATGCTCTGCGGCGTGCCGGTGAAGCCGTGGCTGAGCAGGACGCCGACCGGTCCGCCGGGCAGGTCGACCGGCTCGGCCCCGGGCAGCAGTCCGGGGACGGGCGGGGCGGAGGCGGGCACGACGGGCTCCAGCGGGTAGTCACGGACGGTGCGGCGGCGCCCAGGCATGGTCGCACGCAGACCCCTGCCGCGTCCCGGGTGACTGGTCGTTGCCCGGGACGGTCGCGCGCAACTAGGGTTCGGGCCTCACGGACGACGGGAGCTGACGATGGGCTACTGGCTGGTCAAGCTCTTCGCCGCGCCGATCCTGCGGCTGCTGTTCCGGCCCTACGTCACCGGCGCCGAGAACCTCCCGGTCACCGGCGGGGCCGTGCTCGCCGGCAACCACACCACCTTCCTCGACAACCTCATCATCCCGCTGGTGGTCCCGCGCAAGGTCACCTTCCTGGCCAAGAGCGACTACTTCACCGGCGGCGGGTTCAAGGGGCTGCTGCAGAAGCACTTCTTCTCCGGCGTCGGCATGATCCCGCTCGACCGCTCCGGTGGCGCGGCCAGCGAGGCGGCGCTGCGCACCGGGCTGGGCGTCCTGCAGCGCGGCGAGCTGCTCGGGCTCTACCCGGAGGGCACCCGCAGCCCCGACGGGCGGCTCTACCGCGGCAAGACCGGCGTGGCCCGCATGGCGCTCGAGGCGGGCGTCCCGGTCGTCCCCGTCGGCCTGATCGGCATGTTCGCCCTGCAGCCCGCCGGCCGGACCTTCCCCAAGCTCGGCAAGGTCGAGATCCGCATCGGCCCGCCGCTCGACTTCAGCCGCTACAGCGGCATGGAGGGCGACCGCTTCGTGCTGCGGTCCATCACCGACGAGGTCATGTACGAGCTCATGGTCCTGTCCGGCCAGGAGTACGTCGACCAGTACGCGACCAAGGCCAAGGCCGAGATCGAGCTGGCCCGGGCCGCCGCGCGCGAACCGCTGGTGAGCGACGCCCCGGCGCCCGTGCGCCGCGCCAGCTAGCCGCACCGCAGCACGGGGCAGGGCGGCGGCGTGCGCCTCGACACCGCCCTGTGGCGGGCCATCGCCGTCTACCGGCTGGCGGCGCTGCTCTACGCCGGCGGGTCGATGCTCGCGTTCTCCGACACCTACGCCCGGCCGGTCCTCGGCTGGGTGGTGCTCGGCGGCATGGCGGCGTGGACGGCCGGAGCCGCGCTGGCGTACTCCCGGCCGGCGCTGCGGCGCCGGCCCCTGGTCGTGCTCGACCTGGCGGTGACCCTCGCGGCGCTGCTGAGCTCGGTGGCGGTCATGTCGAGCGAGCGCATCCTGGCCGGCGACCCGACGGTGACGGTGAGCTGGGCCGCCGCGCCGGTGCTGGCCTGGGCGGTGTGGTCGGGCTGGCTCGGCGGGGCGTTCGCGGCGGTCGCCGTCGGCACCTGCGCCGTCCTCGTGCGCGGCGGCGCGTCGCAGGCGACCGTCAACAGCCTGGTGCTGCTCCTGCTGCTCGGTGCCGTGGTCGGCTACGTCGTGCAGCTCGCGCGCCGGGCGCAGGCGGCGTACGCCGAGGTGGTCGCCCTGCAGTCCGCCGCCGCCGAGCGGGAGCGGCTGTCGCGGTCGGTCCACGACGGTGTCCTGCAGGCCCTCGCCCTGGTCAGCCGGCGCTCGAGCGACCCGCAGCTCGCCGCGCTGGCCGCCGACCAGGAGGCGGCGCTGCGGCGGCTGCTCGTGGGCGGCCGGCCCGAGGTCCTGCCGAGCGGGGAGGTCGACGTGCGGACCCTGCTCCCCACCGGCGCCGACGTGCACCTCGCGGCGCCGGCGTCGCCCGTCCTGCTCGCCGGGCACTGCGCGCGCGAGCTCGCCGCGGCCGTCGGTGCGGCCGTCGACAACACCCGCCGGCACGCCCGGACGGACGCCTGGCTGCTCGTCGAGGACGAGCCCGGTGCGGTCACGGTGACGGTGCGCGACGACGGGCCGGGCATCCCCGAGGGGCGGCTCGTGCAGGCCGCGCGCGACGGCCGGCTCGGCGTGGTGCAGTCGATCTGCGGGCGGGTGCGCGACCTGGGTGGGACGGTCGACGTGCACAGCGCGCCGGGACAGGGGACGGAGGTGGAGCTGCGTGTGCCCCGCTGACCCCGCGCCCCCGCAGTCGGTGCCGCTGCGGCTCGTCGTCGCCGACGACCACCCGATCTGGCGGGAGGCCGTCGAGCGCGACCTCGCCGCCGCCGGGCTCGTCGTGGTCGGCACCGCCGGCGACGGCGAGAAGGCCGTCCGCGTCTGCGCCGCGACCCGTCCCGACGTGCTGGTCTGCGACCTGCAGATGCCGGGGCGCAACGGCGTCGAGGTCGCCCGGGCGGTCGCCGCCACGACGAAGGTGCTGGTGCTGTCGGCCTCCGGCGAGCAGCAGGACGTCCTGGAGGCGGTGAAGGCGGGCGCGAGCGGCTACCTGCTGAAGTCGGCCACGGCCGCCGAGCTCGTCGACGCCGTCCGGCGCACGGCGGCCGGCGACGCGGTGTTCACCTCCGGCCTGGCCGGCCTGGTGCTGGGCGAGTACCGCCGTACGGCCGACGACGACCGCGCGCCCAAGCTCACCGCCCGCGAGACCGAGGTGCTGCGCCTCGTGGCCAAGGGGCTCACCGCCAAGCAGGTCGCCGAGCGGCTGGTCCTGTCGCACCGCACGGTGGAGAACCACGTCCAGAACACGCTGTCCAAGCTGCAGCTGCACAACCGGGCCCAGCTGGTCCGCTACGCGGTGGAGCAGGGGCTCGCCGACTGACGACGGCCCGGTGGGCTCGCCGGCACGCGTCCTGATCGCCGCTAGCGTGGGTCCCTCGGGCGGAGGGCGGTGCGGTGGGCGCGGGACAGTGGTGCCTGCTGCTGCTCGCCGGAGCGGCCGCCGGGCTGGTCGGCAGCGTCGCCGGGCTCGCCTCGCTCATCAGCTACCCCGCGCTGCTGGCCGTCGGGCTCGGCCCGGTGCAGGCCAACGTCACCAACACCGTGGCGCTGTGCTGGAGCAGCGTCGGGTCGGCGCTCGGCTCGCGCGTGGAGCTCACCGGGCAGGCGCGGCGCCTCGGGCCGCTCATGGTCGCCGCCGCGCTCGGCGGGCTGGCCGGCGGCGGTCTGCTGCTGCTGACGCCGGCGGACGCCTTCGAGCAGGTCGTGCCGTGGCTCATCGCCCTGGCGAGCGTCCTGCTGCTCGTCGCCCCGGCCCCGGACGAGCTGGCCGTGCACGCGCCCGGGCGGGCGGGGCCGCTGCTCGTCGTCGGGGTCGGGCTCATCGGCATCTACGGCGGCTACTTCGGCGCGGCGGCCGGCGTGATGGTGCTGGCGGTGCTGCTGCTGTCGACCCGTGACACCACGGTGCGGGCGATCGCCGCGAAGAACGTCCTGCTGGGCGTGGCCAACGGCGTGGCAGCGCTGTCGTTCGTCCTGCTCGGCCCGGTCGACTGGGCGTCGGTGCTGCCGATGGCCGTCGGCTTCTTCGCCGGTGGCCGAGCGGGCCCGGCGGTCGCCCGCCGCGCCCCGGCCCGGCTCCTGCGCGTGCTCGTCGGTCTCAGCGGTCTGGGCCTGGCCGGCTACCTGGCGCTCCAGACGTACGGCTGACCCGCGCTCAGGGCTGCGCGTCGTCGTCCGGGCGGTCCGTCACCCGGCGGCGGTCCTCGAGCGGGGTCGGCTGCACCGACCGGCTCGGGAACTCGCCCAGCGGCCCGCGCTCGGTCGTGTCCCAGTCGGGGAACGTGAGGTCGGTCTGCAGGTAGAGCGACAGCAGCTCGGCGACGGACCGGATCCCGTCGAGGTGGGTGCGCTCGTGGCCGTGGGAGGAGTCGACGCCGAAGCCGACCAGCGCGGTGCGCATCTCCAGGCCCGCCTCGACGGCGCTGGCGGCGTCGGAGCGGTAGTAGCGGAAGGTGTCGCGCCGGTGCGGGACGCCGTGCTCGTCGCAGAGCGCGATGAGCCGCCGGCTGAAGTGGTAGTCGAACGGGCCGGTCGAGTCGAGCATCGCGATGTTGACGCACTCCTCGCGCGACTGCTGCCCGGGAGCCACGACGGCGTTGTCGACCGCGAGCATCTCGGCGACGTCGGTGTCGAGGCCGTGCGTGGCGCCGTGGCCGACCTCCTCGGCGATGGTGACGAGCAGGTGGGCGCTCACCAGCGGCGTGACCTGCGCGTCGAGCAGCGACTTGAACGCGCCGAGCGCGGCGGCGATGCCGGCCTTGTCGTCGAGGTGACGGCTCTTGACGTAGCCGGCGGAGGTGACGGTCGGGCTGGCGTCCAGCGCGACGAAGTCGCCGACCTGGAGACCGAGCGACTCGAGGCCGGCGACGTCGCAGACCGGCTCGTCGACCCTGACCTCGACCAGCGGCCAGCCCACGCCCTGGGTGTCGACCTCGTCGCCGTACTGGTGGCCGCTGCTCTTGAGCGGCAGGACGGTGCCGGTGTGGGTCGTGTCGCCGTCGGCGAAGATCGTGACGTTGCAGCCCTCGGCGAAGCGCGCGCTGTGGGTGCCGAGCTGGGTGACCTCGAGCCGGCCGTTGTCCTTGAGCCGGGTCACCATGCAGCCGATCGTGTCGGCGTGCACCACGACCGCCCGGTCGGGCCGGGTGCGCCGGCCCGACAGGGTGGCGTTGAGCAGCCCCCGCCGGGTCACCGAGACGTCCATGCCGAGCTCGAGCAGCAGCTCGCCGACGTACTGCACCACCTCGTCGGTGCGGCCCGTCGGGCTGGGCGTGCGCAGCAGGTGGACGAGCACGTCCTGCACGTAGTCCATGTCGATGGGCAGCCTGCGGACCGAGGGCGGCTGCTCGCCGCCGCGCACCGGGCTCATCGCCGGCTGGCGGACGGCGCCGGCAGGGACGCGGTCTCGGGGAACAGCAGGTCGACGAAGCGCTCGGCGGTCGGCTGGGGGGAGTGGTTGGCCAGCCCGGGGCGCTCGTTGGCCTCGATCAGCACGTGGTCGGCGCCCGAGACGTCCGGCACGAGGAAGTCCAGGCCGGTGACGGGGATGTCGAGCGCCCGGCTGGCCCGGACGGCGGCGCTCACGAGAGCGGGGTGCAGGGATGCGGTCACGTCGTGGATCGTGCCACCGGTGTGCAGGTTGGCGGTGCGCCGCACCTCCAGCTCCTCGCCGACGGGCAGCACGTCGGTCATCGCGTGGCCGGACGCACGCACGGTCGCCTCGGTGCCCTCGTCGAGCGGGATGCGCGACTCCCCGCCCGTCGCCGCGGCCCGGCGGCGGCTCTGCGCCTCGACCAGCCCGCGGACGGTGCTGCGCCCGTCGCCGATGACGGAGGCCGGCTTGCGGACCGCGGCGGCGACGACCTCGTGGTCGATGACCACGACGCGCAGGTCCTGTCCGGGCACCAGCTCCTCGAGCAGCACGTCGGGGCAGTGCCCGCGGGCCAGCTCGACCGCGCGCCGCAGGGCGTCCGCGTCCGTCACGCCGACCGTGATGCCCTTGCCCTGCTCGCCGCGGGCCGGCTTGACGACGAGCTCGCCGACCTCGGCGAGGAACGCCTCGTCCTGCTCGTCGTCGACCGCCGGCCGGCCGCGGGGGACGCGCAGCCCGGCGCGCTCGAGGATGCGCCTGGTCACCCGCTTGTCGTCGCAGCGCGACATCGCCACGGCGGTCGTCAGCTCCGACAGCGACTCGCGCGTGACGATGCTCCGGCCGGCGTGCGACAGCCGGATCTCGCCCCACTCGGCGTCGAGCACCTCGACGCCGATCCCGCGGCGGCGGGCCTCGTCGGCGACGATGCGGGCGTAGGGGTTGAGCCGCTGGTAGTCCTCGCCCGGCGGGGTCACGAACAGGCGCTCGTTGATGGTGTTCTTGCGCTTGAGGGCGAGCACGGGCACGCGGACGAAGCCGACCCGCTCGTACAGGCTGATCGCCCGGCGGTTGTCGTGCAGCACCGAGAGGTCGACGTACGCCCGGCCACGCGCGGCGTAGTGCTCCGCCAGCGCGCGGGTCAGGTGCTCGCCGACGCCGGCCAGCCGGCTCTGCGGGTCGACGGCCAGGCACCACAGGCTGGTGCCGCCCTCGGGGTCGCCGAAGGCCTCGACGTGGTCGACGCCGGTCACCGTGCCGACGACCCGGCCGGTGCCCGGCTCCTCGGCGACGAGGTAGGTGAAGACCGTGCCGGCACGGTTCTGGAGCAGCAGCGCGGGGTCGGCGCGCAGCATGCCGGCGGTCGCGTAGACGCCGTTGACGGCCGCGGCGTCCTGCTCGTCGCGCACCTCCCGGACGGTGGCGGCGCTGGTCGGGGCGCCGCTGCGGAAGCCCGACAGCTCCAGCCGGTAGGTGTGCGACGGGTCGAGGAACAGCTCGGTCGGCGCCTGCGCCACCAGCACGTGCGGCTCGCGCGGGTAGATGCAGATGTCGCGCTGGCCGCTCTCCTCGCCGCGCAGCGCGGCGCGCAGGCGCTCGGCGGAGGTGAACGTCTGGCCGAAGACGATCCGCCCCCAGCCGGCCTCGAGCACCACGTCGGCGGTGACGCCGTCGGGCAGCTCGGCCGACAGGCGGTGCCAGCGGGTGCTGAAGCCGGCACGGTCCGGCCCGACGTCGGCCACCGTCAGACGCCCCGGCCCTGCAGCCACATCTCGAGCAGGGCGAGCTGCCACAGCGGGTTGCCGCCGAGCGGCGTGAGCGAGCCGTTCGGGTCGGCGAGCATGCGGTCGACCACCTCGGGCCGGAACAGCCCGCGCTCCTTCGCGGCCGGCGCCGTCAGCGCGTCGCGCACCCGGTCCAGGAAGCCGCCCTCGAGGTGGGTGAGCGCCGGCACCGGGAAGTAGCCCTTCGGCCGGTCGATGACCTCGCTCGGGATCACCCGCCGGGCGGCCTGCTTGAGCACGCCCTTGCCGCCGTGCGCCACCTTCAGCTCGGGCGGGCACTGCGCGGCGAGCTCGACGAGCTCGTGGTCGAGGAACGGCACCCGGGCCTCGAGCCCGAAGGCCATCGTGGTGTTGTCCACCCGCTTGACCGGGTCGTCGACGAGCATCACCTCGGTGTCCAGGCGCAGCGCCCGGTCGAGCGCGCTGTCGGCGTGCGGACGGGCGAAGTGCTCCTCCACGAAGCGCCGGCTCTCGTCGACGTCGGCGTGCCACTGCGGCTGCAGCAGTGCCCGCACGCCCGCGTCGTCGCGGTCGAAGAAGGCCGTCGCGTAGGTGGCGACCGCATCCCCGCCCGCCCCCTGCGCGCCGAGCATCGGCGGGTACCAGTGGTAGCCGGCGAACACCTCGTCGGCGCCCTGGCCCGACTGCACGACCCGCACGTGCTTGGAGACCTCCTGCGACAGCAGGTAGAACGCCACGACGTCGTGGCTGACCATCGGCTCGGCCATGGCGGCGACCGCCCGGTCGAGCGCCGGCAGCACCTCCTCCGGCGGCACCCGCAGCTGCATGTGCTGAGTCTCGAAGCGCTGGGCGATCAGGTCGCTGTACTGGAACTCGTCGCCGCTGCGGCCGCCGACCGCGTCGAAGCCGATGCTGAAGGTGCGCAGGTCGGACTGCCCCTGCTCGGCGAGCAGCCCGACGACCAGGCTCGAGTCGACGCCGCCCGACAGCAGCACGCCGACCTCGACGTCGGCGACCATCCGCCGGCGCACCGCGAGGCGCAGCGCGTCGAGCACCGCCTCCTCCCAGTCCTCGGCCGACCAGCCGGCCTTCTCGGGGTCGCGCGTGTAGGGCGGCGTCCAGTAGGTGCGCTCGCGCGTCGTGCCGTCGGGCTCGACGACCCGCACGGTCGCCGGCGGCAGCTTGCGCACGCCGGCCAGGACCGTCCGGGGAGCCGGCACGACGGCGTGGAAGCTCAGGTAGGAGTGCAGCGCGGCCCGGTCGAGGTCGGTGTCGACGCCGCCGCCCTCGAGCAGCGCGGGCAGGGTGCTGGCGAAGCGCAGCGCCCCGGGCACCTCGGCGAGGTAGAGCGGCTTGATGCCGAGCCGGTCGCGGGCGAGCACGACGCGGCCGCGATCGCGCTCGACGACCGCGCAGGCGAACATCCCGACCAGGTGGTCGACGAAGTCCTCGCCCCAGTGGGCGTAGGCCTTGAGCACGACCTCGGTGTCGCTGGTGGAGAAGAAGCGGTAGCCGGCAGCGACGAGCTGCTGCCGCAGCTCGGGGTAGTTGTAGACCATCCCGTTGAAGGCGATCGTCAGGCCGAGCTCGGCGTCCACCATCGGCTGGGACGCGTGCTCCGACAGGTCGACGATCTTGAGCCGGCGGTGGCCCAGCGCCACCCGGCCGGCCGACCAGACCCCCGACCCGTCCGGCCCCCGGTCGTGCATGGTGGCCGTCATCCGTGCCACCGCAGCCACGTCGGCCGGTCGGCCGTCGCGGCGCACCTCGCCGCTGAACCCGCACACGAGCGTCCCCCGTCGTCGACTCCCGGGGTCCCTGCGCGCCTCCCGCAGTCCCAAACGCCGGATCCGTGATCTTCACACGGGTGCAACACGGGCACCGCAGCCATGAGACTGGAGCGCATGAGGGTCTGGTACGACGCGGAGTTCTCGACCACCGCCCCCGACATCGGGCTGGTGTCGCTCGGGGCCGTCGCCGAGGACGGACGCGAGTTCTACGGCGTGTCGACCGAGTTCGACCCGGACGGCGCCCACCCCTGGGTCAAGGCGCACGTCCTGCCCCAGCTGCCGCCGCCGGGCGACCCGGCGTGGATGACCCGCGAGCAGCTGCGCACCGCGCTGCTGGCGTTCCTCGGCGACGAGCCGGTGCTGTGGGCCTGGTACGGCGCGTACGACCACGTCGCGCTGTGCCAGCTCTGGGGCTCGATGCCCGAGCTGCCGCGGGCGCTGCCGCGCTTCACGATGGACGTCCGGCAGCTGTGGGAGCACCTCGGGCGGCCGCCGCTGCCGGCCCAGCCGTCCGGGCTGCACCACGCGCTCGACGACGCCCGCCACGTCCGCACGCGCTGGGAGGCGCTGGCCGAGCGCGCCTACCGTCTCGGGCTCGACGTCTGAGGGCGCTCAGCCGGCCCAGTCGGCGCGCAGCACCGCCATGAGGACCATGTCCTCGTACGCCCCCTCGACCCAGGCGTGCTCGCGCAGCCGGCCCTCCTCGACGAAGCCGACGGCGCGGTAGGCGCCCAGCGCCCGCTCGTTGGAGGAGAGGCTCTGCAGGTGCACCCGCCGCAGGTTGCGGGAGCGGAAGGCGTAGCGCAGCAGCACCCGCAGCACGTCCTGCCCGAGGCCCTGTCCGCGGTGCTCCGGCAGCAGGGTGATCCCGACCTCGCCGAGGCGGGCGAGGGCGTCGATGCCGAACAGGCCCGCCCGCCCGGCGAGCACCCCGTCGACCTCGACCGCGAACTGCGGGTCGTCGTCGCCGGTGCCGCGCTCGGCGTAGCGGGTCTGCATCGCCTCGAGCGTCTCGGGGAACAGCGGCGCCTCGGTCGTCTGCGCCCAGGTGAGCGGGTCGAGCCGCGCCCGCCACAGCGGCTCGACGTCGCTCGGGCGCAGGGGCCGCAGGACCACGCGGTCTCCGGTCAGCACGGCCGGACCCTACTGCCGTGAGGTCGTGCGGCACTACTGTCGCTGCCGACCCGACGACGTGGAGGCTCAGAGTGCGGATCGGTGTGCTGACGGGCGGGGGCGACTGCCCCGGGCTCAACGCGGTCATCCGGGCGGTCGTCCGCAAGGGCGTGGAGGTGTACGGCCACGAGTTCGTCGGCTTCCGCGACGGCTGGCGCGGCCCGCTCGAGGGTCACACGATGGAGCTCGGCGTCGACCAGACGCGCGGGATCCTGCCGCGCGGCGGCACGATCCTCGGCAGCAGCCGCACCAACGTCATGAAGGTCGAGAACGGCGTCGAGCGGGTCCGGGACAACCTCGCGAAGGCCGGCGTCGACGCCCTCGTCGCGATCGGCGGCGAGGACACGCTCGGCGTGGCGACGCAGCTCGCCGCGGCCGGGGTGACCGTCGTCGGCGTGCCGAAGACGATCGACAACGACCTGTCGGCCACGGACTACACCTTCGGCTTCGACACCGCCGTGCAGATCGCCGTCGACGCCATCGACCGTCTGCACACCACGGCCGAGTCCCACCACCGGGCGCTCATCGTCGAGGTCATGGGCCGGCACGCCGGCTGGATCGCGCTGCACTCCGGCCTCGCCGGCGGGGCCAACGTCATCCTCATCCCCGAGCGGCCGTTCGACATCGACCAGGTGTGCGCCTACGTCGAGGCGCGCTTCGCCCGGCAGTTCGCGCCGATCCTCGTCGTCGCCGAGGGCGCCCAGCCCAAGGAGGGCACGCTCGCCCTGCAGACCGGCGACCTCGACGCCTTCGGCCACGTCCGTCTGGGCGGCATCGGCGCGGTGCTCGAGCGCGAGATCCAGGCCCGCACCGGCTACGAGTCCCGCCAGACGGTGCTCGGTCACGTGCAGCGCGGCGGCACGCCCACGGCGTACGACCGCGTGCTCGCCACCCGCTTCGGCCTGGCGGCCGCCGACGCCGTCCACGAGGGCGACAGCGGCGTCATGGTCGCGCTGCAGGGCACCGACATCGTGCGGGTGCCGCTGCAGGAGGCGACGAAGGAGCTCAAGACCGTGCCGGTCGAGCGCTTCGCCGAGGCGGAGGTCTTCTTCGGCTGAGGCGCCTGTGCGCGGCCGCTGGAGATGTCGGTGGTCGGCCGTAGCGTCCGGCCATGGAGCGCATCTCGACCGGTCTCGAGGACCTGGCGTCGCTGAGCGACGCCGAGCTGGCGGAGCAGATCACGACCTGGTCGGGGCGGGTGGCCGCCGGTGAGGCGCGGCTGCTGACGCTGATCGGGGAGTTCGACCACCGGGAGGCGTGGGGCGGGCCCGGGCTGCTGTCGTGCGCCCACTGGTTGTCGTGGCGCACGGGGCTGTCGCCGGGCTCGGCGCGCGAGCGGGTGCGGGTGGCGCGGGCGCTGCGGGACCTGCCGCTGGCGGCTGCGGCGATGGCGACCGGGCGGATGTCGTTCTCGCAGGCGCGGGCGGTGACGCGGGTGGCGACCCCGGACGACCAGGAGCGGTGGGTGGAACTGTGCCGGTCCACCACCGCCGGTCATCTGGAGCGGCTGGTGCGCGGGGTCCGGCGGGTGCGGCGGATCCAGGAGGACGAGGCGGATCCGGAGCGGGCGGTGTGGCGTCGGCGGGTGTCGGCGTCCTACGACGCGGACGGTGACCTCGTGGTG
>Ga0210040_10008307_pt1 | contig 12355 bp, 1 predicted proteins | sample CryGeyCG12114_NA_FD_185462 | JGI IMG/M metagenome (GOLD analysis project Ga0210040, IMG submission 185462) | Groundwater microbial communities from aquifer - Crystal Geyser CG19_WC_8/21/14_NA (SPAdes) (version 2) | ecosystem: Environmental > Aquatic > Deep subsurface > Groundwater | place: USA... | reverse complement strand
TTACGCTTATATTCTACTACCTAGTTTAACTTAATTAAAAAGGTTAATACTATTACTATATATTTAGTATTATAGCTACGTAGATTAAGAATAAGACTTAGGTTAATAGATATAGTTAAGGATAGAGAGATCTAAGCGTTACGCTTATATTCTACTACCTAGTTTAACTTAATTAAAAAAGTTAATACTATTACTATATATTTAGTATTATAGCTATATAAATTAAGAATAAGACTTAGGTTAATAGATATAGTTAAGAATAGAGAGATCTAGGTATTGCGCTTATATTCTACTACCTAGTGTATATAGAGAGCTATCTGTATAGTATCCTAGTAGAACTTATAATCTCTATCTTTATACTACCCTAAGCTTTCTAGGCATCTCTAGCTATAGGCTATATCTTCTTAATTTTTAATATATTATTATAATACTATGTATAAGTAAAGAGAGTAAATAATAGCCTCTTAATATATATTATTATATACTCCTTTTCTACTTTCTAAATATAGTTAGACTTTAGTAGATGCTAGTATAAGGAAATCTAATACGCTAGTATTATTACTAAGGTAGTTTTATAGCTATTATTTTACTAGGTATATAAACCTAGTCCTAGTATAACCTTAAAGGTATAGGTTTACTATAGCCTTATTAGTTTAGAACTTTAATATACTGTAAAAATACTTCGCGAAGATTTTGTAATACTTTAAGCTCTATATTACTTTAGTAAGCTTCTATATTAAGTATAGGGATAAAGTAGATATACTAGTATTAGATTACTTAGAGATAGTTATTCTATCTAATATAAAGTAGGTACTATAAGATTTATATACCTATTATACTGCTAGCCTACTATTATTTAGGCTTATTACTCTTATCTTCTTTATCTTTAGAATTAGGCTAAATAATATAGAAGTCGTTAAGGCTATTAGGCTTAATAAAGGATATAGTATTTTTATTAGTCTAGAGCGTAAGTACTATTTATACCCTATTTACCTTACTTAGATTAATAGTAAGCTAATAGAATTACTAATTTATAAAGAAAAAAATAATATTACTAGGTAATAGTTCTATTACTATACTAAGTTTAGGTAGCTAGAGGTTACTACTAGTACCTAAGAGTATAACTATAGAGTAGAAGTGCTCTATATAAATTAGTAAGTATTCCTTAATAGTATATTATTTTAGAAACTTACTATTATTGCCTATATTATAGTAAAACTTTATCCTACTAGTAGTAGATTATAAAATAGCTAGTATAGAGCTAATATCTTCTATATAAAAGGAAGAGGTTTTCTTTTAGTTTAGATTACTCTTAAACTAGGCTGTATAAAGCTTTGCTTAATTAGTATTTTTAGTAGGTTTAAGGTTTAGAGCGCTCTTAATAGCAGCCCTTATAATTAAGTAGTAACTAATATATATATAGATAGTAGTCTTAGAGTTAAACTTAGCTAGTAGTAACCTTACCTTTAATAAGGTAACTTTATTAATTTTATAGATAAGTTTAGTATTAATTTTATTAACTTCGTCTTTTAGCAAATACTATATCTTTATAATAGTTAGCTTTAGGCTATACTTACGCTAGATACCTAGCTAATACTATAGAAAGCTTTTACTATAGGCTGTAGTTATCTTAAATTAAGCGCTAGCCTTAAAAAATTAGTATTTATATTATTACTAATCTATTCTATAGAACTTACTTAGCTTAGTTTACTTACTAGGTCTAGTAGCTCCTATTATTCTTTAAGTAAGATATAACTCGCTATATAAAGTACTATAAATCTTAGTATATTAGCTCTTTTAATATAGTTTAGGTTAAGTATAGCTGCGTATATAATACTACTATTATATAGAATACGCTTAAGTATCCTAGTAGTAATAGCATCTCTAATTACTAGGTTTTCTTTTAGTCTTAGATAGTCTTTAAGCCTATATTTAGACTTAACTAGGTATAGGCGCGCCTATAATAGCGCTAGTAAGCTATACTTTACTCTAACTTTTACTTAATTATTTTTTTTCTACTTCTTAGTTTATACTTAATATTCTTTCTACTTAAGTTTCCTCTTCTTTCTATTAGATAGTATAAGCGCTAATATACTACTTATAGTAAAGTTAGATAAGATACATAGAGTATATAGAGTGCGTAGAGTGCGTAGAGTACGTAGAGTATATAGAGAAGGATACTAAATTTAAGTCTTTAGCTAGCTAAGTTACGTAAGAGTTTACTATATTACTTAGTATACTACTAGGCTATAAGAGTATAGGGTAAGAGGTAAAGATATAGAGAAAGACTAATATAAATAAGAACTACTTATAGACTAAGTGCGATTGCAGCTTTAGGCGCTTTAATACTTTCTATAGCTAACTACGTTACCTAGTATACTAGGCTATAAAAGCGTAGAGTAAGAAGTAAAGATATAGTTTAGAGTATATAGTTAGTAATAGAAATATAGGTAGCTTAGTAATAGTAAGGCTAGTAGATAGAAGTAGGCGTAGAAAAGAAAGCTAATCTAGAGGGTATAAAGATAGTTATTTTAATAAGAGGTATAGTATTATATAATAGTAGTAGATATAGATAGTAAGTAAGGAAGCTAGTAGAAGAGGAAACTAGTAAAAGAAAAAACTAGTAGAAAAAGAAGTAAGTAGTAATAGAAGATGTATCTAATTATAGAGTACGTAGATCTTAGCTAATTATAGGCCTACTCTACTATAGATCTTACTAAGTAATTTCTACTATAAATTTAGGCTTTTAAGGTCTCCTAAGTAATTAGAGGAATACTAGTATAGTATATAACCTTATCTCTCTCTATCTACTCTTATTTTTAAAAGTATAGAGTTATAGAAATATATCTTCTTAAATAATATATTTAGCGTAGTATAATAAATACTATAATAAAAGGTATATTTATAAAATACTAACTTATAGCTATAGAGTAATAGTAATTTTGCTAATACCTACACCTATTAATACTTAAATCTAGTCTATTATCCTCTATATACTATATATGCGTAATTTCTAAACACTTATAATACTAAAGGATATATCCTCTACCTATATAGTACTAAGAAATAAATAAGGTATAAGATTATAACCTTATTAGCTATTTTAAAAAGGTAGTATAGATAAAAATACTACTAGATCTTCTACTCTCCTCTACCTCTCTATAGAGCTCTATAATTATATATAGAAGTTATTATTTAGCTAAATATTTATTACTATTAACTAAGGTTATATTAGTATTTGCAGAGCGCTATATAATATATATTACTAGATTAATTATAAAACTATAACCCTCTTATTCTATAACGTTGTCCTTATATTCTCTAATACTACTAAATTTATATTATTTATATAGATGCTATACTTATCTAACTACTACCTTAGTAAAGATATATATATTCTTATTAATATTTTATACTTTATTAAGTAGCTAGAAAGTATATCTTAGGATATTATACGTTATATAGAAGAGTAGACTTTAAAGATAAAGCTTAAGCTAGTTACTTCTACGCTCTTAACTATTAATAACTTAAGACTTATACTAGCTCTTACCTCCTTTATTATACTCTTTAAAGAACTAACTTATAAGTAAGTTATTAAAGTAAAGAATAACTAGGCTATTACCCTTAGATATACTATTAGTAACGCGTAGCTTAAGCGCTATAAACTTCTAAAAATAAACCCTATTTAAGGCTTTATACTATAGAAGTAAACCCTACTAATAATACTCTTATTAATATTATCTTACGCTAGGTAATAATCTCTATTTAAGGCTACAGCTGTAGAGGTAAGCTTTATTAAGTACTATTACTATTAGTAATACCTTAAGGGGGCTTTTAATTCTAATATATACTTTACTACTCTTATATTAAGCTTAAGATAAGTAATCTATATAGTAGGATTAAGTTCTATTAGTCCTTCTATAGCTCTAATATTAATATTTAGAACTATAGCTTACTATCTAACTATTTACCTTTATTAACTATAGAACCTATTACCTATCTTAACTATTTCTGCGTTTTTTAAACCTTCCTATTTTAGAAAGAGAGTATCTTTAAAGTATAAATATATATAACTTTCTCCTTCTATTAATATTTCCTTCTATCTATATTTCTCTCTATCTATATTTCTTTCTATCTTACTTTAACCTTCCTATTCTAGAAAGAGAGTATCTTTAAAGTATAGATATATATAACTTTCTCTCTCTATTAATATTTCCCCTTATCTTACTTTAACTTTCCTATTCTAGAAAGAGAGTATTTTTAAAGTATAGATATATATAACTTTCTCCCTCTATTAATATTTTCTCCTATTCTACTTTAACTTTCTTATTCTAGAAAGAGAGTATCTTTAAAGTATAGGTATATATATCTTTCTCTCCCTATCTAATCTATAAGGTAACTTTAAAGCGTTAAAGACTATGTTCTCTCTTTATTAAAAGTTCTTACCTTACTTATATACTTATATTATAAAATTAAATTATAGATTAGGTTAGAGATTTAAAGATATAGTAGTAGTAAGTAGTTCTAATAATAAATATATAGTTTTATTATATTACTGTACTACTATCTTACTATAATAGAGTTACTACCTCTAGTAAATTTACTACTTCTTTTACTTTTACTATTACTATTATATTTATTATTTAAGAATAGTTATATTAGCTAAGTACAGCCTCTCTTCCTACTATATATTAAACTTATAGCGTTTTTTAGTTTTATGCGTAACTTTTATAAGGACTTTAAGTAAGGTTTTAGGTTATAGCTAGCTTTAATACTCTAATAGTAGCTATATACGCTACTTACCTCTTATAGTACCTAATTTTAGTATATATAATATATATGCCTTATATATATATATAGTCTATAGCCTAGGTCTTTATCCTTACTATATATATTCTCTTTAATAAAGGCGATGTGTATATTATCTACTATTATATACTAAGCTTATATAGTAGTAATATCTTAATAAAAGGTCTTAAGTACTAGGCGCCTAGCTAGGGCAGCTGTATTCTAGTTATCTATAATATTCACGAAGTTTATATATAGTAGTAATAAGGTTATAAAGAAGCTAGTTATAGAAACTAGTACTCTTAGAGAGGATATAGGATTACTATATACGTTAGTATATACCTTAAGTAGTTATATAATAGTCTAAATAAGTATTTATAGTTTAGTCTATACTATAGAAGTACCTATTTTATAGTAAAGTGTAGTAGAATACTAAGATTATTACTTATATAAGGTAGTAGCTCCTCTTAGATAAGTCTAGTATTACGTATAGTAAAAGACTATAGAGTATATATAGTAGGTAAATAAGTAGGTTAGGATTATCTTCTAGAGTATAGATATCTATATATATTACTTTAGTATATAAGTTATAAGTATAAGAGTAGTAGGCTTATACTAAAGTACCTACTATATTTACTAGAGCGTAGATAATAACTTTAAAGACTATTTATTAGTTACGTAGATAGATAAGTAAGCCTCTTTAGTAAAAGTACTAGAATAGGTAGTAGAATACGCTCTATATATATTAGGAATTATACTAGATACTAAGTTTCTTAACTTATAAGTTAAGCATCTTTAGTTATTAAGGTTTAAATAAGAGTCTAGTTATATTAGTATTAATTTACTTTTACTATTATAGACTTTTATACTATCCTTAGTATACTTAGTAGTAGTATTTATAGCTACGCCTATATTACTATCTCTTACTTAATAATAGTTACTATTAAGCTCTTTTATAGGAGTATAGTTCTTAGATATACTAGAATATAGCTAGTAAGAGAGGTAAGAGTTAGAAGTTAAATATAAGAAAGTTACTAAGATAGAGCTACTTATAATTATTTATAGTATAGCTAGGTTTAACGCTAGTAATAAGCTTAATTAGTAACCTCTATATATTTAAAATACTATTACCTAAATAATATAATTTATTAATTTATAACTTTAAATTATTGTCTTTCCTAGCTTTAGTTTAATATTATCTATTATATCTATATAAAGTCTATAATAATAGAGGTATTAGCTACTAGGGTATCTAATTAGTAAGTAAGAGGTAGTTATATATATAATACGTATATTATTTAGAGTATAACTATAATTATACTCTTATTCTATTACGCTCTTTCCTTATATTAGTAGTAGAGGAGATCTAATAACACTTTTAGTAATTAGGTTTAAGTTAAAGCTGCTTAGTCTATAATCTATTTATACTTATAGGTAGCTATTAAATAGATATATTTTTAATATATATAATATTAGTAGTATTAAGAAAACTCTTTATATCTTATAAGTTACTATTAATACTACTCCTAGTATATAATATATATATAAGGTTAACGCTATTTTATAGATAAAAGAGTAGTAATAAGTAGTAAGTATAGATACCTTAGTATATCTTCTCTTTACGTTACTCTTTATTCTTTTTCCTTTCTAATACTTACCTATACGCTCTTATTCTTAGTATCTTTTTCTTAGCTACTATACTTTATATACGCTCTTATCTTTCTTATCTATAACTCTAGAGTTTACCCCTTTAGCTAATATAGCTTTCTAGCCTATTTAGCCTAATAATAACTTTACTCTAGGCGTTAATAGCTTTAACTAAGTTAACTAGTTTAATTAATATCTTACTAACTTTAGTTAGTTACTTAAAGACTAAGCTTATATAGCTGCGTATCTAGCTATAGGACTAGTATAGAGACTAATTACCTCTAACTAGATCTCTACTCTTATAAGTACTTAAAGATATATTATATTTATAGAACCTAATTATAAGTAGGTATAAGTAACTCTACTATTAATATAAATACTTTATAATAAAGGGCCTAGTATACTATACTTTCTTAAGAAAGGCACTTTAGACTTACGCGTAGATAACTAAGTTATTAATAGACTAACTAAGTTTAGAGATAACTTTTAAGTATCTAGTATACACTTATTCTTCTACGCCTCTAGTTATTATAGAAATATAGTAAGTATATTCTAATTCTATAACTAAGCTAGAGATCTTTAATATCTTATACTATTCGTACTTATCTTTATTAAAAGTACTAGTACTAATACCTATAAGATCTTATACACTGTATATTTCTTCTTCTATATAACTTAATAGGGTAAAGTCTATATTAACTATAATAATATACTTATTATTAGTATATAAACTAAGGCGACCTACTTTAATAGTACTTAATTTACTAATTTAACTCTTTATACCTAGGTTAGTACTACTAAAGATAGTTAAGACTACTATAGCGCTGTAATCTATAACTAGACTATAGTACCTAACCTCTTATAGTTCTACTATAGTAGTACCCCTTATATAGATATATAAGTAGCCTAGTATACTATCTATAAGTAGCTACGTAATAAATATACTAGCTAGTAGAATAACTATAACGCTAGGTTATTTAATAGAGTACTACTATATAGGAGGTAGCTACTAAAAGAGGATTAGCCTACTTATAATAACTCTCTACTCTAGTTCTAATATTAGCTAAGTTCTTAGTAAAACTACTTTAAGTACGACTATTTTATATATAATTATTCTAGATTTCTAGTTTACTAGTATTTAGTATTCTATATTTAGGTATTTATAGGTTTATAGGCTTATAGGCTAAGGGTTACTTCTTTTAATTATAAACCTTTATAAATAAAGGAAGTAGAAAAGTTTTATACTTACTATTATATTTAATAAAATTTTATATTATAATATAGTTACTCTTTACTTCTATTATTAATAGGGTATTATTATTTATATTACTGCTAAAGTTTCTCCTCTTAGGCCTACTAGTAGAGTAATACTATATTCGCCCTTAACTCTATATCCTCCTTAGTTTAGCATCTTTCTTTAATACGTATATAGTCTTTGCGCTATTATATTATATAATACTTTTATAATTAGGTCGTAGTTGCGTAGGTATAATAAGAAGATATATATAAATAGAGTTACTTTCTTTATATTTTATAGACCTTAGACCTCTTAAGGTCTATATTTCTCTTTATCTACTACTAACTAGATAGAGCTATTTTAGCTCTTCTGCGTATATAGTAGCTAATAGTAAATATTATAAAGTAATAAATAAGACTTAGCTTTCTCTATTATTATAGTATTATAGTTTCTTACCTCTTCGTATTCGTCTATAGCTATGCGATTAGGAAACGCTTTACTATTACTACCTTAATTTCTATATACTAGTACTATTATATTAGTAGCTATATAAGTAAGGACTGCTCTTCTATTATTATTCTAGTTAAGTAGTACTCTATAATCCTTCTAGCTAGTCGCTCTATTACTCTTTTTATCTAATAGTATAGTATTAGTAGCCTTATCTACCTATTTAGGTAGTATACTACTATCTTCCTAGCTACTATCCTTTTTAGTAGGTATAGTATTATAATACTTATATACTATAATATCTTATAGTAGATCCTATAAATATACCTATTAATTATATACTTATAGTAATATTAACGTAGAGACTATAAGCTATATAGTACGTAGCTAATAGTTATAGTCTAGTTAATAGGCTACTACTTAAAGGTTGTATTTTATAGTTATATCTACTTAAGTATATAGTTTATAGATAAGAACGCTATATAGGCTTATATTATACTATTCTCCTAGCTAGTTTATCTACTCTAATCTCTCTAGTAGGGTTATAAGAATAACTACTATAACTTCTAATAATCTTACCTCTAGCGCGCGTATATAGATACTAGCCTAATAGTAGTTCTTAGTTTATATACCTCTTCCTAACTCTTAGTATTCTTTAAACGTCTATATTACCTAGATTACTTATATAGCTACTTTAGTATAATCTTTACTATTCCTTAAGATATATATATAGATAAGTCTTTCTAGAGAAGCTAGCGTATATTCTAGATATTCTTTATCTAGTTCCTATACGTAAACTATAATATTTACTTTATACTATATATATATAGTAGTAGAACTAGATTACTAAGATCTAAGGTAATTATTAAGCTAAGCTAAATAGTAGGTTATTAGTATAAGCCTCTTAGATATTAAAGGAAGTATATAGGTTGTAGTATAACTGTAATAAGAGAGTATATAGGTTAGTATTATAATATATTATATAAGTTATGCTAACTTATAAAAGCTACTATTACGTTCTTCTATACTATAGATCTAGCTAGGCCTAGAGATAGTTCTATAGTACTTTTCTATACTATAACTAATCTATAAGTAGCGTATACTATATTTAAATATATTCTTACTATTAGTATAGGCTAAGTAGCTTAAGCTAAGTTTTAATATATAGTTTATTAAATTATATAAATACTACTAAGTAAGCTATATATAGCTTAGAGATACATCTAGATATAGCCTAGGCTACTAATAGAGCTGCCTAAGAAGATACCTTCTAATAATAATATATCTATAATAGATAGGGTTACCTTAATAGATAGACCTCTAACTATATCCTTACTCTTATCTTTATTAGCTAGCTTTAGCTTTTATAAAGAGTTTTATTATATACTAAGATAATTACTTTAGACTAAGCTAATTACTACCTTTACTCTTAGGCTTCTTAAGTATATTATTATTCTTATTATAAGTTAATAGTATTATCTTACGCTTTATATAGAGGTAGAAATTATCTAATACTAAGCTTAACCTCTTACGCTTCTATTTATCTTTACTAGGTACTAATAACTTTAAAGTTAGAGTATCTATAGATAACTTTAAACCTAGGTAATTAGGGTCTTTCTACTAGTACTTTAAGTATTTAGGAGCTTTCTAGGATAAGTATTCTTTAGTAGCTAAACTACTCTTAAAACTAGTTATAGACTTCTTCTTATTCTTATTACTTTTACTACTTATAGCTAGAGAACTCTTAGCTATAGCGCGCTTTAAGGACTACTTATCTTTCCTAGGCTTATAGTTCTTAGAGGTATACGCTTTACTAAGGTCTCTATAGCGCGCTTAATAAGCTTCTATAAACTCCTATTATACCTCTTTAATAAACGCGCTATACTTAGCCTATAGCTTAATAATAGCTCTCTTATATAGTAATACTATATATTTCTAAATACGTTCTTTCCTAGCGTTACTCTTATAGAAATAAGTATAATACTTATAATATATAATAGTACCTAGCTATATATCTTAAATAAAGAGAATTACATATTTACTATTACTTATAGGGCTAAAGTAGATATAGATATTAGCTATATTCCTCTTATAATACAACTAAACTATTACTATATATATATTAGTATAAAAGATATTAGTATAGGGTGTTTTAAAATATACTAGATGTAACTATAACCTTATTTAGAACTAGTACTATATTTTACTATTATCTAGTAAGATTTAATTTCTTTACTATACTAAGCGCGTACTTTACTATTCTCTCTACGAACTAATCTTTCTAGTATATTAAGAATATCTAAGGGAATTTTAACGTAATTATATTAAAGAACTAAGTTTTAAGAGGGAAAAGTACCTATTTCTAAGCGCTAGTAATATAGCTATAGATAATAGTAATTTATAATATAGTAGTAGTAAAGACCTACTATACGTACTCCTAGTTCTCTATAATCTAACGTATAACTTCTATATTAGGGTTAAGTTTAGTAGTATAAGTATATATTATAATTAGTTTAAATATAATATAGCTAGTCTTACTCTATATTATTCTCTTTAGCTCTATAATAGTACTAAGTAGTAAGGAGCTAGATAAGGTAGTAGCTATAGGTTTAAGGTATTTTTCTACTATAGTAGAGTAGAGCCTACTATATCTTAACTGCTCTTTAGGCGTAGATACTAAGTTATTACTCTATTAGCTAACTTAAGAAGAGAAAGCTATAATAAAGACGTATATTCTAGAAGCCTATTTTATAAATAATTATATTAAGGTTAATATACTAGCTTATAGCGATATCTACGTAGGTCTAGTATAGTATATTTCCTTTAGCTACTAGTATAGTGTATTTCTCCCTAGCTACTAGTATAGTGTATTTCCCTCTATATACACTTCTATAGTTTCCTATTAGTCGCCTCTATTAGCGTACTAGTAACTAGACTAGCTAAGTAATAGTTTAGTTAAGTACTATATTATAACTTATCTAAAGGTTCTTATTTATTTAATTTAGGTACCTAGATTAAGTTACTTATTATATATATACTAGATAAAGGTAGTTAAAATAAAAATAAGATATCTAACTACCTAGGCAGTTATAGTAAAATGTATAAATAATAGGATTTAAAGATAATACTTAATATATAGGCTTTACTTATTATAACTCTACCTAACGCTATTCCTATAAATAATATATATTTACTATTAGCTACGTAATACTAAAATTATATAGCTCTAATAAGATATTACCTTTAAATATACTAATAAACTCTATAAGAAATTAAGTATTCTAAACTACCTAGCTTATAGCTTTAAGTATATTAAACTTTATAAAACTATAAGGGGGCTTATCTATATAGAGCGCCCTCTAAAGTCTCTACTTAACTTCTTCTTTCTATAGTTATTTAAAGTTATTAAGAACTCTTAATAAGTTTAGCTACTATATATAATTAGTTAATCTAGCGTTAATATAGAATACTACGTGTATACTAAAGTAAAAGAGTACTAATATACGTATCTTTATATTTTAAAACGTACTAGAGGTATTCTTAAATAAGGATTTATACTTAGCTCTTAGATTACAGCTATTATATAGTAAAAGGCTAGTAGTAGTAGCTTTTATAGTACTATTAATAATAGAGTTTAAGAAGCGTTAATAAGTTAGATATATAGGCTACTATAAAGCGTAGAGATAGTCTACTACATGTAATATAATATACTTAAGTTTAGTAAAATTAAATTACGATAGAGTATTAGGATTAGTTCTATTATAATTAGCCTTATAGCTCTTAGGATTTAATATTTATTTTAACTTTAAGATAGGTATAGTATCTAGAGTCTCTAGAGGTATTCTAGACGTAGAAGAGTATAGTAGCGTAGATGTAGTATTAAATTTATGTATAATATATAGTATTATAGATAAAGTAGAGAGTATTAGAAGATATAGATAGAGCGTAGATTATATAGAAGGTATAGATAGCCCTTAATAATAGGATATCTAATAAGGGCTTAATTAGTAAAGAGGTATCCTAATAATTAGTAAACCTTAGGTAAATAAACGTCTTAATATTTATATACTACTTTTACTATACTTAGGTTAGTTTATAGTATAGAGAAGGATCTTATTTAATATAGTACTACTATAATATACTAAGAAGACTTTTAGGTATTAAAATATAGTATAGTATTACTAGCTTATTAGTATATACTAGTAAGTAGAGACTTATAATATAGGGAGCTAATTT
>Ga0210040_10008305_pt1 | contig 12357 bp, 11 predicted proteins | sample CryGeyCG12114_NA_FD_185462 | JGI IMG/M metagenome (GOLD analysis project Ga0210040, IMG submission 185462) | Groundwater microbial communities from aquifer - Crystal Geyser CG19_WC_8/21/14_NA (SPAdes) (version 2) | ecosystem: Environmental > Aquatic > Deep subsurface > Groundwater | place: USA... | reverse complement strand
TTGGTCAAATTCTGCTCTTCTGAATGCAACCAACTGATTCAATGGTTTGTTATTGATTATTTTTTCACAGAAACGCCAATCTCAGGAAGCCGCTACTCACCAACTCAAATGAGCATGGACTCGAGTAGTGGTGGTGGAGATGTTCAGTTTGCTGTCTTTGTGTCGGAAAAGCAATGTCGTGTTGTCACATTGCCCTCTCAAACTTGTTTGTACAAACAACAGCTATGTGATACTTCATTCGTTGTGAAAGCTGAAGTGATCACAATTAAAGGTGACAGTTAAATTGCTCGTCTAATCAGTTGCCACTCTTAATATTCACAGTTTTTTTGAGCAGTTGAACTTGGTATGATAATGCAAAAAAATGATGAATTTACTTTTTTATCGTTTAGCAGTTTCGTTTTGTTTGTAGATGGATCCTGTTTGATATGTTACGTTTCGACGGGCCATTTGCAAGTATATTCACTACCATCGCTACGACAATTAGTGGATGTTGACTTCGTTCCATTGGCAGATCTCAGGTTTGTAGACACTAGTTCCGTGAATCTACTACGTAGCGAATTACCAATTTGTTTTGTTTTGTACCATGGTCAATTTTTTAATTGACGTTTGTGATTAAGAATTAGTGGAAACTGATATTGTAAGATAGTACCATAAATAATGTAGACATGAAATAAATGCGTGGAGAATTTAGAAGGTACGTTACCTTAGATCCTATAGTATGATAAATATGGCTGATTCTGCTAAAAAAAATGGGTCACAGGTATTTTTGTTGGCGTCAATTGAAAATATATACTATAGTTGGAAAATTTTAAACATGTACTAAATACAGATCTCTTGAGGGGAAAGGAAAAATTATATATATGACAGTGAAAATCTTTTTTCAGAGAAACTTTCACCTCTCATTTATAGGACAGGTATTTTTCTTGAGAAAATTGTACTTCAGTACAATTACTTGTCACTCATTTGTATTAGTAGAAAACATATTTCAAAGGAATCCTTTTGTCATTTTCATTTTCGTTTGTTTATGGTATTTCTTTTTGAAACTATTCAATGCTTCTTTCTAAGGAACTTTTCATTTTATTTTTCACGTAAACTAAATTATCCACGCATGCACTCTTGCTCACCAAATAAGCTAATACAACCCAAAAAAAGTATAGTCAGTCGGTTTGAACGTCCTTCCGTGAGGCGCACAGTCCGTAAACCTAGAGTAAGTAAAAGTTTAAATTTCATTCCTGCCTTACAGAAATGTGCAAATATTGTAGATGATGCACACAGCTCTTTTTGTCGTCATCTCCATTACCGCGTGTAAAATGGTGTTGTTGCGAACCCTTTTCGCTGTTCCTAGCAACTCCTTGAGCACTTGATTGTTTTAATACCCAAACACACTTTACCCTCTAAAATATTTGGCACCGCCAGCAACTATAAATAAATATTCATATAAAACAGCAAGCAAAAGTGTTTATCCCTGTATTATTATTACCTGCGAATTTGTTTTTGCAATACTAACCGAACTTCTGAGTATCCAGCAGTGCATTATCATTGAAACTATCGTCACAGCCTAACTGATACATAAGCCAGCGTGGTCCTTTGTTCCCTTTTATTCACTTTTTTGTCAAAAATACTCCTCAGTAGATGAGTTTATTTTCTGAGTTTTTTTTTTTATTTGATTGATTTGATTCACATTATTATATGGACACATACTCATTTTCGTTGCAGTTTTAGCCTACTAGTTAGTTGCCCGACCAATCAATGCAGAAAAAATAATTTGTCATGAAAACTGGTCTGTGGACGCAAACTGCCCTTCTTACTTCATTAGACACTATATTAGTTAGTTAGTGAATCCTTGCGCTGCTAGAAAATCAAAATAATCCAACCCCATGAAAACCCCTTTCTGCCTCTTCTGTATTCGCTTCTTGTTTTGTTCTATCTCTCTGTCTATCTGTCTATCTGTCAGTTTTCACCAGACGAGGAAATCCGGCATTGTGGATCCCATGTTGAGCATTTGGGGACAACAATATTTTGTGAACGAGGACACAAACTCGTAAGTTGCTGTTGCAGAGCATGACAAGCCCTGCTGCTTTCTCATTTTTTACATCTTTTCCATCTCTTTCCATTGTCTCACTGTCCTTTCAATGTAGTCATAGTTTAGTTGATAAACTGCTTGGGTAAACTGGGGTAAACTATGCGATTAGACTTTACGTTTCCATGGCTTTTTGCACTCTCTATGACTATATTTATGTATTATTTTTAGCTCCCAAAACTATGCATATAACTTGGATTTGTAAAATTCGACTCAATTAACTACAAGTGATTTTGCATACGGTACGGTTGCTTCCCATCTTTTTAGTTTTATGTTTGCACTGTAATCTGTTCTCACTTGTTGGCGCTTGGGTTGTGTGCTGAGTAAATACGCTTGAACGGATTGACTTATGTATCCTAATGAAGACAGTCTCTCTATGTATTACGTATCTAAATATTGTATGTGTACTAAAATCAAGTCTGTTGAGATGATGTTGTGTTTTGGATCTGACTTTTAATCTCTCTCTCACTTTTTCTATATCTTTCTCTGACTTACTGTAAGATTATTTTAATATACGTTTATCTGTTACTTATGTCGGTAGTCGGTATTTTTGCTATTTATTTCTTTCTGGTAACGTATTTTTCTTTCTGTAGAATTTTGGCCGAAATTTGTTATTTTCATGATGATGATGGTGATCATCATCTTCTTTCGAGTTTTACCTATTCTTTTCTATTTAGTTTAAGTTTTTTTTAGCCACTCAGAAACGGTTGGGAGAAAAATGAGCAAATTCGACCCAAGGGTGTATGTGCGTCCATCCAACATGTTCTGATTAATTTCTTTCTCGTTTGCAGAATTGCAAAAACTTTCTGCCTCAGTGCTTATGGCCATGGGATGTACCTCAGCTCACCCAGTGAGATACAAAAGTTTACCGTTTCATCTGATTTTTGGTGAGAAAACATTTTTGTGTGGAGAAAGCGAAACTTATAATAAATGATTGATGCCAAGATGGGAAAAAAAGCTTATCGAACTTATCATGCTATTGTTTGTTGTAGCAACATTATGGATACTTTATTAGGAGACTTTTTTGTGGAAATCGAAATGCCTGAAAAGCCCAAAGAAGGATTTTTCACTGGACTTTTTGGTGGGGGCTCAAAGCCTTTTGATAGAGAAGAATTATGTACGTGACACTAAAAAGAATAACGGCTCAAGTTTGTTTGCTAGGTTCATATCCTTATCTGTTACGAACGTGTTAGTTTACTGATTTGCAAGTAGCATTAGTTCTAATGAGTCGTGAAGGTACGACAGCGTAGGAATTCTAGGCAGGACCACAAGTATTCATTTCTTGAATTACTCTCAATTTTTTGATGGATTTTATCCGTACTTGCTCATTTTCGTCCATTTTTTGTCAAGGTCTAATCGATTATGTGACGAATCTTGTGCATTTAGGCAGATAATCATATTATGCAAATATTCGAAAAGAGGAGTCATTTAAAATTATTCAATCGAGAAAACGCTGCCGAACAAACTTGAGTCTACTTTACTCTTTGATATTTGCTTAACTGATGGCGATGGCCAACTCGGATTCAACTTCTTAATTTTCCTGCATAGTTGGAGAAGCTAGTGGGAAATGTTCCAAAACGGTTGCAAAACATATTCCTGGACAAATGGTACCTCCAAATTTGGAGCAAATGGCACTAAGGCAGGGAACTGCCGGTGCTGCCATTGCCCAGGCAAAAATGGCTGCTTTAGAGCGTGGTGAAAAACTGGGTCAGCTCGAAGACCGGACGGCAAACATGGCTTCAGAGGCCGAGAATTTCTCGAGTGCTGCCCATCAACTCATGCTCAAGTACAAGGACAAGAAATGGTATCAACTTTGAAGAGACAATTGTATAACCACATTTGTTTTTTGTATTGTTACGTTACTTATGTTTTAGGACGATCTAATGATATAGTCATTGTACTTCTATGCATTCCGTATTAATCGTAGACTCAAGTTGAAAGCCCGGCATGGCTGGGCCCAATTTGTACTCTGTGTTATGTACAATTCAGTTATAGTTTTGTGCTGGCTTTATTTTCCGTTGTCTTATGGTTAAAATGAGATTATGACATTTTTGGACGTTTGTTATTGCACACGATCCACTTTTTCAAGTGTATACAGTGGGCTGTTATGTGCAGTAGCCGTTTTTATTGCTGTCTTGTTTTTAAAATTCGGTGTTAGAAGCCGCTGTCTGGCTAGTGATACTCATGCTAGGTCATACTAGGTTAAGCAAATACTTAAGAAAACGGTGATTGGGTGTAAATGGTGTTTTTTTCTTGTGCACGCACTCAATTCACAATAGAGTATGAAGTAATGATAATCATCTTGGGTGCAGACGACATGAAGATGATGAAGATTTCTGTTTCCAAGATTACTACTTTGTTACTTTGTGTCACAGTAATGAAACGTTATCGTTCAAAAACAATCATTGATATGACTGTAATTTTTCTCCATTCTTTTTATCAGAAATATTAGTGAGTGGAAAAAGATGAAGACTATATTCGAGTTTTTTCTAGAAAATTATTACTAGAAGTAAGCATACTTTCCATTAATTATGTGGAGTCGTTCCCAATTTACATAAGAATGAGTTTTATACTGTTACAGAAGAATAGCTGCATGTTGAAACAACACGAAAAGAAGAAAAAAATAAGTAGAATGAGTTTTTGGAATCGAACAATCAAGAAAAGATTGTTCATGTTCCAGTTACTTTCACTTTACTTTTTCCTTATGCATGCGAATCGTTTATCTAGCAGTGAGAATAATATGTATACAAAAGATGGCACCAAAAAAAAAGTTGAAAAATACATTCATTTATTGTCTAGATGTGCTCTGATAGAGAAAAAACTCGTAGGTGCTCTTCGTATCAAAATGAATAGAAGTTTAGAAATATTACACAAAAACATTAGTTCAAATTGTGAAATCATTTAGTGTCTATCATTAACCATTGTTAATTACTCGCTGTAGTCAACCATTTTTGTGTATTTCTTAATTAATAATTCTTAATTTCTTTCAGATTGACATGAATTCTCAAATCTATATCAAAAAGGTGCAAATTAAAAGACATTTCCAATAATTTAATGACTTTGTTTTATTTTAAAATAATTTTCAGTCCGGCTCTAGTCTTACTTGAGCATATTTTGACTTTTTTTTACCCGAGCCACTTTTTTGAGTGTGGTTACGATAACTCTCGAAGGCATCTACCGGTTGAGTTCGCACAAATTGAGATTACGCAAAAGTAGGAGAGCGGATTGCAAATGGACACTATTGAATAATGGCTAAGCTGTTTTTATGCGGATAACCTTGTTCATTGTGTCTATTTCAATGATGAAATGGTCATATATAAGTATTTGTATACCAGCACTAGCTAAGAAAACGTCTTGACACTACAAATATTGTGGATTCGACATTAGTGACCAATCCAATCTATCCTATAGCCGTAATCGTAGCGTTATTTGTCACTGACTAAAAATGTTATTTTAATGAGGTCGATGTGTTTCAAACTTGTGCGGCTGCTTTTACACCCGTATCGGCCTCAGCCAAGTTTTTTTGGAACCAAATGGAAATTGAATGGTAAATTTTTTGTACGAAACTGGTGAATTGTAGGTTCCAACTTCCAACCGCTGTCATTACGCGTATCGGAATACACTAGGATGTTTATGTACACAAATAAATAATTTTAGAGGCGAGTCAATCATCTTAATCGGATTTCATTTCTATAAGCTATAAGCATTGTTAATTGCATTCACTTATAATTGTCATGTGATATACTTTTACTCAACCAACATTCAATCAAGTTCTCTTCTGTATAATAATATTATTTCTATTTCGTATTGGTTATGGTTTCGTGTGACGGCTCAACATTCCCATTTGAGATAAACAGAAACAAATAGTTTTCAGTGAATTATGAAACCAATGTCATTCCAATGTTTGTCTTCTTTTTTTTTAAGTTAATAATATTATTATTGTGCTGGCATACCGAAAAAAGTCACATTGTCTGCGTATATGCAATCTACACATTTCTGTTTTCTGTTACTTAAGTGCTTCCAGAGTCTATTATATTCATACCAACTATCTATATATTTATTTAGGTGTATGATTCTTACTTATGCGTATTATTCTTTATATTCGTTCTATCCTCATGTACTACACTGTGTAGTAGTACTATTGTTAGTTAACATAGCTAATTAGTGTTTTTAGGCGCTCTCTGGGTATAGCGCAGTCGTTCTTTCAAGTCTGTAGTAATACCATATGTACTGGAAGACGGACAAGTATTACGAAATATATTATTGGTTTTACAAAAAAATATCGGAAACTTTTCCTTTTTTTAACTTGTTACATTGCATTGACATTCATTGACATGACATTCCGAAAGCTGAGTTCCACAAAGCAGAAAGAAAAAACAAACATAAAACAAACATACAAAAAAATATACTTACTAACTACCTCTACTGGAGTACTGTTTGTTGCGACTTATCCAACTGAGAAAGTATACAAATGTACTAACAGAGGGTGTAGAAAGTCTACCAGTTACGTCATGTAACCGAAAACTTTTCCCATTCTTTTTTCACCCGCTAGATGGTCACACTTACTCTCTATGATACAGAAAGTGCTCTATGTTAGTATTTTATTGCCTTCCGTTGCCCACACTTTGTGGATGATAAGCTCGTCAAACAAAATTTTAATTGACAAAAGCCTCATAACATACTAAATTTCCCATTCCGTGAATAATAAGGATCCTACTTGTGATGAAAAATTCATCTGTGATTGAACTTTTGGTGAGGAAAAGTCAGCATTCTTTTTCTAGATGATCGGATATACCTCCATGATTTTCAATAAGCCAACTAACTCATTATGATCACAATGGGAGTTTAAATTGATTCTCAATTGCCTTTGAAATTGGCCAAAGTCTGTCACCCTATGAGGACAGATAGAAGTTCTGGAGCTTTCACCCCGTTCATTAAAGTTTACATTCCGGATGGCTGCAAAAAGGCGCACATTACGTTCATTATAGAGGTTTGCTTAGTTTGATACGCCTTCCAATGAATATTCAACGTAGCGCTAGTTTGGTCTGTATCTTTTTCCAGCAACGAGAGAAAAGTTTATGATCGGTCGGTAGGATTCTACTTGTACTCATCCGTATTTTTTCCTTTCGTCTGAAGGCAGCATAATTATGTCTTTTACTCGTGTCTCGTCGAACCCTGACTTTTTTCATAGGGAAAGTTAGTAAGCAAGTCAAACTTCTTATTTTCCTTCAGCTTCGTTTGTTTCATCTAATTTTGAAGCTCATGCATGCAACTTGATTTTTTTGTTCATTTAACTAGAGTTTTCTGTTCGAGAAGGAAAAGATAAATATTAAGACGAAATGCTGGATTTTTCTAAGCCCATAGACTTTCACTACACTAGAGATGCGCCAATTTAAAAAATGCGAAAAATATGGAGACTCCAAATGTATTCGTTAGTGAATGTTTTTGTTTGTTTGTTGTTTTTGCGGACTGTTGCTGATTTTGAAATATTTAATTTTAAAAAAATCTTGCGCTGACAAATAACAAAGCGAGTATATTTTTCCCCCTCATTAAGAAATTAATAAATAAAACGAGTACTTGAAAAAAATAGTTGACGGGAAAAAATTGTGCAAAGTAGCGAAAACAAAAGTGGGAGTCACTGAAAGAGAAACGATGTAAATATGTAAATGGTGGACTACCTTCCGTTCCCCATTTTTTAACGCCACATTGAGGGGACGGACTCGTATTATTAAGTAGTAAATGGCTATCGCTCCAGTAGTTCCGCTTTCAACTTGCAGACAAGTCAACTGTCCCATACACTCGACACATCCATTCATTATATCGTCTCCTCTGCATGAATCCAACTTTGTACTAAATACAACTAATAGAGCATCTTGATTGCACAAAAATAACTTTAAAGCATTTAAAACCTACAAACAAACATTTAAAGAAGATAAGCTTATTTTTAATAAATCTTTTTGTCGTGAATATTCTCTCACAAAGTTAACCCGTTTTTGCGTTACTGCTTGGAAAATCGATCAAAAACAATTTTTAAAATAAAAATTATTTGGATTTTCAGTTGCTGTCAAAATTACTTTTGAATACTGTCAATAGCATCAAAAAAGATTTCAATTCATGGTTTATAGTACACCATGGATTGTAAGAGTTTGGCAGAAAAAAATGGTTTCACGGCATTCCCAAAGAATTGTTTTTTCAACGCTTTGATTAACAAAATTGGGAGCGTTCGTCACTGTATGCGTCTTCTACTCAACTTCAGAGGGGATGATCATTGTTGGCAAAAAAGGGACCGAAGCCAAAGTACTTCCGTGATGACTACCGTATCGAAACAATGTGCGCTCAAGCTTTCTCTCCATTTGTTTGTTTTGTTCCTAAAACGAGAGAAAGAGGGTAGTCTGTTTTTATGAATTACTGCTGCTTAGATGAGCACCCGGACTATCAAGCATGACCCGGAACAAAAAATTGTCTTCAATCTTCAAAGCAGTTTTCACAATATTACTTGCTGTTAAAAACTTAATAAAAAGGTTTCTAGTTTAAAAAAAGCTGAAATCTTACAGTTATAGCTAAAATACATTTCTAAAATCTTGTATACATGCATAGCATGAGAATAGGAAGAATGTTCCCATGGGCTGATAAGCCCTCTATCTTCGGTTAATGATTCATTATGTGATGCACACTTCAGAGGGTATAAAGACATTTTTTTCAATTTTGTTAGCGCAGTAATCAGCAAAAAGTAACTATCGCCAAAAAACTTTGGACCAAAATAGCTGTTTTTTAATTCTAAAATTCCGACCACACGGACCGAAGTAGGCGAATATGGATATGATGATTTTACTGCATTACACAAAAAGTTAACACTAACCCTGTTTTTCTATGTTTTTGTCCAAAAAACTGGACTACAAGTAACTTTAACACTACTGGGGTAAATTGAGATATGGTGCAAACCCTATCAGCATCCATCTTATTATGAGGTAGATGCAAACAGCCTATGTTAACATTGTGAGACCAATTCATCCTGCATGCGCGATAAAATGAGGAATTGATTGATTCCTTTCTATAACTAAATATGAATTTAAACATGAGCTGGCCGGTGGAATGAGAGTGATTGAGGGAAAACCTTCTTCCAAGAGAACAAATGTAAACGTAAACTTGGGTAAACCTACCCAGTCCTTGCTACAAATCCCTCTCGTTTTTACCCTATCATCTGTTTTGCAGACCAGGATTCTACAAGTATAACAAGACTCGTTTGGTTGATGATGATGATGATATTTAGGCGAGCAGTTCATAGTCTCTCTATGCGAAGGTAAATGTACCATGAATTTCCACATGATCAATTGGCAAATAATAATGGCTACTTTCTCTCCGTACATACACAACTTTTCCATGGAAATCAGAGGTCGAAATAAAAATTTTATGTTCGATATCTTTATAGTTGACTTTTTGCGCTTGCATCCATAAAATGCTTTGCAATAAGGGTCCAGTCAGTCCACTGCATGTAAAGGTACTCAGTTTTTTTCAGTGCACAGAAAAAACTTATGGTCATACTGGTTTGAATATCTCGCTCTAAAACTTTACTAAAATGCCCACACAGACTGAAGCAATCTTTATCCCACGTGGGCATGTCACCGAGATGGCGGGGGATGACTGTGTTTGGAATGGGACATCTCGGTCTTGTTTTTCAAAGTACATTTGAGGGAGCGGGAGCATAGTACAATTACAACAGCACTCATGTCCATAAAAAAATTTAAAAGTGTCCCGAAACTAGAATACATACTAGAATAGCATAGAAACTGTACGAAATTCCAACTTTAAAATCAAGCACACTTTTAGTTGATTGGTTGTGCAGTCTGCAGCAAAAACAGGGAGAGCAGGTTATTTCCTTGAATGAGCATGAGCCACTCCACTCAACATTTTCGAATTAATTTATTCTTTTAAACTTAAAATTATACTTTTAGGGTGTAAATGATAGTTCATGATTTAATCAGAGTGCTATGGCGCCTTATTATGTTTCAGTCTTCATCCCGAGTTTTATTGATCATTGCGTTTCGGCTTGCAACGGAATAGAGCGCATCCCGACCCGTCCCGTTAGCATCACTAATCCCACGTCCAATCTTATTTGCCCGTTCGATGCTTTCCCGTGAAAACCAATGTTTACGGGGAAAAACTATCTTTCCATTCTAAGCATTTTATGGCCGACTAGTGCCCATATCTTACCCAAGGTATGTTATAATATTGCTCTTTTTTCTCTTTCTCTCTCACTCTTCAATCATCATCAGAAATGACCAACTTGCCTCATGAACATGTATGAGCTCCTTTTTCATGGAAATTTTTCTCGCTGGACCACCGCACTAGTAACCCTTTTCCCGCATATTTTCAATCATTCTGACCAAGCGGAAGAACCCAGAGGAAGTCATCTCATCAATTATATTGCACACAGACGAAAAAAAGCAATTCACCGAAAAGAAAATAACATACAACTTGAGCTGTGTAGTCTTGTAACTTATCTTATGTACATGATGGTAGCTAGCAACTGTTATATAGTATATTATACAGTTTTTCTTGAAAAAAATTATTCTTGTAGGCTCTTGTAGTCGTAAGCCAACCCATTACTCATGCATAGACTGACTACTTGAAAAGAAACTCTTCTGGTCTTCGTTTTCATTTTTCCACGTATCCTTGTATACGCAGTATTCACATACGTACGAGAATTTTTTTTTCGTTTTCAGCTCCAGATGGAAATCACAGTTTCCACAAGGCCCAAGACAAAGAGGAAGGAGCGCATTAGACTTTACAATAAGGACATACACACATGTCATCATCAAAGTATCCCCTCTCACTGAATTCCATTAGGCACCACCAAACTCACAGAGTAAGTAAAGTTGAGGGGAAAAAAGCATCCCAATTGAATTGGAGATTTTTTCATTGAATACATTTACTTGTGGTCCTAGCTTTTAGGTGGATTGCTTCTTTTTTGTGTAAATTGGAAACGGTACAAGTTTATTTTTTCTTACTTTGTGCCATGATGATTTCTAAACGGGACGGGTAGCTTTTCTTGCTCAAGGGAGGTGTCAACTTTTCACGCTTTATAGGACAAAAAGGTGAGAGCATGAATCTACGGGGGTGTGCTAGACATTTTAGTTGGCTTACGAAAGACTAGTGTGCGAGCAAACTGATTGTGCATACAGCATTTTTTTGTAGAGCTTTGGATTTAGTAAAAGTGCTATAAAGTAATCAGCTGAATGTAAAAGTCATTTCATTTCAAGGGCATGACAGTGTCAACTTGCGTATGAATTAATTGTTGCTTAAAAGGAAAAATTTCTCGCCTCTTTTTGTTAGTTATACTTTACTTAGAAAGATTGTAATTTGCTAAAAGCTGTTGAACTGATTTAATTTACCATATAGATCGAATTGCAAATTTTTTTCTTCATTTGGATGGATAGATTCTCAAGGACTTGATTTTGCAACGCAATCTGTTGTAAGATTCCATCAATTGAATATTTCATTTCCTTTTGACTTGAGTAATTTACATTTAACATTGATGGATCTATGAATGACAAAAATATGCATTTAATTTACATGGGTTTCCACAAGTTTGTGACATTAAATAACTACATTGACAATAGCATCATCAGAAAATCATGACAATCACCCATTGCAATATTTTTTAAACATTTTTCATGTCGCAAGATGACTGTGTACTATGTTGTCAATGTCATATGGATACAATAGTTAAAAAACGATCCATTGTCATCTTGTCATCGTCACCTCACATAACTAACGACATAAAACGACCATAACCTACTGAATTCCCTTTCGTTAGTAACTTTAGTCCGCTTACAGCAGTTTGAGATCGGACTTAGAACGGACGGAGGGCTTCAAACTTTTTATTTTAAATTTACTTATGAAATAATAAATACGCTCCCATTTTTTAACGTATTGGAGCACTTCAATTCTATGCATTATCCTTCAAAAATAGTCTGCGCAAAGCATAAATTTGGCAATTTCAGCTATAAATTTCAGTAGCTGGAACGCCGATTATCCATCGAGATCAAAATATTCCCATCTAGGGGTTCATTGTAAAAAAATTAGTTGCCGTTTAACTATGCTACCTGTTGTCACATTTTCATAAAAATGCCACCACTAAAGTCTGGTGCTCTATTGTGTTGAGGAGAGCAGAAGCTACAGGAAGGAATACTAATTAGGGCAAACACCTATGCACTTGGATGGCAGCCCCACATGCATAATTCTGCTTAACATAGCGTATCTAAAATTAACTTGTA
>Ga0210040_10008302_pt1 | contig 12359 bp, 11 predicted proteins | sample CryGeyCG12114_NA_FD_185462 | JGI IMG/M metagenome (GOLD analysis project Ga0210040, IMG submission 185462) | Groundwater microbial communities from aquifer - Crystal Geyser CG19_WC_8/21/14_NA (SPAdes) (version 2) | ecosystem: Environmental > Aquatic > Deep subsurface > Groundwater | place: USA... | reverse complement strand
AGGGGCTTAGGAAGCAAAAAAGCTGTTTCTGGTCACAATGCTTTCAAATACAGGCACTTGTAAGCAAATGGATTTTCAGTTCATTTGAGCCATGTAAAACACTTTCTTTAAAATCTTGCAAATGGTTGATTTTCTGTCATTTGCAAGCTTTGCTTAGCTGGCTGACAGAGCGGTTTGCTTCCTAAGCCCCAAAAATTAAAATCTTTGCTGTGCTTGGTCATGCCAACACAGAACTTCTTTGCCTTCTCACTTCTCACTTCCTCAAGCCGTGGGCTCTTGCAGGTCGTCAAAGAGGGCTTTGAGTTCGGTGGCGTCGGTAGGGCGCATGCGGCCGGCGAGGACCAGGCGCAACTGCCGACGGCGCAGGGCGCCTTCGAACATCTCGATTTCCTCGGGCGTCTCGGGATGGGCGTCGGGCACGTCGATGGGGCGGCCCGACTGGTCGACGGCCACGAAGGTGAAGAAGGCCTCGTTGGACTTGATCTTTGTGCCGTTCGGGATGTCCTCCGCCCACACGTCGATGCGCACTTCCATCGACGAGCTAAAGGCGCGCGTCACCTGGGCTTCCAGCGTCACCACGTTGCCCAGCCGAATGCCCTCCCGAAACGACACATTATCCACCGACGCCGTGACGACGATGCGGTTGCTGTGGCGCTGCGCCGACACGGCGGCGGCAATATCCATCAGGTGCATCATGCGCCCCCCCATCAGGTTGTTGAGCGTGTTGGTATCGTTGGGTAACACGAGCTCCGTCATGCTGACGAAGGATTCTTTCACGGGTTTTTGCTTGCGCATGCGGAAGGGGGGAGTAGGCGACTTAGTACCGCGAAGATAGCCCTTGAAATGCAAAAAGACCGTTAGGCGGAGCACTATGCCCCGCCTAACGGTCTTTTTAGAAAAGGCCTTTTTTCGTCAGACCTTCACATTCTGCATGTTGTATTGCTTGAGCACATCTTCGGGCACGCCGGTCCACCGGTTCGGCGCGTTGCCGGCGTAGCCGATGTCGGCAATGCCCATTTTGCTGGTGAAGAAGCCCGTGGCCGTCAAATCCCGCATGCGGTTGAAGAAGGCCACGCCCTGTTCCATCTCGGGCTTGGCCTTGAGGGGGTAGGCAATGGCCGTCACCATTTCCAGCTGCTGCTGCGGAGTGCAGTCCACAAAGGCGTGGCTGTAGCGGTTGGTGCACTGCAAATCAAGCCAGCGCAGTCCGCCGCGCATGGGCAGCTGATGGTCGGGAATATCCTTCACAATGAACTCGATAAAGGCGGGCACGCCCGCGTCGGACGCACTCCCCGACTTCTCGTCCTTGGGAATAATGATGTCGCCGAGCACCGTAATGGTGGCCATTTCGTGATCAGTGAAGAAGATTTCGGCCCGCAACTTCTTGTCGCGCTCTAGCTCGAATTCCTCCCGGCCGGCCGGGTCTACTTCGGGCGTGGCGGTTTTGGCGGGCGCGTCGGCTACTTTGGGTGTATCGTTCTTGCAGCTATCCAGCAGGAGCCCGGAGGCGAGGGCCGTTAAGCCAATGGCTTTTAAGGATTCACGTCTTTTCATGGGATGGGAGTAGGGGCCGTTAAACGTTCAGTTTCTTGCGCTGATCCAGGATGTACTCGCTCGTGCGCATCGACAGGGCGAGGATGGTCCAGGTCGCGTTTTTGTCGCCTTGCTGCACAAAAGGGGCCGCATCCACCACAAACAGGTTTTTGCAGTCGTGCGCCTGGCACCACTTATTCAAGGCCGACTTCTGTGGGTCGTCGCCCATGCGCACCGTGCCTACCTCGTGGATAATCTTGCCGGGGGCTTCCAGGCCGTAGTTCGTCTCGGGCCCATGCGGTTTGGAGGTGATGATGGCCCCCATGTTATGCATAATTTCCTGAAACGTTTCCTGCATGTGCTTCGCCTGCTTGACTTCGGCGTCAGTCCACTTGTAGTGGAATTTCAGCACCGGGATGCCGTACTTGTCCACCACGTCTTTGTCAATCTCGCAGTAATTATCGGCGCGGGCAATGGCGGTGCCCCGGCCGGCCATGCCCACCTGTGTGCCGTAGAAGCGACGGTAGTCGTCCTTCAGCGAGGTGCCAAAGCCGCCGGCTTCCTTAATTTTGCCGTCGCGGCCGGGCACCAGGCCGTTGATGGATTGCATGCCCATGCCGAAGCCGTAGGAGGGCATGTGCATGCCGCCGCCGTACTCGATGTGGTAGCCCCGGGGAAAGTCCAGCTTCTTGTTGTCGAGCCACCAAGGCGTGTAGATGTGCACGCTGCCCACGCCGTCCTCGTTGTAGCGCTTGCGGTCCATGAGCTGGGGTAGGAAGCCGCCCAGGCTGGCCCCCGTCGAGTCGTGGATGTATTTGCCTACTACTCCGCTGCTGTTGGCCAGGCCGTTGGGGTGGTTGCTGGATACCGAGTTGAGCAGCAGCCGGGCCGATTCGCCGGCGCTGGCCCCCAGAATCACCACCTTGGCCTTCACCTGGTATTCCTGCAAATCGTTCTTGTCCACGTACGACACGCCGGTGGCCATGCCGTTGGGGCCGGTCAGCACCTCGCGCACCATGGCGTTGGTAATGACTTTCAGGTTGCCGGTTTTGATGGCTGGAATCACCAGGCAGGACGAGGCCGAGAAGTCGGCGTAGACCTTGCAGCTGCGCCCGCACTGCCCGCAGAAGAAGCAGGCGCCCCGGTCTTTGTTGCCGGGTAGGGGCTCGGTCAGCACGGAGCCGCGGCCGGGTATCACCTTCACGCCCGCCTTCTCCGCGCCCTGCTTAATGAACAGCTCGTTGAGGCGCGGCTTGGGTGGGGGTAGGAAGATGCCGTCCGGCTCGTTGCGCAGGCCCTCCACCGTGCCGTACACGCCAATCATGCGGTCAACCTTGTCGTAAAACGGCTTTACTTCGTCGTACGTGATGGGCCAGTCATCGGTGAGGCCATCGAGGTGGTGGCTCTTGAAGTCGTCGGGGCCCATGCGCAGGGAAATGCGCCCCCAGTGGTTGGTGCGCCCCCCCAGCATCCGGGCCCGGAACCAGTTGAACTCGGTTTTGTCTTTGGTGGTGTAGGGCTCGCCTTCGAGCTCCCAGCCGCCGTACGCCGCGTCGAAGTCCCCGAACGGCCGCACAGTGGAAGCCCCCCGGCGCGGCGATTCGTAGGAGAACTTCAGCTGCTGCGCGTCCTTGGCCGGGTCGAAAAACGGACCCGCTTCCAGCATTAGTACTTTTAGGCCGGCATGGGCCAGCACGTAGCCCGCCATGCCGCCACCGGCGCCCGAGCCAACCACAATGGCATCGTAAACGGTACCCGACTTCTTGATTTCAAACGTACTCATGAAGTAAAATAAACGTGGGGGAATTGAGAAGAGAAGGACGTAAACGCCTGTAAAAATTAGGTTGTTAAACTGCCAATCAGTTGGTTATAGCTCCGTGATGGTAATGTTGCGGAAGGCTACCTCGTGGCCGTGGTCCTGCAAGGCAATGTGGCCTTTGGGGTAGGCGGCAAAGTTTTTCCAGGTTTTAAACTTGCTGTTGTTGAGCAAAGCAGTCCACGCGTCGCTGCCCATTTGGGTATCCACGATTTGGGTGCCGTTCAGCCAAAAAGTGAGGTGCCCATCGAGCTTGCGCAGCTTCACCGTATTCCATTGGCCGGCGGGCTTGGCCACGTCCTCAGACGGGGCCTTCATATCGTAAAGGGAGCCGGCCAAGTGGGTAGGTTTCTTGTTGTCCTCGGCGTTTTTATTGTCGAGCACCTGCATTTCGATGCCGGTATCGTAGGTGGCCTTGAACTCCGGATCTTCGTGCACGCCGAAAATGATGCCGCTGTTGCCACCATCCGTGATGTTCCAGTCCAGGTTCAGCTCGAAGTTTTCGTATTCTTTGTTAGTTACCAGGTCGCCCTGCCCAGGGGCTTTGGGGTCGAGCTGCAAAGTGCCGTTCACTACTTTCCAGGCGGGCTCGGCCGTTGGCTGCAGGTAGGTGTGCCAGCCCTGGGTCGTTTTGCCGTCAAATAGGGGCTGGGCCTTGGCTGGGGTAGCGGTTGTGGGAGCGGCGGCGGTAGCGGCAGTCGACTCTTGGGCGGGCGCTCCGGAGCTGCAGGCGCTCAGCAACACGCCAAGCAAGAAATAAGTCTTCATACTACGTGGGTTGGTGGGGTGGTTAGGAGTAGGGATTTTGTACACAAGGGACACAGAGTAGGCGGTAGTGGTTGCTAGCGTACGCTGCTCAACCGTAGCCGGGACAATCAGGCAACTTCACCGCGCAAACCTCTGCAAAAGGGGGAGCAATGGCTTTGCACGCGGAAGCGCATAGTTTCCTGATTGCTAGATAGCTAAAATTTGGGAGAAACTACGCACGCTAAAAGGATTTAGCATTCCGTGAAAAAGAAGGAGTAGTCTCGGCCGTTGCCGGGCAACTGCTGGACTGCAGCAGTGGAAAATAAGTTAGAGAACGTTGTCAGGGCGTCGCCACTAGCGTTTTCAGTTTCTCCTCCATAGAATTTAAGTCGTTTGTTTTCATCAACAAAACGCCTTGCTGGTCGAGCAGCATATAGGTAGGAAATGCCGTAATATCGTACTGCTCAGTGACGCCTATATTGCTTGGTGATTCTGATAACTGCGTCCAGTCTAGTTGGTTCTTGCGAATAGCTTGTAGCCAGAGTTTTTTGTCATCGGGATTTTCTAACGCCACGCCGACTACCGTCATTTGGCGGCTATATTGCTTCCGGAGTTCTTTCAGATGTGGCATCGCCCGAATGCAGGGGCCGCACCAGTGGCCCCAGAAATCCAGCAGCACGTACTGCCCCTTGAACTGGGCGAGCGATACGGCCGCCCCGGCCGTATCGGGCATGGCGAAGGCCGGCACCGGGTGGCCTACCTGGGGCAGGTCGCGCAAGATAACTAGGCGGCGCACGATGTCTTTCCCGTAAAAGCTCGCCTGTACGGCCGGCGCCAGCGTACTCAATAATTGCTGATACTCGGCGCGCGGCTTGCTGTTATACATCGTTTGCCAATACAGTAAGTAGGCGCTAGTGCGAGTGGTGGGGTGTGCTCTCACAAAGGCCAGAGAAGCTTGCTGCCTGGCCAGGCGCACATCAACTGCTGAATCAGCTTTGCTGGGGTGACGTACAAATCGCTCCTCAATCAGCTGATTATAGTTCGTAAGCGCGTCGTTGTCGGGCGTGCCGCGCACCTGCAGGTAGTCCAGCTCCGTCATGCTGCCTGTGACGGTTATGTTCCCTGGCTCGTACCAAATGGGCGTGTATTGGCCCGGTACCAACTTCAGGTTGAATAAACCATCGACGTTGGGGTGGGCGGTGTAGGTAAACCGGTCGTTTACGGCCTGCACGGTATCGTACTCCTCGTGACCGTTGTGGTCAGCGTAGAGAAATACGACTGGCTTGGTGCCCAAGCCTTTGATAGTACCTGTTACCTGGCAGGTAGCAGGCTTCGGGGCGGCTGAGGGTAAGGCGAGACTCAGGCCGAGTAGGGCCAGCAGGATAGCGGAAGGTGACATAAGCGGCGTAAAGGATAGGTAGGATAATGCGGAACCGGCTGGTAGTCAGCCAACCATCAGCCCGGTAAGTATACCCCAAAAATCCCTTGAAACCTACCCTTCCCAGCCCGCCTTGCCCAGCAGCGGCACAAAGCGAAATTCCTCAAATTCCTCGCGGGTGAAGGCGTCCTCACTCTCGCGGGTAATGCGCATCATACGCTGTACCTGGGCGTCGCCCACGGGAATGACCAGGGCCCCGCCTACCCGCAGCTGGCGCAGCAGTGTGCGCGGAATGGTAGGCGAGCCGGCCGTTACCAGAATCTTGTCGAACGGCGCGTGCTGGGGTAGGCCCAGCGAGCCGTCGCCGCAGAACAGGTGGGCGTGGTAGTGCAGGGCCGCCAGGCGGCGCTGGGTGCGCTCGAACAGCACCTGGTTGTACTCGATGCTGAATACGTGGGGGGTGAGGGTGAGCAGCACGGCGCACTGGTAGCCCGAGCCCGTCCCGATTTCCAGCACCTTGTCGGTGGGCGTGAGGCGTAGTAGCTCGGTCTGGAAGGCCACCGTGTAGGGCTGCGAAATCGTCTGGCCCTGCCCAATGGGAAAGGCCTTGTCCTGGTAGGCGTGCACCTGAAAGGCGGGCTCAAAAAACAGGTGGCGCGGCACGGTGCCCAGCGCCGCCAGCACCTGCGGGTCCTGAATGCCTTTGCGGCGCAGCTCGCCCGTCAGCGTACGGCGCTGCCCTCGGTGTCGGTAGCTGTCTGCGTGCATAGGGAGAAGAAAAAGCGGGGGTAGGGGTTCCAGTTGTTATCCGCTACCTTTGCCCGGCGCTCTGCTATCCCAACGTGGGCCAACAGGTGCCAGCAGCCGCGAAACTACGATTTCGCCCCCACAAAACCACCCCTGCCCACCCGGCTTTCTCTTCGTCTCCTTGATTCGCTCCTTTCAGAAGTTCAAACTCATTGCCGCTGACTTTGGGGCCGCGCTCTTGGCGTGGGTGTGCTTTTTTCTGTTGCGAAAATACCTGCTCAACGAAATCAACGAGGGGTTCCGCTTCACGGAAAGTACGGTTTTCTACCTGGCCGGATCGGCCCTGATGATTGGCACGTTCTGGACCGTGCTCTACACCCTGATTGGGGAATACCGCGACATTTTCCGCAAGTCGCGCCTGTCCGAGATTATCCGGCTGGGGCGGGTATCGGTACTGGGCGGGCTGGTAATTTTCTTCGCCCTACTGCTCGACGACCGGGGTATCAACAGCTACCAGCTTTACTATAAAACCTTTGCGGCCTACTTCCTACTGCACTTCAGCCTCACGGCCGTGCTGCGTATCTGGGCCGTGTCGAGCGTGCAGCGGCTGGTGCGCGGCGGCGTTATTTACTTCAATACGCTGCTGGTGGGAAGCAACGCCCTGGCCCGCGACACCTGCCGCGACCTGCGCCGCACCGGGCAGCCGCTGGGCCTGCGCCTGGTCGGGTTCGTGCCGGTAGGCCCCACCATTGACCCGCAGCTGGCTCAGAGCCTGCCCAACGTGGGCAGCTACACGTACCTGGCTTCGGTAGTGCGGGCGCAGCACATCGAGCAGGTAGTCATTGCCATTGAGCCCTCCGAGCACCGGCTGATTCAGGATATTCTGGGCTCCCTGGAGGGCGTGCCCACCCGCGTGAGCGTGCTGCCTGACCTTTACCAGATGCTGCTGGGTTCGGTGAAGGTGAACCACTTATTCGGCACGCCGCTCATCGAAATCAAGCAGGATTTGCTACCCGTGTGGCAAACCGTGTGCAAGCGCCTACTCGATGTGGTAGGGGCCGTGGGCTTTCTGCTAGTGGCTTGGCCGGTGTACCTGTTCACGGCCATTATGGTGAAGCTATCCTCCACGGGGCCGGTTTTCTACACGCAGGACCGAATTGGGCGCTATGGGGAGCCGTTTCGTATCTATAAATTCCGCTCGATGGTGGTGAATGCCGAGCTGGCCGGGCCTTCCCTCAGCTCCGACTACGACCCGCGCATTACGGCTTGGGGGCGCTTTATGCGCAAGGTGCGCCTCGACGAGTTGCCCCAGTTCTGGAACGTGCTCAAGGGCGATATGAGCCTGGTAGGCCCGCGGCCCGAGCGGCAGTTCTACATCGACCAGATTGTGCAGCTAGCCCCGCACTACCGCCACCTGCACCGCGTGCGCCCCGGCATCACGAGCCTGGGCCAGGTGAAGTACGGCTACGCCGAAACCGTCCCGCAGATGGTAGAGCGCCTCAAATTCGACATTCTCTACATTGAGAATATGAGCCTGGCCATGGACTTCCGCGTGATGCTCTACACCCTCAAGATTATTATCGAGGGTAGGGGAAAGTAAGCAATGTTGAATGAAAACAGGGTATAGGAAAGCGTCGTTTCTCGCAGTGTTCTGACGCTAGTGCATTGATAAACAATGCGTTAACACCCCGCAACATTGCGAGAAACGATGCCTGCGGGTAGAGCAGTTCGAACGTTCAACCGCAATGGCTGTTATTCATTCAACAGTCAACGTTTAAAACTCAACATTTCAGAAGTGTTTACCGGAATCATAGAAGCCCTCGGGACCATTACGGACATAAGAACGGAAGGGACCAACCGTCATTTTACGGTGGCGTCGCCGTTTGCGGCGGAGTTACAGATTGACCAAAGCGTATCGCACAACGGCGTGTGCCTGACGGTGGTAGCCGTGGACGCGCCCGCTGGCACGCACGTAGTCACGGCCATTGACGAGACGCTGCAAAAGACTAACCTGGGCCAGTGGACGCCCGGCCGGCGCGTGAATCTGGAGCGGTGCCTATCCGCCAACGGCCGCTTCGACGGCCACATCGTGCAGGGCCACGTCGACCTGACGGCTACCTGCGAAGAGGTAGAGGACCAGAACGGCAGCTGGCTCTACCGTTTCCGCCACGCCACCGGCCCCGGCCGCGTCACGGTCGAGAAAGGCTCCATCTGCATCAACGGCGTGAGTCTGACCTGCTTCAACAGCACCGACGACAGCTTCTCCGTGGCCATCATCCCCTACACCTACGAACACACCACCTTCCAGGACCTGCGCCCCGGCGATCAAGTGAACCTAGAGTTTGATATCGTGGGCAAGTACGTGGCAAAGCTGCTGGGTAAGTAGGGGCGCGTTGCACGCGCCCGGTTACTCTCTTAAAACGTATTAAAATGGCTGAAATACAGTTTGCAGAAACATCTCTAACAGGAGAAGAAAGTTTTTGGGTCATGTGGTATTTCCTGCAGGAGCATTATGAGCTATCCAAAGGAAACTTTGACGTGTCGGAAATTTTGAGTGCTTTAGAGCCTGTTAGCAATGGATTTCCGGCGGATAGCGGCATGGTTCACTTCTGGAACGATGCAATCGGGAAATACCGTCGCGATGGAATTCCACCTCAGAAAGTGCTGACTAGATAGAAGCCGGCGAATGCAAAACCAAGCCGGGGATAGGCCGAAGATCTTTCAGGTTATAAGTGAACAGCGGCAAACCACCGCTTTTCCCCGCGCTTATACAGCGCAGCGCAGCCCCAGGCCAGGAGGCTGCCCAAGGTGGCGCCTGCCAGCACGTCGGAGGGGTAGTGGGCGGCCAGGTACACGCGGCTGTAGCTTACCAGTATAGCCCAGAGCAGCAGGAGCCACTTGGCGGCCCGGTAGCGGGCGGGCAGTACTAGCCACAAATACACGGTGAGGGCAAAGGCATTGGCCGCGTGGGAAGAAAGAAAGCCAAACTGCCCCCCGCAGCCCTCGGCCAGGTTCAGCGCGGCCGATACGGTGGGGTCGTGGCAGGGCCGCAGGCGGGCGAAGTAGGGCTTGAAGAACCGGCTCGAAATGCCGTCGGCGAGCAGCACCGTGAGGCCCAGCAGGGGCAGCAGCAGCGCGGCGCGCCGGCCGTAGAGGTAGCCCAGGGCCAGCAGGATAACCAAGTAGGCCGGGAACCATACGAAGCGCTCGGAGAAAAAAATCATCCAAGCGTCGAGCTTGGGTGAGTGGTGGATGTTGGCGGCAATCAGCAGCCAGCGGTCCAGGGCTTGGAGTTGCTCAAGCAAGGCGGTCGGGTGTTTCGAGCCACTGCACCCCTTTGCGCAGCCAGGCCAGGGTAGTGGCTTCCGGCGAGTTGGGGGCGGGCACCAGGTTGTAGTGCCAAGCGGCGTGAGGGGGCATGCTCATCAAAATACTTTCGGTGCGGCCACCGGTTTCCAAGCCGAAGCGGGTGCCGCGGTCGAAGGCCAGGTTGAACTCGGCGTAGCGGGCGCGGCGCACCAGCTGCCAACTCTGCTCGACCTCGCCGAAGGGTAGGGCGCGGTTTTGATGCATCAGTTCGGTATAGGTAGGGCCAAACAAATTGCCCACGTCCTGCATAAAGGCAAACAGGCTTTCCGCCTCGCCATCCGGCCCCACCGTGAGGCGGTCAAAAAAGATGCCACCAACGCCGCGGGTTTCCTGGCGGTGGGGGAGGTAGAAGTAGTCGTCGGCCCATTGCTTGAAGCGGGGGTAGTAGGCGGCATCGTGGCGCTGGCAGACGGCCACGAGCTGCTGGTGAAACCAGCGGGCCTGGGCCTCGTTCACGTAAATGGGCGTCAGGTCCATGCCGCCGCCGAACCACGCCTGTCCGCCGGCCGATTCGAAGTAGCGCACGTTCATGTGGGCAATGGGTACCATGGGGCTGCGCGGGTGCAGCACCACCGACACGCCCGTGGCAAAGAAGGCCGGATTGGGCATGTGCAGCAGCTGGGCAGCTTGCGCGCTCATCTCCCCCTCAACCGCCGAAAAAGCCACACCGGCTTTTTCCAGCACGGTGCCCTCGGTGAGCACCCGCGTGAGGCCGCCGCCGCTTTGGTGGTGCTGCCAGGCATCGGTCAGGAACTCGCCGGTGCCGTCGGCCGCCTCCAGTTGGGCACAAAGCCGGGCCTGAAAAGCGCGCATCCAGTCCTCTACGCGGGCACGGAACGGAGAAGCAGTAGGGGCGGAAGGAAGAAGGGATTCGGACAAAATAGCGTGGAGTTGTTAAGGAGCAAGTATTAGTTGTCGGTTGGGGGGAGGGTTGTCATGCTGACGAAGAAAGGACCTTATCAGGACAGAACAAGTCGTTGTAACACTACCTTCAACCCCCAACTAACAACTGACCAACGGAAGAATACTAACGGTCAGGTGGCAAAAATACGTACTAAAACAAACCTGCCGGGTACTTGTGCGCCCGAAGCGTTATTTTCGCCTTTTCCACCCCTGTTTTATATGTCTGCCCCCGCTACTTCCACTCCGACTGCTCCTATTGCTTCTACCACCTTTGCTTCCGACCCAGCTACCCAAATGCGCGCCTACCGCCTGATGTGCACGGCCGCCGAGCTGGCCCGTCTCTACGAAGAAAATAAGGCCGTGGCGGCTCGCTACGTGCACGCCACGGCCCGCGGCCACGAGGCCATTCAGCTGGCCGCGGCCTTCCACCTGCGCCCCACCGACTACGCCGCGCCCTACTACCGCGACGATGCCCTCCTGCTTGGGCTGGGCATCACGCCCTACGAGCTGATGTTGCAGCTGTTAGCCAAGCGCGACGACCCCTTTTCCGGTGGCCGCACCTACTACGCCCATCCGTCGTTGCGGCGGCCGGGCTTCCCTACCATTCCGCACCAGAGCTCGGCCACGGGTATGCAGGCCATTCCGGCTACGGGTATGGCGCATGCCATCAAGTACTTAGAAGGACAGGGACTGGCCAAAGATGCCCACCAGCGCCCCGTGGTGCTGTGCTCTATTGGCGACGGCGCCATGACGGAAGGCGAGGTGTCGGAGGCGCTGCAAATGGCCGTGTTGCACCAGCTGCCGATTATCTACCTGGTGCAGGACAACGACTGGGGTATCTCGGCCACGGGCGCCGAAATGCGCGCCATGAATGCCTACGAATTCGCCGCCGGCTTCAAGGGCCTGCACCGCTTGCAGCTCGATGGGTCTGATTTTGCGGTGGCCCACGCCGGGATGGGAGCGGCCTTTGCCCACGCCCGCGACACCCGGGGCCCGGTGCTGGTGCACGCCCGCTGCCCGCTGCTGGGCCACCACACCAGCGGTGTGCGCCGCGAGTGGTACCGGGGCACCGCCGACCTGGCAGCCCACACTACCCACGACCCATTGGTGCGGTTTCGAAGCTTCCTGCTGGAAACCGGGTTGATGACCGAACCCGAGCTGGATGCGCTGGCGGCCGAAGCCCGCGCCACCGTAGCCGCCGACTACCAACGCGCCCTGGCCGCTCCCGACCCCGACCCTACCACCTTCCAAGACCACGTGTTCGCGCCCCCCGCCATCACCGGGGAGGTAGGCGAACGAGCGCCCGCCGGGGCGGCTATCGTGACGATGGTAGACGCCGCGCTGCACGCCGTCGACGATATCCTGGCGGAGTTTCCAGAGTCCTTGTTCTATGGGCAAGACGTGGGTGGCGAGCTGGGCGGCGTGTTTCGAGAGGCGGCATTGCTGGCCAAAAAATACGGGGCGGCGCGGGTGTTCAACACGCCCATTCAGGAGGCTTACCTCATTGGCAGCACGGCCGGTATGAGCGCCGTGGGCGCCAAGGCCATCGTCGAAATTCAGTTTGCCGATTATATCTGGCCCGGTATCAATCAGTTGGTGGAGGAGCTAAGCAAAAGCTGCTACCTCTCCAATGGGCAGTTCCCGGTGCAGGCCCTCATCCGGGTGCCGGTAGGGGCGTATGGCGGCGGCGGGCCCTACCACTCCGGCTCCATCGAAAGCACGCTGCTCACGATTCGGGGTATCAAGGTGGTGTATCCCAGCAACGCCGCCGACATGAAGGGGCTGTTGCGCGCCGCCTTCCTCGACCCCAACCCGGTGGTACTGCTAGAACACAAGGGTTTGTACTGGAGCAAGGTGCCCGGCACC
>Ga0210040_10008301_pt1 | contig 12362 bp, 19 predicted proteins | sample CryGeyCG12114_NA_FD_185462 | JGI IMG/M metagenome (GOLD analysis project Ga0210040, IMG submission 185462) | Groundwater microbial communities from aquifer - Crystal Geyser CG19_WC_8/21/14_NA (SPAdes) (version 2) | ecosystem: Environmental > Aquatic > Deep subsurface > Groundwater | place: USA... | reverse complement strand
CCCTGAAAAAAAAAAACATTGTTAGAGTTATAAAAAAACTAAACTATCAGTACAATACTACTACTAAAAACTAATGTCGAAACTTACCCAGCAAACCAGCCAAACAAACCAAAGAAGTCCGAGCTGGCGACCGGAACAGCTCCCTGTCCCTCCACGGATTTATCGGAGGGGGAGGAACACTCCGGAACAACCGTAGTTGTGGGAGGACAAAGATAGCTTTGGCCAGTGTACACCGTCCTCCCCCTAGTGTACAGCTTAGAGAGGACACAATTTTCCTCCCCCTCCGTCTTCACGAACGCACAGCCGTTCACGATGCACCGGATGCAATCTCCGACGAACTCCGCGCACTTAGAATATGCTCCTAAAAAATTAAAATAAATTTAAAAACAAAAAAATGATTGAATTAATTAAATATATTTGTACTTAACAGACATAATGAAGCAGCATAATTAAAAAATTTAAAAAATAAAAAGATATTAAAATAAAGAAAAAGATGTGAAAGATGAGAGAAAATGTTGAGGTGGCTGGAAAAAACGCTATTGTAACAAAGCATAAATTTTTTAGTTCTAGCAATATGCGCCGTACGAAATGTTTTTTATGCAGCATTGTAGTTCAATTGACATGACAAAGTCAAAACAAAGATTAAGTATTGCTATCGTTGATATTAACACAGTCTTAAAATATTGTGCTTCGCATGAACAGGAATTTCTGACCCCTTATGTCTTCTTAGTAATCCCCTTGCTCATCAATTTCCACATCATCCTTTTCATTTTGTTTTTTCGGTTTTCTCTCATCCGTGAGGAAATTATTTTTTTTCCTTCCACAATCTTGCATATTTGTCAGCAGGAAATTGTTCTATTTCTGCCGGGCCATTAAACCGTATTCTTAAATCTTCTTCGTGTTTGGGAGTTAACTTTGATCTTCGATCGTATCGGACATCTCTCCGCGTCAGCACTATTTAATTGTAATACTAGGACAATTTGTAGTAATTTAGCACATCTTCACCCCAACCAATATCCTTGTTCATGTAGAAAGAACAAAAAAGGCTTGGATCCTTCCCGATGTCGAAATATTTTTTACTGCAGTATTCTGATTCTTCAGTTATCAAATGTCGCAGGACTTTTTTCCATTGCATCAGTGCGGCATCTGGATTAATATTGAACCTGGTAATCAAGTTGATGATTTTTTGGTCCCCGTAAGTCGCCATATTCATTTGTTTGTCTGGCATCACGACAGGATTAAAGACTTCAAAGTCTTTAAAAACCCCTTCTGGGAAAAATTCTTCAAACTGGAATAACAGTCCTTTAAAAAATGTGCTTTTCATTTTATCAAAAGAATGAGCGCTGCCGGTTTTATCCAATTGAACATGAAAACATTTGGGCCGAGTAGTGAAGAATTCATCCATTGTACACGGAGAAGAAAGACACTCACAGTTAGCTAATAACCTTGCCATATGACTAAATGCCACAGTTTCTTCTAGAAGTGCATTTCTGTAAGTGAATAAATTTTGTCTCACAGTCTCCTTGCCGATTAAAACTCCTGCTGAGGCTTGCATCGTCACAGAAAATTGAGTAATAGCTTCGAAAACATCCATTTGAAAATAGAGGGAGGCAAGAAACATTTTGTAGTTTTTTCAAAAGTCCTGGTGCTGTTGAAATCTTATCTTCGAAGTTTTCTGGATCTGCTGCAATGGCTTCCAAATTTGTTGCCAAAAGCTCGTTTAAACGTGTAATTTTTTTTGCTTGCAATCTAAGGGAATTCATCCTTTTATGACAGCTTGTGTAGAAGCTGTATATTTTATTTAGATAGGGCGGAACATTGTTTAAATACGTTTTAGGGTCTTCCAGCGCTTTTCCTACAGTAAGCTGCATACGATGAGGCATACAATGCGTTCCATACAGCTGTCTTCCAAAATGATCACTCATGATCTTCAAAAGTCCATTGTCCTTGCCTTAATTCACTTTAGCTCCGTCCGTTAGTTTTTCTCCAAATAGTGCATCAAACCGTCTTCGCTGAAGGCATTTAAGAGAGCTGTAAGTTGCGCTCTTGCAGTTTATTGAACTCCCAACTCGATTAAACGGTAGAAGTAAACAATGGGGCGGTTGTTTTCCAAAGTTTGAAACAGCACAACGAGGAAATGAACTACATCTGTTGATGTGCTCCCATTCAAGACAATTGATACCGGATAATTACCGCCCTTCAAGGATTTCAGCAGAGTAGCATGCATCTCTTCTGATATCACCTCCATTATCCTGGTCGCTCCCTGTGCATTGCTGTGATGATAACCCAGATCCACTCCGTTAAGCTGCTGGGTCTTCACCATTAAATTATTGCGGTTAAAAGCCACATTGGCGATTATTTCAGCGTAAACCACTCTAAACATTGCAGATGTCACCTTAAAAATTGCACCTTCTTTTTTTTGTTTTCTTTTCTCAGTTTCCGCAGCTTCGATGGTTTTTTGCTACTTTCCTTTGCCACTAGTGCGTTGAGAAGAGGCTGATGCTGTTCTATATGCTTATTGATTAGTTTAGAGTTGCCGGATTTTGAGTGACTCAAGTACCCTCCAGATATGGCCAAAACTGGCCTGTGAGCTAGTTTGTATTTATCCCACTCAGCAATACAAAGCCGACAACCAAACAGATTGTTTTCATTGATAAAGTACTGCAACCATTCCCGATTTTCTTCCCTCGCGATAACATTTGCAGGCAGCAAATCTTTTTGATGTTTTTTTATCATATCCAGACATTTTTCTTCAAAAAGCTCTCTTGCAAGTAAGGAACAGCTTTTATTTTGAGGAAGCCTCTTCTCACTCACCGCTAGTTGCTGTAGCTTTCGGTGATTTGGTTTGTCGTTGTTACATTGGCAACAGCGATTTTCTACTTGAAGTTTTTCCAGTCTGTCAAATCGTTTATTAATATCTCTTGCAGCCGCACTTTCTTTCCATTCAGTATACAATTGAGAAGGAAAAGCTGATGTACATGTTGGTTGTTCTTTATCTATTTTGCAATCGTCGGACTCATTGATTTCTGTTGCATTTGAAATTTCTAATTCATCGATATCCTCATGGATCATTTCGAGGCAATGTAGAGGTTAGAATCGCCAGCCCTTCATTCTCCGTAGAGTATTCTACACCAATGCTGCATTTATTTTCATCGTTGGGAGTGGGAGGTGTCACTTTAAAATGCTCAAGAACGAAACCGTCGGTTACAGCTGTACACCGACTAAGAGATTTATCAGAAGTCTCCATTGATTCAAATTCTCTCAGCATGTAGTCTTTTCCTTTAAGTTTTGGACACATTTCCTCGTACATAGGACTTCGAAGCAGATTGCTTCTTCGTGCAAAGACGACGCAATCTTTGGTTACAACAAATTCTGAAAGATCAGAATTTTTGGGGGAATATACCAGTAGTAACAGGAATTGAGTGATGTTGGAGCAGGTAAGTTATCTCTAGCTGGTGAAGTTAACTTCCTGTGGCTTTTGAAGTAGCAACCCACAAAATTCGTTTCATCATCCTCTGATAAGCTTCTCACCACCAGGAAGCCTATCAAGCATTTGCCAGTTAGTACCAAATGTTAATACTTGTAGCCTCTCTAGACTTTATTTCATAAAAAGTAAACTACTACTACTACTACTACAACTACTAAAGTCAACTGCAAAAGTATTTATTAATTTAACCTCGGTCGTTTGTTCTACAGTTTTGCAAATTAACGACTAAATCCAGTATAGCTCCATCAGACATGAAAAACGATGACTCTATTCTGATCCCCAGAATTTTGAAACCTCTTAAACTTTTCCTTGGGGAATCATTAGAGTCCGTGCATACAGCCTTTTTCAAATTGAAAGTGTAATTCAAGATGGTATTTTGAGTTGAATGTAATGATAAAACACTATGCTAGTAAGATTTTGCAAAAAGCAATTAATTACCTTCAATTCAATGAACTCCGTTTGATCCATACTCCATAGAGTAGAGCTATATGCATAGCTCCACTCTACTCTGCTGTATGAGAAATCGGAACAAAAATATTCCTTTTTTTGAACCCCTGCAGCATAACATGGGAAGAATAGGAGAATGTCAGTATATGCTTTTAACATGCTGTGTGAGAAATCGGAACAAAACTGTTCCTTTTTTTGAACCGGTGCATTATAACATGCAAAGTATAGGAAAATAAATCTCTACTATTTTACAGCATTAATGCTGTGACGGGAAAACAGCTGTTTCGTGAGTTCTGTGTGTCAAAATACGGGAGCGGGTCGTAAGTTTTATTTTAATTAAGAATATATATATTTATTTGTAAAATGTCCTCTTCTTGAATTATAAATTTGTTGAAGGGGTTACATTTTTGGATGTGTCTAAGGGGGGGTTATTTGGACAATTTGAACCCTCATGGCGAAGTATGGACAACGGTCCTTGTTATCTATGCATATTTATTGGATAGGCAGTGATTAGCATGGACTCCTGTTCCATTCCTTCTACCGAAGGTAGTGGGACAGGAGCCACATGATATTTATGTCCTACGTACTTGTGCATACGGATGCACAATTTAACACTGTAGTTTTCTTCGACGCCCGTACTCTCTATTAACCTCTTCATTACCATAAATGGAAAAATCATTTGTAATTTCGATCCCTAGCAACTCAAACCGAAAATATTATAGAAGGACAATTATTCAAGAAACATGAAAATTCGCTCCCCTTTGTGTACTAAAAATGTGTTATCTCCTTGCCTCCCAAATTTTTTTATACAGTAATTTTTAATCCCTTAATCTGAGCACTTATGATACTGAAATGATACTGTCCTGTCATGCATATTGTGGAGACGGGGGTTTTTTTGATACTTTTTTCCTCATTTAACAATTCAACTTCAATTTCTTCACATGCATTTTTTATTGTGAAGCTCAACAGCCGCATCAGATCACGAAATTTGGGGGGTTTTGACTAGTGGGCATTATGAAAATTTTCTGTCCCTTTTCAAAAAAACTGCTTAAAAACACATTGCTGAAACTTTGAAAATAGATATGCACAATAAAATGTCTTTTCAAAATTCAGCGCATAATTTTAAGTTAAAAAACACCAAAAAGATTAAAAATTTGGGGGAATATTCAAATCGCCACCACCACCGCCTAAAACCGTAACAAATTAAATAGTATTTTGTCCTTCAGAGAGACAGTCACTAAAATTCTTCACAAAACCCCTTGTTTCGCCTTTAGCAATTTCAGAACTTTAACGCAACTTTTACGCAAATTTTAGTCGAAATTTTTCGGGTTTTTTAGACTGTTCAACTCTCCTCTCGGTCAGGGTAAAAATAATCCTTCAGTATGGGGAAGGCTCCTGAACATCGAGCAGAGTCTTTTCGCGTTGCAGTTTTTGATTCAAATGAAATCACAGGTATCACAGTCTCACATGCCACTCTTTTGTGGACAGAAATCATATTCATTTTTACACGGTTTTGAGGTGGCGGTGGTAGTGACGAGTTTAACATTTACGCAAATACTGTAAACCCTCCCTGAGCAATGACCAAACTGACATCCCTGTTCAACAGGAATAAAATTTAAGTCGTAATAATGTGAAGGATTGTACTCTTATTGTACTTGTATTGATTGAAAACTCTTGAAAAAAAGGAACCAAGTACACTCGAGGAACAACTTTTTCCAAAATTATTAAAATCTTATAAACTTTCAAAACGGAAAGTTTATTTCACAAACAATCCTCGAATCTTACAAACCCATGGAGGATCGATTGGAATTTCCATTAAAATTTTAAAAAATCATCCACTACTTCGACTGACAGACAGACAAACAGAAATAGAGCACACAAAAATCATTGAATTTAATAAATCGTTCAAATATCAATAAGTTTTCAAAATCTTCAGTACGAAAATAGATAAATAATAAGTCAGAATTGTTCTTTTCCTTCTGATTTCTCGGCTATCACTTTTTTAGGGATTTTTCAGCACAATCTTGAATATTGAAGTTTTTAGGTACTTATTTTTAACTTGTGCATACCCGTATGTCGTTGAGAATGTGGGCAAATTAACATGACATGACATGCGGGTATGATTTTGGGTCTTTGGGCAAGTTTTGTTTCGCATGCTGGTATGTTCTTGGTAACCAAGAAATTTTTTTTAACGCATACCGGTATGTTTCTGGGGTGATAGGCCATTGGTTTTTTCGGATATTGGTATGCTTTTGGGAATGAAGAGGTTAACGGTCGAAAAGGACGCCACAGTAGAAGACTCAATGTTCAAAGAGTTTGTCGTTTTCTGTCGTTCGTCTTGTTCTTTTGAGTCTGAGTATTTTTTTGTGTCAGGGAATAATATTTTGCCATAATTTGTATTATTTTTGTCGTATAAATTCAGTTTTGAACATTGAACTATCTACATTTGTAAGAAGTCAAATTGTTGTCTTGCTGTCCAGTGTATACGAATTTTGAATTATTGTTCTTGTGTAATCCTGCAAATAAACTGAAAATTTACAATCATTTTGAACTGCATCCGAACCTCTTGTCGCATTCTTCGGTTAATACGTTTATCGTTTTTGATTTGAGAAACTAAAACAGTGGCTGAACATATCTAAGGACTTGGCATCCAATAATATTCTCATTGTTGTCAACTTTTTCCCCGGAAATAGTGCTGGGTGCATAAAATACTGTATTTGTCACACTCATTTCAATCCAAAAGTAACTTGAGCAAAATAGTATTTGATTGAACGGACCGGAGAGTCAAGTCAATTGTCATCATATGCTTCATTGTAACCTACAAAAAACAGTGGCGAGCATTCATTCTTGGGCTGTAGATTCCTACGACCCGATCGTTAACGGGCATTACTTTTTTGTCATCATCCTTCCCACTCTTGGGTTTTTTTTTCTTTCGGATCATTTGTGGGTGGCGTTATTTTCTTTCTTGGAGGTCAATCTTGACTGGGATTCCATCAATTGGGAAGTAATCGTTGTCTTCCAATTCAATCCAATCATCCAAAGTAAGTAATACATATATTCCTTATTGACAAACATAATTTATTGCATTCATTATAAATAGGGAAAGCAAAATAGTTAGCTATTGCGGCATGACAGTAAGGCTTGTCACACGACACAACAGGTGGTGCGCAGCACCGAATTTTTACTTTGTTGCGGCATATCTCATGTACTTAGTTAGCAGTATAGTATTAAAGCTTACGCCTACTAATATACTTCCAAGTGGTGACCCCAATATGGGCCCAAATCCCACTTGCTTTGACAACGCCCCGAGCAACAGATCGTTGCTAAAAAAGCTACTCAAATACATACACACCCACACCATTTCTACTATTTATTAGAGGTCGTAAGACCTCTTACAGGAAATAGGTCGACTAAAAAAAGCTTGAAAAGGTACTACGATCCGGAGTCAATCATGAAGAAAGCAAGCAAGAAGATGAAAGCCATAAAATTTGAAGACTTCGAGACTGCAGGAGACTACGTATCCAAAAAATTAGTAATGTTTGCTATCATGGATCCAGAAATGAAGGAGGAAAAGCAAATCCAGAAACGTATCAATCCTTCTCATTTAAGTAGCATCATGTGGGTAAGTGAACCGAAGACTGTTCCCGATCTTCTCAATAGGCTGATAAGAATGGCTCTAGCAAAAAGTAGCGGTCACGGTACGAAAGAAACATATAGGACAGAAACTGGAAGTAGTAAGTTTTCTTATTCATCTTCGTCTTAAAAATATAAAAAAAAGAATTGATTTCAAAGGTAATCGAATTTGCTCATGATGCGGGTAAAAGGATCAATTTTTCATGAAATGTCCGAAAAGGCAGTCCAACATGGTCGAATGTGATGACAGTTGGAGAAAATCAACCACCAAGAAACTGAATAGTCTGGTAGTACGGGACCACCAGATGAATCCAACAACCCGTAATGATAGTAATGAAGAATCGAACGTAGGAGGAATTCAAAACTTGTTTTCCGAAATCTTGGGGATTCAAACGGAAAGTTCTACGGAAAATTTAATGACCAGCTCAACAGATTTCAGTCGCGGGTCCACTATTAAAAACTTTGAAGGCAATGGTAAATATGAGAAAAATTAGCCCAAAAGCGTATGCCAATGTGATGATTAATGGCAAAATGTTCAAGGGACTAATAGATTCAGGTGCAAATGTGAGTGCAATGGACTTTAATTTAGTGACAGAGTTGGGTACAGCTTTGAATAAGCGAACAGGAGTCTCAGGATTCGTGATTCAGATGGCTGTGTCTAGAGAAGGACACAAAATCAAGGAGATGGTTGAAGTAGCAGTAGGAGTTGAAGGGAAGCATAGTATGTGGACATTTTGTGTAATTGATGGACTTGCTACTTCTCTCATTTTAGGTAGCGACTAAATGAACGCTACAGGAGTCATTCTTGTTATGAGAAAAGGAACATTGATCTTCAGTGGTGCAATGCAGGAACCGGTGACTTCAATGAACGAAGTATTTCCAGTACGAGATATGAAAGGACGGCAAATCGGATTTTTATACCAGCCGAGAGTGCAATAAGAATAACGGTTGGAGGAAACATGAAGGTGAACGAGCCAGTTGTGCTTGCTCCTAGGAGGGAGTTGCAGTTCAGAAAGACTGACTATACACCGTATATATTTGCAAAGCTCTCAAGAGGAATGACCGACATTAGGGTGACTAACTTATCTGGAAAGTCAGTTAAGGTACCAAAAAAGACGGTTGGGTGTAATGCAAGTGCAATTGACTTAAGTGTTAATGAACTTGTGATATAAACGGTTGATGCTTATTTGCATAGTAGGACTGAATGTGACAAAAACTTTATAGGTTTAAAGTAAACATAGGCAGTCAACTTACTGGTAAAGAGCAAAAAAGAAATTTTACGTTGTGGTAGAATCAAACTCACCAGGTTTAGCGCCAGTGGTGTTAATTCCGAAAAGGGACGGAGGAGGATTTAGATTTTGCGTGGACTATCGCAAACTGAATGCCATAACGAAGGAGGACGTTTACTCGTTACCTGGGATGGAAGATGCATTAGATAACTTGGGAGGCGCAAGTTATTTCACTACCTTCGATCTCACATCTGGTTTTAATCAAATTGAGGTGGATGATTGAGATCAAAAAAAGACAGCTTTGCGTGGCTAGTTTACTTAAATGATTTAATTGTTTTTAATAAATCATTTCAGGAAATGTTGGAGCGTATTGAGATCGTTTTCCGTAAATTACGTGAAGCGGGACTAACACTCAAACCCTCGAAATGCAGGTTCGGAGAGGAATCTCTGAAGTACCTGAGGCACATAATTTCAAGGGAGGGAATTGCAGTGAATCCCGAAAAGGTGGGAAGTATTGTGAAATTTTCACAACCGAAAAATTTAACCGAGCTAAGAGGATTCATCAATCTTTGTGGATATTTTAAAAGATTCGTGAAGGGGTTTTCTAGAATTGCTCAGCCACTCAACTACTTACTGAAAAACCTTGCACGCAGAGAAAGGGCGCGTGTCAGCTAACGAGATTATTAATTCACTTTTTGATAGTTTTTGAATAAGATTTCTACACTATATTCAACATTTGTCTTAGTGGACGGGTTGAATTGTCCCTAGATCTATATGACCGTAGTCAAGACAATTTTATAAACTTTTTACGAATTTTGCCTATGGTTTCGTTTCCCAAATTTTTTTTGCTTGCAAAGGTATAGGTTTTGTTAAGCAAACATTTTCACACCATATTCAACTTCTATCTCAGCGGGCGGATAAAAATTTGTCTTAGTATGACCAAATAAAAAATGATTCATTGAATTATTGTCTTTCTTGGCTTGCGGTTTCGTTAAACAAATGTTTTTTGACTCAAGATTGGGTAGATATTGTTTGCATAAGCTTTCTACACGATGATCAACAATTATCTGAGTGGACGGATTGATTTGTCCCAAGATATGACCGTAGCCAAGGCAATTTAGTAAATTTTTAACGATTTTTGCCTATGGTTTCGTTTCCCAAACTTTTTTGAGCTTGCAAAGGTATAGGTTTTGTTAAGCAAACATTTTCACACCATATTCAACTTCTATCTCAGCGGGCGGCTAAAAATTTGTCTTAGTATGACCAAATTAAAAATAATTTATTGAAATATTGTCTTTCTTAGCTTGCGGTTTCGTTTCCCAAATATTTTTTGACTCAAGATTGGATTAGGATCATCAGAGACTGAAAAATAGTTCAGACAACGTCCCTTGACCATATCAAACTTTTAAATGACTGAAAAAATGTTATTATCCCTATATGTGCCCGTAGTTAAGACAATGAAATATATTTTCGGGGCGTTTTGAATCAAAGCTCTGCGCTATCTTCAAATTGACTTTTTTTAAAAAATCAAACATTTTTATACATAATTTTTTATGTAGATTTCAAAAAAAATGTTTAAAAAATGATCAGAGTTCAAATTTAAAAAATTAGCGGAGAATTTAAGGTTGCCATGGTGTCACAACCTCCGCAAACAATAGGGTTGGTCCCTGTCGATCCTTTATTATGTATGCCAAGTTTCAAAACAATCGGTTGAAATCTACAAAAGTTATCGTGTAAACACGAAAAACATTCGTCAAAGTAGTGATGTAAGCGCTTGCTCCGCTGACACGCGCTAAAAAGACTCATCTTTCATTTGGGAGTCAGGTCAGCAAGAAACATTTGAAAAATTAAAATTTTGTTTACTTAATTCTCCAATTCTGGCCCTTTCGATGGAGAACCTGCCTAAGGTCATACTTATACATATATTTTAGACATGAAAATTGAAAAATTAGCGACATTTACTAAGATGCCTTTCATTGTTAGTAATACATTAAAGGTGTTAGTTTATATATCATTTGGTAGTTGTTGCAGGACTTTTTAGCCGGGTACATGGCTTATGTAATTTCGCCTAATTTTTTCGTTGTGGACACGATAACTTTCGAACGCGTCAACTGATTATGTTCAAATTTTGCACACGTTGAGATTGAGCAAAAATAGGAAACGGGATTGAAAATGGGCACATTCGGAAAATTTCTTAGTTGTTTTTATTCGAATAAACGGTGTTCATTCATGGAGACTGAATGCTGGTCTCGCATTGCTTTATTATATTACAGTTAAACACAGAGTTTTTTGCAACAGATTACAATTTAGCCTTTGCCATTGATAAGATCAATATTTGAGGCATTTTTTTAGGTTCTCAGCACATCGGGGGGTGAGGATATTCGGCCGCCTACTTCCTTCTGAAGTTTCTACAAATTCAATAGTTGTTTAACTCAATTTTACAAAAAAAATTCTGTATAAATTAATAATTGACTAACGAGCATTAGATTTGATAAAATCGTCAATGGCTTGGTCAACCAGTTTGTCTGAGATTTGAGTTGTCATTTCCAGGAGGATTTCACTGTATTTAAGTTTCTTGTTATAGGTCATAATAGAGTTTGTCATTTAAAAGAATAATAATTCTCTGTAAAAAATGAAAACAAACTTTTATGTGCTTCAGGTTTTTGTTTTTGCTTGCTGCCGATATCACTCCGCTTAAGTCTCCTTCCATGTCCGTTGTTCATTTACAAAGTCAAGTAATTAATTTATTCTAGCTAACCTTTAAGTGCATTTATTGACTAATTGACCATTTAGATACAGTCATTTTACATGGTTACCTTGCTAAATAAATTTATGAAATGACCATTCAGCCAAAGAGCAAATTCGCAATATTGTTTTTGTTAGTTATACTTTCATATTATAACACCTATACCGGGCTCAGCTAAGTTGTACTAAAAGTTTTAGTTTTTAGTATGGTCTGTGTTAAAAAAATATGGCAATAAATTAATCACATATTTTGGAATCAATGGTGTTTTTATCATTTTTAATTCAAATTTTTTCGGAGCTACATAAATTTCGTGTGGAAGTATCTATTTATTACTTTAAAAACCGGGAAGACGCAGAAATCTATTTACATTTATATTTTACATTTATATTTTATATTGTCACTGCGGTCTTAAAACTTCCATGTCTGCCAACTTCCATGTCTGCCATGTCTGCGATGTCTGCCATGTCTGCGATGTCTGCCAACTTCCATGTCTGCCGTGCCTTCTGCGATGTCTGCCAACTTCCATGTCTGCCGTGTCTGCCATGTCTGCGATGTCTGCAAACTTCCATGTCTGCTGTCTGCCAACTTCCATGTCTGCCATGTCTGCCGTGTCTGTCATGTCTGCCAACTTCCGTGTCTGCCAAGGCATGTCTGCCAACTTCCGTGTCTGCTGTCGGCTGTCTTCACTTACCCGTATGAGCGAGCCATTGCCATATGATTGCCATGGACCTTCTTTCTATTGATGCAGTAGCTCATAATTGAGACACCGTGGGAAAAAATCTGTTTATCTTAAGCATGGTTTCGTTTCGTATGCCAATGC
>Ga0210040_10008300_pt1 | contig 12366 bp, 5 predicted proteins | sample CryGeyCG12114_NA_FD_185462 | JGI IMG/M metagenome (GOLD analysis project Ga0210040, IMG submission 185462) | Groundwater microbial communities from aquifer - Crystal Geyser CG19_WC_8/21/14_NA (SPAdes) (version 2) | ecosystem: Environmental > Aquatic > Deep subsurface > Groundwater | place: USA... | reverse complement strand
ACACACATTAAGCGTGCTTACCTTGATTCTAATCTGTGTGCAGTTAATCACTCCCAGAGAGCGTTCACACAAATATCAAAATAAATCAACAGACATTCCTACGTAAGGACAGAGCCTGGAATGTAATAGATTCAAGTCCACAAAATCTCGTGTTTGTTTTGCTGGAACCGGAACGTGAAGTGTAGAATTTCATTTTCCATCAGGATTCAGGATGGAAGGATTCTGTTTTAGTTATGTAGAGCCAAGTGATCCAGGAAATAAACTACTAACTAGATGTGCACAAATTAAGTTTATAAATTAGTTACGTTTATTCATCATTTCCAACTCTATTTATCGTTTTGTAATTTTCATTTGTTTACTTGTAACTCAAACTCAAAACTAATGAAATGAAGTGAATATGCAAAAGTTGTTAGAAATACCGAACGTTTTGGAAACAGGAGATTTATTATGGCGTATTTATTTAAGAATTTGTTACAGCATGCTGTAGAATATGATATTATGCTTTTTTTCAATGAATGATTTCTTTTCAGTGCATTCGCCATAAATGGAGAAACCAAAATGAACCCGGATTGTCAACTTTTCTTAGGCGACCCAAAAAATCGTACGGTATCAACTTTTAACAGCTTCTTGATTCCTATTGCTACTACCCTAACTGGATTGGCATCCTCTTTTGCAAGAAATTTAGTCACAGGGAGGCCGGTTCGAAATGGTAATGGCTCTGTATTTTTTTTTGAATGAAAGAAACGCGAGTAGACATATTTTACTGTTGTTTGTTTGTTCTCTTTGCAGCACTCCAAAGGCATCTTATCTACGGTAGTTTGGGAGCTCTGATTGGATTATATCTAGAAAAATGGCGAGTTAATCGACAAGGAGAAAAAGATTTTATGTACTATCACTACATGATTTTGCATCCTCAAGATTTCCCGCCTCCAGGTTCCCCGTTTTTGACTTGAACTTGATCTTTTGACTTGTTTCTGTTTATTAAATGAAGTATGATGTATGACTTTATTTTGATGTTACAGAGCGGATCAAATACCGTGATTATCTGGAGGCATGGACGCCTATTCGTTAATCATAGTAACCTATCCCATATCCTTTCTGGTCAGCGTTGAATTTTGTTTTGAGAATTTTAAGTAACGAATCGATATTGCCTTATGTTATATTCTAGATTACTGGAAAAATAAAAAGTATTTCTACTAGCACAAGTAATTGGAATATTCCAGCATATCAAATAGATTAAACATCAATAGGCTATTCGCTATTGATATGAGCTGTCATTTTATTTAAAGAATAAATAAGAAAGTGTTCCGGTGAGTAGACTACATTTTGATTTTCCAGAAATCTGAAAACTTTTAGGGCTGAACTATTTTTTATAGCTGCTCAGAATGTCGTGCATTTAAAGAGCGTACAACTTGATGATACACGTACACAAGACGGGCGCATTAAGAGAGAAAGTGATTTTCAACCTTAAATGCTTCTCCCCTTCTTCTTTGTAAATGAGCTCATTTTCTCTTTCCCTTCTCATCAACATATCAAACACGCTGCTGCTCAAGGTTGAAGCATGCAATGCAAACTGCTTATTTCCCTTTTGCCTAAGGTGTGTCTGTTCAATTTTGGCTGCTTTAACGGCAGAATTGTTGTAATTTCGACCGTCTCTTTCACGAAGAACGTTTAGTTTGCACAAAAAACTAGACAAGAGCTAAAATTTTTCTATCAGTGGTCCCCTAAAAAAATAAAGTAATTATTATATAAAAGCTGAAGAACGTGCTATACACGGAATAGGTTATTTATTGTCTGTTGTATGGCGATTTATAGAAAATATTAATTCTGTGTGGCTGTGCCTTAAAAAACTAAATTCCGGGTAAAAAAAATATGCTCTTTGAGCCAGTCACATATTACAGAAGTATTATTATGCAGCCGTTTAATCACAGGATTTCTACGTGAACGAGCAACTTTAATTCTCACTTTGTGTGCACATGAAATCACTTTTTTCTATCATAGGCACTAAAAAGGGCTCTCAGCTTTCTACATTTCAACACGAGCATGAAAAAAGGCGTGTCAGTCAAAACAGCTCTCTCAAGCCGCTAATATCATATTCAATTTTAAACTGGTATCATTTTACAAAGAAACTGGAATGAAAAATTGTATTTGATTCGAATTTCTGTGCAGGAATAAAACTCGCGGATTTCTTTTGTGTAAAACTTTCAACAAAAAAGAACATTGCATTCACTGGGCTTGTATAGTTGATACCCCTATTTTTTATGTGTTTACATATTTTTCCAACTACGCTGTATACCAGCGAATGATGATGATGAGATTTCAAAATGGAAGGATTTTTCTTTCTTTTGGTTAGCGTATTATGATGCGGGCCATTTGTACAGCAGCAAGGTAAAAAAAAACTGTCAATCCAATTTTTCTTGTTAGTATTCCACACAGACAATGGATAAATGCTTTTGTTTTGTTATAGAAAACAAGCATAAAAGTTATGGTTTTCAGAATCAGATCAGTTACCACTCTAATTTCACGTCTAGCTGTCAAAAATGAAGAGAAAAAGTTAAGTCTCTTTCATCAACCGGTATTACATTACTCACCTCCTATGCATATGATTATGCTACTTCCACCGTAAATGGCAGGTAGGCTCCCATATTTTCTAATCATGTTCACCATACAAAGTTTACATAGTTTCATTCGCGATGGAAAAAACCGCCGTTTGGGAAGAGATAGACATTTTATAGTGTCTACAGTTTCTTCTGACATATTTCATTCCCAGTCCAATACTGTATCGAATAATAGATTCTTGAATAAAATATGTTTGTTTACAAACTTGAAAAAGTCGCCCATGTTTGGGGAGATCATTCAGCACTGTGCAACTGCTTATGCATGCACACGCATGTAGTAAAGATCTCCCTAACACAAACAAATACGAACTTGATCCGCAAGTGCATAGGCTACAGAGATCGGGCAGTGGGTTTAATGATCGCAATTAACTAAACAAGAAGATGAGCTAATCTGTAAATGTGGAAGATTATACATTACGTTCAACAACCGGTAAACAGGGATCTATAAACATCAACGATCGCCGGTTTTAATAATGAATTTATCAATTGCGTGAAACTCTGAACTTTATTCCGGGTCATTTAGCAGGTTATTGTGTTCACTTAAAAAAATCCTAATCCCGCAGGAATCAACGCTACAATACAGCATCCTCCTTTTAGATACCATTAATCAGTCATCTGAAATTTCTTCGTGGTATTTTTCGATGCAACATTGCTACCTTATGGAAAATGATTGACCTCTACTCCCCAATTTGGTAGTAAACTTGCATTCATGTCAAATAATAAAGCACTCTGAGAAAATGCATCAACAAGCGAACAACGTTTTGGTTTCTCATCTTCTTGTTCAACTCAACTTGTCTGTCAAAGGATTTGGTCTGCTCTGACACCAACAATGCATATCAGTTTGTAATCTATCTGACTAAAACTCACTGAATGAATCAACCGCTCTCTTTCACATATGGACTTACTACGTACCACACATAATCCTTATATGCATTCACTTACAAACCATGAACATGTCAGCTTCAGAGTCCTGTCAATGTCAGGTTTGAGCAGCAGTTTTACTCCTTTTGTCGCCATCATCATTATTATTACCATCATCATTATTATGGTCTCCCCATCATCATATTCACTTTGGTCTATACATTTCGTAGAATGAGATTTATCTTGAAATGAAATGCATTAGAATCATTGCAATACAAGTGGTCACAGTCATTCATTGTATGTAACTCATTTATTTGACCAGTGACTAGTAATGGAGGAAATCCCCCGAGAATTTTGTATTGATTTTAGTCTGTTCAGCTATGATATGTCAGTAATTGCATATTGGTGCAGTTAGCATCCGGGAAATTTAATCCAATAGCGATATTCGGACTTTATTCGCGGTAAGTAATATTAAGGTGTCCACTAGATTCATATATAAGTTCCACTATCTGTTTAACGTTGTTGTTTTAGGCAAAAAAACAGGAGATCCATTAAAGCAATTGGAAAAGCTGAGCAACAAGCAAAGCCCAAAGGCATCCTGTTGCTAAATAATACTTTACAAAAGGTGTAGCATCAGCATGTAATATTGACATGGAATGACAACTGGAAGGGAGCGGCAAAAGTACATGACACATAAGACATGAAGAAGAGATCTTAAGTTATTGTATCCTTTCTAATAATGATGTAATACCTGTTGTTGCAGTTGCAGACAAAAGGCTGAAACATTTTTAAACCATGTATTCCACAGTGTTGTCATAACTTGCACTAACAGTATTTTGAAATTTCAAACAGCTAGCTAACTCTAACTCTAATCCGTTTTAGCATTTTAGCAGCACTGCAGTTTTTCTCATCCGATTTGGCAATGTGTATCCAGTAGTACACACAGTAGTGCACGTGCTTGTGTGCAGCACGTAATGCTATAATCTAGAGAAAGTTAGCACAAGGAGCAAGAAAGGTCCAAATCCAAAGGGAGACTTAGTTTGCAAGTAATTTCCGGAATTGTGCAGCTTATACTCTTTCCTTACACTTGTATCGGCCCGTATTCACAGTCAGGTGGCTTCCAACAATAGGAATGCGAGTAAGCAAGTAAGTCGTGTACAAAGTCCTATTGTTGTACTGCCAAACCTGATTTGGGAAAATTCTACACTTCTGGGCTAGATTTCATATATTTTGTTGCGCAACTTTTGCATTGCATTTCTTACTAAATTGATTTTTTTGTATTAACTTGCACGGGGTTTTCAAATGCTAAGAGTTTAAATAGTGAGTGAGACATAGTTTTTGCAGGTAAGTATTAGTTTTCATTCAATTACGTTTTCTGTTGTTGATGGAGATATTTTTTTGAGCTTGGTATTATTTTGTGTAGTACACAACAAGAGAGAAAGTGCGTGTTGGACGCACAATGAAGTTTCATGCTGTGCTCTACGTTATTTCTTGAGCTGACAGTTTTTGCATGCGTAAGCCCCCACTATGCGTTACATATTTGTCATCACAACAAGGCAATGAGACAGAAAAGGGTACGACAAGTGGAATTCAATTTGATGTGTAGCAGACATAACATCAGGACTTTTGAGAATAAGCAAGAGTTCCCGTTAAACTCATATTTATAGCTGTAAACAGGAGCTCTTAAAAAAACGAAAGACGAAAAATTATTTAATTCGGACGCACTATTTTTTCAAAATGTTGAATGATTCCAGTTTATTGCTGTTTATATTTAACTAGCTATGCTATGGATTGAAATGGAAACTAATGTTTTTAAGGAATCGATAATGAAATTTCACGGAATTCCATGCCCAATCAGATAGAAGGCAACAGAGTGAAAGTTGCCAACCACTTTTGAAAATTCCTCGTGATTACTCCTCGGATTTCTTTCACAGCAGATAACATAGGAGCCCGTCTCCGTTTCATTCATGATGAGGAGATGTTGTCGTTGACAAGTGCACCAGAGGGTTTCACTAACTATACTTGCTTCTCTCTTTTTTCACATTCACAGAAATTCCCCAAAATTCAATTCTTCTGTGTTCAACAACATATTTGTCAACCCGAATCTGTACAAATGCACAGGAAATGAAAACAATTGTATTGCATTTCGGCTTGTCAGTCAGGGGTAGTGCGGGAAATAGGGTAACCCGTTCTCGGACATATCGGTGTGAAAAACTCGGAGCTTGAATTTTTCCGAAATTATACAATATACAAACGTACAAAATTGTTATAAAACTACTGTTTTCAAAATGAAAAAACAAAAGGTCTCCGTTGACTTTACTTTTGAGCAGTTTTGCGGGATCTTTAACTAACCATAGCCGTACTCACCCATCTTGTTCAAAAAGGAATGCGTCCAATAAAGTTAGTATTGCAAGTGAAGAGAAAATTAAATTAACGAATGCACTCACTCAAATGTATGGCGGTTGACAGAAAGGTTGGTTTCAAATGGGTGCAAATAGGAATCCAAATATATGTGACATTTTCAAATCAGCAGTCTGTATGGTGCATAAAAACCGCAATCTAAAATAGTTGAAATTTTACCACAGGAGCATTTGTTGTTACGAAGGCCTGAAAGCAACAAACTAACCAACATGAATATTATTCTAACCCATGTGAAAATGTTTGTTAAATACACGAATGCAATACCAACAATTTACTCTTGCAAACACAGGCGTTGTTAACCTTCTGTTTTTGACACTGAAATTCACACCAGGCGCATAGTAAAGCCAGTTTTGGAAGGTTTCGCTATAAGTTAACCGAATTTCAAACTTTTTGCCCATACAACTTTTGACATGAGATCTATAACTTGCTGTGTTCACTATTTGCAGACACAAAAAACTTTTCAAAACTAACTAACCTAACTATTGGTACTGACTAAAGTTAGGAAAACTAGGAACATGCAGTCAAGTACTGCTCATTTAAAGCATTTCAACTATCGCACATCCTATCCTTGGAACCGAACCACAGTCCCCGAATAGCATAATGATTGCAATCTCATTAAAAATCAACCTTTGTATTTCAACACCCGTGGATTATTTCAAACATGCATGACCAGTTTCCTTCCGTGGAAAAGCATACAATAGTACATGGAAACAATAGTCAGTCCATATACAACATGATCAAGTCCTTAGTATGTGAACAAGTAATTAGAAGCTTCCTAATTAGCTGCCGCTTTTAATAAAGCTTTGCGTGTAGGTGTAGTGTAGCTGGTAATGGCTATGGAACTGTATGTGAATCTGTCTTTTATTATATATCTCCTCTTTCTTTTCCTTTATTAATTGTACGGATTTTGCATTCAGATTCCAAATGAATAGTGATTTGGTTTGTATGCATGCTTGCATGCATACCAATTATAGTTAGCTAGAATGCACATGTGTGTAGTACTTTTGTCCTGGGAACATTCTTTTTGTTTTTATCTACTTTTGACGACAGGCATGTCTCTACCGGTATTTTGTTAATAACATTGTTAGTTAGTTAAGGTGTAAAAGAAAGAAAAATTTCTTTACATTACTTACTCATCAGTAGAGTCTAGAATTGAGTCTTGGAAATGAAAATGCGAGCGGTGATTCAAATAACCCGTAGTTAGTTGGGTTGTGAATGTGTACAGTTTTAACTCACTAACTAACAGTATGTTATGTTTGTACACACATGACTTGATTCTCTCTCATCATCACATTATAAACCTTGTGCGTAGATAAACGACACTGACTGACTGCGAGAGTATATTGCTGCATCGTGTTCAAAGAGACTTTTGAATGCATCAAGCCTTTGAAATAGAACGGACAGGTTTGGTGAAGGAAAAAAACTAGAATTTCAATTTGAAAACATTTAAAGGTAGGAAAATTTATGCATGTACATTAGCTAAGGAAACTGAATCCGAGGTATTTTTGGGAGCTTGGACCAGCTATAGTTAGTTATAGCTTGTGTTGCATATAATGTACACCTGGATGGAAAATGGTCCTTTTCATTTTCTCTCTCAGTTCATTTATAATGAGTTTGAGAGATATTCCCTTTGAAATTTCCGGGTTATTTTATACTTCCCGTAGAGTGTGCAGTAGTTTGTTAGCAGAGTGTGATCCTCATTTGAGCGAACGTTTGATGCTGACGCTTCTGTTTTTTTAATTGAGAATTCACTCTTGATGAGATGATGAAATACGAGTCGATGTGGTTCCATTAAAAACTTTTGTGTACTCCTTTCATCATTAAATTGTCAACACGGATATAAATTTGGAACAAAAGTGATGTGGAATGGCAAAGATAGTATAATAGGGTGAGGGAAGTAGTAAAAGCTGTATTGTGGCCCTAAATTAGGAAAAAATTGTGGAGAGTAAAGCATATTTCCAAAGTTTAGTATTTAAATTGCACTGCTTGCTTCTGCATAGAAATTAAGGGGTTAAAAATACTAGTATAAACTAAATAATTGTGATTAGAAGATTTTTTAATTTATTCGTTAATTGGAAGAATACTTCTCTTTCGTAGTATTCTTATTCTTGACACCAAAAAAATATTAGACGCTTTCGCACAATGCACTTTGTTATTTACGCAGGATTCTAAAACTTTTTCCATTACAATTCAATTTAGACTAGTTAACTTATAGTTTGGCTCATGTTGACACTTCTTTTCCACACTTTGGAACAAAACTGAATTCACCCTTGTTATGTACACACTTGGCCAGACACGAAACTCTTAACAGGAATGGAGATCTGGCTAACTTTTTAAGGAAAAACAAATAAATTTCATTGTCGCTACAAGTAAAAAGCACTTTTCATCATTTCAACTTGTCTAACTAACTAACAAAAAGTAATAGTAGTTATTTTAAACAGCTCTTCTGCAGTGTCCGCCAACTCATATCATGCAATTTCCCAAACCCAAATCATAACAAATTCAAACATTCAATCGTCACTCTTGAAAATGGTCCTCTTAATTCCAAATTTTAAAAAATTTATGTCGACAGTTATTGTCACATCCCATTTACTCCTCATTATAATAACGACGAAATTCAAAAAACTTCTTGCATAACCAAAACAATCATAAACGTGCCAAAATCCATATTTCACAACAATCTTCCAACATCCTTTTCCCTATTTCGGAATCCCAATATACTCCACCATTACTTCCCAGCAAATTTCAAAGGCACCACCACCCCATTTAAAATTTATAAGGAGACTGCTCCCAATTGAAAACTAATGTTTATATTAAACCCACTTTGATCTCAAAGACTGCACAGCTCTGTGAATTCATAAATATGTGACAAACACATCCACACACTGTTGCTTCCATCTCGTTTTGTTTACTCACCCAAATGTTGCTAGCAGCTAGCTTGTAGCTACTGCATAACTTTGAAGACTTTGAAGACCGCAAGCAATAGCAGAAGAAAACGAGTCCATAGCCAGCTCTAAACTGCATACGAATATGTACCAATACAAGTAGTAGTAGTAGTAGTGGCTGCACGCCGTGTACAAACTTTATGAAGAACTCAAAATGAATTCCAACTACATTCAAGTAGTTAGAAACAGCGATATGCGTTTCAGTCGTAGTTTGGTCTTCACCCTGATAGGTTGGTTTTGCCTGTATGGCTCTACTTTCTCCTACTAACTATTGAAGTGGAGTAAATTTCGTTTTCCCAGGGTTTGCTAACTAACTATAACTGACTATTCGTATTCCTGAAGTAAATTGAGAAATTGCTGCGTGAGGAACATTGTCGTCTGGTATTCAGTTCGTTGACATCGGTCATTCCAGCGGTACGAGGGACTAATATTTCCGGAAAGTGCGTTAGTTTGACGATTTTATTGCGGAAAGTTTGGTTTGGCCGTTCAATTATTGAGTAGTAGTGTGAGTATCCGCACACTTAACTTTTGCGAATGGACGATTTTGGGGAAATCACATTTTTGGTGGGTTGGGTAGGCAATTTGACTACGTGAAGAGTTGGAGTGAGAAAAACTCAGAATTCGACCATAACGGGTTAGTTTAGCATCGGCTTGTGATGGAGGACTAATAAAGCAATTTTTGTATTGTAGGAATGTATTGAGTGAGTAAATACAATTGGGAAGGTTTGTTTGTTGTATTATTGACTTTGTTAACGAATTGAAGAATACTGGGACTGGACTGGAACAATGATTTAAGAGTGTATGTCGAGTTTGTGACTTATTGCCCAAGTTTAAACCAGTAATAAAGTGGAACATGGCATGAACGAAAGTTTTTTTGTGCTCTCTCCCAAATCCTAAACTGACATAATAATGACAGGTTGGTGCTACAACCAGTGCAAGTGGAAATTTCCTTTTCTTCTTGTATTGGTGTGCGAACTTTTTGGTATTTCCCAAGTTTCGGCTGATTTTAACCTTTTCATGGATCGACGGGAAGTTCACAGCTTGTTGGGTGAGTGGTGAAAGAATTTTTATTTATTTAGTATTGGATTCCATTGACATATGATAGCGGGCTTTTCTAGTTTCGCTGCAATGCATGCCAGAAAATTGTATTTTATCATGTATGGGCCTAAATAATTTTAACTAGCCTGGATTGTTCCCTAGATGGAATATTTACTACAGTTTATAAGTTAGCCGGAGCCGTATGTTTGTTTGCACAATAGATTTCCATTTCATGCTATTCCAGCAATATAATGAAACTTATTCCTCCTCGACTCAAATTAATTACGAATTCCTTTGCTCGCACAACTTACTGATTCTGTAAAATGTTGTCTTCTCAAGTTTGAATCCATTTATATCGAAAGTCTAGTTCTAACGGTAGTGTGCATAACATAGTTTTAGTTATCTAACTAAACGAAACAAAACCAGAACGTTTCGTTTGCTACTGCTTTGCTACTGCACTTTTTCAGCACCATCAGTTTCTCGCTTTACCAACATACCTTTATGCCTCTGAAACTTTTATCATGTTTAAAATCATGCATCTCGACAACTCGTTGCAAACTAACTAACTAACTAAAACGATGTGACAATTCTTTAATTTAAAAACTCTGTGCGTACCGTAATCAGTTGATGATACGAATGTCAGAGATCATTAGCCAAGTTCTTTCAGAAGCACGCATGAGAAAGGCTCTTAAAACTTGATCTCACACTCACTCAATCCACCAACAAAGTTATAAAAACGGAGATTATATACATAATCAGTGTGAATAATTTATTCCCTCCTCTTCCCAATAAATTTTTGAGCATTACTTACATCCGCATTACTTAATACGCGTAGTTAAAAGTAAACCAGTCAGATAGTTAGTTAGTTATAGTGACCTATCGATTTGTGTTGTGTTGTCACTCTGTTTAGCATTCCACAGAGGGAGATGATCTTCTCCCATGATAAAATAACACCTTGAGAATGTAGTTACTACTAGTAGTTAGTTTACGACTTTCATGCGTGCATTCAAATTGGCAAGATTTGAGTCACTTTTCCGGCATTTTCATGTACAAGAGCTTTGTCACCGTCATCACTACCGTACGGTAGTGCAATGATTGCATGCATGCATGCGTGCATACATAGTATCATCATTATGAGTCCGCGGCGTTTTCGGCATTCCAAGTTCCTGATTCCATGTTGATTTTGATAAAGTCTGCAAAAAATATTTCATACTCTTTTCTGTAGGTTGGGTTATGAAAAGTTTCGTCTTTTTTATTTCTTAACTTAGCAAATGAAAAAGCTGAGAAAAAGCAATATTATTTGATAGTCTGTATCGCGAAGCGAATATTTGATCGGCTTAGTTAGCTAGTTTGATAACACGGATTTCCATAATAAGTGCATCAACGTGCAACAGAATTCATTTATTCCGGATTTCATCAAATAGCAAAGGAAATGAGTGAAAATATCAGCGTGTACATATGTTTCATACGTGATTCATGGATGGGTGCACTTGTATGTATTCTATCATGTATCTAATGCGTACAGATGCACATAAGAGTGTGGTTTGATTGATTTGGAAGTCGCAAGTAAAGAATGGCTCATTAGGCTTTTCAAGCGTGAGTGCAGGGATAACGAAAAATATAAGGACCCAGTGCTAGTGACTAGCTACACATGGTGTCGTCAAAAGTCACATAACACGGGATGAGTGACACTCGTCATCATTATCATCATCACTACAGTTCTGTGTTGTTGTTCGCACCACTCCAATAGACAACATGAGGTTTTTAGAGTGAGTGAGTAAATGTACTGGTACTGCTAATAATAATAATACCGTTAACTTTGGTTTTCTCACCCTTTGGATAATATGAGGATCAGAATCGTATCAGTGACAAGGAGCGTATTCAAAGGTGAAAAACATGATACCGAAAATGAAAAATATGAGAGAAAATTTACTAATTTTCTTATGCTAAGGTTATGGAATGAACAATGCGTGGTAGTGTGGTAGGAAGTAAAAGTTAAGTAGACTACAATGTTAGAAAATTAGGAAGTCATATTTTTTTAAATCCAGCAGACTTTGTCGCAACAAACAGCTCATGAAGCGTGCCACTTCAATCTATTTCATTCCATTTACTTTTATTTGATGAGTTTTCATCATCATCATCACAAGACTGTACAATAATGTACAGTGTACATATGGCTAGTGCAACAGAGCGTCATTTTGTATACTTTGCTCGCTTCCTTATGTCATCAACTCTCTCATGTGCAGTGTAGGCAATTTCTACAAAATTATCCTCCCGTATTATAGTTTTAGTTAGTTAGCGAGCTGTACAATGTATACAGAGTCCAGGCAAATTGAGAGTGCATGTATAATGCATGCATGCACTTCCTAATCATATTTTATTATCGTTGATGATGATTATGCCTGCGTTGTGTGTACAAGTCGAAGCAAGCTGCATATGAATTGAGTATAGTAAAAGTTTATTTTGCACAACTTTTGGTAGCT
>Ga0210040_10008299_pt1 | contig 12366 bp, 10 predicted proteins | sample CryGeyCG12114_NA_FD_185462 | JGI IMG/M metagenome (GOLD analysis project Ga0210040, IMG submission 185462) | Groundwater microbial communities from aquifer - Crystal Geyser CG19_WC_8/21/14_NA (SPAdes) (version 2) | ecosystem: Environmental > Aquatic > Deep subsurface > Groundwater | place: USA... | reverse complement strand
TGGGATGAAGGATTCTGTGGCAGCTTAAGACCTTATAAAACCGACTTCTCTTAGCTTAGGAGAAATAAAATATGAATTAGAACCCGCTCATTAGAAAGCATGTTTCTAATGTCCAACTCAGTACTTTAAAGAATTCAGGCAATAACCCTAAATTATCCCGTTATGGGTAATAATCCGGCTGAAGAATAACAATAGCTTTAAACTTTTATACCTTATATAGTTATTGCAAAAGCATTGTTAGAATAATAATTCTATCCTTTCCAAGAAGATAATTTTAGAGACCTACAGAAGTTTGCAACAATAGATTGGCCTGCCCTCTTCTTGCCTGATATGAATCATAATCCTTTTTGACTCAGATCATAACGTTTTAATTGTACGATAAGCAATTTTGTATCAACACTATCGCGCAAATTTAACCCTTAATTCAATCATGGAAACTATTTTATGCCCTACCGATTTCTCTCCCGCTGATGAAAATGCAGTACTCTACGCAGATGAACTGGCCCAACGCATGAATTCCCGTTTGGTACTTTTCCATAATATTTATGCTCCAGCTCCAGAAGTATTATCATATGGTGCCGGTCCATATACCCGACCGGCCAAAGATATGGCACATGAGGAAGCCCAACGCAAAAAATTGGAAGCTCTTAAAAATACGCTGGAAAATTCTGATTGGGGCATGCCCGTGCAATATGATACCAAACTTCGTTATGGCTTAACCAAAGAAACCATTCCCCAAATAGTGCGGGAAGAACACGTCGATTTAGTTGCTATCGGGCATGAGGGCACAGAAGGATTAAAGGAAATATTTGTCGGTTCAGTAGCCGCCGATATAATTAAAAATTCACCTTGTCCGGTTTTAATCATTCCGCCTAAAGCTACTTTTAAACCCTTACATAAAATAGTTTTTGCTACCGACCTGCAAGGCGAACCTTTTCTGGATGTACACTTAGTATTAAAACTTGCCGGTCTGTTCGAAGCTGAGATCCTCTTTTTACACGTAATTACCAATCCTTCAGAAGAAAACAAAGTACTTGCCGAGGATAGATTAAACCACCTGCATAAAAGATTGCCTTATAAAAATGTTACTTTTTATCAGGAGCCTAACCCGCACATTGAAGAAGGTATTAGCCAATTTTGCCGCCGCCATCATGCCGATATGTTGGTAATGGGCTATCATCCGCGCACCTTCTGGCAGGATTTATTTACTCAAGATTACACCCAGGAAATGGCCTACCATACGTACCTGCCCCTCCTGATTATTCATTACCGCAGTTAAATATCTATACATTTCCAAACCCATTGTTTCACGTTAAATAATTAAAGCTATGTCACTTTTAAAAAGAAAATCCACTGATTTAGTACCCTTTCGTTCGCTGTTAACCGACATGCTGGATGCAGACCGGTTCTTTGGCAATGATTCGTTCTTTAAAAATTTAACCAAAGTACCTTCTGCCAATATTAAAGAGCAGAAAGACCGCTTTGAAGTTGAATTAGCGGCTCCCGGCATGGATAAGAAAGATTTTAAAGTGGAGATTACGAACAATATTCTTTCTATTTCCGCCGAAAAGAAAATAGAAAAATCTGAAGAAAAGGATAACTACACCCGCCGCGAATTCAGCTATGATGCTTTTACCCGCTCTTTTGAACTGCCCGCTACGGTTAACGAAGATGCCATTGATGCGCAATACAAAGAAGGTATTTTAACCTTGACCTTACCTAAAAAAGAAGAGGCTATAACCAGCAAACGCAAAGAAATTGCGGTAGCTTAATCTTGCCACAGCTGAGAAAAAGGCAGGTATTTTGTCTGCCTTTTTCTCAAAAATGTCATTTTTAATTGAATAAACACTTTCATCCAATCACTCTATTAGCGGTGTTGTGTTGAATAAGTTTTCCAAAAATATGAGGCATTAACGGTTTCGCCTTGATATAAAGCTTTTCTTTCAGTTTAGATTATCCTACTTAAAGTTCAAACGCCATGAAAAATTATGTTCTATCCTTTTCCGCAATTAATATGCAAAATCTGGCCCAAGTGGGAGGAAAAAATGCTTCGCTCGGGGAAATGTACCAAACCTTAACCGCCTACAAAATTCAGGTACCTATTGGCTTTGCCACTACCGCCGAAGCTTATCAGGAATTTTTAGATGAAAATAATTTAATTAAAGAAATAAAATGGCACTTATCTAACCTGGATACGCAAAACTTTACTAACCTGCACCAGGTAGGAGATCAAATCAGGCAATTGATTCTGCAAAGCCAACTTCCCACGGAGGTTGTTCATGCCATAAAAAGTGCTTACTGGACTTTGTGTGAATACTATGCCTTCCCGATTCAGGTAGCTGTTAGAAGCAGTGCAACCGCCGAAGATTTACCCTCTGCTAGTTTTGCCGGTCAGCATGAATCTTACTTAAATATTGTTGGAGAAGAAAAGGTATTACAAGCTGTTTTAAAATGTTATGCCTCTTTATTTACCGATAGAGCTATAAAATACCGCCACGACCATGGTTTTGATCATTTAAAGGTTTATTTATCGGTGGGAGTGCAGAAGATGGTGCGCTCCGATTTGGCCAGTTCCGGCGTTTGTTTTACCATCGATCCGGAATCCGGATTTGAAAAAGTAGTTTTGGTTACCGGCAGCTGGGGCTTGGGCGAAAACGTGGTACAAGGAGCCGTAAACCCCGATGAGTTTTATGTATTTAAGCCAACCTTGGCGCAGGGCAAAAAAGCTATCATCAATAAAAAACTAGGCACCAAAGCGCAAACCATGATTTATGCCGAAAATGAAAATTATGAGCAGCCAATATATAATGTGCCAACACCTGCTGATAAGCAGGAACAATATGTATTATCTGATGCCGAAATAACCCAAATAGCGCAGTGGGCCGTAAAAATCGAAGAGCACTATGGCCGCCCCATGGATATTGAATGGGCCAAAGACGGCGAAACAAACCAGATTTTTATTGTACAAGCCCGGCCCGAAACCGTACACAGCCAAGCCGAAAAAAAACTGAAAATGCAAACTTACCACCTGAAAGAAACCGGCAACTTGCTGGTGAGCGGCAAGGGCATTGGCGAACGTATTATCAGTGGCATCGCCCGAATTTTAAACTCTCCCTTACAAGCCCACTTGCTGCAACCCGGCGAAATATTAGTTACCGATATTACTAACCCCGACTGGGACCCCATTCTGAAAAAAGTATCGGCTATTGTAACGAATAAGGGCGGCCGTACGAGCCATGCCGCCATTGTTGCCCGCGAATTAGGTGCTTTAGCAGTGGTGGGTACCGGCAGTGCAACAGAAGTTATTCAGGACGGACAGGAACTAACCATTGCTTGCACCGACAGCCAAAACGGATTGGTGTACGCTGGAAAATTAGACTGGGAAGAACAGGAGCTAGATTTCACCAATTTAAAGCAGCCTAAAACAAAGGCTATGTTTATCTTGGGCGATCCGGACAAGGCTTTTCAGTTAGCCAATTATCCGAATGCCGGCGTAGGTTTAATGCGCCTGGAGTTTATTATTAACAACAGTATCCAGATTCATCCCATGGCTCTGGTAAAATATGCCGAATTAACCGATGAAGGGGTAAAAAACCAAATTGACCAACTCACGCATCATCATCAAAACAAAGAAGATTATTTTGTGGAGAAATTAGCCCTGGCCGTAGCTACCATTGGTGCCGCTTTTTATCCCAAAGAAGTAATTGTGCGGATGAGCGATTTCAAAACAAATGAATACGCCAACTTAATTGGCGGCAAAGCTTTTGAACCAAAAGAAGAAAATCCAATGCTGGGCTTCCGGGGGGCTTCCCGTTATTACAACCCCCGTTACCGCGAAGGTTTTGGGCTGGAATGCAAAGCCATGAAAATGGTGCGCGATGACATGGGGCTGACCAATATAAAATTGATGATTCCGTTTTGTCGGACTTTAACCGAAGGTAAAAAAGTGCTCCAGATAATGGATGAATATGGCCTAAAACGGGGCATAAACGGACTGGAAGTATATGTAATGGCCGAAATCCCAAGCAACGTATTATTGGCGAAGGAATTTGCCCGCATATTCGATGGCTTCTCCATTGGTTCCAACGACCTTACCCAACTTACTTTAGGTATTGATCGCGACTCTTCTATTGTTAGTGACTTGTTTAATGAACAGGATGAAGCCGCACTCACCATGATGCGAATGGTTATTCACGCAGCTAAAGAAACTAATACCAAAGTTGGACTTTGCGGACAGGCGCCCAGCGACTTTCCGGAATTTGCTCGCTTTTTGGTGGAACAGAACATTGACAGTATTTCCTTTAATCCGGATGCGTTGCTGAAAGGTATTCAAAATATTTTAGAGGCCGAAAAACAAGGGGAAAAATTAGATAATATCCGAACAGAAAATCATTTAAAACACGTTCACCTGGCAGGTGAATTTTCAAATTAGTTTCATCTGATTCTCCCGGAACACAACTGTATGGCAACAAAGAGTTGTGTTCTGAGTGAGCATTTTTCCTTATCTCTTGTTGTAAAGCTCCTTACTTCTTTTTACTTGTCTGATATAGCTCAGAAAAAACAAAAAATTACAGCTATGAAATCTATAAAGAGTGATTTTACAACGGAAAAAGATATTCGATTTCTTGTTTCGGCTTTTTATCAAAAAGCTTGCAGGTTACTTGGCTTGCCCATAAATTCTACTTCTTCCGAAACATTACAGTTTGCCTGCTTTCACTTTTGGAAAAGTGTAATCCTGGATTCTAAAAATTACCTGCATCACCCCTTACGGGAGTTTGCCTTATATCCATTTTCCCCATTACTTACAGGCGAATGGATTGACCTGTTTTGCCAAACTGTTGACGAAAACTTTATTGGAACTAATGCAACTAAAGCCAAGTGTATTGCAATCTCAATTTCACAAAGATATGAATCTAAAATATTAGCTAAACATTCTAAAAGTTTATTCTCATGCTTTGCCTATTACATAGCCATATTAAGAAAAATTATTTAGATAATAAATTGAATAAAGACCTTCTTTCACCTTTTCCGGAAAATGATTTTACACCATTTGAAATAGCTTTGGACAGCATTGTTCAGAAGGAGGATATTGAAGTACTAGCGGGTTCTTTTTTATTTAACTTACATGATACAGATGCCGGTATTTCTAATTTGATAAGTTTTTCCAAAGAAAGGAAGGCTGCTACTCTTGCTTATGTTTATAATTTTTGGAGACTTGTTTTAATTGGAAAATGTAAAAACATTAATCTCACGACACCTGCTAACTTCCAAACCTCCGCAGAAGATAAAGAATATTGGTTATTAATATTTAATAAAACTATAGAAGCTCATTTTTGTGGAACGGTTTTGCAGCTTTTAAAAAATAGAATCAGGCAAAATCTTCCTGGCTTTCTCTACCATTTGAATTTATTATAGAAGTTAATCTATGTTTATGACAAATATCATAATGGAGGTTAACAAAAGCATAAGAAATTGACGTTCTTTATTTCATATTGCAACCAGTATTTGAGTTATATATTATTTATTCATTTGCTTTATAAAAAATCTTTTAAAATAATAAACTTATGAAAACGATTCTGATACCCATTGATTTTTCAGCTAATTCAATTAATGCCCTGAATTATGCAGCTGCACTGGCATGCCAAGTAAATGGTAAGTTAATAGTTGTTCATATCTTAACCTTGCCTATAAACCTGCTAGAAAATGGGGTCGTTGTTTATCCAGAACACGCTGTAGAGGAAGTTTATAGAATAGAACTACAGGAACTATCCGAAAATTTAAGAGAAAAATACAATCTAGAAGTTGCCACTTTATGCAAGTATGGAATATTCTTGATGGACTTGAATGACCTGATAAAATCTCATAAAGTAGACTTAGTGGTAATGGGAACGAAAGGATCTTCTGACTCTTTAGATAAACTAGTTGGTAGTAATACCTTCAATTTTATAAAAGATGCTATTTGTCCGGTATTGGCTATTCCCCCCGAAGCAACCTTTTCCGGCATTAATCATGTAACCTACGCCTCTGATTTTGAAAGTGAAGAGATAATTTTCTTGCAGCAGCTTTTTAATTTTGCGGAACCTTTCCAGGCTAAAGTTGCAATTATTAATATTTTAACGGGCTATGAGTTAAACATACTATCTGATGAGCAGGTGATAAAAGTAATAATAAATTATTTTCCTCAGGTAAATCATACTATTATTCAGATTAAGGATAAGAATATACCGGAAGGGATACACAAATTTATGAATGAAAATAAATCCGATATCCTGGCCATTGCAATGCACCAAAGAAATTATATGGAGATTTTATTTCATAATAATATTGCTAAGAATCTTATTTACCATATTAGTCTACCCTTGCTGGCCTTGCCCGAAAAACCATATCGCAAGCCAATGCAAACCTTCAAACATCAGGAAATTCAAAATACTACTGTCAGATAAACTTACTTACCTACAGCATTTATGGATGATTAGGATTGTTAACAAAATAGCGCCTAAACCAGGCAATCATTTTATTTAAGGAATGTAACTTTTCACGTGCGCCTACTTTAGAACAAGATTATATTGAAAAAGCCATTGATTTACCTGAACTAACATTTTGTCATAGTTGCTTTTGGAAAGTAGGTTTGTATTTTATCAACTAATAACCTTACGCCTAGCTTTTCACCTATAAACTTTATTTAGCAAAAAATTTTTTGCACTTTGGGCTAGCATACTTATCTCTTAGGTATTAATTAAACCCGATCTCCCCGCGCAAGTACTTTCAAATCAAAAGAAACGAGTTATCAATAATTCAAAAAGTTGCGAAAGCATTATTAACAAACTCACTTTCACAAAAGCCGTTGCTTCAAAGGTATGTTGGGCAATCTTTGCCAACTTGTTAAATTGCCTATGGCTGAAATACCACTTTAACCCAATAAACTTCTTAAAAGAACTGACTGGCGGTGATTTACGCTCGATTGGCGCCGTAAATAATATTGTATCTTTTATTATAACGCAAGTACAATTCGATGAACTATTTTCCGGTTTATTTCACCAAAACCGATTGGTGGTAATGCGCACCGCAGATGCTATCGAAAAATTAAAATCAAATTATGCCAATTACCGGCAATAGCACAAAGACGAGCTGCTAAACCTCCTAAAAAGCACCTTTAACAAAGAGCTAAAATGGCATTTGGCAATTTTAATAAACCGAATTTTATTAACCGAAACGGAAGTAAAAACCATCTGGGAAATTTTAGCCGGTTGGCTGGTCAATAAAAAAGAAAGTCGCCTGGTACGGATGAACGCCTTGTAAGCCCTTTATCAGATTTCTCAAAGATTTATAAATTTATACCCTGAACTTAAAAAATTGGTAAAAACAGTTATATCGGAAAATATTTCTTTCCTTAATGCCCGAATCAGGTTATTGAAATTTGTCCTTGATTAAAATAACATCTGAATACAATAACTTCCCAATTACTTCATCTTTTTTTTAATTCTTTTTCTGTGCTACCATCATGATAAATATCATATTTTCGGGGAACAGGCATCATAAAACCTTGCATTTTTGTTAGCTAACTTTGATTTAACCTAAGCAGAAAAGCACCTTTGCCATCTTGTGGTTATTTAGAATCTGAAATTAATATTTACGCTAAAGTCTACCTTTATGAAAACGATTCTGGTTCCTACGGACTTCTCTGAAAACGCTTCCAATGCGTTAAATTACGCCTCTACACTGGCTATACAATATAGTGCCCGGCTGATAGTGGTACATATTATTAATTTGCCGGCTACAATAGTTGAAAGTGATACGGCTTATTCTATGGATACTAAACTGGAAGAGGATTATAAGAAAGAGCTAAATGGGATTGCAAAAAATTTGCGACAGAAGAATAACTTCCAGGTGGAAGTAAAAACCATCTGCCAATACGGCTACTTTTTAGCGACCTTAAGCGATTTAGTTAAAACTAATTGTGTGGATTTAGTTGTAATGGGCACGAAAGGGGCATCTAATTTCATTGATAAGCTTATGGGTACCAATACCTATGATTTCATTAAGATAGCGCCTTGCCCGGTTCTGGCTATCCCCACAAATGCTAAATTTACCGGTATCAAACATATTGCTTACGGCTCTGATTTTGAAACAGAAGAAACTGTTTTTTTACACCAATTATTTGCTTTTGCTGAACCTCTTCATTCAGAAGTTTCCATAATTAATATTTTATCCGAAAAACAATTAAATCTGTATTCAGATAATCAAGTTGTCAGTGACATAGCTAAACATTTTCCTAAAAAGAATTATAATATTTTACAGATTCAAGAACCAGATGTTATTGTAGGGCTCCTTGAATTTTCTAAGGAAAACAAAGCTGATATTATGGCAATTTCTATCCACGATAGAAGCATCTTTGAAAATATCTTTCATAACAGCATTAGTAAGAAACTCCTTAACCAGGCAGAGCTGCCTTTGCTTACTCTGCCGGAAAAGCCCTACCAAAAACCATGGCTGAAAACAAAAGCCCAAAAGCCACAAGCAGTTCCATTAAAATAAAAACGACTTCACTAAAAAGCATTGCTAGATTTAACTATAGAGCACCCATAATAAGTTCGAGCCTAAATTACTAGCGGAATTTTTAACATTAGATAAGTTATAAAAAGTTATAAAAGTATTTGGGCTTTCATTTTTTTCCTAATTTAGTTAAATAATGAAGGCTATAATATTCAATGCCTATAGCTTTAAGAAAGAGTTTTTAAAAAGGAATAGTACGGGCCACCATAATTTCCTTTCCAGTACTGCCTTGCACAACAAAGCCGAATTAACACTTCAAAATTTCCATTGCTGGTAAAACAGGAAATCAGACGAAAATAAATTGAGTTGTATATAAATAAAGATAATGAACCGGTATTGGCTGTTGGTTTTTCTCTTGTTGTATCTATTAAACTATCCGTACGGTAATGCCCAACGGTTATATCCGATAGCAGCCGACCAGGAAGAGCAGTTATTGAGTGCCTGGCAGGTTTATAAACAGATGGCCGCCTCTGATTCTTGGTCTACATTTCCGGAAGATGTTTGCCTAAAACCCGGTAATACGGACCAGCATATTTTGAAACTGCGAAACAATTTGATTTTAACCGGTGACCTGCAATACAATCCGGACTCTGCTGTATTTTTCTTTGATGCTACTTTGGTACAGGCAGTTAAGAAATTCCAAGTGCGACATGCTTTAAACCCAGATGGTATTGTTGGGCATCAGACTATTGCAGCACTAAACATTACACCAGACCAACGCGCCCGGCAAATTGAACTGAACTTAACCCGTTGGCAGAAAACATTCGAAGCTGATAATTCGATGGTTCTGGTTAATATTCCTGATTTTACCTTACACCTTTTAACTGCCCAAAGAAAGACAATCTGGCAAACAAAGGTAATTGTGGGACAAACCAGGAGGCCATTTCAGACCAGCCAATTTAAAAGCAAAATAAGCTACCTGGTGCTTCACCCTACGTGGAATGTTCCTAAAAGCATTATTCAACGGGAAATTATACCCGTACTTAAAACCGATCCTAATTACCTGGAGCGCAACCGTATGGTGCTGTACCGGCAGACTAAAACCGGTAAAATAGTTATGAGACCAAGTTCTATGAATTGGAACAGCCTTGATATTAACGATATTACTATTATTCAAAGTGCCGGATCCCAAAATGCCTTAGGCCAGCTAAAATTTATATTTGCCAACCCTTACAATATTTACCTACATGATACACCCATCAAAAGTCTCTTTACGCATCCAGTCCGCACGTATAGTCATGGGTGTGTACGGGTGCAATATCCCGAAATATTAGCCTCCTATTTATTAAGCACGGACTGGGAAAAACGGGTGCCAATTACAAAACTCCTTAATAAAAATACAAATAATAAAACGATTTATTTACCTAAGCCTGTACCAATAATCTTAGGTTATTTTACGTGCTGGATAGATACCGAAGGCCAGCTACAGTTTCGCCAGGATATTTACGGACAAGATACTATAATAAACTTACCCCTTTAACTTAAATTTTTCTGCACAACATGAATTCTCCCGCACTGGACCAAGCACCAGAAATTAAACAACCCGAAACTCCTGCTGCGGAGGAACGGTATTTTTTAGAAGGTCCACACTCCCGGAAGCGGGAGTTTTGGTTTGCATTAAAAGTACTATCTGAATTCATAACAGGATTCCGGGCTTTGCACTTTGTGGGGCCATGTGTTACCGTTTTTGGTTCGGCCCGGTTTAAAGCAGATCATCCGGCTTATATAACAGCCCGCGCGGTAGGTTCCGGCCTGGCTAGGCTTGGTTTTACCGTGATGACGGGAGGTGGACCGGGGATTATGGAAGCGGCTAACCGGGGAGCCAAAGAGGCGGGTGGCCGTTCGATTGGCTGTAATATTATTCTACCGTTCGAACAAAAGCCTAATTTGTATTTAGATAAATGGGTAAATTTTAAATATTTCTTTGTGCGCAAGGTACTTCTTTCTAAATATTCTTATGGTTTTGTAGTTATGCCGGGCGGCTTCGGTACCCTGGATGAGTTTTTTGAAGCCTTGACGCTTATTCAAACTAAAAAGATGAAGGCTTTTCCAGTGGTTTTATTCGACCGGCAATATCATACGGCTTTGTACGATTATCTAATTCACTTGGTATCGGCCGGAACCATAAACCCGGAAGATTTAAACCTGGTTTTATTTACCGATTCCGTAGAACAAGCAATGGCCCACATTGAAAAATATGCTATTGAACCCTTCGGTTTAAAACGGCACAAGCCAACCCCCATTGGCTGGTTGGGAGAGAAAAACCTGTGATTTACTAAAGGTGAGGTATAGAACTAAATAAGAGATTTCCGTTTCAGCCCCTTAAACACCTCCATTACTACCAAAATAAGAATAGCCGTTGGCACAAGGCGTATCCATTCGCTAAAAGCAATTGGCTCCAGTTGCAGAATATCGGACAGGAAGGAAACATAAGAGGCCCCAATGTGTACAAGTTGGGCAAATAATATACCCCCTAGTAAAAAGTAGTTATTCTGGATTGGAATCTGTAAAAACGATTTTGTTTCGGAGCGGCAATTCAGCACGTGAAAATTCTGAATTAATACCATTAACATCATAACATCGGTACGGGCATGCACCACATTCATCTGTTGGAGTTCCACCAAAATATACCATAAACCAAACGTAAGCGCCGTAATGGTAACCGCCGATATTAAAATCTGCTGTACCATGATACGGTCGAAAATGCCTTCTTCCGGCTTGCGGGGTGATTTTTGCATTACAGCAGCATCGCCTTTCTCGAAAGCAAGTGATACATCCTGCACGCCATTGGTTACGAGGTTAAGCCATAATAATTGCACAGGAATAAACGGCAGCGGCATACCAAAAATCAGTGTCAGGGCAACTAACAGAATTTCGGCGGCGCCGGTAGAAATAAGCAGGTAAATAATATTGCGCAGGTTATTAAACGTAAAACGCCCTTCTTCTACCCCGGCGGCAATGGAAGCAAAGTTGTTATCGGTTATAATCAAGGAAGAGGTTTCTTTGGTTAAATCGGTGCCGCTGCCCATGGCAATACCAATGTGCGCCGCTTTTAAGGCCGGGGCATCGTTAGCCCCATCGCCGGTTACGGCCACAAAATGATTATTGGCTTTTAAGGCATCTACAATTTCTTTTTTCTGCAAGGGCGTAACCCGGGCAAAAACATGTTTACCTAATACTTTCTGGTTAAATAGTTCGGGCTGATTTAATTTAATATCGGCTAACTCCTGACCGGTTATGACCTCATCTTCGGAAAATGCCAGCCCTAACTGTTTGGCAATGGCTAAAGCCGTTTTGGGGTGGTCGCCGGTAACCATGGCCACTTCAATGCCCGCCTTCTGACAGGCATTAATTGCTCCTATTACTTCTTCCCGCAGCGGATCGATTAATCCGGCAACGCCTATTAATCGTAATTCCGGCGCCCGCTCCAGGTTCATATCGGCAACGGTTGTTCCGGCTAAAGCAATTACCCGGTATCCTTCCTCCGCCAGCTGGTTGGCGGCTTCTTTTAAAAAGCTTTTATCCGAGTCCGATAATTTAGGTATAATTACTTCTACGGCACCTTTCATAACAAATTGCAGCTGGTCCTGCTCTTTGTAAAACACCCCTGCAAATTTATTTTCCGATTCGTATGGTATATTTTTAACTATTTCTACCTGTTGCTGTAACTCCCTTGGGGCCAGACCCGCTTTATAGGCTAAAGCTAACAAGGCCACATCCACCGCATCGCCGCTGTGTTCCCAATCATCCTTGGTTTTACGGAGAGTGGCCTCGTTACATAAAACGGCTGCCTGTATTAACCGAAGCAGCAGG
>Ga0210040_10008298_pt1 | contig 12367 bp, 7 predicted proteins | sample CryGeyCG12114_NA_FD_185462 | JGI IMG/M metagenome (GOLD analysis project Ga0210040, IMG submission 185462) | Groundwater microbial communities from aquifer - Crystal Geyser CG19_WC_8/21/14_NA (SPAdes) (version 2) | ecosystem: Environmental > Aquatic > Deep subsurface > Groundwater | place: USA... | reverse complement strand
AAGTAAATCTTGAAGGATCCGCACGCAATTGTCACTTTCCTGAAATTCCGAGGGACAAAAGTATTGGTACAGTGGCGGATTTTTAAAAACTATCGCCTGTTAACGCCAAAATACCAGCTCTACTACTTGGTATGGCCACCCTTAGCCTTTATGAATGCTTCAATTCTTTCTAGAACACATTCCATCAGTTTCATGGTTACGCTGGATGCCATTTTCAGCCATGCGTCCTGAAAAATTGAAATCAGCTCAGTATGATTCTTCGGCTTCTTCGTTTTCACAATATTTTCCACTTCTGTCCATGAATACTTAATGGTATTCATGTCGGGGGATTGGGCTAGCCGTGGAAGTCCCTTAATTTTGTTCTAGTGGAAATTTTTGGTCAAAATTCTTGGGGTATGCTGAGGATCGTTGTCCTGCTGTAAGAAGGATTTTCGGTCTAGCTTCATTTTGCGGGCAGATTCTTCCAGATTCCAGTCTAAAACTGAAATGTCATCTTCTTCACACATTTTACTGTTCACAACTTGGAAATTCCCGACCATATTTCAGCTCAGGTCCCGCCACAGCATGCAGAAACTACCATCATGCTCAACAGTAGCATAAAGACATTAAGGCTGCAAAATTTTCAAGCAAAGGAAACAGTACCGGTGGGTCAAATATTATGAGAAATGGCCAGTTTTGAATGGGATGAAGATGATTTTGACTAGCAAGGGCAAATTTAACCATATTGACTTGGAGAGACTGGTAAAGGTCCGGTAAAAGTTTGCAGCCCTAATGTCTTCGTGCTACTGTTGAGCATGATGGTAGTTTCTTCATGCTGTGGCGGGACCTGAGCTGAAATATGGTCGGGAATTTCCAAGTTGTGAACAGTAAAATGTGTGAAGAAGATGACATTTCAGTTTTAGACTGGAATCTGGAAGAATCTGCCCGCAAAATGAAGCTAGACCGAAAATCCTTCTTAGTGTAAGGATAAACTGGACAAAATTTGGTAAAAATGTCACCAACCGTTCACGAGTTATTTAAGGTTTTTTGAAAACATACCTTGCTGTACCAATACTTATGTCACACACTGTACGTAATACAGACTTTAAAACTACACACAAAACCTCAACAATAAAAGTTAACGTAAATAAAACAAACTAGCCGGACCCACTGGCTTTTAGCCAGACTCACTCTTATGAGTCGATTTCAAAACCTGTCAAATTTTCAATGATTCACAAATTGTCTGAGGTGCAGCAAGTTTCTAGAATCTGATAAAGGACTCTCTCTGCAATAATTAATTATTAAACACTTTTGCTTTATCACATTTTTTGTTTATGGTTTCTTTCTTTATCACTTTTATTCTATATGCTATAGCAAACTTACAATTGGAGAGGTGTCATTTATTTTGAAACAGACAGTAGCATTTTAATACTTTCGACTTACTTTACACAATACCCGAATCGGATAAAAGTCAATTTTTTCGGTTTTTGAAATTTAAAATCGACTTCTATGCTATTTAAAACCTACAAAATGCCATTTTTGGTTTGGTTTTTGGATTTTATTCTCTGACCTTTTGTAACCTGCTCCAGCGGGTGACTGAAACCGAATTCGGGAAATCTGGTTGCTTATCAGATTCAGAATGAAACAATGAAAATTTCAAAAAAAAAATTGAAGAAATTTCATCTGAATGTCATTTTTCTATATTAACGGTGCAGGGTTCTTTAAAGTCGAAAAAACATTTTTAAACGTCGATTTTAAACACCCACTAAGAGTAACTGCATTTCATTAGAATTTCATGAAACAAAGATTTTTTTTTGGAATTTCAACTGTTAAAAAAGATTCAAAATGTCGAAAACTGAAAAAACCTCTTTTCTCATTTGGATATTAATGCTTTTAAATGACATTAGGTTAAAATACAATACAAATATGTTTTTACGCCCAAACTATGTAAAAAACGATTTCGAATGTAAAAACCTTAAAAATCTATTATTTTTCGATTTGGGTACTGTTGTGTAGCATTGAAATTTTGTTGGAATACAATATGATCACTGTTTTCTAGGTTAAAAAACGCATAAACGTATCTGAACGCCTAAAACTAAAAAACCGATTCTTTTCAGGTGGGCATCATGTGTGCAACATCATATTCTGAATTAATATGGTGTCTATCTTTCAACATGTTTACGTTAACCATACTGACGAGTAGAGTAATGTAAATAACGAGTAGCCTTTGACATTTTGAATCCATTAAACTTATTGCTGAGTTTCAACTGTACACGGTACGTTTAGGACTTAGATGCGCTATCAAGTGGTTCCTAAAATTAGCATCAGACAAGCTTTAAATGCTTATTGTGTTGAGAACTAACAGGTTATACAAAAATATTGATAGCGAGATGAGGCTCGAGTATGCTAGAGCTTAATATGTCAGAAATGCCGAGAAATTTAAACTTGGCAGGGATTTTTCGGAAAACTTATTGTTTGGATTTGTAGCCACTTTTATATAAAACGTAAAATAATTTAAACTTTAATTTAGGACCAAAATTTTTAAAATCAAACCGTCGAAAAATTTCAGCGTTTTTCTTTGAAGTTTATAGTCAAAATATAAAGAATATGAGATACTTAAGGACTGTTAAGATTAATTTGAAAAAAAGAACATAAAATCGTGCACAAAATGATACAATCAGCTAAAAATTTGGTTTAAGTGAACACCAAAATTTAACCGTGACTTAATATAAATAATCACAAAAATTGGTTGGCAACCAATTTTTTTTCTAGGTAATTTGTATCCTATTGTGTTGTTTCGGTTCGGAAACCCCAGATACTGTATATTTATGTGTGGGGTCTTCAGCTTATAATTTTTTGCAATGTTATGAGAATTTATTAGTTTATGTACAAGAATGAAGGAACGCAAAAATAATTTTCCTGTTGGGTACATTCAATTCTCTCAAACTTTTCAGCTAGGTCTCTAAAATTTGTTCCAGATACGGACTTCTTGTCTTCTGACTCTGTGTTTTCTATTTTTATTTTTGATATGCAATAGTTGAATGTAATTTTTGTCCATTAATAAGTAGCGTCTCCAGTAACATTCACGCATTCTCCATATTCGTTCTTGTTGTCGACTGCACATGTTGTTGCATTCTTGGCTGTCGGAGTTGTCGATTTAACAGAGGTAGTTGGCACTTGCTGCTGCGAAGTGGCAGGCACTGCATCATTTGGGGTGGTTGTTATTATAGTTGGACGCAAAGTAGTAGTAGGAGTAGGGATTGTAGTAGTAGTAGTAGGAATTTCAGTTGTAGTAGGGATTTCAGTTGTGGTAGAGATTGTAGTAGTAGTAGGGATTGTGGTAGTAGTAGGGATTTCAGTTGTGGTAGGGATTGTAGTAGTAGTAGGGATTGTGGTAGTAGTAGGGATGGTAGTAGTAGTAGGGATTGTGGTAGTAGTAGGGATGGTAGTAGTAGTAGGGATTGTGGTAGTAGTAGGGATGGTAGTAGTAGTAGGGATTGTGGTAGTAGTAGGGATTGTGGTAGTAGTAGGGATTGTAGTAGTAGTAGGGATTGTAGTAGTAGTAGGGATTGTAGTAGTAGTAGGGATTGTAATAGTAGTTGGGATTGTAGTAGTGGTAGGGATTATTGTAGTAGTAGGGATTGCAGTAGTACTAGGAATCATAGTGGTAGTGAGAATGGGTTTAATAGTGGTAGTAACAATGGGTTTAACAGTGGTAGTAAGAATGGGTTTACCCGTAGTAGGTGGAATTATTGGAGAATTTGAACACGAACACTCATAGCTTTGAACATAGTGAAGTTGCTAAAAAACGTACAAAATTCTCTTTTAAATCCCTGGAAATCTGTCGAAGCAAGTAATATAGTTTTCATCCCTCTCATCAACAATGTACTGTACCTTGTTGGTGTGTATATCAACAGCATCTGTAGCATTAAATGTCCACACGGAATTGTGGCGAGTTTTAAGCTCGAGGACGCAACCAGGCTTCACAACAATGGATGAAATAGAGTAGTTCCCCAAATAAGTATGTTTGGATTCATCCAGCGGAAGGACAGATCCATGGCATGGGTCACAGTTTGGAGTGCTGTAGGCAATGGCACAGGAATGCTGTTGATATTCCAGTGTTTCGGAAACGGTGGAACATCCATCACAGCAGTCGCAGCAAATGCTAATAACAGGTTTCAGATTCTGTATGCATAATAGTTTTGAAAAACTTTAATTTGATCAGAAAACTTTTTCCAGGATAAATTTCGTGTGAATTTTAGATTTGTATAGAAACTAACGTGTAAACAGGTGCTAGGGTGTTTGAAATCTTCAGACTTGTCACATGTAGTCACTGTTAAGGTGCAACCTGTTCTCACATCCCATTCTTGCAATTCGTATTTCATTGAGTCAATGTTTACGATTTTTTGTTTTAAATCGAGTGTTTGAAATTTTGCAGATCCGTTAGTCGAAGGTTTAATAGCTCCACATACTCTAGGTTCAGCTCGTATAGTAAAAACTTGTGCGGAAATTAAACAACTTAGAAAAATTACGCCTTTAAAAATATCCCCAAAGAAATTCACACCGGTGTACTTCATTGCTAAAGTGTTTTATTAGTGTACATATTTAATATTTGCGTGCATAATTAGAGTCCAGAATGCAAATATCCATGAATTGTATGTTACACAATATCCAATGTCAATTTTAATCTAATAATGCATCCGTGTTTCCCCGAAAATTAGTATTACAAGAAATAATTTGACCTACTTTTTAAGCTCCTACAGATAAAGTATAGCTGGGTGCTGACAATTTATAGTATGGCATTGTTTTTAAGTGAACACAGAGATTTGTACTTGTTCCCAATAGATGTTGAAGCACATTAATTTTAACCAAACTTTAACTATTCATCATCCAACTTTGTAACTATCCGCATAATTTAATTTAACTATGCCCACCAGAATGTCCACAAGTGCAACGATAGGGAAGAAGTCCTTTGGGTGGTTGATACTATAATCATAAAAAAATTAAAATTATAGTTGGTAATACTATTCTATATACGTTGGTTAAACCGTCAAAAACATTTAATTTTAGATTTTTATACCAAATTTTCAAAATCGTTATAGGCCCCATACGTGGCTATTTGAGCTGATGTGTGCGAATATGGATTTAGTTCCAATTCACAATTCTCCTTGACCACCATTGATGCTATTTTAGTTCCTGGCTCCAATACTTTAGCATCATGGTGGGCTTCTACTGTTTTTTGCCAAGTGTTATACTTTTGACACTTTTTGGACCCATAAAAAATTGCGCAGGTTGAAATATTTTTATATTCAGTGGTGTTCTCAACATTGGCACAGTCTCCACATTCACAAGATACGGAAAGGATGGGGTATACACTGACCTGCTCTATAACCTACATCAAATGGAAACATATTTTGAGCATTCCAAATCTGATCGAATTTAGCTTTTGAATCTCTTTTAGCATGATAATTTTTGTCAAAAATTACCCTTTCAGCATTATTTGTTGAATTGACTTCATATTGAAACCAGGAGGGACAAGCGCATGTCCTGATATATATGGAGCAAGTATCCTCAACTGTCATATTTTCAATTTTAAAAGTTGTAGAATCAAACTGGGAGTATACATATCCATCAGTCAATATCAAAGTCTGTGGTATTCCAAATCCGTTAGGCCTATGTGTAAGCACACCACAATCTTTACAATCGGTATGGCAAATACAAAATGCTAATATGGCTACTATAAGCCATACACAGTTTATGAACGGTAGATGTCGCACGGTACTCATTATGAATGCTCAAGTACCCCAAACGGCACCAAAATGATGTAACCCAAAAAGCACAAATATTATGGAAAATTGAAGTGAATATTTGGAATATTTTTTTGGTTTCACAGATCTGGTACACTGGTGAGGAAAACTCGTTTCTGAGTTTCCGTTCTATCCTTTGGAACCAATATACAGCAGCTAAAATTAACTGCACATGCAGACTGCCTTATCAAAAAAGTTGTGTCTAAGCTGGTGAGGATCCCATTCATTTCGCATAAAGGAAGTAAGAAAACGTCATCATTTATACATTTGTCCGTTGCCTTTTGCCCTCTAAAAAAAATAAATTCCTGAGAATTGGGATGTTAATTTTCTGAGATTTATTTTCACAATCCTACTGAATTAACCACTTGAGTTTTTGCTGGTTTTGTTTTTTAATAATGCTAACCAAGGTTAATTTCGTTTAGAACGTTTCAATCGAGTTCAATCGGCAACAGAATATTAATTTGGCAGTTAGTTCATTACTTTTAATAGCATTTATACTTTTTCAACATACATACATAATAATATGCAAAATTTCCAACTTTTGATAAATTATGGTTCATTTAAAATAAATTTCACACAATGCATGGAGGAATAAAAGCAAAATTTAACATTTAAAGAACTGCATTAATTTAAGTCACTTTGGTTCTTCAACAAGTACACTTCAGGGATGAGATTCTGTCATTCCATTGCTGAAAAATATATTCAAACAGCATTATTGATATCTCTGTTTACATCATATCAATATTTGAAATATTAATTTTAATAGTCATTATAAGAATACTACCTCAGTCAAAAGATCCACCCCCTGACTACTGATGGTCACATAATTCCCTGTGAAATTCCTCCCCTCCCATACAGTGAGTTGACACCGGTCAGCCACCAAAACGGAAGAAATCTGATTGTTCAAAACCTGCAAATCGGTCACAGCATCCAAATGGTTCACATCCAGCCGGAATCCACTACAGAAACTACATTTTTCATGTTGAAACAAACGGGCACAAGACAGGCCTTGTTTCACTGCTGCAGATGAACAGCCTCCACATTGGCAGCAGGCTGAAGAAACTCTTTTGTTCCACTGGAAGAAAACAAAATATTTTTTCGATAACAAACTTATAAATTCTAGAATATTACCCCCATTGAGCAGTTAAAAATACCTCATAAAGACACGAAGTGCGCCCTTCCACGCTTTTTTGACACCCATTTTTGTCCTTCATAGTCAGAGTGCACCCATCTCGTACAATCACTGATTCAGCTCTGCAGTCAAATTGACCCATATGATTTAGTCTTTCATTTTGGTCGCAATCCACGCTACTTCCTTCATAATTGATAGTCTCCCAAATTCTTGCACACCGAATATCCCCACCATGATTATAAAATTCCTGGGCTCCGACCAAGGTAGCTACTAGTACAGTGGCAAAAGTGGCCACTTGGAAATACACTTTTTGATTCATGATCTATAATGAGGTGAGAGGTAAATTTAATCGGTTGTGAGTGCTTTGAAAAGTTCTCAAGGAATGAACATGGGAATTAGTTTTGATCATGGAAATAAACTGGAAGAAAAAACAAGTTATGAATGCAAATAACCGATTTGGCCTCTCCTCCATTCATTTGCCTCCATGTGTGTAATTATTATTAGTTCGTGTGCAATCTTGTCTCGAGTACATGGAGTAGTCTGTAATTTATAATAAGTAAGCGAAATAAAAATTGGGCCAAAAGTGACAGATGATGGACCCTTATCGGAACTGAAAACTATTTTTCTTTCAACTGCAGATCATAGGAAGTATGTTGATAGTGTTGAAACTGTTTGTCAAGTCTACTTGAGTTTCTTGTCCCCGTAAATGAGCAAATAAATTGGATGCAAGTTTTAGTAATGTTCTTATCATTATCTTTCAATAGCAAATGTATGCATATTTTCAACTGAGTTTATCAGCTAAATACGGAAAACTCAATTCCATTGACCCTCATCGTCCAAGAAAAAAATATTTGTGCATTATGATTTCCTCAACTTTTTGGATTTTTTTAACCCCTTGCAGTTCAAAAACCTTATAAGACTGATGAACTTTTTCGTCTGTCTCGATAGTTTATGCAAAAAATAAATAAAATTCATCTCATGTATCTTGGAGGCGGATAAAGATTAAGCATTTCAATTTACTTGGCTGCGCTGATACAGCAGTAACTTTTCATTCATCTTTATCTTATGTAACCAACTCCACGAAATGAATATGCTCTGTTGCAAATATCTTACAAAATATGTTTATATTTCCATACATCCTGTAAATACATGAATTTCTCTATTTCATCAGATAAAGTTTAAAGTGTAAAGTTTAGTTTCTACTTTAATTTCCAGCTACCAATCATCATCGTACTCCGAATCATCAGAATCACTTTCTTCAGACTCTTCCTCAGCAGCTTCAGTTGTAGTAGTAGCTGGCTTTTGCGTAGTTGTTTGCACATCCACAACTTCCCATTCTTCGCTATCGTCTCCAAACGAATCATCAGAATCTTCATCTTCTTCGCTGCTCAAGGTGGGTGTCTCAGACTCTTCAGATTCTACTCCCCAATCTTCTTCAGACGAGACCATTTCATTTTCAGATTCTGAATTCAAAGAGTCTACAACCTCCTTAATTGTAGTCATCAAGGGACGTTGGGTCGTTGTAGTAGTTGTCGTAGTAGTAGTAGTGGTGGTGTTTGGAACGACTTTTACTGGCAAGTCATTTTTTGGACTCAAAGTTGTTTTACTTTGCTCCTTAGCAGAAACAATTGGCTGGTTACTAGTGGTGGCCTCAGCTTCAGATTTTTTCATGGCGTTATCAACCTGATTTTTAGAATCATATGTAAAAATGGAACCAAGTTGGCCAGGAATTGCATTGCTTCCTGAATTCTCCAATATTGTCTGGTTTGGGCAGTCGCAAGATAGGGAAGATACAGAATTTCTGAAATCCTGGAAACAAAGGTTTTAGATTGGATATTGCATATCAAACTAAATGCACCTTGAAAAACAATAATTACTCCAAAATCGTTCACAGAAGACCAAAAAGCTGCCCTGGGACCTAAATAATTTTTATCTTTGTAGATAGTCAAACCACAACCGGGTGAAATTCTGGCCGCATTTAGTCGATTGTCTAAGTATGCCAGATCTCTGACACCAAAGCGCCCAACGTCCAGCCTGAATCCATAACAATTGGAGCAATTCGTCTGCTCGTATAAACGAGCGCAAACAAATCCAATGGCATTGCTCCGCAAGTATGTGTCTTGCTCGCAGCCTCCACAGTCACAACATGCACCATCCACTTGATGATCCTAAATGTTCGGTAATTTTTTTTAGATAGATTAAATTAACATGGACACATTGCGATTCGCATTGTCTTCTGTTAGCTTACATGCATTACACTTATTGCATTCTTACCAGAATAGCGTCTTCACTCCTGTGGTAGTTAAAAACTCCATAATATCTATTCGCCACTGTTAATGTACAGCCATTTTTAACTTGAATACTTTTCCCCTTGAAATTTAACCAGGATAGATACGGTAATCTATCTCCAGGTAAAATTCTAAGGAATCTACCACCGTGATAGTATTCCTCGTGTATATTTGCACATACTAAAGTCTCTCTAGGCGTGAGGATGTTAGCAGCACTAAACACAGATAGTAATAAAAGTAAACCGAAGAAACAAATGTAAGTTTTCATATTTTCAAATTGATCCAGCCTAGCAATGCTGTGTCACTTAATATTTTATAAACTTTTCAGCTCACTGGTTATGAATTGTACAGCGACAAAATGAGATGTTCATTTTGGTACGAGTTTAGTATATGTTTTGATTTTCATGCTTAATTTCAATCATTCAAGTGAAAAAAATAAGCATTACACGCAATATAGTATACCCAGAATCCACTTACAGCTCAAGTGATTAATTGAACGGATGATTTTATGGAAAAGGAGACGGACGAACGTCCGTGAATGGGTGGACTGTTTTATGTTAATTGCCTTGACCTTAAATAATGGGAATGAATTAACTGGAATTTTTAACTCTGACTTCAACTCAAGTAGGCTATAGGTGCTTTTGAAGTACGTGCAAGATGGATTATCAAACAAGCCAGATCCATGAACATGTTATACGCTGTGAGTTTTAAGCAACTTTATTCATCAAATACAAGAATTGTACTTCCAAATACAATTTTATACACATAGCCCACTAATATTCTTCAACTTAAAAATTATGCATTGAAAAATCTTGAAAAATGTGAAAAGGTATTGCAAATAAATTATGAAAACATACATTATACTAATTCCATACTACATCTCTTAATTATCCCCTCATTCATGCACAGTTTTTAGGGCGGAAAGCCATGGCTACCCCCTATAGGCATCGTGACCGAAAACCTATGTCCTACGATTTAGGTCGCAATTATGAAGCAAGGACTACCAAATTTGGCACACATGTTGATGAGCACCACGTTATTAGGCCTATAAATTTTCTTGAACATCGGTCAATGGCTTCATGCATTTTAAAGACAATTAAGCTGAATTAGCGGCTAAACACAGTTTTTACAAATCTAATCAAAATTTACATGGTAACGTCAGTTATATAAACTTATATCTACACCAATAAGTGACAAAATGATGAGATAAATCGATCAAGCTCACAAAAATATAAATATTTTATGCATCAAAAAGTACCAGTTTAATTTGAATTATGTTTAAAGTTTGCATTTACTCGAAAAATCTTAACCTCCTAGCTGTGGGAGTACGGATGTTAAGGAATTACATTTTGAGCATTTTTTTATTTTTTAAATGTCCCTTTTTCAAGTGTGTCAAGTTGACGAAATGCAGTATTTGGGAAGATGTTCAAAACGCTACCACCACCGCCCCAGACAGAACTATGAAAAAACTCGGAGAATTCCGTCCAAAAGAAAAGGGATTTTTAACATAACCCCAAATACTGCAATCTGTCCATATTTAATGAAGTCAGACAAAATTTTCAAAATCTGAATAATTTACTTCTGCCAAGGTTTCCACCCTATAGTAGCTGCGTGCAAGTTTTTTAATATCCCGTTTCGCATTGGTAAAAAAAATCCTCATTGCTTGTTATAACAGCCACTCCCAATTTTCGTCGGAAGATAAAATCTCAAAGTCTCCTTCGCTTGACTTTTTTTGGTTTTCATCTTGTTTTTGGTCGTCAAATTCATCACTATTTATGCTCCCAATTTCATCTGTTTCAAAATCTTCACTAGATTCATCATTGCCACTATTTTTATCCCCCTGATTAATAGATTTCATATTATTTTCGTCCTGTTCATTTTTGTTCTGTTCGTTTTCGTCCTGTTTGTTTTCGTCCTGTTTGTTTTCGTCCTGTTCTTCCTCTAAAAACCACGTTTCACTGGAATTCACGTCACCAAACTCCGTACTTCCGGACGTTACTGGTACTGGTGTCGTTTTGTCATACCTGGTATCATTAGCAGGCGTAGTAGAAATGTTTTCTTTTTCTGTGACTTCCGTAAAATCCGGCATCAGAGTAGTAGTTGTACTAGTAGTGACCAAAACAGAAGGCTTAGTGGAAACTGAAACTGTAGTACTAGTACTAGTACTAGCACTAGTACTAGTGGGAAGTGATTCGTTTGTTTCAATTTTTGTAGGGATATTCACCACTGGTGGTGGAGTAACGACCCGAGGGAAGAAAAAAGGAGGAAAATTGGATGCTTGAGTTGTTGGGGAAAATTTTTGTACAGTATAACTGAACAAAGTGGATCGTCCTTCTCGCCTAGTATTTGCATTTGGATGAATGCCGGTTCGAATATAGTCGAGGATGGATTGAGAAATGACCGTGCCAGAACGTTTCTGTAGATTTGCTTTGTTATTTTGCTGGGGATTCCATAGAACTGGTGATTGGTTCCCTCCATGTTGTCCTCCAACACAATTGCAAGACATGGAGGACACATTTTTGAAATTCTATCAGATTGATATGCAAAAAATCATTAGGAGAATACCGCGAATACCGAAAATATCTGCAGTGAAATGCTATTGCTAATACATACCTTGTAAAAATAGTCGGAATCACTTAATATTTTTCGATTTGCTCCAGTAAAATTCGCTTGGGAGTAGATGATCAATTCGCACCCGGGTGCAATTTTTGCCGAATTCATATTATTTTGGAAATAGGATAAATCCCGGATTTTTTCCCCGCGTTTCAAATTTACTCTACCCCCAGCACAGCTAGAACACTTTGTTTCTTCATAAACCACAGCACATGTTTCTTTTGAATCAAGATTTTGGTTTCTGCATCCGCCACATTCGCAACAAACGGAAGACAATTGAAATCTCTGTGTACAAAAATGAAGAAATTTTTAGAGCTTAGCTAAATCATATATTAAACTTAAACATATGACGAGCTGAGTTGCAAAAGTGCCTTCAAAATTTGCAAATTAAAATCTATAGCAACAAAAATTTCGAAAAATGTAAAAAAAAATTATGTTGTCCATTTCTGAAAAAAAGAAATGTTTTTTTCGGTAGGTTATCTGGCATTTTTTGTTATTGGTGCCACAACATTTTACAAAAAATAAGTATAAATCCACTATTTTTCGGG
>Ga0210040_10008297_pt1 | contig 12369 bp, 8 predicted proteins | sample CryGeyCG12114_NA_FD_185462 | JGI IMG/M metagenome (GOLD analysis project Ga0210040, IMG submission 185462) | Groundwater microbial communities from aquifer - Crystal Geyser CG19_WC_8/21/14_NA (SPAdes) (version 2) | ecosystem: Environmental > Aquatic > Deep subsurface > Groundwater | place: USA... | reverse complement strand
TCCTACCCAAAAGAGACCTAGAAAAATCTTTATGTATAAAAACTTGTTGTAAGGAATCATCTGTTCCAAATTACAAAGCGTTTTATGTTATTCCTAATTAAGTTACCGCGCCCTTCTTAATAAGCGTTCACCTACAAAAATATTTATTCAGCAGATGACATTTATATCTTTTTTAATACGAAAATTAATTCCTTTTTTTTTAATTATGTTACTGGCAGTTTTTGTCTGGCGCAGTTGCAAAGATACCCTTTTGGGTACCACTAATCCTGCTACTCAGATTAATCATAATACGGTGCTTACCAGCATCGAAAGTTTAGGTAAAATGGAACTGGTGCGATATAATTTTAAAGATGTAGTAGAATATAATAAAGAAATTTCGCAGTGGCTGCCCAATTCCAAGAGCGTTTTAATTGTAGCGGGCGAAGCCGTAGGCTGCATCGATATGAGCCAAATTACCATCCAGGATATTGTTTTTACCAACGACTCCACCATTACCATAGAATTACCGGAGCCCGAAATATGCTACTTCAAAGTAGATCATAATAAATCGAAAGTGTTTGCCTTGGAAAATACTTATTTCCAGGACGCAACCCTGGTGGACGAAGGGTATAAATACGCGGAAAAGAACGTGCGGCAGGCCGCCATTAATTCGGGTATTCTGGAGCAAACTGCAGAAAATGCCAATAAAATTCTGAAGCCAATGCTGGAAGGGATTACGGGAAAAAAAGTAGTGCTAATCCGGAAGCAAACTACCCAAACGCCGGCACCGCTCCGCCGGGATTGATTTTTTTAATCCACAGTTCACAGTCAATAGACCACAGTCGGGAGACGATGGTCGATAATGAAATTTAACCTTCCTTCATATTAAATAAGGGAACCTTGCTTATTAAATTATTATTATCTTTTCTCAGTTCATGTCCTGCAACGTTCTAATTACGTACTTTCACTGTCGACTGTGGACCATCGACTGTGGACCATCGACTGTGGACCATCGACTGTGGACCATGGACTAAGAAAGTAACCCTTTAATAGCATCCTGCACCAGATCATTTTCATAACCTTTGCTCATGAGATAATAGGATAGTTTTTGATTCCGTAGCATCGGGTTCTTTTCTTTTTCGGTGCGGTTTTTCTTCTCCAGCAAGTATTGTAAGTTTTCTGCGTACACTTCCGGATCAATTTCTTTCAAGCCTTGTTTGATGCAGTAATCCGAAATACGATTAGCTTTTAAACCCTGCAGAATTTTACGCCGGCCCCAACGCTTTAAAGAATATTTACCCCGCACGTAAGCTTGGGCGTACCGTTCTTCGTCCAAGAGCTTTTCGGCCGAAAGTTGCATAATCAGTTCTTCTACTTCGTCGGGTTCCAGGCCGTAGCTATAAAGTTTGGTGCGTACTTCCTGTTCGTTGCGTTCCTGGTAAGCGCAATAAGCAGCCGCTTTTATCAGGGCTTCTTTTTTAGTATAATTCTTTTTTTTACTGGGTTCAAACATGCAATTAATATGGCTATTTGGTATCAGGTAGCAGATTTTTGTTTAGAATCTGATAATCTGCAATTAATATTTAAATTAAAGTTTAGGTTTGTTCTTATTATAACCAAATATAAGCGAAAACAGTTTGTTTGTGGATTTAAACAGCCGTGCCTGCGGAAGCAGAAAAGCCTGGAAATTGTTTCTGATTTTGAGAAAGAAAGACAAAGCCGAACAAACGCTGATAGATATTTTTTACCGGAGGCGCACTTTAAGTTAAAACTATCATTCTTGCATAAAACCTGATAGAAGGTGGTGGGCATTTGCAAAATCCTGATGGTACCGGCTACCTTTATGGCTATGGAACAGCAACATTTTATAATGCATAAGCCGTACGGCTACCTGAGCCAATTTGTGGGAGAACATAAAAAGAAAAAGCGGCTGGGCGAATTGTATGATTTCCCGACCGGCACCATGGCTATTGGCCGCCTGGATGAAGACAGTGAAGGTTTGCTCCTGCTCACCACCGATGGCAAAGTGAGCCAATATATCACCAGCCAGCATATAGAAAAAGAATATTACGCCCAGGTAGATGGTCTGATAATACCGGAAGCTATAACCCAACTGCAACAGGGTGTGGAAATCGGCATCCGGAACAACCGCTACACCACCAAACCTTGCGTGGCTTTTAAATTGGAAGAAGAACCGGAATTAGCGCCCCGCTCCCGCAAAATACGCGACGACCGCCACGGCCCCACCAGTTGGGTTTCTATTACGCTTACCGAAGGCAAAAACCGGCAGGTTCGTAAAATGACGGCGGCCGTGGGTTTTCCTACTTTGCGCCTCATCCGGGTGCGGGTAGGAGCAATTAAGCTGGCTGGTTTGCTGCCCGGCGAAGTAAAAGAAGTTCCCCAATTTGTTCTTATGCCACCTGCTCCGGAAATATTGTAAATATTTCCCTAGGCCACGGACAAAGAATCTTACTCACTCCGTAACGACTGCACCGGGTTGGCAATGGCCGCCCGAATAGCCTGAAATGCCACCGTAAGAAAAGCAATTACCAAAGTAGCCAAACCGGCGGCCGCAAATATCCACCAGCTTAATTCTGCGCGGTAAGCATAATCTTGTAACCAGTTCTGCATCAAATACCAGCCTAATGGCCAGGCAATGATATTGGCTACTAACACCAGCTTCAAGAAATCTTGGGAAAGCATGGCTACAATGCCGCCAACCGAAGCGCCTAATACTTTGCGGATACCGATTTCTTTGGTACGCTGCTCAGCGGTGAATAAAGCCAATCCAAACAAACCTAAGCAGGAAATTACAATGGCAATACCGGCAAAATAATTAGCCAATTTGCCAATTACCTGCTCACCTTTAAACATATCTTCGTACTCCTGGTCCAGGAAATGATATTCAAACGGGTAATTAGGGTTATACTTCTTGGTTAGTCTTTCCAGGCTGGCAATACCTTTTTCTGTTTGCCCGGCTGCCATCCGCACCATTATATAATTGGCATTTTCTAAGCCCAGAAACATCAACAAAGGCTGCATGGGTCTTTGTAAACCCATTACATTAAAATCTTTTACTACTCCAATTATATGTACATCGGTGTCACCGGCTTTGATTTTCTCGCCCACCGGATTTTTCATGCCCATCAAACGTGCTGCCTCTTCGTTTACCACTACCTTCACCGAATCAGCGCCGTATTCTTTTTGAAAAAAACGGCCTTCTTTCAACTTTATATCCATGGTATTAATAAAGCCATAATCGGTTTGCAGGAAGCTAAACAAAATATTAGCGTTCGGGTTTTTCCCGGGCCATTCTATACCGGAGCCGTTATTGCCTACCCGAATTGGGCTTTGACTGGCGGCTCCTACCGCTTTTATGCCTGGTGCTTGCGCCAGTTCGTATTTAAATGCTTCGGCTCTTTTGCTCAAATCACCTTCCAAATTTATATAAGCCACATTTTCGCGGTTCAGGCCAATATCTTTACTCCGCATAAATGCTACCTGCCGGTAAACCACCACGGTGCCAATGATTAATACTGCCGATAAGCCAAACTGAAATACCACCAGGCTCTTGCGGAACAAAGCAACCTTATTACTAAACTTAAGAGTGCCTTTTAACACCGTAACGGGTTTAAAAGAAGATAAAAAGATAGCCGGATAACTACCCGCTAAAAGTCCGGTAACTAAGGCAATAAGGGTTAGTGTTCCTAAAAATACCGGATCAGAGAATTGCAGTTTAATGCCTTTACCCGTTAGTTCATTAAAAACCGGCAAAAATAACTGGGCTAAACCAATAGCGATAAAAATGGCTAAAACCGAAATCAGAATGGATTCGCCAATAAATTGCCCCATTAAAACCGAACGAACCGCCCCGATTACTTTCCGCACGCCTACTTCTTTGGCGCGTTTAGCAGAGCGGGCCGTAGATAAATTCATGAAGTTGATGCAAGCAATAACCAGCACAAAAATTGCTACCACCGAAAACAGCCGCACGAACTGGATGGTGCCGTACGTGACCCGGCCTGGTTTAAAATAAGGATACAAGTGCATATCGGCTACGGGCTGCAAAAAAATATCAATGCTGGAATCCGGGTTATGCTTTCTTAAAATTTTTTCTATTTTAGCATTTAACGCTTTTCTATCCGCATCGGGCCGCAGCATTACCATGGTCCGGATGCCGTTGTTGCCCCATTCGGCTAACCATTCGTTGCCCGGTTGGTTTTTGAAATCCATCACGGGCATTAAAAAGTTAAACCGCAAGGAAGAATTTTTAGGCACATCGTGCAGTACGCCGGTTACCTTATAACTGCTTTCGTTATTTATTTTTAATATTTTACCTAAAGCATCGGTCGTGCCAAAATACTTTTTCGCCAGAGTTTCGTCAATTATAAGCGAATTTGGTTGGCTTAAAGCAGTTTTGGCATCGCCGGCCAGCAAAGAGAAGGAAAACATTTGCAGGAAATCCGGACTTACATACACGCCTTCTTCCTTAAAGCTTTTACCGTGGTGGGCAAAAAGTAGCTGCGTGTTCCAGCTAATGTTGGTAGCGTGCGTTATTTCGGGAAATTCTTTTTTCAGCGCCTCGGCCAATGGGCCCGGCGAATTTTCCAATACCAAATCTTCGCCGCCTGGATAATGCTGGTCTTCTATTACCCGGTACAGGTTATCTAAATTTGCATGAAATTTATTATAGCTCAGCTCATCTTTCACCCACAGCATAATTAAAATACTGCAGGTCATGCCCAGGGCCAAACCAAAAATATTAATAAAAGAAAATGCTTTGTAACGCAGTAAATTCCGGAAGGCAATTTTGAGATAATTTTTAAACATATTTTTAGTCGATAGTCCACGGTCCATAGACCATAGTAGTTAGCGTGTTTATTTAATAGTAACTAATAGCCTCTTGATGCTTATCTATAAAAGTGCCATTTGTTTAATTTATTGATTATTAGTTTTATACAAATTAGATGGCTTGTGAATATGTCCGATTGTGATACAGGTTTTTGTTCGGTTTTATAACAGATGTAAAACCAGATTTATTTAGTTTTTACCATGAATGAATTATTCGTTAAATAAATTGAAATTACTGATATTAGTAATTTCAATTATAAACTAATGATCAAACAACTGCTTGGTGGAAAGGCAATATTGTATATAGTGTTCTTCTGCATTTTAATTCTGTTTAAGACTAGAATAGAAATATTATTTAATTCGATTTTAGTTGTCCCGATTCTTCAATATTGCAAATTTTCTCCTTTTAATGATGCAGTGATATTCTGTTGTTTAGCATTGGTATTTTCTTATTTTATTAAATTATTCTTGAGTAATTATATCGTATCAAGAAAGTTTCTGCTGCTATTAGTTATTATATCTTGTATTTATTTATACTACCGCTTTGTAAATCCTATTTGGAACTATACTCCATTTTACTTTTTCAGAAAAGCATATTATTCAGATGTGCTTTTCTTTATTATTCCTGCTCTATATTTTCTATTGGTACTTAGAAATTACTATTCACGTAATATAAGTAAGTCAAATAGTTTAAACTCTTTTGATTCTTTTAACACAGATACGCCCCTAAAAACAGATGAAATTGACTTATTGAAAAGACGGCCACTTGCAGCACAATTAGCGAGAAGAATAAAAGCTACTTATTCAGAAGAAGCGTTAGCAATTGGCATAACAGGAAGTTGGGGAACTGGAAAAACTTCATTTATGAAAATGATAAAGGAAAAATTCGATGAAAATGAAACAATCTTGATTGATTTTGATCCATGGAAGAGTAGTGATTCGAATTTGATTATAATTGATTTTTTTGAAACTCTGGAAGATAAATTATCGATTTACAGTGCAAAAGTTTCAGCAAAAATTCACTCCTATACTAATGCTTTTATCCAAGTTGATGATAATATATTTACTAAAATAGTAAAAGGCTTTGTTCATTTATTTGTTGAAGAAACTTCATTAGGGAAAAAATATCAAGAACTAAACAAATCAATAAAAGAGATAAAGAAGCAAATTATAATCTTTATAGATGATGTTGACCGACTTGATAAAAATGAGGTTAAGGAAGTTTTAAAATTAATAAGAAACACCGCTAATTTTAGCAATACAGTTTTTATTGTAGCCTATGATAAAAACTACATTACGGCTTCCATTAAAGAAATAAATGAGAGTAATGTCGAATACTTTTTAGAAAAAATATTTCAATTGGAAGTTTCATTACCCTACTATGATAAATATGTAATAACAAAAAGCATATTTGAAAAGCTGAAAGAGAAAATTGATTCTAAATACCATCAACATATTGATGAGATAATTTTTAAAAGAGAAATTTCCAATTCAATTAATATTTCTAATTATTTTTTTAATATCAGAGATGTAATTCGATTTTCGAATTCTTTTAGTTTAGTTTTTAATCTAAAAGAGGTAGCCGGTGAAATAGATATAACAGATTCTTTTTACATTGAATTATTAAAATTGAAGTTCCCTTCAATATTTGATCTATTAAAATATAAAAAACTAGATTTTATAGATTTAAATAAGAATACTTCAACACCCTTCTATGTTCTAAAATCTAAAAACAATGACATTTTGATTCATACTTACATCAAACAAAATTCATCATCATTAAATGTTTCTCCGGCAAACTTTGATTTAGTTTTTCACCTTTTAAATTTATTATTTCCAACAGAATACTTTAGGGTTCATAACAGATTGAGTATTGTTCAACCTAGTGATTATCACAAATACTTTACAAATCATCTACTGGAAAATGAATTATCAGAAAACGAATTTTTAGAATTTAGTCAAGCACCATTAACTGAACTCATTACTCAAATTGACAAATGGATTGATGAAGGGAAAAGATATAATCTCTTAATAAGATTCCGTGAAGTAAGAAATTTCAATAGTAAAGAAGAATTTGAAAAAATTATAAGAGCAATATTTTACTTTGCTAACAAGATAGATATCAAGGGCTCTCATTATCAACCTAGATATGATAATGAGGATCTGTATAACAAACTATATGATGACGAAGATAAAAGATTGATTATAAACAAGTTTTACAATAAAGATGAGCAGGCGTATAAAGGATTTTTAATTGCAATCTTTAATACTGCTAAAACACCTGCAATATTTGAAAGCGACTTTATTAGATTTGTAAGAGCTAAGCCATATCGCTCTTTGATAATTTCAGATAATGAATTAGAAGAAATATTAGTTAAATACTTTGATGATTGTATCAATACAATAAATTCCTTTTCAGCCGATCTTTTTTGGGATTTTTATCACGCTACTTACATAAAAGTAGATGGTCAAAAAATCATTAATCAAAAGGTTAAGGATTTGATTAAACAGTTTGCTAAAGAAGATCAACACGGATTTCTTCAAATTACTATTGACCAGAATTTCCGTGGTGATACAAAGTATTATCGAATTAGTGAGTTTGTCTTAGACATATTCCAAGATTATGCAGTTTTTGAAAGCTTTATACAAACCTTTGCTACTGCTACCTACTTAGTCGAATATTTAGACTTTTACATTAAAAATAAAGCTTATAACTACGAGTATATGGAGTATAAATTTCAGTACTATAAATTCCGCAAATAGTTATCTATTACTCACTCCTCAACGCCTTCACCGGATTAGCTACGGCGGCTTTAATGGCCTGGAAACTAACAGTAAGCAAGGCAATGAAAACGGCTAAAGCTCCCGCCAGGGCAAATATCCACCAGGAAAAAGACGTGCGATACGCAAAATTCTGTAGCCATTGTTGCATCACGTACCAGGCCAGCGGCCAGGCAATAATGGTAGCAATTAAAACCAGTTTCAAGAAATCTTTAGAAAGCATGCTTACAATGCCGGTAACAGAAGCGCCCAATACTTTGCGGATACCAATTTCTTTGGTGCGCTGCTCGGCGGTGTAAGTGGCCAGGCCAAATAAACCCAAACACGAAATTAAAATAGCCACCAAACCAAAGGTGTTTACCATACTGCCAATCAGCATTTCGTTGCGATACAGCTTTTCGTATTCTTCGTCTAAAAAGTGGTAATCGAAGGGATAAGCCGGGTTGATTTGGCGCGATAATTTTTCGGCAACGGCAATCGCATCAGCAGTGCGGCCGGACTGCGACCGGATTAATATATAATTTGTCCAGTTGGGGTGTTGCTGAATAACCAGCGGCTGAATAGGTTGGTGCAGCGAAGCCAGGTGAAAGTCTTTCATTAAACCAATGATGCGGCCTTTTTGTCGCTGAAACGTAATGGGTTGCCCCACCGGGTCCGGTATGCCTATTAGTTTCGCCGCCGATTCATTAATCAGAATATTAACAGAGTCGCTGGTGCTGCCTTCCCGGAAATCGCGCCCGCTCAGTAACGGAATGCGCATGGTTTTCAGGAAATCATTACCTACATGCATTTGCCAAACAGTTTCTTCCCGGTTTTTGGGGTCTTTTCCCGGCCAAACCAGGTTGCCGGTGGTATTGGATTGGATATCGATGGGCAAAGAACCGGTAGTGGTAACGGCCTTCACAGCATCGGAACGCAACAACTCCTGGCGGAACACATCGCGTTTAACCCCTAGATTTCCTTCTACGGGCACATAGAATACGTTTTCGCGGTCTAAGCCCAGGTTTTTGGTGCGCAAGTAATGCATTTGCCGGCTTACTACCAACATGCCCACAATCAGGAAAATAGACAAAACAAATTGAAAAACCACTAATCCCTTCCGCATAAGAGCAGCATTAGCGCCGGTCTTGAAGGCACCTTTAAGTACCCGTACCGGCTGCAGCGAAGACAAAAACAAAGCCGGGTAACTGCCGGCCAGTAAACCGGTAATCAGGGCTAGGCCAAGTAAGCCGGCCCCTAAGGCGGGTGAGGTTAGGTTCAGGGATAATTGCTTTTGCGTAAGGGTATTTAGGGCGGGTAAGGCCAGGGTTACGATAGCCAAAGCCAACAGTAAAGCCAATAAAACCATCAGCAGCGATTCGCCCATAAACTGACCCAACAAAGACGAACGGCCGGCGCCAATTACTTTCCGTACGCCTACTTCGCGGGCCCGCCCGGCCGACCGGGCAGTAGATAAGTTCATGAAATTAACACAGGCTATCAACAGCGTAAATACCGCCACCAAACTAAATAAACGCAAGTATTTGATACGTCCGCCTATTGCTTGGCCGTGTTCGTATTCGCTGTATAAATAAACATCGGCTAGCGGCTGCAAAATCGGTTGAACTTTACTATTGCGCGGGTCCGGATCGTATTTCTGCATAATGCCCCGCATACTGGCTTCGGCTTGCGCGGCCATTACGCCCGGCCGGAGCTTCACGTAGGTTGTAAAACTATAGTTACTCCAAATGTGCATCCAATCCTGATCAATTACCTTAAAATTTACAATCCAATTAAATTGAAGGGAGGAATTGGTAGGCACATTTTCGATAACTGCTCCAACGGCATAGCTTTTATTATTATCAAATTGGATGGTTTTGCCCACGGCGTTTACAGTGCCAAAATAGATATTGGCCACTTCGCGGGTAATAACGATATTATTAGGCGTTTGCAGCGCCCGTTGCGGATTCCCCTGCAACACTGGAAACTGGAATACATCAAAAAAATCGCTGGAAGCATAATAGCCCGGCTGTTTAAAAGACTTATCGCCTACCTGCAGCAATAAATTCTCCTGCCAACTCAGCTTGGTCGCTTTTTCTACGGCCGGAATATCTGCTTTTAGCGCTTCCGTCAGCGGGCTGTTGGTTATCAGGCTGGTGTAATCCCCGTCAAGCATGCGTACGGCATATAACCGGTCTGACGCGGGATAAAAGCAGTTATAACTATATTCGTCGTACACCCAAAGCCCGATTAGTAGGGTACCGGCCATGCCCAGGGCCAGGCCAAATAAATTTATAAAAGAAAAGACCTTGTGCCGCATTAAGTTGCGCAGGGCAATTTTTAAGTAGTTGTAAAACATGTTTTAGTCTTTTAGCCGATAGTTTTTTAGTCCATGGTCCACAGACCACAGTATTAATTTTGTAGTGTTAATGACTAATTTGAACTTTAATAATCAACTGTTAATCTTCCCTCTATAAAAATGCCAGTTGTGTAATTATTTAATTATTAGATATATATATAATAAAGCTGAACATAAATGTCCGGTTGTGATACAGATTTTTGTCCGGTTTTATAACAAGTAATTAGATGAATTCCGGTGGGTTTAAACCCACCACTAGTGCTAAAATAACCTAAGTCAAAAGATACCTGAACTTTTTTACCGGTTCCGCCGGGTACGGCGGGCATTGGTTTGAATAATGCGGGCTACAAAATCTACGGTTTCGGGTAAGTGGTAGCGTACTAAATTATTGGGTATCCGGATGGTGTAAATACCTTGTTGTAAAGAATAATACGTGCGTTTTAAATCCGAAAGGGCTTGCCGGGAACTGCTGTGGTGCTGCGATCCGTCCACTTCAATGTGAATGTTGGCGTCCGGAACAGCTATATCCACGGTTTTATAACCATCAAATAATTCTAATTCCGCCGGAATGCCCAAATCTACCAAAGCCCGGTGCAAAGCCCTGGCTTCGGGCGATATTTTTGGTAATAGCCACAGCCGTATTTTCCGGTACAGAAAATAAACAACGGCAACTATTGCCAGAACCGAAACTAGAATTCCTAAATACCTGTCCATATTACATTTTTCGCAGGAGGCTAAATAAATGCAAACATAGGCACAGTTAAGCAAATGCTATTGGTTAGTCGGTAGTTTTTCGGTTACAAAAATAAAGTCGCCGTCTGTATACCGGGTTACAGGAAATCAACTATAAAAACAAATTAAGTGTAAACGCCGGCCGTACAATAAGACAAACTTCAAAACTGGCGGCAGATAATTAAACCCAAAAGACGTAGGAAAGTACTTTTTACGGAACTAAACCCCGGCAACGGCTTCGTTTTCTTCTAATAATATTGCTTCTGCGGCTGGTTCATGCAACCGGTGTACAAAAGTTTCTTTTACGCGCTTCGATATATTAAAATAAGGTACCCAGATCAGGCAGGCGAGAAGGGCCGTAGATAGGTCTTTCCCTAAAATAGTATCATCCGCATTAAGCTGACTGGCCAAGGTTAAATCTAACAGCACAAAAGCTAAATTGCCGCTGTAGAAAAATATGATGAGCCGGGGTAAACTGGTTCTTCTGTTAGTAAAAAGAAACAACAATAAAACAGCATATACCAAAGTACCGGTGTTTACAACTATTTCGAAGGCCAAAGTAAAGGCCAGCAACGGGTTATAGCTGCCGGATGCCGCATTAGTAATTTCCTGCCACAAGCCTAGATTAAAGTAGCTATCGGAAGTAATAATATGCGATAAAACCCGCAAAGGCGTAAGGGCCAAACCAATTGCCACCAGGAAAAGCCAACCGCCAATGGGCAGGCCGGCTGGTTCATAAGTTAACTGGGGCGGATCGTAAGCCCTATATAACTTATAAGCGCCAAAGCTGCCGGTCACCAGCACCAGCAGTAGCAACGCCAGCATCAGCCAATTAAAAGAAAAAGATGTTATTCGTTCGGCGGCGTCCGGATTATGAGTAAGCTGGAAACCTAAATCGTTTAAAATGGACTTTTGCTTTTTTATATAATCTTTCGCTTCGGCTACGGGTACGTAATCGCGGAGGTTTTTGTATTTGTACGCCAGCGTAATGGTGTTATGTTGGGGCTGGTAACCAATGTTGCTTTCGTAGAAAAACGATTTATGCTTAATAGTCGTCACCGCCGGATCTACGGTCCAATCTTTGGGCATGTGCAGGTTTATGATTTGCTCTAAATGCAGCGGATAACTTAAGCCAATCGGCATTTTTCGGATAATGGTAGAAGGCATTACCAAGCGGTCGCGCAATACCTGCGGATAAAAGCTGGCCGTTAATATTTTATCTTGGGCCTTTTCATCCTGCGTCCATAAATCTTCGATGGTGTATTCTTCAATGGTGGTAAATATATCTTCTTCTTCATTATCGGTAAAGGTCAATTCTTGGGCCAGGGCTATCGCCGGAAACTGATTGGCATAATAGTTCAGGTAATCTTTTTCTATTTGTTTAATGGTATTAGCCGCAAACCGGCTGCGTTGCATATCGGCTTCGTACCCAAAATAATCGGTTTCTACGTGCATCGTCGCCGGGCCACCTACCTCTTTAAAAGTAAACGATTCCATAACTTTTATTTTGCTGTTTTGCGGTACCTTTATGCGGGTAAAATGCTGATTTCCTTTTTTCAGCACCAATGCTTCTTTGTAATCGGGTGTAGAAATACTATCGGGCAAACCGCGCTGTAAACTAATCGTGGGATCGATCCAGATTTGCCGGCCCATTATTTCGGCTACTACAATGCAATGGTTAAAGGCAT
>Ga0210040_10008296_pt1 | contig 12369 bp, 13 predicted proteins | sample CryGeyCG12114_NA_FD_185462 | JGI IMG/M metagenome (GOLD analysis project Ga0210040, IMG submission 185462) | Groundwater microbial communities from aquifer - Crystal Geyser CG19_WC_8/21/14_NA (SPAdes) (version 2) | ecosystem: Environmental > Aquatic > Deep subsurface > Groundwater | place: USA... | reverse complement strand
ATCTGGTAAATATCGCCGGTAAACACAATTTTCGTGTTTTCGCCGGCCCGCGATATAATGGTTTTAATTTCGTGCGGCGTTAAATTTTGAGCTTCATCCACAATAAAAAATATGTTAGATAAACTGCGGCCCCGGATATAAGCCAGCGGGGTTATCATTAATTTTTCTTGTTCCACGAGCTCTTTTATTTTCTGATGCTCTTTACTCGTTTCCAGGAACTGGTTTTGAATAAATTTTAAATTATCCCAGAGCGGCTCCATGTAAGGGTTCAGCTTCGATTTTACATCGCCGGGTAAATAGCCAATATCTTTGTTGCTGAGGGGCACAATAGGCCGGGCCAAATATATTTGTTTGTACTCGCGACGCTGTTCTAAAGCCCCCGCCAAGGTTAACAGGGTTTTACCGGTACCCGCCATGCCCTGAATCGAAACTAATTTAATGTTAGGATCTAAAATGGCGTGCAGGGCAAAAGTTTGTTCCGCGCTCCGGGGTTTAACGCCGTAAGCCATTAATTTATCTACGCGCTCAATCTTTTTCCGGGTAGGATTAAAGTGCGCCAAAATTGAGTTTTTAAAGCTTTTCAGGACAAAATAATGATTATCGGTAGGTGGTTCGTCCAGAACAGCCGTGCTGTCACAATAGCCGTGGTCGTATAACTGATCGATGGCTTCGGGCGAAACATCTTCCAGAATATCGTTGCCGGTATACAAATTATTTACATTCTGTACTTTACCGGTTTCATAATCCTCGGCGTTTAAATTTAATGCCCTCGCTTTAATGCGTAGGTTTATGTCTTTGGTAACTAAAATTACTTTGCGCTCGGGGTACTCGTGCTGCAGTTGCAAAGCCGAATTTAAGATTTTGTGGTCAGCCTTTTTTTCGCCGAATATTTTTTCAGCATCTACCTGCGAGGCCTGAATCATCATTACCTTAAATTTGCCTTTATCCGGGCCATTAATGGGCAGCCAGTTTTGCAGCATCATTTCGTGCGAGGCCTTATCGATAAACCGGATAAATTCCCGGGCTTCAAAATTTTTAATGTCGTTTCCCTTTTTAAAGGTATCCAGTTCTTCCAAAACGGTTATCGGAATAGCAACATCGTGTTCCTCAAAATGTTCGATGGCACTGTGGTCGTACAGAATTACCGAGGTATCCAGAACAAATATTTTTTTATCTTTAGCCGGATCAGATTCTTTTTTGCGGGTAGTGGCTCTGGGCTTTTTGGTTTCACTCATAAGGTACTATGTAAAAGCGTAAAGATGATTTTGTAGTTAATGAAAATAGATGCTTACTCTTTCATTCGTGAAACAGTCATCTATTATAATTCTTAATATTTACATTACAGTAGTTAAGCTCTTAAATTTTTTAAATAAAGATTACCGCTTAAATTATTTCGCTGATACTGAACTAAATGTATATTTATTTACAGAATCAAAAATATTAGTTGATGCTGCGCAGTTTACAAACAAAGATTATAGCGGGCATTTACAACCCAAACCAATTAGGCTTCCGGAATTTTACCGGCAAGTAGTTAAATAGGTTGCTCCTTCATAATAGACGTGAATCAGGTAAAATTATTAGTTCTAAAGTTTTATAAAATTGGTTAATTAAAATACTTAAAAAAGATCAGATCTCTTAAAATAAAATCTTTATAAATTTCTTTCTACTTACAAGCAGATATCGTACATTATGTTTTATAAAAATTAAACTTAAACTCATGGCAAAGTCACAAGACGCTCGGAAAGACGAGAAGAAGAAACCGCAGAAAACAGCTAAAGAAAAGAAAGCGGAAAAACAGGAGAAGAAAAAATCTTATGATTAACCTGATTAAAAATATCTGGTAACAAGTACCGTTAAAGTTTAACAGGGTTTGTTACCAGATATTTAAATAATTTTTTATTTAGTGAGAAGTGATTTACCTGGGTACATGCTGTTGCTATTATTTAAATTAACCCGAACATGAAAAAAATTGCCGGTATAGCCTGTTTAATGCTTTTATTGTCTAAAGCTCCGGTACAGGCGCAATTTCTGAAAGGAATAATTATTAATCGATACGATAAAAATGCTTTGCACCACGGCAAATGGAAATACCTGGATCGCTCGCACGGTCGCCGGTTACTTTGCTTTGGCCGCTTCGACCACGGCAAGCAGGTAAACGAGTGGCGCTATTATTATCCCTCGGGTAACCTTCGCATGACGGAACAATATACCTGGGAGGGCGACAAACGCCTGGTAGATGTGACTTTTTTCCACGAAAATGGTAAAATTTCGAATAAGGGATTGGCCCGCGTAGAAGTGGAGGGAAGTAAATCGCATTATTACTGGTTCGGCGATTGGGTTTATTTCGATGCGGAAGGGACTATAGAAAAAACGGTTACTTACAACAACGGGCAACCCATTCAGTATTTATACCCCGATGGCCGCGTAGAGATTATGTCGCAACGCTTGCCCCAAACTACCGTTGACTTTAAAGCCAAAGAGTTTTAGCTAAGTGTATAAAAGGGTTCTTTCTCTTTATCGTGCAGGCGAATTAACCCGTGTAGCACTAAGTTTACCAATATTCGCGCAGCTCGTCTTTTAGATATATTGGCCAAATCCATAAATTGTTTTAATGTAATGCGGGGCTGCTTCTGAAACTGAAGCAGCAGCATGGTTTCCTGTTTGGTTTGCGGTTGGTAAGCCGGCGTACTGGGAGCAGTTTCTAAAGATTGCAAGGTCATTTTGCTTGTTTGTACCGATTCGTCTTTTACCCTTACGTAAGCGCGCCAATCGTTTTCTTTTACTTTAGCAAAATGCGGTTTTTGGTTACTTCCCGGCACCATTGTTTTTAATACAATCACATCAGTTTCATGTTCTATTTCTTTGAAGAACAAACGAACCGGAGGCTCGCAGTAAAAATTGGCGGCTTGTTGTAAACTATGCTTTTCCTCTTCCGGATCGATACCGCAAATTTTACCATTATCGAGCACGCCAACTAGTATAATACCTCCCCGGGTATTCGCGAAAGCCGCCAGGGTACGGGCAATTTTATTCAGGTGAGTTATGGTTTTTTTAAATTCCAACTGGTCGCCTTCGCCGTTGGCTATTAATATTACCAGGTCACTCATTTTTTACTTTTCCTCCTCCTCGGGCTTCAAAAATAAATTGGTTTGTTCGGCGCTGAAACGCCACAAACGTAGGGCCAGCGTGCGGTTATAAGAATCTTTGTTCGATCGGACGGCTTTTTTATTTTTATAATAATTACCCGAAACGCCGGCTACCTGCGGCGAACTGGCTAAATAGATGACTGTTTCGGCTCCTTTTTGCGGGGTGCTCATAAAAGGCCGCCCTACCCGGAATAGCCACTTTAGTAAGCCAGCAGAAGTAGTACCAAAACTACTGGCAATAACGCCGGGGTGCAGACAATTAGCCGTAATACTGGTTAATTCTACCCGGCGGTTTAACTCGTAGGTAAATAAAATATTAGCGAGTTTGGAGTCGCAGTAAGCCGTAAAGGAAGAATAATCCTGGGGTGAGCTAATTGCTTTTAAATCTATTTGGCCCAGGCGATGAGCCTCCGACGAAACATTGATAATGCGGGCTGCTTCGGCGTTTAGTAGTTGCTCCCAAAGCAGGTTAGTTAACAAGAAACCAGCTAAATAATTAATGGCCCAGCAAATCTCAAACCCTTCGGCGGTAACCGTATATTGGCCCGGTAATATGCCCGCATTGTTAATTAAAACATCAATTCTATCGAAACGTTGCTGTAAGGCCAATGCCAGTTCTCTTACATTAGTCATTAAAGCTAAATCGCAAGGCATAAAATATACATTGGGGTTCCGGCTTTCGCTTTTAATTTCTCTTAGTGCCTGATTTCCCCGCTCTTCGTGGCGGCTTACTATAACCACAGTAGCCCCCATTTTTGCCAGTTCGGTGGCGGTAACTTTACCAATACCAGTGCTGCCTCCGGTTATTAAAACAATTTTATCTTTCATGTTAAAAGTTTAATAATTGCTACTGGAGTATATAGGTAGTACGCTATACGCCGCCAAGAAATATACCTAATTATGAGCGGAATGTTTTACTGCATTTAGTAATAAAATTTTATTGCGTTTGCCAGATTAAAAATTCTATAATCTGGTATTAATAAATAAAACACTTTTAACTACCATCAGAAAGTTTGGCAGCAGATAAGTAAGGATTGAATTAAGTAAGGAGAAAGAATAAAGTTAGATTATTATTTTGTATAAGCATTTGATAGTCAATCATTAGAAGCTTATTGCTTAAAATGAAATACCAGCATTAATTACCAGTGCTTTACGTGCTATTTACCATAAAAAAAGCGGACTGTAATGGCCCGCTTTTTTAAATTTATGATTTCGTTTTTAATTAAAAAGGAAGGTCGTTATCAGCTTCATCGGATAAAAAAGAACTAGTAGCAGCAGGTTGGGCAGCGGTAGCGCGGTTACTACCAGTATTGCCGGTGTTAGCTGCAGTGCCATTGGCTGGTTCAACTCGCCAGGCTTGCAGGTTTGTAAAATACATGGTGGTGCCGTTTTTAGTAAAAGGCTTGCCGGATAAATTAAAATTAACTTTTACCTCTTCACCAACTTTAAATTGGTCAAGCACGTTGCACTTATCCTGGGTCAGCTGAAATTTTACATATTGGGTATAAGAGCCATCCGGAATTTCCAACACAAATTCTCTTTTCCGAAATTTCTCACTTACCTGCGCTTCATCAAATATTTCGTGCAATCTACCTTGAACATCAAAAGACATAATTCTTATATTTAAATTTTTACCTAAATAATATACTACAAATATACAGAATTGGAGGCATATAAATTCCTTTTTGGAAGCATAATTTAAAGCAGCTTTGCATCAGAACTATTTTTTGAACGTAGATTTAGCAGCTCTTAGCCCTACTTAATTAAGTAAGAAGATAGAGTTAAGTTAAACCATTGTTTTATATAAATGCCTGAAAGCTAATACTTATAAACTTATTAGTTATAACTTAAAACTGGCCATTTACTTAATTGCTTTTATTATTTAAGATGAAAAACATAGCCATTGCCATACACGGGGGTGCCGGAACCATACTTCGCTCGGCCATGTCCGCCGAAAAAGAAATACAGTACCGCCAAACTTTACAAAAGGCGATTCAGGTGGGGCATGTGGTATTGGCTAATGGCGGCACCGCAATAAAAGCAGTTTTGCAAACCGTGCAATTCCTGGAAGATGATAATATATTTAATGCCGGAAAAGGCTCTGTTTTTACCCACGAAGGTAAGCACGAAATGGATGCCTCGCTTATGTGTGGCTCAACGTTAGGAGCCGGAGCCGTAGCGGGCGTTAGAAATGTTAAAAATCCCATTCTCTTAGCCAACCAGGTACGGCTGCATTCGGAACATGTATTATTAAGTGGCGCCGGTGCCGAAATATTTGCCCAAGAACAGGGGCTTAGCTTTGCAGACGATGCCTACTTTTACGACGAGTACCGCTACCAACAATGGCTGGAAGCGCAACGTACTGATTCAGTAACCCTGGACCATACCGAAGACCGCAAGTTTGGCACAGTAGGAGCGGTAGCCTTAGATGCTGCGGGTAATTTGGCGGCGGCTACTTCTACGGGTGGCATGACGAATAAAAAATTTAACCGCATTGGCGATACGCCTATTATTGGGGCAGGCACCTACGCCAATAATGCTACTTGTGCTGTTTCCTGCACTGGTCACGGCGAATATTTTATGCGGGCGGTGGTAGCCTATGATGTTGCTTGCTTAATAGAATATAAAAATTATTCTTTACAACAAGCTTGTGATTACGTGGTACAGGATAAGCTCGTGCAGTTAGGTGGGGAAGGCGGATTAATTGCGGTTGATAAAGAAGGGAATATCCAACTAAGTTTTAATTCAGAAGGCATGTACCGCGCCTACCAACTAAATAATGAGCCAATTTTTACCGCTATTTATAAATAATTCGGGCGCATACTTATAGATGACGAGAGAACCTATCGGAAATAAGAATGAAAGAAAACCACCCCCAAACCCCTCCTTGAAAAAAGGAGGGGAGCTAAGTTACCTTTTTTAGCAATAGTTTATGCCAATCGGTTTAGACGCTGTCTATATTTAGCATGAACTGCTGCCAGTAAATTAATAAGCAATATTATCTTTTTGTTGGTGCGATTGAAGATCGCGGTAAAAGGTGCGTTCGGCAATATCATACAAATTTCCTTTTGCCAGCACATGCATAATCAGGTTTTCGATAGACAAGGCAGTGCCTTTTTTTACCTGAGTGGTGTTATTATAATTAATGTGTAAGCCATCAATAATAATTACCAAGTTAGAGCCAATTGTTTCTATTTGGTTGCCATTGGTAATTAACACGCCGGTATCTTCGCCTAAGCCAATGCCAACGGCGCGGGGGTGTGTACCCACAGCTTCTATCAGGCGGCCAAAGCGACCGCGCTTTACAAAATGAGAATCAATAATTACATTACTAATAAAGCCTAATCCTTCGCGCATTTTAACGGCTCCCTTTATCAGCGATTCGGTGCTGCTGCCGCCTTTTATCATAATTTCGGACATGGCCATGGCACCGGCGCTGGTTCCGGCAATTACAAAATCAGTTTCTGCTTCGTAACGAGCCAGACAAATACGCCGAAACTCACTGGAGCCAAATATATCAGCTAGCCGCGATTGATCGCCCCCGGTAAACATAAGGCCGTGGGTATTTCTTAAACGTTCCAGGTATTCGGGTTGGTCCGCATCTTCGGGGGTGCGAATGTGCATTAGCCCAATATTGCTACAGCCTAAAATGCCAAAAGCACCCACGTATCTTTCGCCAACTTCTTCCGGAATCATGGAAGCCGTGGTAATTACTTCTATGCGGGGATTAGATACGCGCAGCTCCGTTACAATGCGTTTTAAAATACCCAACTCAAAAAAATCCAAGTAATATTTTTTTCGGGATACCGGGTTAGGGTAGGTTCCTTTGTCTTCGTTTCCGCCAATAGCAATGAGTTTTCCTTTGGGTATAGTCACTTATTTTTTTTGATTTGTAAAAGTGCTCTTATAAAGCTTACGGTTTATTTTTAATTCAAAAAATAAAGAAAAAACGAAAAAGTGTTTTTACCTAATGATGCGCCTCTTATAATTTCTGAGCCGGGTGTTCTGGTTTTATGGCATTTACTATTCTGATTACAAATTTTGAACTTAATCAAACGGTTTTCTAACAATTAACCTAAGCGGGCGTATAGAAAAATAATCTTTTTGAAAATTTAAAAATATCGAACCATGGAACTAAGAACCCTAAATGATTTATTTATGCACCAATTAAGAGATTTATACGGTGCAGAACAACAATTGCTGAAAGCTATGCCTAAAATGCAAGCTAAAATTACTTCTGAAGAGTTGAAGCAAGCTTTTACGCAGCACATGGCCGAAACCCAGAACCAAGTGAAGCGTCTGGAGCAAGTATTTCAGTCTTTAGGTGTAGAACCAGAAGCCGAAAAATGTAAAGCTATGGAAGGTTTACTCAAAGAGGCAGAAGATTTTATGTCTCAAGATATGGATAAGCCGGTGATGGATGCTGGTTTAATTGCCAGTGCTCAACGCGTAGAACACTACGAAATTGCCGGCTACGGTACAGTTTGTACTTATGCCAAATATTTAGGTCACACCCAAGCGCTTAATCTGTTGAAAGAAACCTTGAACGAGGAAAAAACAACAGATGAGAAATTATCTATGATTGCGGAAACATCGATTAACATGAAAGCTGAAAATCATTAATAACGTGATTTATCTAGAACCAGAAATATAATTTTATTCTGGAATACAAAGCCTGGGCGTATTTATTTACCCCAGGCTTTTTTAATGCAAAACTTTAAATTTAAAAGCATGATGAAGTGAGCAATATTAAAATATTAGCCTATAACTAGTTATGCTTCTAAGCCTTAAGTATTACTGATTTAATCTTTAATTAACATTATCCATTAAAACATCTAAAGTGCTGGTGGCTACCGCGTGGTAATTGGGTCGGGCTTGCCGGTAAATTTGTTTTGCTGTTTCGGCGTTTTGTTGTATTAATTGCTTGTACAAAGGCACCAGAAATTTGCGTCGTCCTACTCGTTCTAAAAACTGCTTTAAAGTAATATTAATGGCTTCGTATTTGTTTTTAATGCCGTATTCCAGCCAAACGGCTAAAATTTCGGAGTTGCCCGAATTGGTTAAATTAAATTCCTGATCAAGTTCCTGCATTTTTGCCGCGTTCAAATCGGGGCCAATCAGATGCAGAAAATACAGCCATTCTTGCGTTGACCAGTTTTGGGCTGGCAATTCTTTGGCCGGTATATTTTGCTGCCAAAGATTTGCTTGCTCTTGTACGCTGGCAAAAAGTTTAGAATTTAATTTAGGGCCATTATCGGGTAAGCTGGGTTTATAAATCCACGCTTCGGGCTGCACTTGTTCGTTAGAAAAGTTTGGCTGCAAGAGCAACTTTTCTTGCAGGTAAGAAATAAAATATTCGGTATTCATGGCTTGAAAAGCATGCTCCTGAAAATAGTTGCGAATAAAATCATCGAAAGCAGCGCGGCCTACTTGCTCTTCCAAGGCCAGCAAAAAATAATTACCTTTTTCGTAAGCAATTTCCGTCAGGCCTTCATTAGGATCGCGGTTCTCCAGGTTTAATTTCAAGCAAGTATCGGCACTTTCGGGGCCTAGCTCAGCTAAGGTATTTTGTAAATCCTGGTAGCCCAATACTTTTAACATATCGGCGTAGTCCTTGCCCAAAATCGCCTCCATAATGCGGCGTTCGAAGTACACCGTAAACCCTTCGTTCAGCCAGAAATCGTTCCAAGTAGCGTTCGTAACCAAATTGCCCGACCACGAATGGGCTAATTCGTGGGCAACCAAACTGGTTAAAGATTGGTCGCCGGCAATAATGGTGGGCGTTACAAAAGTCAGCATAGGGTTTTCCATACCTCCAAACGGAAAGCTGGGCGGCAGTAACAATAAATCGTAGCGGCCCCACAAATAATTGCCGTAAAGATTTTCGGCAGCCGCTAGCATGGTTGGCAATTGCGTAAATTCCTGGTAAGCAACTTCCAACTGGTCGGGTTCGGCGTAAATACCAGTTCGCTCGTCCAGAGCTTTAAACTTTAAGTCGCCTACGGCTAGGGCCATTAAATAAGCGGGTATGGGCCGGTTTTGAGTAAACGTATAAAGGCCGGTGCTATTTTTTTGCTGCGGGTTTTCGGCACTCATTAAAGCCAGGTAAGTAGGAGGTACCTGCACCCGGGCCCGGTAAGTAAACCGAATACCCGGACTGTCCTGGCAGGGTAGCCACGTACGGGCCAGAATAGCTTGGGACTGCGAAAAAAGAAAAGGATATTTTTTACCACTGGTTTGCTCGGGCGTTAACCATTGCAGGGCCGCCGCCGTATGCGTGGTGCTGTACCAGATAAATACTTGATGTGTATTGGGCTTAATGGTTATAATTAAAGGCCGGCCCAGAAAAGGTTTCTCTTCTCCTAAGTGGTAAGCAGTTTTGGTACGGTCATTGAGCTGTACTTGCTCAATGTGTAAGCCATTAGTATCGAATACTATTTCGGTAACGCCCAGATTGGCTGCTAGGGTATAAATAGCACAACCCGAAATAGTTTTAGTTTCAAAATTTACAGTTATGTCTAAATCCAGGTGCGTTACTACGGCCGACTGGGGTTGAGCGAAGGTATGCGGATCGGGAGCGGCGTTATGCTGTTTAGTCTGGCTCATAAGTTTGTTCTAAAAGATTAATTTAAAAGTTTTTTAAAGATATAACCGGGTAGCCTCTTGGTTGTAAGCAGATTAGAAATTATTAAGTATTATTTATTATAAAGGTTAACATGCGTACCCAATAACTTTTTTGTTCATTACTAGTAATAATTAAAAGTATCGCGAAAATTACATATAAAGTTAATGCTCTTAAAAAGCACTTTTCGAGGTACGTCAGATTTAAAATAAAACTAATTTATGTATCGTAAAAATTATCATATTTATTTATACAGTTTGCTCATTTTGCTCTTGGTAACTGTTGTAAGTTGTAATAATAATTCGGGCAATGGTAAATCGACGGCCCAAACCAAAGAAGAGCGCGAGACCTATACCGATAGTGCTTTTGTAGATAAGATGGTGCGGCAAGAACCTGAATTTAAGGAGCACCGGAATATTGTAATGAAATTTTACCGGGAGCGTAATTACCGTTTAGGTTGGTTTAAAAAAGAAAAAATCGTACCCCAGGCTAATACCTTTATTACGGTTATAAACCGCGCCCACCAAGAAGGTTTAAATCCGGATGATTATAAAGTGAAAAATTTTAATCAGTTATTCCGGGCTTATGAAGAAGCCGATAAAAGCGATTCGGTGCGTTATAAGTTAAAACAAGAAATTGATGTGGCGCTAACGGCCTCTTACATGCATTATGCTTCTGATTTTTACCGGGGAACAATTAATCCCCGGGAGTTGGAAAATATTGACTGGAGTATTAAGAAAAACAAGATTAAACTAGATAAAGCACTACAAACTATTTTGCAAGAGCGCGATAGCCGCTATCCGTATTATCAGTTTGAGCCTTTGCACGAAGATTATAACCGCTTACGAACCGCTTTGCAGCAATACCGCAATCTGCAAAAGCAAGGCGGCTGGCCCCAAATTGTAGGCAATTCGCGCTTAAAAGTAGGCGATACCGCGCAAGTGGTAGCTGCTTTGCGCAAACGTTTATTGCCGCAAGCCCGCTGGACGGTAGCAGGGCCCGATTCTAACCGGTTTACCGATGAACTAAGAAATGCAGTTATCGATTTCCAAAATCGGCATGGTTTAAAAACAGATGGTACGTTAAATACCGAAACCGTTAAAGCCATGAACGTGAGCCTGGATAATCGCATCGACCAGATTATTATTAACATGGAACGCTGGCGCTGGATTCCTAAACCAAAGAAGTTTGAAGAAAAGCACATATTTGTGAACGTACCGGAATACATGTTGTTTGCCCGCGATACTACCGGCCGGAGAGTACTGGAAATGAAAGTGATTGTGGGTAAAGCCATGAACTCAACACCCATTTTTAGCGACAAAATGGAGTATATTGTTTTTTCGCCTTACTGGAACGTGCCCAATAGTATCATATTTGGCGAAATGTTGCCTAAAATACAACAAGATCCGGGTTGGTTAGAGCGCATGGATATGGAAGTATTAAACGGCTTTTCTAAAAATGCCAAACCAATCTCTCCTTACTCGGTTGATTGGTTTTCGGTAAATGAAAAAACCTTCAAGTATCGTATCCGGCAACGGCCCGGTCCGGAAAATCCTTTAGGCGATATTAAATTTATTTTCCCGAACGAACACGAGGTATACCTGCATCATACCTCGGCCGAGACTTTGTTTAGTCAATCCCAAAGAGGCTTTAGCCACGGTTGTATACGGGTAGAAAAACCGGTGGAGTTAGCGCAATTTGTACTCAACGACCAGCCGGATTGGGATGAAACCCGAATTTTAGAGGCCATGCACGGCGGAGAAGAAAAATATTTAAACCTAAAGGCCAAAGTACCAGTTTATATTGTATACTTTACCAGTTGGGTAGATGATAAAGGAGCGGTTCATTTTAGAGATGATATTTATGGACACGATAAAACTTTGGAAAAAGAATATTTCAATTAATCCATAACAATTCTTTATTCATTCTTAAATGCGTGGAGTATAAGGTTGAAAAAATAATATTAAACAGGACAAAATTTAATTTCGGAAGAATATGAAAAGATTGGCGTATATAGTTGTAATTTCGCTCGCGTTTTTAGGGGTTAGCTGCAACGGGCAAGGAAATGGTCAGGGACAGATGGAAGGACAAAGTACCCAAGCACCGGCCGAAGGTTATGGCGCCAACGAAAGTGGGCTTAGGGATGATAATCAGACAGGAGCGGGGCAAGTAGATAATAGTCGCAGAGGTGCTAGTAGTAGCGATAACGGCGGTAATATGAATAATACGTCTTCCGGCAACGATACGCTGCATCATTTAGGTGATGTAAACGAAACCGAAGCAGCCCGCGCCACGGAAAAAACACAGCAACAGGTAGGTAATAACCAAAATAGGGGTGAAGCCAACCAGTCGCAAAGCCGCACTACTAAAAACGAAGTTATCAAGCAATAAAACTTGTTTATAATTAAATATTTTTCTTGTTATGAAAAAAAGCTTAATAATGATGCTACTTTTAGGCAGTACTTTACTAGTACAAGCCTGTGGTTCTATTCCTGAAACTGATCCGGATAAAGATGCGGCTCATAAACGCGCAAACCGCGAAGAATACGCTGAGCGCATCCAGGATTAATCAGTAGCATTTACCTAATTAAAAAAGGCAAC
>Ga0210040_10008295_pt1 | contig 12370 bp, 11 predicted proteins | sample CryGeyCG12114_NA_FD_185462 | JGI IMG/M metagenome (GOLD analysis project Ga0210040, IMG submission 185462) | Groundwater microbial communities from aquifer - Crystal Geyser CG19_WC_8/21/14_NA (SPAdes) (version 2) | ecosystem: Environmental > Aquatic > Deep subsurface > Groundwater | place: USA... | reverse complement strand
GGCCCCGGCGGGCGGGTCAGCCGAAGCGGCCGGTGATGTAGTCCTCGGTCCGCTTCTCGGTCGGGTTCGAGAAGATCTTCTGGGTCTCGTCGATCTCGACCAGGCGCCCGGGCTTGCCCGTGCCCTCGATCGTGAAGAAGGCGGTCCGGTCGCTGACGCGGGCCGCCTGCTGCATGTTGTGCGTGACGATCAGGATCGTGAAGTCCTTCTTCAGCTCCGCCATCAGGTCCTCGACGGCGAGCGTGGAGATCGGGTCCAGGGCCGAGCAGGGCTCGTCCATGAGCAGGACCTGCGGCTCCACGGCGATGGCCCGCGCGATGCACAGGCGCTGCTGCTGCCCGCCGGACAGGCCGGCGCCCGGGCGGTCCAGGCGGTCCTTGACCTCGTCCCAGAGGTTGGCGCCGCGCAGGGAGCGCTCGACGACCTCCTCCGTCCTGCCCTTGGAGCTCCTGCCGTTGAGCTTCAGGCCGGCGACGACGTTCTCCGCGATGGACATCGTGGGGAACGGGTTGGGCCGCTGGAACACCATGCCGACGTCCCGGCGCACCTCGACGGGGTCCACGCCCGGGCCGTAGATGTCCTTGTCGTCCAGCGAGATCCGGCCCTCGACCCGGGCGCCGGGCACGACCTCGTGCATCCGGTTGATGGTGCGCAGCGCCGTCGACTTGCCGCAGCCCGACGGCCCGATGAAGGCCGTGATGGAGCCGGGCTCCACGACCATGGAGACGTCCGCGATGGCGCGGAAGCCGCCGTAGAAGGCGTTGACGTTGTCGAGGACGATCTGCTTGGCCACGGGGGTCCTTCTGCGGGGTCCTTCAGCGGACGGGGTCGACGGGAGCGCCGGTGCGTGCCGCCGAGCGGAGCGCCCCGCTCGGCGGGCAGCGTAGGGATCCCGCAGGACGCGGCGGTGCCGTGCGGGTGAACAGCGGGCGCTGGGCGGGTGGCGCCCAGGGGCTGCGCCGGCGGCGGGAGTGCTCAGCCGGCGTCCGCGAGCTCCTGGCGCAGCCGGCGCTGGGCCAGGACGGGGACGTACGTGCGCACCGGCGCGCCGGCGAACTCGGCCACGATGGCGTCGAACCGGGCGGCGACCCGCTCGGGAGCGATGTCGGCGTACTCCCGCACGACGTCGCGGCGTACCGACTCCAGCTGGCGCTGCTCGTCGTCCTGGGTCATCGTCGATCCCTCCGTGGCGGGTGGCCGTCGCGTGCACGGCGGATGTCCCTGTGTCTGTCAGACCAGGGTGAACGGCGGGTGAACGGCAGGCAGAGCACCGGCGATGCGGGCTGTGTGGTCCAGCACACCGCGCAAGCGCCCCCGGTCCCCCGGGCAGGTCCCGGCCTCCAGCATCTGGACACGCGCTGTCCCTCCGCTGTCACCTGCCTGTGAGGACGCTGTGGTGGAGTAGCGGCACCGCTCCCAGGGAGGAAGACCCGTGTCCGCACCCGCTCGCCGTCGGCGCGCCTGCGTCGCCGCACTCGCCACCGCCACCGCGGTGACGACCGTGCTCGCCGCCGCGCCCACCTCGTCCGCCGCGACCCTGTCCGGGGCCGCCGCGGTCGCCGCCCAGGACCCCGGCGCCCAGGTCCCGTCGGCCCCGATCGTCGTCAAGCCGCGCCCCCTGCGCCCGGCGCCCGTCGAGGTCCAGCTGCTCGCGATCAACGACCTGCACGGCGCGCTGGAGCCGCCGTCGGGGTCCGGCGGCGTGATCCAGACCGGCGTCAGCCCCGCGGGCACCGCGGTGACGACGCCGGCCGGCGGCGTGGAGTACCTCGCCACGCAGATCGCCGACCTGTCGCGCGAGGCGAAGAAGAAGAACACGGTGACGGTCGCCGCGGGCGACCTCATCGGGGCCTCGCCGCTGCTGTCCGCCGCCTTCCACGACGAGCCGACCATCGAGGCCCTGAACGAGATCGGCCTGGACTACGCCAGCGTCGGCAACCACGAGTTCGACGAGGGCGCCGCCGAGCTGCTGCGCATCCAGAAGGGCGGCTGCCACCCGGTCGACGGCTGCGCCGACGGCACGCCGTACCGGGGCGCCGACTTCCAGTACCTGTCCGCCAACGCGTTCCGCACCGCCACCGGCGCGCCGCTGCTGCCGCCGTACGCCGTGCGCAGGATCCAGGGCGTCGAGGTGGGCTTCATCGGGATGACCCTGGAGGGCACCAAGGCCATCGTCAGCCAGCAGGGCGTGGCCGGCCTGGACTTCGCCGACGAGGCCGCCACCGCCAACCGCTACGCGCGGGTCCTGCGCCGCCAGGGCGTGGAGGCGATCGTCGTGCTGCTGCACGAGGGCGCGACCCAGACCGGCGCGAACGCGTGGGACGTCAACGGGTGCAACGGCATCACCGGCCCGCTCGTCGACATCGTCAAGCGCATGGACCGCTCCATCGACGTGGTCGTCAGCGGTCACACCCACCAGGCGTACAACTGCACGATCGACGGGCGCCTGGTCACCAGCGCCAGCTCCAACGGCCGGCTCGTGACCGACATCGACCTGCAGGTCGACCGCCGCAGCGGCGACATCGTCCGGGCGCAGGCCGACAACGTCGTCGTCGACCGGGACGTGGTCAAGGACCCGGCGGAGACCGCCCTGATCGCGCGCTACCGGGCGGCGCTCGGGCCCATCGCCACGGCCGTGGTGGGCACGGCGGCGCAGCCGCTGAGCCGGACCCAGGAGACGCTGTTCACCACGGGCGGGGTGCCGACGTACGGCGAGTCGGCGCTCGGGGACGTCATCGCCGACGCCCAGCTCGCGGCGACCGACGACGAGCAGCACGCCGTCGCGGCGCTCATGAACCCGGGCGGCGTGCGCGCGGACCTCGACGCCGGCCCCGTCACGTACGAGGAGGCGTTCACGGTCCAGCCGTTCGCCAACAACCTCGTCACACTCGACCTCACCGGCGCGCAGCTGCAGTGCGTGCTCGAGCAGCAGTTCACCGTGAACCGCGTGCTCTACCCGTCGGCGACCCTGCACTACACGGTGGACGCGGGCGGCACGACGGCTGCGGCCACCGCCCCCTGCTCCGGCACCCGGGTCGTCGACAGCAGCGTCACGATCGGCGGCAAGCCCGTCCTGGCGGGCTCCACCTACCGGATCACCGTCAACAACTTCCTCGCCGGCGGCGGGGACGGCTTCTCCACGCTGACGTCCGGGACGAACGCCGTCACGGGCGCCATCGACCTGGACGCCTTCACCGCGTACCTCAAGGCGGGCTCCCCGGTCGCCGCCCCGGCGCTGGACCGCATCAGCACCACCGGCTGACCCGCTCGTCCGCGCGACGCGCCCCGCCCCCGCCCGGGGGCGGGGCGCTCGTCGTCGTGCCCACCCCCGGCGGCGGCCGGGTCTCGTCGCCGACCGCCTCGGCAGCCCGGTCGCCGGACAGGAGCCCCCTGAGGTGAGTTCACCTGCTGCTCGACCGGTGGCCGCCCGGCGGCTGCCAAAGGTCTGCGGGTCGTTCATGCCGCGTTCACCAGGTCCGGCCCGGCGCTTCACCTGGCCTCCCTAGCGTCCGTGCTCGACCGGGCGGCCTCCCGCCGCTCCGCGCCCCACGACCCCGAGAGAGGGATCTCCCCTGTGAAGCAGCGCTTCGCCAGCTCCGCGGCCCTGATCGCCGCCGGCGCGTTCGCCCTGACCGCCTGCGGCTCCGACGCGAACCAGGCGGCCCCCGCCAGCTCGTCCAGCAGCACCGGCGCCGCCTCCTCCGCGCCCAGCACGTCCGGCGGCGGTGAGCTCACCGGCACCCTGAACGGCGGCGGCTCCAGCGCTCAGGAGTCGGCCATGGAGGCCTGGCGTGCCGGGTTCAGCGGCGCCAACTCCGGTGCCACCGTCAACTACGACCCGGTCGGCTCGTCCGGCGGCCGCGAGCAGTTCCTGTCCGGCGGGCTCGCCTTCGCCGGCTCCGACTCGGCCCTCACGGACGAGGAGGTGGCCTCCGGCAAGCAGCGCTGCACCGGCGGCGACGCGATCGAGTTCCCGCTCTACGTCAGCCCCGTCGCGGTCATCTACCACCTCGAGGGCGTCGACGAGCTCAACCTGTCGCCGGACGTGATCGCCGACATCTTCAACCAGAAGATCACCAAGTGGAACGACCCGGCGATCGTGGCGCTGAACAAGGGCACCGAGCTGCCCGACAGCGACATCACGCCGGTCAACCGGTCCGACGGCTCGGGCACCACGGCGAACTTCACCGACTACCTCGCCGACACCGCCGGCAAGAAGTGGCCGTACGAGGCCGGCAGCGACTTCCCCGTCAAGGGCGGCGAGGCCGCCGACGGCACCTCGGGCCTGGTCGACGCGGTGACCAGCGGCGACGGCACCATCGGCTACGCGGACCTCAGCCGCGCCGGGGACCTGGGCGTCGCCAAGATCCAGGTCGGCAAGGAGTTCGTGGCGCCGTCGCCGGAGGGGGCCTCCGCCCTCGTCGAGTCCGCGGACCGGGTGTCCGGCCGGGCCACCGGCGACATCACGCTGGACCTGCCGCGCGACACGACCGACCCGTCGCACTACCCGATCTCCCTGGTGACGTACTCGATCGTGTGCACGTCCTACACGGACGCCGCGCAGGGCGCCCTGGTGAAGGGCTTCTTCACCTACGTCGCCAGCGCCGAGGGCCAGGCGGCCGCGGCGCAGAACGCCGGCTCGGCGCCGCTGTCCGGCAAGCTCGGCAGCGAGGTCGCCGAGGCCGTCTCCGCCATCAAGGCCGGCGCCTGATCCTCCCGCTCCTCCAGCACGGGTCCGGGCGCGCACCACTACGGTGAGCGCCCGGACCGCTGCCGCTCCACCTCTGCCGACGGAAGGCCCCCGGTGAGCACACCGACCCCCACGACCGCGTACACGCCAGAGCCCGTGGCGCCGTCGCCGGTCACCCCCACGCGCACCCCGCAGCGGCTGGGCGACCGCGTGTTCTCCGGGCTCTCGACCGGGTCGGGCGTGCTCATCCTGGTGGTCCTGGCCGGGGTCGCGCTGTTCCTCGTCTCCGAGTCGCTCCCGCTGATCGGGGCCGACCCGAAGGACCTCCCCGGCGGCAACGGCCTGCTGCGCTACCTGGGCCCGCTGGTCTTCGGCACCCTGCTCGCGGCCGGGATCGCCCTGCTCATCGCCACCCCGCTGTCCGTCGCGATCGCGCTGTTCATCTCGCACTTCGCCAACCGCCGGCTCGCCCGGACGCTGGGCTACCTCGTGGACCTGCTCGCCGCCATCCCGAGCGTGGTGTACGGGCTGTGGGGCGTGTCGGTGCTCACCCAGTTCCTCAAGCCGGCGAACGGCTGGCTGGCGGACCACCTGGGCTTCATCCCGCTGTTCGCCGGACCGCCCTCGGCCACCGGCAGGACGATGCTGGTCGCGGGCATCGTGCTGGCCGTGATGATCCTGCCGATCATGACGGCGATCAACCGCGAGGTCTTCCTGCAGGTGCCCACGCTGCACGAGGAGGCCGCGCTCGCGCTCGGCGCCACGCGCTGGGAGATGATCCGCATGACCGTGCTCCCGTACGGCCGGTCCGGCATGGTCAGCGCCGCGATGCTCGGCCTCGGCCGCGCGCTGGGGGAGACGCTGGCGGTGCTGCTGGTGCTGTCCCGCACCGGCGCCGTGACCTTCAACATCATCTCGCGCGACAACCCGTCCACGATCGCCGCGAACATCGCCTCGCAGTTCCCGGAGTCGACGGACCTGGACATCAACACCCTCATCGCGACCGGGCTCGTGCTCTTCGTGATCACCTTCGCGGTGAACTTCGCCGCCCGCGCGGTGCTGGCCCGCCGCGCCGACTTCGACGGAGCAGCCGGATGACCGCCACCCTCAGCGGCGCACGCCCCCCGCGCTCGGCCTCCGTGGCCCTGCCCCGGGCCTCCGCCCAGCTGCCGCGCTGGGCGCCGGCCGCGATCCTCGGCGCCTCGGTCGTCGCCGCCGCGCTGCTGCTGGCGCTGACCAGCTTCAGCATCGTCGGGCTCGTCGCGCTCTCGCTGCTGCTGTTCGTCGTGCTGACCACCGTCATCTCCGGCCGGGTGGAGGGCTCGCGCCGGGCCAAGGACCGGCTGGCCACCACCGCCGTCACCTCGGCGTTCCTGCTGGCGATGGCGCCGCTGGCGTCGCTGCTCTACACGGTGGTGAAGCAGGGGGCGACGCGCTTCGACACCGACTTCTTCAGCCTCACCATGCGCGGCGTCGTGGGCGCCGGCGGCGGCGCCCGGCACGCCATCCTCGGCACGCTGATCATCACCGGGCTGGCGGCGCTGATCTCCGTGCCGATCGGGATGATGACCTCGATCTACCTCGTGGAGTACGGCCGGGGGCGGCTCGCCCGCACCGTGACCTTCCTCGTCGACGTCATGACGGGCATCCCGTCCATCGTCGCCGGCCTGTTCGCGTACGCGCTGTTCCAGCTGATCGTCGGCCCGGGCGTGCGCTTCGGCATCGGCGGCGCGGTCGCGCTGTCCGTGCTCATGATCCCGGTCGTGGTGCGCTCCTGCGAGGAGATGCTCAAGCTCGTGCCCGCGGAGCTGCGCGAGGCGGCGTACGCGCTCGGTGTGCCCAAGTGGCGCACGATCCTCAAGGTCGTGCTGCCGTCGGCCGCGGCGGGCATCGCCACCGGCATCACCATCGCCATCGCCCGCGTCATCGGCGAGACGGCGCCGCTGCTGCTCATCGTCGGCACCACGACGAACCTCAACCTGAACCCGTTCGACGAGCGCATGGCGACCCTGCCCGTCTACACCTACTACCAGTTCACGCAGCCCGGCGCCCGCGGCTTCGGCATCGACCGGGCCTGGACCGCCGCGCTCGTGCTCATGCTCATCGTCATCCTGCTGAACGTGGTCGCCCGGCTGGTGGCCAAGGTCTTCGCGCCGAAGGGCACCCGCTAGCGCGACCAGCTGACGTCGGTCGTCGCCCGGGAGAAGCCGAGCCGCTCGTACACCCGGACGGCCGGGGCGTTGCTCTCGTCGACGTAGAGCAGCACGGTGTCCAGGCCGCGCCCGCGCAGCGAGTGCAGGCCGGCCAGGGTGAGCGCGCGACCGAGCCCGCGGCCCTGCTCGGCGGGGTCGGTGCCGAGCACGTACACCTCGCCCACCGGCCCGTGCGGGTGCCCCGGGTCGTTGCCGTGGACCTTGGTCCAGTGGAAGCCGACGAGGGTGCCGTCGCGCTCGGCGAGCAGGAAGCCCTCCGGGTCGAACCACGGCTCCTTCTCGCGCAGCAGCACCTCGTCCAGGCCCCACGCGCCCTGCTCCGGGTGCGAGGCGAACGCCCGCGCGTTCAGCGCCGTCCAGGCCACCTCGTCGCGTCCCACCTCGAACGTGCGCAGCGTGACGCCCTCGGGCAGCGTGAAAGGCGGGAGCTCGCCGGTCAGGGGGCGGCGCATCTGCCACAGCACGCGTGCCCGGGTGAAGCCGCGCGACGTCGCCAGGGCCGCCGCGCCCGGGTGGTCGCCGTGCGCCCACAGCCGCAGCCGCCCGTCCGGGCTCTGCCGCAGGAGCTCGTCCACCAGCTGCCGGCCGATGCCGGCGCGGCGCGCATCCGGGTCGACGACGAGCTCCGCGCTGGAGCCGGCGACCCGGTCGGTGACGTCGAGGTGCGCGTAGCCGACCAGCGCCTCCCCGTCCGTGACCAGCACGTGACGGACGTCCTCGTCGCCGCCGAGCGGCAGGTGCAGCATCACGTGCTCCGACAGCGGGAGGTGGCCGTCGTGGGCGACGACCCGGTCGGCGAGCGCGTGCACGGCCGCCACCTCGGGCGGCGAGAGCCGCAGCACGGTGCGCAGGACAGGGGTCACGGGACGACGCTAGTGCGCGGGGCGGCCGGGCCGGGCGTCCGTGACCGGGGCGGGGCTGCGGGCCCGGCGGGACGGCGCAGGTCCGGCCGGCAGCAGACGCGAAGCGGCGCACGGCAGCGGGTGCAGGGCTGCCGTGCGCCGCGTCGAGCGCAGTGCGGGGGTGCTACCTGGGCGCGACCTGCCGGTTCGGGGTGCTCCCGTCCAGCGCGGCCAGCGCGCGGAACATCTTCTGGTAGATGTCGGTGTTGTCGTAGGAGTTGCGGAACTGGCCGCTGCGCGGGCCCATCGCGAACAGCGTCACGTCCTGGCCGGTGTGGTTGCCGGACAGGTAGGTCAGCCAGAGGCTGGCCTCCGTGCTGCCGTCCTTGACGCCGGCGGCGTCGTCGGCGGTGCGGAACGTCGCCGGGCCGAAGTTCTTGGGGTCGCCGCTGCCGCTGCCGTTCACGGGCCCGCTGGAGCGGGCCGGGTCCTTGCTGCCGGCGGTCGGGCGGGTCGGCGTGGAGTTGTTGGCGGGGTTGCTGCTGTCCACGTTGACCGGCGGGGTGGTCGCCTCGGCGTTGGTGAAGGTGCCGGGCTCGATGATGTTGAAGCCGGCGCACTCGTGGTCGGCGGTGACGATCACGAGGGTGTTGCCGTCCCGAGCCGCGAAGTCGTACGCCACCTTCACCGCGTCGTCGAAGGCCTTCATCTCGTCGAGCGTCTGCGCGGCGTCGTTGGCGTGCGAGCGCTTGTCGATGAGCGCCCCCTCGACCTGCAGGAAGAAGCCCTTGCCCTTGGCCGGGCTCGAGGCGCTGACGTTGCCCAGCAGGCTGACGGCCTTCGTGGTCATCTCCGCCAGCGTCGGCTCCGCCTTCACCGCGGCGCCGGCGGGGGCCGCCGCCTTGGAGCGCTCGACGGTCATGTTGCCGCGGTTGAACAGCCCGATCACCTTGCGGTCGGCACCGGTGAGGTTGTTCAGGTTGGTGCGGGTGGCCACCCGCTGCGACTGGGCGGTCTGCCCGCCCTCGGGCAGCGACGAGTCGCCGAAGTCGCCGAGCACGCGGTAGCCCTGCGCGCGCAGCGCCTTCGCGTCGCTGGGCTCGAAGCGGGCCAGCCCGCCGCCGAAGATGACGTCCGCGGTGCCGTTGCGGGCGATCTGCTCGGCGATGGGCGTGATCAGGGTCTTGTCCAGCGGGGCGGTCTCGCCGGGCGGCAGGCAGGCGGCGTCGCTGTAGGTCGGGCCCTGGCAGCCGCGCAGCAGCGCGTGGCTCATCATGCCGGCGGGCGTCGCGTCGGTGATCTCCGCGGTGGAGACGTTGCCGGTGCGCATGCCGGCCTTCTTGGCCTGCTCCATGAGCGTGGCGACGCGCCGCTCGTAGGCGTCCACGCCGAGCGCCGCGTTGTAGGTCTTGACGCCGGACGACCAGGCGGTCGCGGCCGAGGCCGAGTCGGTCACGAGCGCGGGCAGGTTGCTGCCCTTCTGGCTGGCGAAGGTGGAGACCTGGCCGACGTTCGGCGCCTTCTCCATGTTGAGGCGGCTGTGAGCGCCGTAGAAGCGCTCGCGGGCGGCCGTGATGTGGGTGCGGCCCATGCCGTCACCGATCAGCAGGATGATGTTCTTGGCGTCGCCGGGAGCGGCGGCAGCGGGTGCCACCCCGACTGCCGCTCCCCCCGCGAGGGCGGTGGTGGCGGCTGCTGCGAGCGCGCACAGGCGGTACGTGGGACGGGTCACGCGAGGTCCTCTCGTCGTCCCCCGGGACCGGGGGCGCGGCGGAGGCTAGGCAGCCGGGGGAGGACGCGAGCGGAGTCCAGGTGAACGTCGGGCCAAGCCTCGGTGGACTCCTGCCCGGGACGCGCCGACGCCCGGGTCGGCGCTCAGGCCCGGACCGGGCCCCCGGGCCGTACGGACAACGAGTCCGGGTGCTCGTCGCGCACGGGCTGCTCGGGTGCGACCGCCAGGGGCGGGGTGACGAACTTGTAGCCGACGTGCCGCACCGTGCCGATCAGCTGCTCGTGCTCGACGCCGAGCTTGGCGCGCAGCCGGCGCACGTGCACGTCCACCGTGCGGGTGCCCCCGTAGTAGTCGTACCCCCACACCTCCTGCAGCAGCTGGGCGCGGGTGAAGACCCGGCCCGGGTGCTGCGCGAGGTGCTTGAGCAGCTCGAACTCCTTGAAGGTGAGGTCGAGCACGCGGCCGCGCAGGCGGCAGGTGTAGGTGGTCTCGTCGATGTGGAGCTCGCCGGCGCGCACGACCCCCGGGTCCGCGTCGGCGCCGGCGCCCGGCGCCGTCCGGCCGATCGCGAGGCGCAGCCGGGCGTCGACCTCGGCGGGACCGGCGGTGTCGAGCAGCACGTCGTCGACGCCCCACTCCGCGGACAGCCCGGCCAGGCCGCCCTCGGTGAGCACCGCGAGCAGCGGCACGCCGATGCCGGTGGTGCGCAGCAGGCGGCACAGCGAGCGGGCCTGGACCAGGTCCCGGCGGCCGTCGACGAGCACGGCGTCGACCGGGCCGGCGTCCAGCGTCGCGGTCACCTCGAGCGGGGCCGCGCGCACGGTGTGCGCCAGCAGGCCGAGCGCGGGGACGACCTCCGCGGACGGGACGAGCGCGCTCGTGAGCAGCAACAGCCGGGCCATGTGTCGCCTCCGGGAGTGGATCGCGGGGGTGTGCAGGCGCCGTTGCCTGCCGAGCAGACTACTGCCGCCGACGGGCCGTCCCCCCGCCGAGGTCCTCCGTACGGGTGTGCGACATCCGACATCCACCCGGCTCTGGTACGGCCCGCGGGCGCGCACTGGGCGAGGATGGGCGGGTGCCCGCCCTGCTCACCTCCGACGGCGTGCGGCTGCACGCCGAGGTCCTGCCCGGCGGCCCGGACTGGGTCGTCCTGGCGCACGGCTTCTCGGGCCGCACCGCCGTGCCCGCGCTGCGCCGCGTCGCCACCCGGCTGCAGGCCGCCGCCACCGTCCTGCTGTACGACGCCCGCGGGCACGGCCGCTCGGCGGGCCGCTCCACGCTGGGCGACCGCGAGGTGCTCGACGTCGACGCGGCCGTGCGGGCCGCCCGCGAGCAGGGGGCCCGGCGGGTCGCGACCGTGGGCTTCTCCATGGGTGCGGGCGCGGTGCTGCGCCACGCCGCGCAGGTCGAGGGCTACGGCCTGACCGAGCGCCCGGACGCGGTCGTCGTGGTCAGCGGCACGAGCTCGTGGTCGACCCGCGCGACGGCGACGACCCCGATGCGCCGGCTGCACCTGCTGGTCGAGACCCGGCCGGGACGCCTGGTCACCAGGACGGTGCTGCGCACCCGGGTCGACCCGCGGGGGTGGCGCGTCCCGCCGGTGCCGCCGCTGGACTGCGTGGACCGCGTCGGCGTGCCCGTGCTCGTGGTGCACGGGGACCGGGACTCCTACCTCGGGCTGGAGCACGGCCGGGCGCTGGCGCGGCACCCGGGCGTCGAGCTGTGGGTGGAGCCCGGGTTCGGCCACGCGGAGGCCGGGATGACCGACGAGCTCAGCGACCGGATCGGCCGGCACGTCACGCGGGTGCTGGCCGCGGCTGCCGCCCCGGCCGTCGTCGAGAGCGGGGGGACGCGATGACGACCGTGCGCTACTGGGCCGCCGCGCGCGCGGCCGCCGGGACCGCGCAGGAGCAGCTCGAGGCCGGCACGCTGGCCGAGGCGCTGGCGCTGGCCGCCGCGGCGCACGGGCCCGCCCTGGAGAAGGTGCTCGCCGTGTGCTCGTACGTCGTGGACGGCGACCCGGTCGGCGCCCGGCCGCACGACGGGGTCGCGCTGCGCCCGGGGGTGCTGGTGGACGTGCTCCCGCCCTTCGCGGGCGGGTGAGCCACCCGCCGGACGGCGAGGTGCGAGACTCCACGACCGTGACCACCCTCTCGACCGGGACGACCGCGCAGGGGGCAGGCAGGGCCGAGCGCCCGCCGCTGCTGGTGCAGGGCCTGTCCTCGGCGGTCGTGGGCGGGGTGCTCGCGCTGGCCGCCCTGCCCGGGGCGCCGCTGCTCGCGCTCGTCGTGCTCGTCGCCCAGCTGCTGCTCGTGCTCGGCCTGCTCGCGCTCGCCGAGACCCCCGGTGACGTGGGTGTGGCGGTGATCGGCGCGCTCGCGGCGGTGGCTGCGGACGTGCTCGCGCTGACCGGCGACGGCGGCGTGGACCGGTTCGCCGGCGTCGTCGCCCTCGCCCTGGTCGGCGCGCTCCTGCACCAGCTGGTGCGGCGCGAGCGGGTGCGCGTCACCGAGTCCCTCGCCGGGACCCTGTTCGCGGTGGTGCTCGTCATCTGCGCCGCCTGCCTGGTCGCCCTGCGCCGGCAGCCCGGCGGGGACGAGGCGGTGGTCGTCGGGCTCGTCGCGGTGGCCGTCGCCCTGCTCGCCGGCCGGCTCGGCGACCGCGTCAGCGCCACCCCCCTGCTCGCCCCGGAGGTCACCCGTGGGTGGCCCGGGCTGCTGCTGGGCCTGCTGGCCGGGGCGGCCGCCGCGGCCGTCGTCGCGGGCACGACCGGCGACGTCGACGGGCCGCGGGGAGCCGTGCTCGGCCTGGTCGTCGCTGCCACGGCCGCCCTCGCCGACCTCGCGGTCGACGTGGCCGCTGTCGAGCTGACCGACGACCGCCGCGACGCCCG
>Ga0210040_10008293_pt1 | contig 12373 bp, 14 predicted proteins | sample CryGeyCG12114_NA_FD_185462 | JGI IMG/M metagenome (GOLD analysis project Ga0210040, IMG submission 185462) | Groundwater microbial communities from aquifer - Crystal Geyser CG19_WC_8/21/14_NA (SPAdes) (version 2) | ecosystem: Environmental > Aquatic > Deep subsurface > Groundwater | place: USA... | reverse complement strand
GCTCAGCGTCACCAGCCCGAACCTCCTGCACCGGGGCTGGAGCGCGGCGCAGGCGAACCGCTGGAAAGGCGATCGCCAGCCGAGCCATGTCGAGCGCCTGCTGTCGCAGCTCGGTTCCGGTGGCCGGCTGGTGACCTTGTGCGATGCGGCTCCCGCCTCCCTGTCCTGGCTCGGCGGCGTGCTTGGACATCGCGTTGCGCCGCTTGGCGTCGACCGCTTCGGGCAAACCGGCAACCTGCCGGATCTGTACGCCGAATATCGCCTCGACGGCACCGCAATCACCGAGGCAATGGCCGAACTGCTCCTCTCCTAATTTGTCCGGGGCCGGGGTCCGGATCCACTCTCCCAGGGCGACCCGCAAAAGAAGACTGGACCCCGGCCCTTGCCGGGGTACAGACACACCCATGCCCGGACGCTTCTTCGATGAATGGCAGGTCGGCGATGCGGTGGCCCATGCCCTTCGCCGCACGGTCACCGAGACCGACAACCTGCTGATCTCCACCCTCACCCACAATCCGCAACCGCTGCACCTCGACGCGGAGGCCGCCGCACAGACCGAGTTCGGGCGGATCTTGGTGAACAGTTGCTTTACCTTCAGCCTGCTGGTCGGCGCCTCGGTCGCCGACACGACCGAAGGCGTGCTGGTCGCCAACCTCGGCTTCGACGAGGTGCGCCTGCCCTCCCCGGTGTTCATCGGCGACACGCTACATTTCCAAAGCGAGTGCCTGTCGCTGCGAGAAAGCAAGTCGCGCCCCAACGCCGGCCTGGTCACCTGGGAGCATCGCGCCATCAACCAGCGCGAGCAGGTCGTCTGCACCATGAAGCGCACCGCCCTCATCAGAAAGCGTTCCGCATGAGCCGCGAGCCCCGTTCCTGGCTGTTCGTCCCGGCCGACAGCGACAAGAAGATCGCCCGTGCGCTCGACTGCGAGGCCGACGCCCTGATCTTCGATCTCGAGGACAGCGTCGCCCCGAGCCAGAAGGCCCGTGCCCGCGAGATCCTCAAGAGCTTGCCGGCGCGGTCCGGCGGCGCCCAATGGTGGGTGCGGGTCAACCCGCTCCGCACCGAGGAGCACCGCCTAGACCTCGAACTTCTCGGGTCCGCCGACATCCACGGGCTGGTCCTGCCCAAGGCTGAGAGCGGCGCGGACGTCATCGAACTCGCCCACCGCACGGGCAACATCCCGATCCATGCCATCGTGACGGAAACCGCCGCCAGCCTGTTCGGCCTGCTCAGCTTTCGCGATCCGGCCTCTCCCCTCGCCGCCATGTGCTGGGGGGCAGAGGATCTGTCGGCTGCGCTCGGCGCCGCCTCCAAGGTTGATGACCGGGGCCGCCTCACCTTTCCCTATCAGTTGGCCCGTACGCTCTGCCTGGCAGGTGCGGTTGCGGCCGGGGTGCAGCCGGTCGATGGGGTCTTCGCCGACTTCCGCGACGAACCGGGCCTCATCGAAGAGTCGCTCGATGCCGCCCGCGACGGCTTCACCGGAAAGCTCGCCATCCACCCGGCCCAGGTGCGCCCGATCAACGAGGCTTTCTCGCCCACGCCGGAGCAGGTCGCCCATGCGCAACAGATCGTCGCGGCCTTTGCCGCCGAACCTGTAGCCGGTGTGTTGAGCGTCGACGGCCGAATGGTCGACAAACCCCACTTGATTCAGGCCCAGCGAACGCTGGCCCGCGCAGGAGAATAAGCATGCCGACACTCGCCAAGGGTTGGGGCACCGACGCCGCCGACCAGCCATTGCGGGCGATGGAGTTCGAACGTCGCGATCTTCGTCCCAATGACGTTGCGATTCGAATTACGCACTCAGGCATCTGCCACTCGGACCTCCACACCTGCCGCAACGACTGGCACGGCAGCATCTACCCGGTGGTTCCGGGCCATGAGATCGTCGGGATTGTTACCGACGTCGGTCCGGAGGTCTCCCGCCACAAGGTTGGCGACACCGTTGCGGTCGGCTGCATGGTCGACAGCTGCATGGAGTGCGACCAGTGCCTGGAAGGGTGGGAAGTGTTCTGCCGCCAGGGCTGCGTCCAGACCTACAACAGCAAGGACCGCAATGACGGCTCGATCACCAAGGGCGGATACTCCGACCATGTGGTGGTCCGCGACCATTTCGTCTGCAAGGTGCCGGACGGGATGGACGTGAGCCGGGTCGCGCCGCTGCTCTGCGCCGGAATCACTACCTACTCCCCGCTGCGCCAGTATGACGTGGGCGAAGGAACCAAGGTGGCCGTCGTCGGACTGGGCGGACTGGGGCACATGGGCGTGAAGCTGGCCGCCGCCATGGGCGCCCACGTGACCATGATCACCACCACGCCCGAAAAGGGTCAGGACGCCCGCGAGCTTGGCGCCCATGACGTGATCGTCTCCACCGACAAGGAGCAGATGAAGGCGGCGCGCACCCGCTTCGACTTCATCCTCAACACCATTCCGGTGAGCCATGAGATCGACCCCTACCTCAACCTTCTCGGCCGCTCGGGACGCATGGTCATCGTTGGCGCTTTGAACGAGATGCCTGGCTTCGTTGGCGGCAACCTCATCTTCTGGAACCGCGCAGTCGGCGGCTCGGCCATCGGCGGCATTCCCGAAACCCAGGAGATGCTCGATTTCTGCGCCAAGCACGACATCTACCCGGATTGCGAGCATATCCGGATCGAGCAGGTAAACGAAGCCTATGATCGCCTGCTCAAGAATGACGTGCGGTACCGCTTCGTCATCGACATGACTGCACAGGGATAGTGAACGGATGACCCCAGGGGAGCTTGCCCGCCTGCACTCGGCCCATGCCGAGGACCCCCACGCCTTCTGGCTGGAGCAGGCGCGGCGGCTCACCTGGGATCGTTTTCCGACCAGCTCCGGCGACTGGTCCTTCGATCGGGAGGACTTCCATATTCGCTGGTATGCGGACGGCGTCCTCAACCTCTCGGTCAACTGCCTCGACCGGCACCTTGCCAGCCGAGCCGACCAGACGGCCCTCGTCTTCGAGCCCGATGAGCCTGGCAGTGGCCGGTCCGTCACCTATGCCGACCTCCATGCCGAAACCTGCCGTCTGGCCAATCTCCTGAAGGAGCGCGGTGTCGGCAAGGGCGACCGGGTGATGATCTACCTTCCGATGATCCCCGAGGCAGCCGCGGCGATGCTCGCCTGCGCGCGGATCGGGGCGGTCCACTCGGTCGTGTTCGGCGGCTTCTCGCCCGAAAGCCTCGCGGGACGGATCGAGGATTGCGGAGCAAGGGTGGTGATCACCGCCGACGAGGGTATCCGTAGCGGCAAGCGCATTCCGCTGAAGGCCAACGTCGATGCGGCCTGCACAATGGCGCCAATGATCGAGACCGTTATCCTGCTGACCCGTACGGGCGCGGACATGCCGCTCCACGATGGGCGGGACGTCCGCTACGATGCGGTTCGCGAGCGGCTCTCGACGTCGTGCCCGGCCGAACCGATGAACGCGGAAGACCCTTTGTTCATCCTCTATACGTCGGGCTCGACCGGGAAGCCCAAGGGGGTGGTGCACAGCATCGGCGGCTACGCCGTCTGGGCTGCAACCACGTTCGCCTGGGTGTTCGAGCCGACAGGTGACGACCTCTTCTGGTGCACCGCCGACATCGGCTGGATCACCGGCCACAGCTACACACTGTACGGGCCGCTGCTGGCCGGTGTGCCCACCGTCATGTTCGATGGCGTGCCGAGTTATCCCGATGCCGGCCGGCTGTGGGAGACCTGCGATCGGCTGGGCGTCACGATCCTCTACACCGCGCCCACCGCCATCCGTGCGCTGATGCGGGAAGGCGAAGCGCCGGTGAAGGCGCATCCCCGCTCCTCGCTGCGACTGCTGGGAACGGTCGGTGAGCCGATCAATCCGGAGGCGTGGCGCTGGTACCATGACGTGGTCGGAGACACTCGCCTGCCGATCGTCGACACCTGGTGGCAGACGGAAACCGGCGGCGTGCTCATGACCCCCTTGCCGGGGGCCACCAGCATGAAGCCGGGCAGCGCGACCCGGCCGCTGCCGGGGATCGAGCCCCTGCTGGTCGATACCGAAGGCGTTCCGCTGGAGGGTGCCGCTACCGGCAACCTTTGCCTGACTTCCTCCTGGCCCGGACAGATGCGGACGGTGTGGGGCGACCACCAGCGCTTCATCGACACCTATTTCACCACCTACCCCGGCCATTACTTCACCAGCGACGGCTGCCGCCGAGACGAGGACGGCGATTACTGGATCACCGGCCGGGTGGACGACGTCATCAACGTGTCGGGCCATCGGATCGGCACTGCCGAAGTGGAAAGCGCCCTTGTTGCCCACGCCTTGGTCGCCGAGGCCGCCGTGGTCGCCGCGCCGCACGACATCAAGGGCCAGGCGATCCACGCCTTCGTGACGCTGAACGCCGGCATCGAGGGCACCGATGCCTTGCTGGGCGAGCTCAAGAACGAGGTTCGCCGCCACATCGGCGCGCTTGCCGTGCCCGAGCGAATCCAGTTCGCACCCGGACTGCCCAAGACCCGCTCGGGCAAGATCATGCGCCGCATCCTGCGCAAGATCGCCGAAGGCCAACTGGACCAGCTTGGTGACACCAGCACCCTGGCCGACCCGGGTGTGGTCGACCAGTTGGTGGCACGCCGTGGCTGACCTTACGGCGACCAAGATCGGGCGTGACGTCGCGCCTTATGGCAGAGGCGTGTCGGGAAGGCTGGGTGCCGGACTGCGCAGGGGCATCGTGGCGCTTGCCCTACTGCTTCCCGCCTGCACTGCAGTCCAGCTGCCCGCCGGCGGCGCGCCGCTCGACCCCGTCGCATTCTTCACTGGCGAGACTCAGGGAACGGGGACGCTGAGGACGGTTCTCGGCCAAAGGAGCACGGTGGTCGTCCGCAGCCGGGGAACCCCGCAGGCGGGCGGATTGACGCTCGTCCAGGAGATCAAGGAGGGCAGCAAGGCGCTCCGCATCCGCACCTGGACCATTCGCACCGGCAGCGACGGCTTCTACAGCGGCTCGCTGACCGATGCCGAAGGCCTGGTGGTGATGCATGTCGAGGGGTCCCGTGCCCTTGTTGCCTACCGCACGCCGAGCGGCCTCAGCATTCGCCAGCAGCTTGCCCTGCAGAAAGACGGACGAACGGTCCTCAACCACCTGGAAGCCTACAAGTTCGGCATCCGGGTCGCGCGGCTCGACGAGGTCATTCGCAAACGGTGACGCAACGAGGCCGCTCGCCTTTCGACGAGCGGCCGTTCTTTTTCTTACCGCCCGAACTTCTGGCGAATGGTCACGCCGAATTCCCGCGGGCGACCAATGTTGTAGCCGAGACGCGCCCGGCCGCCGCGCTCGCGGTCGAACGACAGGAGGGCATTCTCGTCCAGCAGGTTGTTGACGTAGACCTGAATGCCAAGCCCGCTTTCAAAGTCGAACCCGCCCGACAGGTTCAGCAGGTCGTAGTGCGGAAGGCGAAGATCGACCACCGTCGCGCTGGTGCCCGTGGCGCCGTTGAACGGCAGACCGGACACGAAGGTGCGAGGGTTGTTCTCCTGGTCGGCCGGCTGGGTGAAGCGATTGCCGACCCGCTGGTAGCTGGCGGTCACATACCAGTCGCTATCGTCCGTGAAGCTGCCGCCATAGGTGGCCGAAGTCGCGAACTGATATTTGGGCACGCTCGGCAGGCGATTGCCATTGCGGATGCCGGTGGCGGCGGCGAGATCCGAACGCAGCGTGGTGTCGAACTCGGCCTCGACCACGGACCCGGCGAAGCTCAGATCCAGGCCCTGCAGCGGCCGGACGTTCACCTCGGCCTCGAGACCGCGGGTGTGCGCCTTCTCGACGTTGAAGACCACGCGGCTGGAGCAGCTGCCGGCATCCAGCGTCACCTGCAGGTTCTTGATGTCGGTATAGAAAGCGGCGGCGTTGAAGGTCACCGGGCCGCGGCTGTACTTGACCCCGCCTTCATAGTTCCAGAGCGTTTCGTCGTCGTAGTTCTGGAAGCCGCCGAACAACTGCTCGTCCGCATCGGAACAGAGCGGAATGTTGAGGGGATCGTTGACGCCGCCGAGACGGAAGCCCTTGGCCGCCTGCAGATTGACCGACAGGTTGCGGTTGGGCTCCCAGGTGACGATCGCGCGCGGGCTGAAGCCGTTGGAACTGGTCTTGTCGCCGATCCGCCGGTCACCGTTGGCGAACACGCCGCCCGAGATGAAGTCGCGACTTTCACTGAAGTCGTAGTAGCGACCGCCGACCGTCGCCTTGAACTGCCCGAAGTCGTAGCTGGCTTCCCCGAATAGCGCCTTCTGCTTGATGTCGTAGGGAATGTCGGCGTTGTACGGCGAGTTGGCCGGGAAGCCGTTGGCGACGTCTACCGATGTCAGCGGGGTACCGAGCGCAGAGTCCCTGCACCCGGCGCCTTCATTGACCAGCGGGGTCAAGGGATCGTCCGGGCCCGCGCAGAGCGATGCCAGGAACACGTCCCCAAAGACGTCATAGCCCGGAGTGGGGAGCCGTTGCTGATATGTGCGGTCCACCTTCGAGTAGAAGGCGCCGACGACATACTGCAACGGGCCCGATCCGGTCGAGCTCAAGCGCAGTTCCTGGCTCCACTGCTTGAGGTCGGTCGTGTCGCGGAGGTTCGACGGCAGGTTCACGCCCGCCGTCGGGAAGCCGAGATCGATCGACACCGAGCCGGACAGCGCCGAGGCATCGCGACTGACGAGAATGTCCCGATCGATGAACTGGTGACGGACGTCAGTTCGACAGGACCAAGGTCGGCACTGGCGGTGAGGTCGGCAAGGCGGGTCTTGTCCCGGAACTTCTCGCGCAGGAGCAGATACTGCTCGCGCTCGTTGAAGACGCGTGGCGGCGTGGTGAAGGCGTTGGAGTAGACGTTGAAGATCTCCTGCCGGTTGAAGCCGTCGGCCTCGATGTCCTGCACGACCACCCGCGGGGTGATCTTCACCGTCTCCACCGGCTGCCACAGCAGCGACAGGCGCAGGCCGCTGCGCGTACCGTCGTTCACGTTCTCGCCCGCCGCCGGGCCGACCGCATCCACGAAACCGGCGAACTTGGTGTAGTAGCCGACCGCACGAAGCGCCGCCTTGCTGCCAAGCGGCACGTTGACGGCACCCTTGAGGTGCCCCCCTTGGCCGCCGCCTGCCAGCGTGTTCACGTTGGCTTCGAACAGCCCTTCGGCACGATCGAGGCGCGGTTGATTGGTGATGTAGCGGATGGTGCCGCCGACGCTGCCGGACCCGAACAGGGTGCCCTGTGGGCCGCGCAGGGTCTCGACCCGATTCAGGTCGAACAGGTCGAAGTCGGGGGTGAAGAGCGACAGGGACACGACGCTCTCGTCGAGGTAGACACCGACCTGCTCCTTCACGCCCGGCTGGTCGCGGACGATCTGCCCGGCCGAAACGCCGCGCACGCTGACCTGGCTCTGCCCTGGCCCGAGGTTCTGGACCTGCAAGCCGGCGACGTTGCGGCTGATGTCCTCGATGGTGCCCGCATTGGCGCGCTGGATGTCTTCCTGCGTCTGCGCGTTGATCGAGAAGGGCACGTCCTGAACCGTGGAGGCGCGCTTGGTCGCGGTGACGATGATGTCGCCAAGGCCGCGCTCGTCACTGTCGGGAGCGGGATCGCTCACCGTTGCAGTGGCATTCTGCGCCTGGCTCTCCTCGGCCGTCTGGGCGGCTGCGGGAAGGGTGAATGCGAAGCCAGCGCTACTGGCCAGCAAGGCTCGAACGGCAATGGTCGTCAGGCGCATGAGGTTTCTCCCCTTATTATTGTAGGAGGAGACTATCTTCACCATGCTGCACCTGCGAGTGGACACAACCGAAGCGGGTATTTTCGTTACGCGCCTGTTGCATCTTTACGACAGCCGTTGTCGGGGAAGGGCAGGATGGCCTCGATCCTGGGCAGGTCCGCTGCCTTCGCCGGCCGTATTCCCCGTCGCTGGAGAAAGGCGTGACGCACCAGCTCGGCCTGCTGCTCCAGTCCGTAGCCAAGAAATGGCCGCCCCTCCCGATAGGTGTAAGCGTAACGGCAGAAGGGGTGCCGCATCAGGGGCAGGTAGAAACGGCCGCTCCGCTGGGCCTGCCAGACATGGGTCATCTCATGGATGAAGAGCCCCTGGAGGTTCCACTCGGCCGACGCGAAGTCCTCGCGCCAGTTCGGGTCTTCGGGATGGAAGTGGATGTGACCGCACGGTGCCATCACGATTCCCTTGGGCTGGAACGGCCACCAGCGCCGCTGCACCAGCCTGACGGGGCCGGGATCGACCGCCTCGCCGAACACGGAACGGACCATCTCGGCCTCTCCTCGGGTCAAGGGTCGTCCGGCACTGCTCATCGAAGGGCTCCTGAAACTCTTGGCAAGCGTTGGGCGCGTCGCTAACGCACTGGGCAAAGAACCACCGGAAGGGAAGAAAGATGAGCGAGACTGCCGAGCGCGTGAAGAAGATCGTTGTCGAACACCTGGGCGTCGAGGCCGAGAAGGTGACCGAGGAGGCGAGCTTCATCGACGACCTGGGCGCGGACAGCCTCGACATCGTCGAGCTGGTCATGGCCTTCGAGGAAGAGTTCGGCGTGGAGATCCCCGACGACGCGGCCGAGAAGATCACCACCGTCAAGGACGCCATCGACTATATCGATCAGCACCAGGCCTGAACTTCACTAGTTCGCCGGGTAAGGAGCGGGCTCGGCGTTGCCGAGCCTGTTCTGTATCTGGGAGGGAGACTTAGCATGCGTCGTGTCGTGGTCACGGGTTTGGGGCTGGTGACGCCGCTTGGCGCCAGCGTGGAAACCACCTGGCGGAACATTCTTGCGGGCAAGAGCGGCGCGGGGCCGATCACCCGCTTCGATGCCACCGACTACAAGTGTCGGATCGCCTGCGAGGTCAAACCGGCGGACCACGAGTATGGCTTCGATCCCTACCTTCGCGTCGACCACAAGGTTCAGCGGCAGGTCGACCCGTTCATCGTATTCGGGATCGATGCGGCCGGCCAGGCGATCGAGGATGCCGGGCTGACCGACATGCCCGAGGAAATGAAGCTCCGCGCCGGCTGCTCGATCGGCAGTGGCATCGGCGGCTTGCCGGGCATCGAAAGCGAAAGCCTGGTGCTGCACGAAAAGGGTCCGGGCCGGGTCAGCCCGCACTTCGTCCATGGCCGGCTGATCAACCTCATCTCGGGCCAGGTCTCGATCAAGTACGGGCTGATGGGTCCCAACCATGCAGTCGTCACGGCCTGCTCGACCGGGGCCCACTCGATCGGCGACGCCGCCCGGATGATCCGCGACGACGACGCCGACATCATGCTTGCCGGCGGCGCCGAGGCGACCATCTGCCCGATCGGCATCGCCGGCTTCGCGCAGGCCCGTGCGCTGTCGACCGCCTTCAACGATCAGCCCGAGAAGGCCAGCCGCCCTTACGACAAGGATCGCGACGGCTTCGTCATGGGCGAAGGCGCTGGCGTGGTGGTGCTCGAGGAATATGAGCACGCCAAGGCCCGCGGTGCCAAGATCTACGCCGAGGTCGTCGGCTACGGCCTCTCGGGCGACGCCTATCACGTGACCGCGCCCCACCCGCAGGGCTCGGGCGCCTATCGCTCCATGCAGATGGCGATGCGCAAGTCGGGCCTCGACCTTGCCGAGATCGACTATGTGAATGCGCATGGCACCTCCACCCCGCTCGGTGACGAGCTGGAGCTTGGAGCGGTCCGCCGGTTGTTCGGAGAGCATATCGCGACCATGTCGATGAGCTCGACCAAGTCGGCCATCGGCCACCTGCTTGGCGGCGCGGGCGCGGTGGAAAGCATCTTCTGCATTCTTGCGATCCGCGATCAGATCGTCCCGCCGACGCTGAACCTCGACAATCCGAGCGAAGGCTGCGCCGGGGTCGATCTCGTGCCGCACACTGCCAAGCAGCGGAAGGTCAAGGCCGTGCTCAACAACAGCTTCGGCTTTGGCGGCACCAATGCCAGCCTGGTGATGAAAGCGGTCTGACCGGGAACTCCGGCGGCTGCCGGGTTGCTGCCTCCGGTAGTTCTTGCCTGAAGGTCCGGTCGCCGGGACCTCAGGCAAGCTACATCTCTCCGCGTGCCCTTCTCAGCTCGAACCATCTGCGCACATTGGCATTATGCTCCGCCAGAGTGCGGGCGAAGACGTGCCCACCAGTGCCGTCGGCAACGAAGTAGAGATACTGGTGCGGCTCGGGGTCGAGCACGGCGGCGACGCTCGCCTTGCCCGGATTGGCGATCGGACCGGCGGGCAGCCCGGCTCGGCGGTAAGTGTTGTAGCCCGTGTCTGCATCGAGTTCGGAGCGCAGGATTCGCCGGCCAAGTGGCTTGCCCTTGGTCACGGGATAGATGACCGTCGGGTCTGCATCCAGCTTCATGCCGATCCTGAGCCGGTTGCAATAGACGCCGGCCACGGCCCGGCGCTCGGCCGGCTTGCCGGTCTCCTTCTCGACGATGGAGGCCAGCGTGATCGCTTCCTGCGGCGTCGAGACAGGGCAAGTGACATCCCTGCGGCCCGCCCAGAGTTCGCGAAGCACGCGCTCCATCGCTCCCGTCATCCGTGCCGCCACGGCCGCGCGGCTTTCACCGCGCTGGAAACTGTAGCTGTCGGGGAGCACCGATCCTTCGGCCGGCAGGGGAGCCGCGCCGGTCAGGTAGGGTACGGCCGCGAGCTTCTCCTGAACCAGGATGCTGGGCATGCCCTCGGGAATGGTGACCAGCCGCTGGACGGGTTGACCATGCTGCAAGAGGTCGAGCAGCGCCTTGCCGCTGGTGCCCGCCGGAACTTCGAATTCGCCGGCCTGGATGCCGTCCGAAGCACCGAACAGGCGGGCGAACAGCCGGTAGCTGGTGCAACTGCCCGGGATGAGCCCCTTTGCAGCGAGCTCCGGGCAGAGCCGGGCAAGTCCCGCCCCTTCCGGCACTTCGATCGTCTGGGTCCTGGTGGCAGGTCCCGCACCCCACCAAAGCATGGATAGGGCTAGCAGCGCCGCGCACAGCGCCAGTGCCGCCGCACCAACCGCCCAACGGATCAGGCGCACAGCGCCTCTGCCGGGAGATAGCCCACCAGTCCGCCTGCGTAGCCCCACGCCCAGCCCCGGCTGATGTCGAGGATCTTGAGCTTGGCCCCGGCCGCCAGGTCCGCCAGCGGCACCGCGTCGGCACCGGGTGCTTCCAGCAGCCGGGCGCTCGTGCACAGGTGACGCGTCAGAGGCACGGCGTAGTGAGAGGCGATGACCGTTCCGGCCAACGCAACGTCCGCCAGGTCCTGGCGATAGGCGTGCGTTCGGGGATCGGGGTGGCTTGAGGGGCCGGCCAGCGGAAAGCCGCCAGCCGGTGCCTCAGCGGTGGGCGTGAGCGAGCTGCCCGAGGGCTGGCCGGCGATCGGCGTCGCGTTCGCCACCGCCACCACGTTCGCCACTGCCCCGGATGTTGCGCTTGAAGCCTTCAAGAAATTCTGCCCCGCTGCTGGTGCGGACGACGAAGACATTGCGCCTGTCGTCCTGATCGCGTTCGCGGCGCAGATAGCCGAGCGCGCCCAACGTGTTCAAGGCACGGGTCACGACGGGTTTCGAAACTCCCAGAACTCGGGCAAGCCCGCGAACCGTGTGGGGCCCGGGTGTCAGATACACGATCATCAGAAGGGCCATCTGACGATTGGTCAGGTCGGGCTCTCCGGACCTGACGTACCCTACTAGGGCACGCATCCACCCGCTCAGCGATGCATCGCTCATTGGACTGGAATCTCCTCGCCAGAAAAGCGTGCCCGGTTAACCGGCGAGCAACAGAAATGTTGCGGTCACGACAAAGGAGAAAAGAAAATTCCGTTTTCACTTGCGACGATAGCGTCGGCCAAGAGCTGCATGAACCGCTCGCAGGCCCAAGGCTTCGCCGCCCTTGGGCCGTCCGGGACGCGCCGCCGGCTGCCAGGCGAAAGTGTCCAGATGGGCCCAAGCGGCGCCTTCGGGAACGAAGCGGCGAAGGAACAGCGCGGCGGTGATGGTGCCTGCGAACGGCGAGTCGGCGCTGTTGCTGAGATCGGCAAGCTCGCTCTTGAGCAACTCGTCATAGCCGTCCCACAGGGGAAGTCGCCAAAGCGGATCGCCGACGTCGTTGCCGGCAGCAAGCAGCTCGGCGGCAAGCTCCTCGTCGTTGCTGAAGGTCGCGGGCAGGTCTGGACCAAGCGCCACGCGAGCCGCCCCGGTGAGGGTGGCAAAGTCGACGATCACTTCCGGCTTCTCCTCCCCGGCGCGGGTCAGCGCATCGCCGAGGATCAGGCGGCCTTCGGCGTCGGTGTTGTCGACCTCGACCTACAGTCCGCAACGGCTGCGGAGGATGTCGCCGGGTCGGAAGGCTGCGGCCGAGACTGCATTCTCCACCGCCG
>Ga0210040_10008292_pt1 | contig 12374 bp, 8 predicted proteins | sample CryGeyCG12114_NA_FD_185462 | JGI IMG/M metagenome (GOLD analysis project Ga0210040, IMG submission 185462) | Groundwater microbial communities from aquifer - Crystal Geyser CG19_WC_8/21/14_NA (SPAdes) (version 2) | ecosystem: Environmental > Aquatic > Deep subsurface > Groundwater | place: USA... | reverse complement strand
ATTCTTCTTCATCGGCCACGATAAAATTAAGAGCAGTTTTTACCAATTTAAATTTATCTCCTTCCTTCAAATACGGCCAGCTATAATAGCTCCACCCAAACCGCTCCAACAATGATTCGCCGGTAGCCGCCGCATCAGCCGCCCTGTCCCCTTGAGGGGACCACAGGGGTGTTTCATTATCTGATACATTAACACCCCTCTCAATCTCCCCACGAGGGGAGAGGGTGCCAGTAGCCAGCGGCTTGGAATAATTTTCTGGTAAGTGTAGTTGCAGCAGACTGATTACTTCTTTCGTTAACACAAAAGCCTCTTCCAAATCAATGGTTACTTTCCCTTGGCCACCGCCACCGGTGTATTTTTTGGTGGCATCGCGGAGTTTGTCGCCGATGCCGATGTAGTCTACAATGAGGCCGCTGGGTTTGTCGCGGAAAACGGTGGCGACGCGGTTGACGGCCTGGATGAGGTTGTGGCCGCTCATGACTTTATCGACGTACAGTGTGTGCAGCGCGGGGTTATCGAAGCCGGTGAGCCACATATCCCGCACAATCACTATTTGCAGGGTATCATCGGGGTTTTTGAAGCGGGTTTTTACTTCTTCCATGGCCTCTTTGGTGCGCACGTGCGGGTTCCATTCCTTCGGGTCTTTGGCAATGTTGGTGGTCATAATCACCGCTACTTCGGGGCAGTTGGGCAGGGCCGTGAGGGCATCGTACATTTTAACGCAGTTGCGGCGACTCATGCACACTACCATGGCTTTGCCGGGCAGGTTGGCGGTGCGGTTCAGGTAGTGGCTGAGGATATTGCGGGCAATGGCTTCTACGCGTTCTTTGGCTCCGGCAGCATCTTCCATGGCCGCCCACATAATTTTGTTTTTATCGCTTTCTTCCAGGCCGGTGGTTATTTCTTCGGCTTCTTCTTCTATTTGCTCATTGCCCAGGTGCAGTTTGGCCAGGCGCGGCTCGTAGTAAATCGGCACCACGGCTTTATCGGCGGTGGCTTGTTTTATGTCGTAGGTATGAATGATTTCCCCGAAAACGGCTACCGTATCGGCATCTTTGCTATCGACGGGGGTGCCGGTGAAACCAATAAACGAGGCGTTTGGCAAAGCTTTACGCAGGTTGTTGGCAAAACCGGTTATCAGGCCGTACTGGGTGCGGTGACACTCATCGGCAATCACAATAATATTTTCGCGCTGACTCAGAATGGGGTGTTCGGCTTCCCGCAGGCCATTAGCCGTGTCTTTTAACCGGAACTTCTCGATGGTGCTGAACACCACCCCACCGCCTTCGCCGCCCAGTAACTGGCGTAAATCGTCGGTGGTTTGGGCCAGGGCTACATCGCCGACCAAATCTTTGGCGGCGACAAAATCTTCGTAAAGCTGCTTGTTTAAATCGAAGCGGTCTACCTGCACCACAATGGTGGGGTTCTTGAGCTCGGGTAGCTGGCGCAGAATACCGGCATAAATAGCCATGGTAATGCTTTTGCCCGAGCGGGTGGTATGCCAGATTACGCCAATGCGGCCATCGCCGAGCGGACGAATCGATTTTTTGGTTTCGGCCAGGGCGTACTGAATGCCGAAAAACTGGTGGTATTTGGCGCCTTTTTTTATGAGCTGGCCTTTGTCCAGTTCATGGAAAATATAAAACCGGATGTAGGCCAGTAAACGCTCAGGTACCAGTAATCCTTTTATCAGGGTTTCGAGGGCAAAATCGTCGGTTACTACCTCGCGGCCGTCGGTACTTTTCCAGGCGGCAAACCATTCCAGGCCGCTGCTGAACATGCCGTGTAAGGTGGTAAAGCCATCGCTTATAATGGTGAGGGCATTGGTTTCGAATACCCGCGGAATATCCTGGATGTAATGCTGCACCTGGTTAAAGGCGGCTTCTACGGTGGTGTCCTGGTCGAAAGGGTTTTTAAACTCGAACAGCACCAGGGGCAGGCCGTTGATGAAAATAATTAAATCGGGGCGGCGGGTATTTTTGCCTTGTACGGTAAACTGATTTACGACCAGGAAGCTATTTTGCGCGACGTCTTCGTAGTTGAGGGCGTAGAAATGCTCGAACTGGGGTTGGCCTTTATCGTTTTTCCAGGTTTTGCTCAGGCCTTTGCTGAGCTTTAAATGAAACGCGTGGTTTTGGCTGTAAATATCGGTGCCGGGGTTATACAAAAACTCCTGCTTTACTTCTTCCAGCACTTTGGCCGGCACGTGGCGATAGCGTTTCGTTAAATATTGCCCGAATTTATCTTCCAGTACGGCTTTGTTTAGCGGCCGCGGAATATCCGGCCCATACTGGTATTGATACAGGCTGCTTTCTTTGAGCCAATCGATGGCCGCGGTTTCAATATCACTTTCAGCTAAGTACTGGCTCATACAGCTCTTCGGCTTTGGTTTGCATCACATCTATTTCCCCGGACATGAGTTTTGGGAGAAGGGTGTCTCGGAGATTTGAAAGGGTAATATTTTCTAAATTGTTACTTTGTTCTTTTTGATGAAGAGCAATACACCGTTGCTCAAAATCTAATAATAATTCTTCAGGAGGTAATAAGCATGAATACTCCAATATTCTTGAAGGAGAAGTGTGTCTAACTGTTGTCCCAGTGGCACTTCCTAAAATAAAACTTCTATAATCACTACTTCTTAATAACCAATTTAAATAATATTTAATTGGAGCATTAATTTTGAATATTATCTTCCCAAGTCTTTGATTATGAAGCAAGGTTTTTGAAGGAATGATTGGAACTAGGGCTGGATAACCTAGTGTATCACCATCCTTACTTAAATCCGTCATGGTAACAATCAAGTCATCCAACTCTAATATATAATCAGCAGAAATATCTCCCTTATAGTATTTAAATTTATTTGAACTAAAACCTCCTCCAATTCTAAAATTACCAGGAGTTAATAGTATATTTTCTGTAGGTTCTTCACTAAAGAATTCACCTTTAAAGGCATATCCATGTTTGATATCTATGATTTCACCCAAAGAAATTTTACTCCAACCATCAGGTAAATTATCTTCATTAATCTTAATTACAAAATATTGTTGAAAGAGCGTTTGAGCCATTTGCTCCAGTGTTTGGTTCATCCGGCGGTTGAGTTCTATTTTATCATCAAAAGCAGATAAGATTTCAGCTATTTTTTTCTGAGCTTCAATCTCTACTGGTATTTCTACTTCTAGTTGTTCAAAGGTCTGCCGTGTAATGGTATCAAACACAGAACCATGAGTAACAGCTTTAAGTGAGTTTAATTTATATTTAAGTAGATAGTAAAGAAAATTATTTGTAGCTTTCTCAGGAACTGCATCTAAGCCATAGCAAGACTGATTGAAGGCCATATCTTTCCCTAAAACAGCTAATTCTCCTACTGTTCCTCTAGCAGATATAATTAACTGTCCTTTCTTAAGCAATTTTGTACTGCTTTCTTTTAAACCCTTTTCACTGATAGATTTTTCAGTTAAATAAACCTTTTTCCTATCACCGCCAAAATCCACTACTGAAAGCCATGGAATATCACCTCCCCAATATTCAGGGTTAGAAGTTTTAGGCGTTCCTCCTCCAATTATGTTTACAAGTTCACAAAATTTATAAGTTTGCCAGTTTGTCATTCAGATAATACTTCCAGGATTAGTGATAAATTAAAATATTTTAAACTGATTTTTATAATTTAACCATTAAATTATCACCTAGATACTTGGTAATAGACTTAAAAAGAGGTTCTGTTAAATCATTATATTTAAACTTTAAAGAAGAGAAACTTTTGTTTTCAGCTAACTGCCTTCTTGTATCAAGAATTATCAGTTTCAAAGTGTTACTTGGGAGCTGTGGAAAAAATCTTAAAACAGTTTTTGTGATTACTTTATCAAGTTTTGAAATCCTTTCTTCTGCTTTAAAATCCATTATATTCCTTCTTGCTTGTTTTGTTTCTTCTTCAGAAACTATAAATACAGCTTCATTATTTTGGTAAATTGAGTTTAGGTTTTCCTTTACTTGATATTTTTCATAACCCCACAATGATTGTTTTAAAGAATTAAAATGTGAACTTTTGAAGTAGAAGAAAACTACATAATCATTTATTATAAGTGAATAAGGAAATCTATGAAATGGATGTGCTAAGCACACTTTTTCGGTCGGATTACCTCCATTGGGGTCAAAAAGAATTATTGTTTGAAATCCTTTTAATAGTAAAATATTTTGTTGGGTCTTCTCTTTGGTTTCTTCTATAGAATTGCCTAAACATGAATTTAAAATATTCCTTAGCTTCTTTTCCTCTTTTAGGTTTAGTTTAGGACCAGGGAAATCAGTAATACTTATTCTCCAAAGAATAGATGCCCAGAATAAAAAACTTAAATTAACTTCTACTTCATTAGTAACTAACCCTTTAGAAAGGTTATTTATTTCTCCTTTTTTAGAATAGTAACTTTCAAGATATGAAAGCCTTTTTTCGCAATTAGAGCATAAAAAATTATCCTGAGTATAATGATTTATATTCTTTTCAATATCCTCTTCTGTCAAATCCCTGCCAAGCGTTTCATTAATAGCATCTGTTGAAACTGACCTACCAAAATAAACATCGGTATTGTCTGAACCAATTTGAAAACTGACTTCTTTATCTCTCCCAGTTTTCCCTTCTTCATTAACCAAAGTTTTTATCAAAAAAAAGGGAATAATATGGGAATTAGTCTTATCCGCTGGAGCATTTTTACAGAGGAGGCAATTTTCCATAATACTTTGCTTTATAATTTTTGAATTAAATATACAGTTTCCATATTTCTAGGATAAGTTGCTTTAGGATATCTTGCCTTTCAGCTACAGTTTCCATATTCCAGTAATCAAAAGGTTTTAGATTCTCAGTTGCGAACCCATTAAATTTGGTGTGTTCACCGATTTTAATTTCAGAAAATGTTCTGGTAAGAAAAATGTTTGAATTTAAGTATGCCTGTTTTTTTACTTTAAACCATTCATTAGAAGAAATATCATTTGAATAATTAAGGCTCTGATTAATAGGTGCCTCTAAGAGAGTTAAATTTCCAAACTTATAAACTGTAGATGAATAATCGTACTTCTGTGGATATTGGTCTTCAGGTATATTTTCACCAGATTGGGGCAAAATATGTTCTAATTGTTGAGTTTGGTAGAAAAGAAAGTTTGCACTAGGAAAGTTTACTCTTTGCCTAATGTATTCCTCTATTTTACCTAAAATGTATTTTACTCGGTATTGAGGATTTAAATCCCATTGATTTTTATTCTCAAACTGAGAATCGAATTTTGCCCGCTGTTCGTTGAGTTCCTTGCTAAAATCTTCCTGCAAGAAATCATGTAACTCAGCAGTGGTTTTTATTGCACGGATTTTTAATGCCCAGTTAGCAAAAAGTGTTTCATAAGATTTTGTTAAGGTTCGATTTACGGCATAATAGAAAACTAAGCTTTCAATATTCTTAGCTAAAAGATTTACTATACCTATTTCCGTATTATCTGGTAAAGCCATTAATAATACTAAATGTTGCCTGGATGTTTTTTTACTCAGGTAACCAATTCCGGTAATATTTGGGTGGATTGTATCTGCATCCCAAGCATTAGTAGCTTTTACAAATTTGGCATAAGTTAGAGCAGCAGCTTTTAACTCTTTGGCAAATGTTACTGGTTTACTTTGATACTTAATTTTGTTTTTCCCTTCGTTGGAAATCATCCATTTGTAGATTTCATCTTCCCTTATAATGCCATTATGATACCGGGCCATCAAAAAATACCTGAGAAATCTTAAAGGGTTACCACCTTCGCCGCTCTCATCAAGCCCTTTTAGCATTTCTTTCCAAGTAAGCTTTATAGTGGCGAAATCATCTTCATTTGCATTACTAAAAAGGAGGTTTTTAAGAAGGTCCATTGCATTTAGACCTACACCTCTCTCATTAATTGTTTCGAAAATTTTTAAGGCACTACCTAAATCATCCGGTTGGATGATAACCATCTCTACATTGGCTAAAAAATAACTAACAAAATTTAGAAGGATTTCATGACCGCCCGCTTTTAGTTCTAAAAGATAATTATTTACAGTTTGATAAGCCTCCTGCATTTTTCTGATAGAAGGTGTTAATGAATCTGTAAATTCCTTTTCAGCAATAAGATTATTTAAATAATCTTTACTTTCAGGATATTGAAGCGAAAGCCTTGGTGTATGTTTTTTGGTAGAAATGTCGAACTTATAAAGTAATTCCTGAACAACCTTTAAGATTTCTGATTGCAAAACTTTTAAATCTTCATCAACTCCAATTGAGCTTTTTAAGAGGTCGCGAATAGCGCATAATGAAATAACTATTGTGGTAAGTCTTTGCTGACCATCTACTACATCGTAAGTGCCATTATCTTTTTCTACAATAATGGTGGAGCCTATAAAATAACTTGATTGTTTAGAAGCTGTAGGAGAAAATTCATCTGAAATATCTTGTAAAAAACGGGATACATGAATATCACCAGACCAAACATATTCCCTTTGATAATCAGGCACTATAAAAAAATAATCTTTTAACTTTTCTATTGATTTTACTTCAGCTGTGATTTTCATTAACGATTGAATATGTTAAGTCTAGATAGAAAAATGAAAAGTATTTAAATTTTACTTTTCGCTATTTAATAATGCTTTTAATAATACAGTTTTGAAATCTTCGGGTAGCTGAAACCACATTGGATTTCTAAATACACTCGGATAACCGACATCATTTGGGCCATTAGGATTTCCATTCCACCTCATTCCCCAACGCTGTGTTTGGTCATCAACCCAAATTCCTTCGGCTATTGCAAAATGCTGGTCTTGGTAAATTATTTTATTAACCTTAAAATTTCCAGGATTAACATCTTCTGGTTTTCTCATAATTAGTGTATTTTCTATTTTAATTTAATTCAAACCCAATTCCCAATAAATTTTCCTTTATCTGCTTTTCCAGCAAAGCCCCTTCCTTAAATTGTGCAGCCAATTCTGATGTCAACAACTGCATCTTTTCTTCAAAAGGAACGCCATCGGTTTCTTCGGCTTCGGAACCCACATAACGGCCTGGCGAGAGCACAAAATTATTGGCTTCTATCTCGGTGAGGGTAGCGGCTTTGCAGAAGCCATCAATATCTGTATAGTTACCGTTCAGGTTGCGCCACTGGTGGTAGGTATCGGCTACTTTGGCAATATCTTCGTCGTGGAATACACGCAGGCGGCGGCTGGCCATCTGGCCCAGTTTGCGGGCATCTATAAACAATACTTCCTGCTGGCGTTCGCGGTGTTCGCCGTCGCGGCCGTCGCGGTTTTTGCTTAAAATAAACAAGCAGGCGGGTATGCCGGTGGTCAGGAATAATTTATCGGGCATTTGCACAATGCAATCTACCATGTGGTGGCGGAGCATGTATTCGCGCACGTTTTTTTCGCCGGCGCTTCCGGAAGTCATGGCGCCGTTGGCCATAACCACACCGCCCGTGCCGCGGGGACTTAAATGGTGCCAGATGGTCTGGAACCACATGTAGTTGGCGTTGCCGGGGGTGGTAAACAGTTCTTTGGCTCCAAACAAACGCGGGTCGTTTTCGGGCAGCAGTTCGGGGTGCCAGTTAGAAATATTAAACGGCGGGTTCATGAGGGCATAATCGGCCTTCAGGTCGGGGAACTTGTCGGTCAGGAGCGAGTCGCCGAGTTTTACCTCAAAGGAGAGGTTGCGCAAAAGCAAATTCATTTTGCAGAGGCGCAGGGTGCCTTCGTAGCGTTCCTGGCCGTAAATAGAAATACTGTTTTTGTCTCCGCCGTGGGCCAGCCCGAATTTTAAGCTTTGCACAAACATACCGCCGCTGCCGCAGGCCAAATCCAGGATGCGGCCGCGCAGGGGTTCAATCATTTCCACGAGCAGGCGCACCACCGAGCCCGGCGTAAAGAATTGCCCGGCACCAGAGCCTTCGGCCATGGCAAATTTGCCAATGTAATATTCGTACACCCGGCCGTAAATATCGCTTTCGGGGTTGTTTACCTCCGAGAACTTGTCCTGCGAAAACAAATTAATGAGGCCCGCCACCTGGGTAGGCGATAACTGGCTTCTGACAAAAATGGGTTCCAGCACACCGGTAAAATCGGGATTGCGGGCGCTCAGGATGTCGTTTATGGTTACAAAGGCTTTATCAACCTTTACTTTTATATCGTCCTGTTCGGCGTTTTCGCGCAGGTAAGTCCAGGTGGCTTCGTGGGGCAGGCGGTAAACGTTTTTAACCTGGTATTCCAGTTCATCGTCCAGTACATAGCTTTGTTCCTGGGCGTCTATGTTGTAATAATCGCTTTCGGGGTCCTGGAAGGATAATTGTATTTCGTTTTTCCGGATTTCGTAGCGTTCGGATAAATGCTTCAGGAACAGCAGCGAAAGCACGTAATCTTTATACTGGTTTTCGGCTACGGCGCCGCGTAGCTCGTTGGCTACATCCCATAATTCTTTTTCGAAATCAATGTCGGTTTTGGGTTTGGTGTTGGGGGTATTAGGCTTGGCCATGTAAGAATTTAGTCGGTAAAGGGTACTGGTTTCTAAAGTAATAAAATTTACCTTTCCGAAGCCGCTACGCACTAAAAAAATGTTTGAATTGGGATTAGCCAGATTAGAGGATCTTAGGATTTAATAGAAAATCCTTTAATCCAAAAATCGAACAAATCCCAATTCAGACATTTTTATTTAGCGGGTGGCGGAGCCTTTTCACCTCCAGGCTTCTTGCACCGAAGTTCAACAACAAGCCTTTATCCAGTTTGTAAGCTACCAGGTAATTTAATCCTTGCGCCAGATGCACATCTTCTAGTTTTATTAGCGCTTTTAATTCTACGAGTACTTTGTTTTCCACCAGAAAACCGACTCTTCGGCTGCCTATTTCTATGTTGTCATAAAAATCGGAATTTCTAGTTCCCGGGCAAAGCCCAATTTTGCTTTTGCCATTTCAATGGCGAGGGCTCTTTGGTAAATAACCTCCTGAAAGCCATTGCCCAGCGTAGCATGTACCTTCGTGGCGCAGCCAATAATACGGTAGGTGAGGTCGTCCTCAATTTTTTCTTTGTCCATAGGCTGGATTTGGATTTACTGTCTGAATTTGGATTTGCTGGATTAATAGATTTATGGATTTATGAATTGAAAAAGAATCCTAAAATCCCATCATCCCATAAATCCAAATTCAGATATTCTAGGTTTTCTACGCTCCTTCCGCAATCCCCAGCATAATCCCATTTTCCTGTTTTTTACTTCCTAAACTCTTCGGTATAAATGGCCCGCTCGGCTGATTTTTGGGTCAAGCCTTCGTTATAATATACATCATCCAAGTCTCTTTGCCAGACCATATGGGTGGGGGTCAGGGCAATGAGCAGATAGGTGGTTGTCGTGCCGGGTAAATGTAACACTACCTTATTCACTTCTTCTTCTCTTACCACCGCATAAGTACCCTGCGCGGTGGTTCCATCCGGATATTTAACCCGAACCACCGTATCGTCGAAACTATATACGTTACCTTTTTCAGTCGTAATCTCCCGCTCATGGACCAAATGGCTATCCACGATGTATTGTACCTGTATCTGTTCACTCTTCCAACTTCCTTTTATCCAATCATGCAGTTGGATGGTAATTTCCTTCTTCTCCGGATAACCTAAGCCTAGTAAGAAGAACAGGAGCGGAATAAAAATAAGTGTTTTCATAGCTTAGCAGCAGCGTAATCTTTTCTATTTCAAATACGAATAGTTAATATATTCGATAACCGGGTGGTATAACAAAGTAAGAAATATTCCGGCCGCAGGTTCAATTATTATTCCTCCTTTGTACCGTGGCAAATTGCTTTCACCGTGTCCTTGCTATACTGGGCGGTTAACTCATGGCTAATACCCGGTAGCAAGTCTTAAAGCAAAGCTGCATGTACTTTTTCCCTTGGCCTATGCCCTCACAGGACAAAGAACAACGTAGGTTCCCGGAGTTCTAAAGGTTTGTAAGGGCACAAACCTTGGTTAAGGCATTGTATACTATATTTATAAAAAGGTTTTGGCGCACGATTAGGCACACGATTAATATCAGCATATTTACCGGAACCCAGCTGAGGAGGGCATCACCTTGTACCAAGGCATAAGCCGCTGGATAGACAAAAGCCCCACTAGGATATTAACCGAAACAAGCCTGCTAATCTGTACCAGATGGCGGCTTAATTCAACTAAGAAAATAGACAAATTGGTCTAATTTAATCGAGCTACTATACTCATTCAATCACTCATTGATTCTGTTATGGTACTTAAATACGCTTTTAATAAAGAATATAGCTATAATTTTAAATTTTAAATGTACGCTTAACGTATATCTTTGGTACGTGACAAAGCTATTTATATTTTAAATAAATATGCTGCGCTTTACCCCGTAAAACCATTAGGTACTTCGGAGCACCAGCTACCAGGTGTAGTAACCTTTGCTGTAGCAGGACATTTGGTTTGTCCGTTTTGATTTACCTATATTTGAAACTAGTTTGGGGAAAAGCAGTTTACCGGTTGCGGTTTGTAAAGCCGGGTTTCGTTAAAATTTACACGATGGAGCTATTCATTATCTTTGCTTTTTTAGTGGCGGCTTACCTGCTGGGTGCAATTCCGACGGCGGTTTGGGTAGGGCAGGCTTATTACGGTATTGATGTGCGGCAACACGGCAGCGGGAATGCCGGCGCTACCAATACGTTCCGGGTACTGGGCAAAAAACCGGGCGCTTTCGTGATGCTGGTAGATATACTAAAAGGTTGGGCGGCTACGTCGCTGGCTAATTTTTTAGTGATGCTGGAGGTTATTTCCCCGGAAAAGCTGGTGTTGTTTAAAATTATAATGGGTATACTGGCGGTAATCGGGCATATATTTCCGGTTTATGTTGGTTTTAAAGGCGGCAAAGGCGTTGCCACGCTTATGGGTATGGTGCTGGCTATTCAGCCGGTGGCGGCATTGATATGCCTGGGTATATTTATGGTAGTGTTGCTGGTGTTTAAATACGTGTCTTTGGGGTCTATGCTGGCTGCCGTGGCTTTTCCGTTGTTGTTATTACTACCGCGTTTTCATCCGGATGAACCCTTGCTCATTGTCTTTGGTTTTATCCTGTCTTTATTGGTTATTCTCACGCACAAAAAAAATATTGGCCGTTTACTACAAGGCCAGGAAAGTAAAATTTACCTCCTCAAAAAGAAAGAGTAACGCTTTATATAGCGTAAGTAGTGGTTGGTTATTAGCTGTTAATATCACATTTAAATTCTAAACCAATTCAATACATTTAGTTACGATTGATTTGGTACTGGACAAATAACCACTAAAAGCTAACCAATAAAAGCTAAAAACTAATACCTAAATATATGCCTGCCGAAATCACGAATTATATACAAGAAAACAAAGATCGCTTTATAAACGAGCTGCTGGATTTGCTGCGCATTCCTTCTATCAGTGCCGATGTTACTTATAAACCGGAAATCTTACGGGCCGCCAGTTATATTGCCCAAAAATTACGCGAAGCCGGGGCCGATAACGTAGCCTTGTGCGAAACACCGGGCAACCCAATTGTCTACGGGGAGAAAATAATTGATTCCAGCTTGCCTACGGTGCTCATGTACGGGCATTACGATGTGCAACCCGCCGATCCTTTGGAACTCTGGACTTCCCCACCTTTTGAGCCGGTTATAAAAGACGATAAAATTTATGCCCGCGGTGCCTGCGACGATAAAGGCCAGTTGTACATGCACATTAAAGCTTTCGAGCTGATGATGCAGCAAAATACCCTGGCTTGTAACATTAAATTTATGATTGAAGGTGAGGAAGAAGTTGGTTCTAACCATTTGGGTTATTTTGTGACCCAGAACAAAGAAAAGCTACAAGCCGATGTAATTGTGATTTCGGATACCGGCATGATTGCGAATGACATACCTTCTATTACCACCGGTTTGCGCGGCTTAAGCTACCACGAAGTAGAAGTAACGGGCCCGAGCCGCGACTTGCATTCGGGTTTATACGGCGGGGCGGTGGCCAATCCTATAAATATTTTGTGTAAGATGATCGCCTCCTTGCACGACGAAAATAACCACATTACCATTCCGGGCTTTTACGATAATGTAGAAGAACTATTAGCGGAAGAACGGGCTGAAATGGCCAAAGCGCCTTTTAGCCTGGACGAATACAAACAAGCTTTAAATTTAGGCGATGTACACGGCGAAGCTGGCTATACCACCAACGAACGCAATTCTATCCGGCCTACTTTAGATGTTAACGGTATTTGGGGCGGCTATACCGGCGAAGGTGCTAAAACGGTAATTGCGTCTAAAGCTTTTGCTAAAATATCCATGCGCTTGGTACCTAACCAAACTTCGGAGGAAATAACCGAGAAATT
>Ga0210040_10008291_pt1 | contig 12376 bp, 14 predicted proteins | sample CryGeyCG12114_NA_FD_185462 | JGI IMG/M metagenome (GOLD analysis project Ga0210040, IMG submission 185462) | Groundwater microbial communities from aquifer - Crystal Geyser CG19_WC_8/21/14_NA (SPAdes) (version 2) | ecosystem: Environmental > Aquatic > Deep subsurface > Groundwater | place: USA... | reverse complement strand
ATTGGCGACCAGCGCCAGGCCGATGCCAGTGTTGCCGGCGGTTCCATCCACGATGGTGCCGCCCGGTTGCAGCGCGCCGCGCGCTTCCGCATCGCGCACGATCCACAGCGCCGCCCGGTCCTTCACCGAGGCGCCCGGGTTGAGGAACTCGCATTTGCCCCAGATCTCGCATCCCGCCGCCTCGCTGGGCCCTTGCAGGCGCACGAGGGGGGTGTTGCCGATGAGGTCGAGCGTGCTGGGCCGCGTCGCCGGTAAGGTCATGGTGCCAGAATTAGGGGCGCCGCGCCCGCTTCGCAACCAAGGCGCGCTTGATGCGGGGACAGCGCGGCTACGCCGGTTACCAAAAGAAACCACGCGGTCACCTTTGGTAACGATCAGTCCTCTGCCGCGATGCGCACCTTGATCCCGTCCAGCGCGTCGTCGAAGGGGATCTGGCACGACAGGCGCGAATTCGCATCGCGCGTGTCGCTGGAATCGAGCAGATCGTCCTCGTCCGCCGACATCGGCGGCAGCAGCGGCAGGAAGGCCGCGTCGACATGGACGTGGCAGGTGGCGCACGAACAGCAGCCGCCGCACAGCGCCAGCAGCTCGTCGAAGCCGTTGTCGCGGATCGCCTCCATCAGCGTCAGCCCGCTATCGGCGCTGACCTCGCGCTCCTCCCCCGACTGGTTGACGACGATCATCTTGGGCATTGGCGTTTCCGGCTTTGCGTGTGGAGGAGCCGGGCTGCTAGGGTCCTGACCCGTGATTGGCAAGCATACGACATGGCGCTGAGCGCACAACAGCTCGAAACCTCGCTGCGGGCCGTGGCCGCGCTGGAGCCGGGAATCGCGCGCGCTGTCGAGATTGCCGGCATGCCGGAGCCGCGCGTGCGCGAGCCCGGATACCGCACGCTGCTGCGCACCATCGTGGGCCAGCAGGTCAGCGTCGCGGCGGCGGCGAGCGTGTGGGGCAAGCTGGAGGCACTGCTGGGCCCCGCCGTGCCGCCGGGCGACCTGCTTGCCGCCGAGTTCGATGCGCTGCGGGCATGCGGCCTGTCGCGCCAGAAGCAGGGCTATGCCCGGTCGCTGTGCGAACTGGTGGTGAGCGGGGAGCTGGACCTGACTGCCCTCCCGGCCGATGACGAGGAAGCGATTGCCGAACTGACGCGGATCAAGGGCATCGGCCGCTGGTCGGCGGAGATCTACCTGCTGTTTGCGGAGGGGCGGCCGGATATCTGGCCGGCGGGCGATCTGGCGGTGCAGGCCGGCATCGGCCGTATCCTGGGGCATGAGAGCCGCCCTGACGAGAAGGCGACCCGCCTGCTGGCGGAGCCGTGGCGCCCGCATCGCGGCGCGGTCGCCATCCTGACCTGGCACTGTTACAACAACGCCGCGTTGTAATGCGCACCATGCCGCCCAGCGCCTCCATCCAGCAGGAAGACCCGATGACCATCAGTGCCGCCGAGGCAGTCCAGTCCGTTCCCCTGATCACGCGCGAGGCGCTGTACGGCAATCCGACCCGGTCCGGCGGGCAGCTGAGCCCGGACGGGCGCTGGGTCAGCTGGCTTGCCCCCCACGAAGGGGTGATGAATGTCTGGATCGCGCCGATCGACTCTCTGGCGGATGCGCCCGACCGGGCGCGGCGCATGACCGGCAGCATCGAGCGGCCGATTCCGCAATATTTCTGGGCGCCGGACTCCGCCAGCCTGCTCTACATCCAGGACAAGGGCGGGGACGAAAACTACCTGCTGTATCAGGTGGATGTGGAGAGCGGGCAGGAACGCACGCTGACCCCGTTCGAGAACACGCGGGTGCGGATCACCGGCACCTCCACCACCATCAAGGACCGCATCCTGGTGGGGCTGAACAATCGCGACCCGCGCTTCCACGACATCCATTCGCTGAACCTCGCCACGGGCGAGCTGACGCCGGTGATCGAGAATGCCGGCTATATGGGCTTCGTCGCCGATGACGGCCTGACGCTGCGCTGGGCACTGGCGCAGAACGAGGCGGGCGGCACCGACATGTTCGAGATCACCGACAACCAGGTGGCGCAGACCCCGCGCGAAAGCACGAGGCTGGAAGATGCGCTGACCACCACCGTCGCGGGCTACACGACCGATGGCGGCACGCTGTACTGGATCGATTCGCGCGATCGGAACACCGCCGCCCTGATCGCCGAAGACACCGCCACGGGCGAGAAGCGCATCATCGCGCAGAGCGACAAGGCGGATATCGGCGGCATCATGGCCCATCCGGTGACGGGCGAGGTGGAGGCCTATTCCGTCCATTACCTGACCAACGAATGGACCGCACTGGACCCGGCGGCGAAGGCCAGCCTGGATTTCCTCGGCAGCCGGCTGGAAGGCGATTTCGGCGTCCAATCGCGGACGGAGGATGACACCAAGTGGGTGGTGTGGAACGATCCGCTGACCGCGCCGACCAAGGTCTATCTGTATGACCGCCCCGCAGGCACGCTGACCGAGTTCTACGCCAGCCGGCCCGAACTGGAGGGCGCGCCGCTGCAGCCGATGCACCCGGTGGAGATCGCCGCGCGCGACGGGCTGGTGCTGGTCAGTTACCTGACCCTGCCGCCGGGCAGCGATCCCGATGGCGACGGGGTGCCCGACGCGGCGGTGCCGATGGTGCTGCTGGTGCATGGCGGCCCGTGGGCGCGCGACCATTACGGCTTCAACCGCGCCCATCAATGGCTGGCCAATCGCGGCTATGCGGTGCTGAGCGTCAATTTCCGTGGCTCCACCGGCCTCGGCAAGAGCTTCACCAATGCCGCGAACCTGCAATGGGCCGGCACCATGCACGACGATCTGCTGGACGCGGTGAGCTGGGCGATCGACCGCGGTATTGCACAGGTGGACAAGGTGGCGATCATGGGCGGATCCTATGGCGGCTATGCCACGCTGGTGGGCCTGACCTTCACGCCCGAGACGTTTGCCTGCGGGGTGGACATCGTCGGCCCGTCCAATCTGGAAACGCTGCTGGAAACCATCCCGCCTTACTGGGCGCCGCAGGTGAAGCAGTTCCACGAACGGATGGGCAACCCCGCGACGGCCGAAGGCAAGCAGCTGCTGATCGATCGCAGCCCGCTGCACAGAGCGGACCGGATCGTGCGCCCGCTGCTGATCGGCCAGGGCGCCAACGACCCCCGGGTGAAACAGGCGGAAAGCGATCAGATCGTGGCGGCGATGCAGGCGGCGAACGTGCCCGTCACCTATGTGCTGTTCCCGGACGAGGGGCATGGCTTCGCCCGGCCGGTCAACAATATCGCCTTCAACGCCGTGGCGGAGAACTTCCTGGCGACCTGCCTGGGCGGCCGGGCGGAGCCGGTGGGCGACACGCTGGAGCAATCGACCGCGCAGGTGCTGGCGGGCACGGAGAACGTGCAGGGACTGGCGGGCGAAACGACGGTCCACTGAGCTGATCTCATCCTGAATCCCACTCTTCGTCATCGCGAGCCCGCAAGCGGGCGTGGCGATCCAGGGCAATTGGGCGCGGCGCCTGCGGCCCTGGATCGCCGCGTCGCCTTCGGCTCCTCGCGATGACGAGGGCCAGGGTCGCTTCTTACAGCAACCTGTCGATCGCGCGGGCCAGCTTGAAGTCCCGCTCCGTCAGGCCGCCGGCCTCGTGCGTGGTCAGCGTGATCGTCACGCGGTTGTAGCTGTTCGACCAGTCGGGGTGGTGGCCCTGCTTCTCGGCCGCCAGAGCGACGCGGGTCATGAAGGCGAAGGCCTGGCTGAAATTGCCGAAGGTCAGCGTGCGGGTGATCGCGTCGCCGGTAATGGTCCATTCCGGCAGGTCGGCCAGCGCGGTGGCGCGTTCGGCCTGCGTCAGCAACGGTGCGGCCATCGGCGTCCCTCCTTGTTGCGCGGGCAAGCTTGGCCTAACGCCCTGCCCCATGCAAGCAAGCGGGCTGTCAGCCACGGATCTGGTGTGCCGGCGCGGTGACCGGCTGCTGTGGGGGCCGCTCGACCTGGCAGTCGGGCCGGGCGAGGCGCTGCACCTGACCGGCCCCAACGGCATCGGCAAGACCAGCCTGCTGCGCATCCTGGCCGGCCTGCTGCGCCCGTTCGCCGGCACGGTGCGGCGCGACGGATCGTTGGCCCTGCTGGACGGGCAGCTCGCGCTGGACGAACATCTGCCGCTGGGCGCGGCGCTCGGCTTCTGGCGGCGCATCGATGCCGGGGATCGGGGGGACGCGATGCTGCTGGAGCGGCTGGGCCTGGCCGATCTGGTCGAGGTGCCGGTGCGCTACCTGTCGACCGGACAACGCAAGCGCGCCGCCCTCGCCCGCCTGATCGGCCAGGGGGCCCAGCACTGGCTGCTCGACGAGCCGCTGAACGGCCTCGACACCGGCGGGGTGGCGCTGGTGGAGGCGCTGATTGCGGAGCGGCGCGCCGGGGGCGGAGCGGTGGTGATCGCCAGCCACCAGCCGGTCACCCTGTCCGACGCGGCAGTGCTCGACCTGAGAGACTACCCGGCATGAGGACGCTGGCCCTGCTGCTGCGGCGCGATCTCGCCACGCTGCTGCCCGGACGGCAGGGCGGCACCTTGCTGCCGCTGCTGTTCTTCCTGGCGGTGGCCATGCTGTATCCCTTTGCCGTCGGACCAGACCCGGTGCTGCTGGCGCGCACCGGCGGCGGCGTCATCTGGGTGGCGGCGCTGCTGGCCGCGATCCTGCCGCTGCAGCGCCTGCTGGCCGGCGACTTCGAAGCCGGCTTCTTCGATCAATGGGCCCTGCGCGGCCTGGCGGAGGAGGCGGTGGTGGCGGTGCGCTGGCTGGCGCACTGGCTCAGCTTCGGTCCCCCGCTGATGCTGGCCACCCTGCCCGCCGCAGCCTTGCTGGGGATCGACGGCGCCACGCTGGCGACGGTGGAACTGGGGTTGCTGGCGGGCACGCCGGGGCTGGCGGCGATCGGCGTCACCATCGCGGCGCTGACGCTGGGCCTGCGCAGCGGCGGCATGGCGCTGGCCGGGCTGCTGCTGATCCCGCTGGCGGTGCCGCTGCTGGTGTTCGGCGCCGGCGCCCTTTCCACCGGCGGCGGCAGTGGCATCGCCCTGTGCGCGGCGATCAGCCTGCTGCTGGTGGCGATCACGCCGTTCGCCGGCGGCGCGGCAATCCGCGCCGCGCGGGAGAGCTAGATTGCAAAGCCCGTCCGCGGTTCCTACTCTTTTGCAGATCACGGAGGCTCCATGCGCATCAATTCGGACCAGTCGATCGAAACCGGTGTCGCGATCTACGAACGTTTCGGCAGCTGGCAGGCCGCGCGCGAGGCGGCGCGCAAGGACGGTTGGAAGTACGTGATCCGCAGCGAGGCCGACGAGGACAGTGCTGAACAGGCGGCCGCCGCTGAGCGGTAGGCCCCACAAATGAGCTTCAGCTACACGCTGTTCCTGGCGCTGCTGCTGCTGGCGCCGGGCTTCAGCGTCTGGGCCGGGCTCCGCTTGGGCGAGCGCAGCGACCTGATCAGCCAGGCGCCGGAACGGCCCGGCTCCACCTTCTCCCTGCTGGCCATCGTGTTCGGCGCCCTGGCCGGGCATATCGCTTTGTCCGCGCTGCTGGCCGTGCAGGAAAGCCTATGCCGCGCCGCGGCGTGCCTGGCGGTCGGGTTCGACCCCAATGTCTATCGCGTGATCCTGAACAATGGCGATGCCGGGGCTCGCCCGCTGCCCGCCTGGGCGGTGCTGTACTGGTTCTGCAGCCTGCTGGCGCCCGCTTTGCTGACCTTCGCACTGGCCTGGTGGGCCAGCCGCTGGCGGCGCGTGCAGACCTTGCGCGAACGGTCGAGCCTGGGCTGGCTGCAGCCGTGGGTGGAGCAGGCACGCCCGGCAAACAGCGCGATCATCGCCTATGTCGTCACGACCATGCAGCACGAGGGCGCCTATGTCGCTTACGAAGGCCTGCTGGTGAATCTGGCGCTGGACGACAACCGCGCCATCGCCATGATCGTGCTGAGGAACTGCGACCGCTTCCTGGTGCGCATCACGCAGGATGGCGCCAAGCGGGTGGAGGCGCCGACCTCCATCGGGCTGATCCAGCTGGAGGCGAAGAACTTCCTCAACATCGCGCTGGAGATGTTCGAGGAAGTGCCCGCCGGATAGCCGCCCGACGGGTGCTGACGCCCGATCCTATTCGATGGTCTTGCCCAGTTCGCGGTTCAGCCACAGCGCCACCAGCGTGCACACCGCGCCCGAGAGCAGATAGGCGCCCGCGGCGATCAGCCCGAAGCGGGCGGACAGCCACAGCGCCACCAGCGGGGCGAAGCCGGCGCCGAACAGCCACGCGAAGTCGGTGGTGAAGGCCGATCCGGTGTAGCGGTGGCGTTGCGCGAAGCGGGAGGACACCGCGCCCGACGACTGGCCGAAGGACAGGCCCAGCAGGATGAAGCCGATCACCATGAAGATGATGCCGCCCGTCTCGCCCGCACCCAGCAGCTGCGGGGCAAGGAAGCTGAACACGGCGATGAGGACCGCGGTCACCCCCAGCAGGGTGCGCCGGCCGAAGCGATCGGCCAGATGCCCCGACAGCACCACGCAGACCGCCCCGATGGCAGCGGCGATCGCCTCGATCAGCAGGAAGCGGTCCGGGCTCTCCTCTGTATAGAGGAAGATGTAGGACAGCGGATACACGGTGACCATGTGGAACAGGGCAAAGCTGGCAAGCGGAGCGAAGGAGCCGACAGCGATCACCTTCCACTCCGACCGCAGCGTGCTGGTCATGCGGGCAGGCTGCAATTCGCGCTTTTCGAACAGGGTCGAATATTCGGGCGTCACCACGATGCGTAGCCGCGCGAACAGCGCCACCACGTTGATGGCGAAGGCGACGAAGAACGGATAGCGCCACCCCCAGGCGAGGAAGTCTTCACCAGGCAGTGACTGCACCAGGAACATGAACAGCAGGCTGGCAACGATCAGGCCGAACGGCGCCCCCAGCTGCGGGACCATCGCCCACCAGCCGCGCTTGCCCTCCGGCGCGTTCAGCGCCAGCAGCGACGCCAACCCATCCCAGGTGCCGCCAAGCGCCACGCCCTGGCCGATGCGGGCCAGCGCAAGCAGCACCACGGACCAGTGCCCGATCGTGCCGTAGCCGGGCAAGAAGGCGATCGCCACGGTGGAGATGCCCAGCATGAACAGCGCAATCGTCAGCTTCGCCCCGCGGCCATAGCGCTGGTCGACCTCGGAAAAGACCGCCGTACCGACAGGGCGCGCGATGAAGGCCAGCGCGAAGATCGCGAAGGAGGCAAGGGTGCCGCGCAGCGGGTCGAGATAGGGGAACACCAGCCGCGGGAACACCAGCACGGAGGCGATCGCATAGACGAAGAAGTCGAAGAATTCGGACGTGCGCCCGATGACCACGCCGATCGCGATCTCCCCCGGTTCGATCCGGTGCCCGTGCGACTCGCCCTTCACCGCATTGACGAGGCGCGCGTCGTCCTCCGCTTCCTGTGTGGGGACCGTTCCGGCGGCCATGGCGATCCTAACTGTACCAGTATGTTGCGGTGCACACGCCTTTAACGGCGATGGGCCCCGATGCAATGCACGGCCGCCGCCCGCCCTATCGACAGGCCCGAACCAGCCGCAGCTCGAGCGTTGCCAATGGCCGATGGGCGGGGGGAAGCCGATTGGACAAAATGTCCTATGTGCAGCGCAGCATTACGGTACTAGGCGCCCCGTTATGCCCATGAACCAGACCCTCAGCCAGTACCTGCGCCGGGCTCTGCCCGCGCTGGCGGCCGCCCTGCTGCTTTCCGGATGCGACCTGATCGTGCTCGATCCCGCGGGCGACATCGCCCGGCAGCAGGGCAATCTGGTGGTGACGTCCACGCTGCTGATGCTGATCATCATCGTGCCGGTGATGGTGCTGACGGCGTGGTTCGCCTATAAATATCGCGCGTCCAACACCGATGCCCCCTACAGCCCCGACTGGGACCATTCGACACAGCTGGAGCTGGTGATCTGGGCCGCGCCGCTGCTGATCATCATCTGCCTGGGTGCGCTGACCTGGGTCGGCACCCACCTGCTGGACCCCTATCGCCCGCTCTCCGCCGGGGCCCCGCAGGCGCCCGGCGGGCCGCAGGTGGAGGCCGAGCGCCCGATGGAGGTGCAGGTGGTGGCGCTCGACTGGAAGTGGCTGTTCATCTATCCCGAGCTGGGCATCGCCACGGTGAACGAGTTCGCCGCCCCCGTGGATCGGCCCATCTTCTTCCGCATCTCCGGCGCGTCGGTGTTCAACAGCTTCTACATCCCGGCGCTGGCCGGGCAGATCTATGCCATGCCGGGAATGGAGACCAAGCTGCACGCGGCGTTCGACCAGACGGGCGATTTCGTCGGCCTGTCCGCGCAATATTCCGGCGCCGGCTTTTCCAACATGCGCTTCGCCGCCCGCAGCCTGAGCCAGGGCGATTTCGACCGCTGGGTGCAGCAGGCGCGCGCCGGCGGCGGCACGCTTAGCCGCGAGGCCTACCTCCAGCTCGAACGTCCGAGCGAGAAGGTGCCGGTGATGCACTTTGCCAACGTCGCGCCGCAATTGTTCGACCGCGTGGTCAACCAGTGCGTGGATGCCGACAAGATGTGCATGCACGAGATGATGGCGATCGACGAGCGCGGCGGCCTGGGCCTCGCCGGCATCCACAATGTCCGCCGGCTGACCTACGACAAATTCGCGCCGCGCGGATCGGCCGACGCCGGCACGTTGCTGGCGACGGGTGACCGCTATGTCCAGGCAACCTGCCTGGCCGAGCTCGATCCGGTGGAGGGCGGGCTGCTTGATCCGGTCAATCTGGCGCCGCTGGCCGGCGCCGGGCTCAGCCAGCCGAACCGGTCGCTCTCGCTGCTCTAAGGGCTGCACGCACCACCTTTTTCGCCGGGCATCCGGCACGCGAAGAAAGACAACAGGACAGATGGACAACGAACCACGCCCGAGCAGCCGCCGGCTGGGCAAGGCCGCCGTGGTGGTCGTCGGCCTGGTGATCGCCATGGCGGTAATCACCTTTGTCGGCATGAACATCTGGCACGCCCAGGACCTTGCGACCGAGCAGGCAGAGGACGGCAACCGCGCCACCGAACATACGCCGCCCAACTTCGTCGAGAGCAACGAGCGGGAGCCCGACGAGCCGGGCGTGCCCGCAGACATCACCAAAAGCGACATCACGCAGAGCGAACAGCAGCCATGACCCCCCACCCCGCCCCCGACTCAGGTTTCTTCCTGGGCCGCCTGTCGCTCGAAGCGCTGCCGCTGCACGAGCCGATCCTGGTCGCCACCTTCGGTGTGGTGGCGCTGGGCGGCCTCGCGCTGCTGGGCCTGCTGACCAAGTTCCGGCTGTGGGGCTATCTGTGGCACGAGTGGTTCACCAGCGTGGACCACAAGAAGATCGGCATCATGTACATGGTGCTGGGTCTGGTCATGTTCCTGCGCGGCTTTGCCGATGCAGTGATGATGCGCATCCAGCAGGCGATCGCCTTCAACGGTTCCGAAGGCTACCTGACGGCGCACCATTACGACCAGGTGTTCACCGCGCATGGCGTGATCATGATCTTCTTCGTGGCCATGCCCTTCGTCACCGGCCTGATGAACTATGTCGTGCCGTTGCAGATCGGCGCGCGCGACGTGTCCTTCCCGTTCCTGAACAATTTCAGCTTTTGGATGACCACCGCCGGCGCCATCCTGGTGATGGCCAGCCTGTTCATCGGGGAATTCGCGCAGACCGGCTGGCTGGCCTTCCCGCCGCTGTCGGGCCTGGCCTACAGCCCCAATGTCGGCGTCGATTATTACCTGTGGTCGCTGCAGATCGCGGGCGTGGGCACCACGCTGTCGGGCATTAACCTGATCGTCACCATCCTGCGCCTGCGCGCGCCGGGCATGGGCCTGATGAAGATGCCCATCTTCACCTGGACCAGCCTTGCCACCAACATCCTGATCGTCGCCAGCTTCCCCGTGCTGACCGCGGTGCTGAGCCTGCTGACGCTGGATCGCTATGTCGGGACCAACTTCTTCACGAACGATTTCGGCGGCAGCGCCATGATGTACGTGAACCTGATCTGGATCTGGGGCCACCCGGAGGTGTACATCCTGATCCTGCCGCTGTTCGGCGTGTACAGCGAAGTGACCAGCACCTTCTGCGGCAAGCGCCTGTTCGGCTATACCTCCATGGTCTACGCCACCATGGTCATCATGATCCTGAGCTACTTGGTGTGGCTGCACCACTTCTTCACCATGGGCAGCGGCGCTTCGGTCAACAGCTTCTTCGGCATCACCACGATGATCATCTCGATCCCCACGGGGGCCAAGCTGTTCAACTGGCTGTTCACCATGTATCGCGGGCGCATCCGCTACGAATTGCCGATGATGTGGACGGTGGCCTTCATGCTGACCTTCACCATCGGCGGCATGACGGGCGTGCTGCTGGCCGTGCCGCCGGCGGATTTCGTACTGCACAACTCCCTGTTCCTGATCGCCCACTTCCATAACGTCATCATCGGCGGCGTGCTGTTCGGCATCTTCGCCGCGATCAACTTCTGGTGGCCCAAGGCGTTCGGTTTCCGGCTGAACAAGTTCTGGGGCCTGGTCAGCTTCTGGTTCTGGGTGCCCGGCTTCTGGGTGGCCTTCACCCCGCTCTACGTCATGGGCCTGATGGGCGTGACCCGGCGGATGCGGGTGTTCGACGATCCGTCCTTGCAGATCTGGTTCGTGATCGCCGGCATCGGCGCGGCGATGATCGCTGCGGGCATTGGCGCCCTGCTGATTCAGATCGCCGTGTCCATCTGGAAGCGGGAGGAACTGCGCGACACCACGGGTGATCCATGGGACGGGCGCACGCTGGAATGGGCGACCAGCTCCCCGCCGCCGGAATACAACTTCGCCTTCACCCCGGTGATCCACGATCTCGATGCCTGGTATGACATGAAGAACCGCAATGCCGGTCGGCCGCAGGGCGGCTATCGCGACATCCACATGCCCCGCGGCACCGGTACCGGCGCCATCCTGGCGGCCATCGCCCTGGTGTTCGGCTTTGCCATGGTGTGGCACATCTGGTGGCTGGCGGGCCTGGGCTTCATCGCCCTGATCGCCACCGCGATCCACCACACCTTCAACTACGATCGCGACTTCCACATCCCGGCCGCGCATGTGGCCGAGGTAGAGGCCGCCCGCGCGCGCCAGCTCGAGGCGGGCCAGCTCGTGACGGCAGGAACCTGAACGCCATGACCACCATCGCCACTTCCGCCGGCATCGTGTCCGACCAGCCGCAGAATCCGGAGGACGCACCCCCCAGCTTCTACGACCTGGAGGAGCACGCCCACCCGGAAGGCTACAGCACCATGCTGGGCTTCTGGATCTACCTGATGAGCGACTGCCTCATCTTCGCGATCCTGTTCGCCTGCTACGGCGTGCTCGGCGGCAATCTCGCCGCCGGACCGGGCCCTCGCGACCTGTTCGAATTGCCGCTGATCGCGCTGAACACGGCGATGCTGCTGTTCTCGTCCATGACCTACGGCTTTGCCATGCTGTCGATGCAGCGCGGCAATGTGCGGGGCACGCAGGCCTGGCTGCTGGTCACCGGCCTGTTCGGCCTGTGCTTCCTGGGGATCGAGCTGTACGAGTTCAGCCACCTGATCCATATCGGGGCCGGCCCGCAGCGCAGCGCCTTCCTGTCGGCCTTCTTCACGCTGGTCGGCACGCACGGCCTGCACGTCACCTTCGGCATCGTATGGCTGGTCACGCTGGTCGTGCAGCTGGGCCGCAAGGGCCTGATCCCTGCCAACCAGCGCCGCGTCGCCTGCCTCAGCATGTTCTGGCACTTCCTGGACGTCATCTGGATCGGCGTCTTCACCGTTGTCTACTTGATGGGAATGCTGCGATGAGCGACGCCCCTTCCGCCCCCGGCGCCCTGCCTGCCGCCCATATGGAGCCCGGCCATGGCGATCACGGGAACGGCCATGGCGATGGTCACGGACATGGAGATCATGCGGTGGCCGAGCTGCCCCATGCCTCCGCGCGCGATTACGCGATCGGCTTCGTCGCCTCCGTCATCCTGACGGCGATCCCGTTCTGGCTGGTGATGAGCGGCACCTTCAGCGCCGCTGTCACCGGCGGCATCATCACCGTGTTCGCGGTGGTGCAGATCGTCGTCCACATGGTCTATTTCCTGCACATGAGCCCCAAGGCGGAAGGCGGCTGGTCGCTGTCCTCGCTGGTGTTCACCGTGATCGTGGTGGTCATCATGCTGGCAGGGTCGCTGTGGGTGATGAGCCACCTGAACGCCAACATGATGCCGGGCGGCCATATCGGCGAGGCAGCGCAGCTGCCCTGATCCGGGCATGCAGTCTCCGCCCCCTCCCGCCGCCCCGGCACCCGCGCGCCGAACGCGCTGGCTGCTGGCGGC
>Ga0210040_10008290_pt1 | contig 12376 bp, 8 predicted proteins | sample CryGeyCG12114_NA_FD_185462 | JGI IMG/M metagenome (GOLD analysis project Ga0210040, IMG submission 185462) | Groundwater microbial communities from aquifer - Crystal Geyser CG19_WC_8/21/14_NA (SPAdes) (version 2) | ecosystem: Environmental > Aquatic > Deep subsurface > Groundwater | place: USA... | reverse complement strand
CTTCCAGTACGCCGTCTTGGGTTTCGCCTTCGCTGAGGCCACTGGTCTTTTCGCGCTCATGATGTCCTTCTTGCTCCTCTACGTCGCGTAGATGTGTGCATTGCATCGACTCTCGGATATCTCGGGTTATCGGTATGGGGCCGCAAGGTGGAAGCGCGATGGGTGTGTGCATACGGACGACTGCCTCTTTCCCATCTAGTGGCCGGTCAGATTGTGTAAAACATGTACTTTAGACGATCAATCTGAAGAGCAAGCTACCACTTCCTTCACTTTTCGAGGTACATGTGCGGAGGCTCTTTCGGGAGCAGTAACGGGGTGATGACAAGCGCAATGGACTCAATTGAACCTTCAAACACATTTTCAAGCTCCTGAACCAACAACCCTGCGTTAAGTGATGCCGAACTGGATGCTCGAGCTCAGATAACAGAACCCAGAACTTGACCAGCTTGCAAATGCCAAGCCTTTTGCTTAACCTCAGACCAGCGAGCACGAGCATGTTGAGGGCTCTACCACCCACCACAGCACAGTGCCCATCGTGGTTCCGTGCTCAATCCTCTCGTTGCCGTTCACTCTTACCATTGCGACTACCCACAACGGCCAATGGCTCTGCTGACGGCATTGCGACAGCTCCGGCTGGTAGCTGTACCTAGCGTTCGTCGCCCGATGTCGCTACAACCGCCATCTCACATGGGTTGAGCTTCCGTTAGACTGGCGCGAGTTGTCTGAGATCTACTTACCTTAAGAAATTGGCATTGGCTTGTTGACGCCGTGGTCGCTGCGTTAGCTCCCAGCACTGTACTAACCAAGCGGTTGGATGACCACATGCAGATCCGAGTAAGTTTATCATCGCTACTTTACAGGCTCCTTTCTAACTTACTAGCAGATACTATGCAATAAGGTGAACCATAACGATGCCGGCTTCACTTCAATCACTGAATTCGAGCCATGTACCGCCCACGCATCCGACGAACGTCCTACGAGATCGACGGTACCCTTATATCCGAACAATTCGTCCAGAGCGCTGGCACAAAACACGAGGGCAGCAAGCCTGTATGTAAACGGCACAAGCAACTTGTGGGCACAATGAGGGTTCGCAAGAATGACATGTGTCCCAAAACTCGTGTGGCAGCTATCATGCCACGGACGGATATAAGGCTGAGCCATAAGACCGTAATCGTCGTTGAAGGCCAGCATACTGCTCGAGACGTTGGAACAAGCATACATCGAGCGGAAGGACTGTGGCGAAGGTGAGGACCACTGCTACACCGCTCGTTTCACGGTATCATGAGGCTCGTTGCGAAACAGCTGGTCCATCTCCAAAAGTGTGATCGAAAACCAGATCATGCCTCTTATCCATGTTGGCGGGCCGAATGGCACTACTTCAATCGCTCCAGATCTATGTTCAGCTCATCCACCACCGAGAAAAGACGGGAGGCGTGAAACAAGCTTTCAACGTTTGTTGCAGCAAAGCTTTGTCAATGTTTCGCTGAGGCGTCTCCTCCAAGACATCACGTCTGTATAGCGTATATATGGAGTAGTTCCTGCTCACTTAAAAAATCCTTTTCTTTCAATCTATATAGTTTTTGATTTGTGTGCCGGCCACTTCATCTTCTTGTACATATCCCCTTCTCTCATAAAACAAGACCTATCTGTTTTCCTTAAGCTCCAATCCAATACTCAAAATGCATCTCACTACCTTCCTCACCGCCGCGTTCTCCAACGCCGTCTTCGCTGCATCCGGTATCCACCCCCTCCACCTCACTTCCTCCATCATTCCTTTTCCACCCCAACTAACCACCACATACACAGTCCCACCCACCCCCTCAAACGACCTCCCCTCCATCCTCGAAGCCCTGCGCGCCAACAATCCCGTAGACGCCGAGGCCGCAGCCTGCGCCATGAAGATCAGCTGCGACGCCGTCAAGACGATTTAAACGCTATTTTGGCGGCGCTGGAGGAAAATAGTCTGGAGGACGCGAAGGCGGCGAAGAGTGTGCAGAAAGTGAGGAGGCAGGATGATGTGAACGCTATCTTGGCGGCTTTGGAGGCGAATAACCCTGAGGATGCGGCTGCTGCTAGGCAGAGCATGTAAAGATTTAGGGGGTTTGTTGGTTGTGAGGTGGTGGTTTGGAGTGGAGGTGAAGAGTGAGGTTGGTGGTGATAATGATGTTTTGGATGGGTGGGATGCTGGGTGCGGGTGTGGAATTTTGTATATATTGTAAACGGGGTGTATATATTTGGGAAAGAGTGTCGCATTGGTACGTAGATAAGAAGCACTTTTATCAGCGGAAATGAGAGTGGTGACATATAGTAATCGGCTACAAAAGTGCCGTATCAATCCAAACCTCCATATCCATGCGCTCCTCTTCGTACTCGTCTTCGACAGGGCCGGTGGAGAAGTTCTCGGTGAGGTAGACGTTCGTATGGATGCCGAAGTCTTGTCCATGGTGTTCTTCATCGGCAGCGGGGAAGTGCTGCATGTTCTGGTCCATGACGGCCATTGCCGTACACTTTTCCGGGCGATAGTTGACGCCGCTGTGCTTCAAAATGAGCTCAACCATCTCGTAGCGTTCAAGCGTATTGGCAAGGTCGAGTGCTGTCTGCTCATCGAAATTGCGTAAAGTGAGGTCGATGTCCTCTCTGGCAAGAAGCAGTGTGACCGCAATCATGTTGTTGTATCGTATTGCGTAATGCAGCACAGTATATCTACTGTAGGAAGACTGAACTCTCTTGTTCACGTCGATCTCTGGATGGTTCAGGAGAAGGCCAAAAACCTCGTGCTGGTGGTGTCGAGCCGCAATATGTATTGCGGTTTGCCATATCCCGCCAGCTCCGAGAAACAAAGCGTTGACATCGGAATCTGGCTGGTAGAATAGCAGTCGAACGACTTCGATCCAGCCCGACCGAATCGCTTCATCCAGAAACTGGCCCCATGCTCTGTCTGAGTCTGATGGTATAGATAGTTCTCCATGTTCCAGTAAGTACCTCGCCATCAGGCAAACGTGGTCCACGTCCACATCTGGCAACTCCCCTCCTTTGAAGTTGAATAAGCGTTGAAAGTCGATGCCTTCATGCTCCGCAAGTATTCGGAAGACATCCCATCTGAGGTGCAAGAATGCTGTGCCGAGGGGTGTACTGCCACTTGTGGTTTTATAGCGACTGTCGATCCTACCGTGGTCTAGTAGGAGTCGGATGATATCTGTATTTCCCTTCTCTGCTGCAATGTGAAGCGGGGTTCGTCCGTAAAAGTTATAATGCCGACTGAGCTCATTGACGTTTACATCAGTATGGCCGAGAAGCAGGGCAACTACTTGCACATGTCTGTTGCAGATAGCCATGTGCAATGCCGTCGCTCCATCTGGTTTTCTCTGATTGACGTTGATAGCCTCGCACTGTAAAAGCAGCTTTACCATTGGGGCATTGCCCCTTCTTGCTGCGCTCACTAAAGCATGCGATATGCTTTTAATGTACCCCGGGACCACCTTGTAGCTGATTACAGGTCAGTGAGGATAGTCAGGCTGCAGTAAGACACTTACCCGGTAGCGTTTGAGCTGCTCATGGTTTTGCTTGCTGACAGTAATAGCTCGAATGTAGTCATCTTTCCGGCGATGGCAGCGGTGTTCAAGAGGGACTTGTTCAGCTTTGTGGAGTACGGCGTGATGCCAGGGTATGTTGAGAGCAGCCAGTTGAGTAGAGTGTGTTTGTCGGACCGTGTGGCAGATTCGGCGAGTCGCGATGCCACGTCTTCTGCAATTATCTGACCTCGGTTCTCATGCAACAGGGCTTGTGCGAGTTCGACATCGTTAGACGATGCTACACAGTCAATGATAGATTGCCCTTTTCCATCGTCAGTCCAGAGGTCCGCACCGGCTTCGAGCAGGACTGTGACGACCGCAGCATGCCTGCCTAAAACTGCTTCATATAGAGGTTCTCGCAGCTTGGCTTGTTCGTTACTAGCGTTGATGTCGGCCCCATTCTCGAGAAGGTATCGTACTGCAGCAACTTGACCGGCTCTAGCCGCACAATGTAATGCTGTATACCCGTCATCTGCCTTCATGTTCACGTCCAGACGGCGCTGCAGTAGGTACGCCAAGCGCAGGACATCGCCCGTACTGGCGGCTGACATCATGACCCTCCAGATCTGAGCCTGGATCACTTCATCCGAATCGTCTTGGGGTGCGCTGTCGTGATGATTGTCGGTGTTTGAGTTAGCTGGTCGTCCGACGAAGCTGGTTTCTGCTATCGGGTGAGTCGGATAGCCGGCATGACGGTTGCGTTTGTGTTGAGCAAGATTATCTTTTCGAGTTGTTGCGAAGTTGCAGTTCCGGATATCGCATCGAAATTTCGCCAGGCCCACACGATGACTAGTGACATGCCGATTTAAGTCGTAGCGGGATGCGAAACGCTTTGAGCACACATCGCACTCCAAAAGCCGCGAATGTGTTTTATGGTGTTGACTCTCTGCGTCAGAAGTTGTCGGTCTAAATTTGATGAGACGGCTACACTCACGTGCGTCTGCGTCGCTCACTGAAGGTTCTTGCGCAAGTGTCGCATCTGAATATCTCTTGTCCAGCCATGAGCAACCGAATTTTGCAGTGGGAATGAGGTGGCTCCACTTGACTTTGGAAGACCCGCACGATTTTCTGAACGTACCGTCGAAACGGCGGCCTGTTTAGATTACTACTGTTAGGGGACCAGCCAAGAAATCGCCACAATTTAGTGCTCTCTTTACTAGATACTAGTATACTACTAGCGTTTTACTAGTCCTAATTACGCTAGCTACTATAGCTACTTAATTTTATTTTAATATAAAATTTATAACTACTTACTTTTACTTTTTATTTTATATATTTTATAATAATAATTTTTACTCTATTAGTAAGCTTCTAGTATTCTTTTATATCTTAGTAATTTAACTTTAGTAGTATAGTATATATAATAGCTATAACTTTACTAAGTAAAAATTAAATAATTACTTAAAATACTTAAACTACTTTAAAAATCTATATTTTTAGTACTCTTAAATACTCTAAAAGTATATTTTTACTTATAATATATACTTTTATATACTTTATACTTCTATATTACTAAAACTTCTTTAAAAAATCTAAAATATTAACTAAAACTTTAACTATTTAAGTATATTACTATCTTAAATAAGAAAAGAAAATAAAAAAGTATAGAAATCTAGCTATATAGAGGTATTCTTCTTATATAATAGTTACTATACCTTACTATAGCTAAATTAAATTATAGCCTAAGCTTCGCTCAAGTATACCTAGGTAAGCCAAGGAAGGGCACCTGCATGGGGACTGATTGGCCAGTTGTCTGGAGCCCCAAAACGAACCTTCTATGCTGGCCTTGTGCACTTGTGTTGCTCGAGTCTCGATTCCGAGAGGCAGGACAGCCTAGAGAGGGCATTTATTTGGCCGCTGGTCGATCGAGCCCTACGCGCCGTATCTCGTACATTACTTCACATCTCAGGTTGTCCTTCCATCTTTCCGACGAAGATCCACTCTTCTTCCACTCTTCCTGAAGATCTCCCGCCGATTCAATATCAGTCTGACTTGCAAGCGTCGAATTCAGACTTCCAACTCACCGTTTTTGAAATCGACCTTCAAGTTCGCCACCCGCGTTTACGATACTCGAACTTCTTGAACCCACCCACAGCGATCCTCGACCGTGGGAACTTCGAATACACCACGTTCGCCTGTCCTTCGACTGTAGCATCAGGTTACAGACGATGTTCTCGAGCAATCTTACGGTTTCTCGGGACGACAACATCCCGTAAGCACTGCCCCATTTTTTTTTAACGAGCTGCAGGCACGCCTATATCCAGTCCGCCAACAACCCCCCATTGAATGACGATGATTCGAATCGGAAGGCCCTACTGTGCCCCTCACCGCCCAGTCGGTGCCAACAGGTAGCGGGAAGGACCAGAGGCACCCAGCCAGACCTCCACAGCACCTGCAGCATCTTAGACAACACTTACCACCTCGATGCTGACACCTGCAACACATCAGTCCAGTTCAATCGTGGCGTTCACGGATCTCCTAGTGCTGAATTCTTCGAAGACGCCCGGTATCTTCTTGGTGACCTAGCCAACCACGATGACCACCCGGTAGTTTCGGAGCCATTCTCTCCAGACACCGAAGTCGTCGAAAGCCTCGAAGACTCCCAGTTCTGGGACGGTCCACAAGCGACCTCGATGCTCATCGTGTATGGCAACGACAATTTGCGATCCGTCGCAGCTGCCCCTCAGCCTTCCGGTCAAGGCCCCTTGACGTGTCCAGTTGACTGTGATGCCACGTTCAGCCGTTCTGGTGAGTATCGCCGGCACATGAGGAAGCATGGGCCCCGCTCTTTCCCATGCACTCAAACTGGCTGCAGCAAGACGTTCTACTAGAAAGATAAGCGCGGCGACCATCTCCGACAGTTTCACAAGATGTAGAGCTGAAAGGGCTCATGTGGCTGCAACGATTGGTACTGAGGTGGAGGACGATTCTGGTGGCGTGGGGTCAAATTGTTAAGTGGATGATGCGGAAGGTTGTGGTCTCCTTGCAACGCTCTTTACCGTACCGGGGTTTCGTTTGTGTGGTGTCTCCTTGTCACACTCGCTTCATAATTTCCTCCTTTGTATCATTCGCTCGCTGTTTGGCTTCGATACTTAGGTATCAATACACTCGTTTAGTCCATAGCCTTGCGCTCAGGTACCGTTTGAGCTCGGTCCTACATGCTAACCTCGTTGGGCATGGTTCACATCAATGCGCTAGAACTTCATCACCGTCACCATCGCAATCTGACGCCACGCCCATGCACATCTATTTCCATGATGAAGGATCACGAGAAAAGCCCTTCGCCTACGCGCATAACATGCTCACAATCTAGCCACGCGCAAGGCAGACATGCTCGACCACCGAGCCCTTCGCAAGCATGCCAGCTCAGCGCTGCAGCATGCAATGCAGGTTGATGCCGCGTCGGCGCATCGTGCGTCTCATTCTATCGAAGTATGAGCTCAGGTGATTGGTCGCGCGCCCTTTTGAGGCTCAAAGGGCAACTCAGCTGGAAATGGCTCATATGCACGAGTCCTTCAGATTCTGGGAGCTGATTGGGTGGGCGTGCCCTTCGATGCACGTTTTACCGATACGCAGATTGGGCGGCACAAGGTATTCGCAGTGCTTGATGCATTGCGATGTGAGTGACGGGCGGCGGCTTTCGTTCCTTGAATGCGTGCCTTGGAGGTCGGAGAGTGATGAGGTTTTCTATGGTTTTGAATTGTCGCAAAATCATGGAGTCTCTGGCGTCTCCTCTGATCCCAGATCTCACACTTACCTAGGTGCTGGGCATATCTCTTAGGTACAGGAAGATTCTGTAGCTTCGTTGCGCAAGAGGCGCGGTCGAGATACAGCACATGCATATTGCTCGAGTAGATGCGAATCGGGTTTTCCACGTGGCTCAAGGATGACATTGCATGATCTTGCCCGTTCTTATGGACGTTCGAAGAGTGAAGGTGTAAGTGTGTAGTACGGAACAATGTCGTATTTGTGAATCACGTCATCACTCGTGATTGCTACGAAGGAAATGAAGAACAAGAGAACAGGGTAGTACACGATCCAGTAAAAAGAAACCACATGTTGTTTCAAACCATCCCATCGTTCCCAAGCACAGTGTCTAGCCACGTTGTTTCGTCCCCATTCAATGCTTCGATTCCCTCCATCATGTACCCAGAAGAGTCGTCCATGTATTCGCCCAGGAAAGAATCAGGTTGTATTTCTGAATTGCGTTCGGTGGGTTCTCCGCCCTGCGGAGTGAACGTGCTGGGTCCGGCGGTAGTATCTTGAGTGTTCGTATACAGATCCGTATCATCCTCGTCATCAACAGCGCCACGGGCGAGGAGGAGTTCAACAATTTCGTCGAGTCCTTTGTCTCGAGCTAGTTTGAGTGGTGCTTGAGTCCACCTACTATGAAGTTCCACGTCGATCTTTTCGTGCTGGAGGAGTAATTTTGCGGCGTCCGTATGTCCATGCTCAATGGCGAGTTGAAGAGGAGTCTTTTTGTGCGATCTATCAGTCGGTAGATTCACATCAATACCATTTTGATTCAGAAGAAGTCGAATAACATCGCACTCGTTTTCCCGAGCAGCTACGTGCAAGAGCGCTTGCCCGCAACCACCATGCACACCATAAGTCATGTCTCTGATATTGACGTTCTGAAAGTCAGAGTGTCTTAGAAGCCTGGTCACAACCTCAGACGGTACAACTCGGCTCGACTCCAGCGACCAGGATGGCATTCCAGGAACTGAAAGACCTTCCTCTTTGCCGAGTAACGCTTGTGCGACATTCCAATGACCATGGAAAGCGGATAATTGCAGCGGCGATTGGTAATGATGGTCGAGCGAGCGAGCATCGACATCGTTATGTCCAAGAAGAAGTTTAACCACTTTGAGGTGACCAGATAGAGCCGCCAAGTGCAGAGGCGTCATCCCATCCCAATTTTTGAGGTTAATCTCGATGTTGTTGAGGCTGAGCAAGTATTCTACCACATCCGCGCGGCCGGCTCGGACTGCTAAGTGCAATGGTACCTTGCCATGAGCTTCGACGTTGATATCGAACTGGTTTTCAGCGAGTAATTGAACGACTCCCAGATGCCCATGCGCTGCAGCAAGATGCATTGGCGTAAAATTGTTCTTGTTCTTGATTCGCTCAACCCAAGGCAAATCCAGTCTGTCGACAATATCCCTAGACTTCTGTGAGGACGCATATGCATTATCGACCTGAGTAATGTGATTACCTGCATCTGAAAGGAGTGCAGCCACAATGGAAGTATGTCCAAATCTCGAAGCGGAGTGTAGTACGTGGTTCTTCAACTCGCCTATTCTGTTTTGGTCGTAGTAGGCGATACATGCTCGAAGTATTTCCACGCTTCCAGACTGCGCGATATAGACTCCGGTGATATGAAGATCACCTGGTTCGGTCATCGCTCGAAGCAGCAAGCTGATTGTTTCTATGTTCCCACCCAACAGTGCTTCTTGGAACGGCGTCCTATTCTTTCGGTTGGTATGTCCCAGTCTTGCTCCTTGTTCCAGCAAGAACTGAACTATACGTAGATGTCCTGCTCTGGCTGCACAGTGTAATGCGGATGATTGGTCGTCTGCAGTGACATTGATGTCAACTCCTGAGTGGAGGCATGCTTCCACAGCGCTCAAGTTGCCTGCCGTAGCTGCCTGTAGAAATATTGCACAGCTCCACAGCTGGCTAAAAGCAGGTGCGGGTGGCGACTGTACATTGCTCTGGTTGTTGCTATCCTCGGATGCCGATTCGTTTTTCGATGGTTTTGGGTTTTGTGTAAGGCCCAGTTGTGGTGAGTGTCCATGGACTCTTTTCTCGTGTTGATGTAGGTTATCTTTTCGACTCGCCGTGAATGTACAAGATGCTGCTGAACAGGCATATCTCTCATAGCCGATGCGATGACGAGCTTTCACATGTCGGCTTAGATCGAGGCGTAGTGCAAAGCCTTTCTCACATGTCGTGCACCGAAAGGGTTTTGAGTGAGTCTTGAGATGCCGACTTTGGTTCCAAGATCGTCAGCTGCGTTCGGAACGACAGAAATCGTACTCACTTAAGTCGTCCTTGGCTTTCGAAAGACCTTGTGCAATCTTTGTAGTCGCATTGGTGTGTGTAAGACGCCATAAGAGGACGACGCACGGTCGATCAGAAGCGATTGAAGATGCTAGAAGATGGATGCTGTGTTCTTCGCATATCTTCCCGCGAGTCTTTGTATTTGAGATGGTCTACAAATGCGGGAGTAATGTTGTCCTGCAATGGGGCGAAGGGCGCCCTCCAGGAGTGTGATTCGTTGCAGGGACTTGCCAGGCTGCTCAGCCGCGCTTTCGCAGCGCGCAGAGCTGGCTGCAGCTGTCGAAACCCATATTACAGCGCTGTCCCTCGCGCTTGACGCAAGATCCGTTCGACGATCTCACTTTCAAACAGTCAACAACACTCATCGACTTCTTCGCCGCCATCACCACTGCACCAAGTCACAACATCTCCCGTCGCACCGCCTTCGAGTCCAATCAGCTCCCCCACCATCATGTTTTCCACATTCGGCGATAGCGAAGCTGGCACCGATCTCAGCATGCACTCGACGCTTGAGCGTTGCGATGAAGCTCAGGATGAGTGGTGAGTTTTTTTTTTAACATCATGCAGGTATGCCTTTCTTAAGGGGAATGCAAGAATGCAGTGCCAAATTGGATCCTGGTTAGATCAAGGCGCCCCTTCCGGTTACAGTGGGCCCAGCACGGACCTCAATACTTTCCCACCATCAGCCTCCGGCATAGTCCCGCAGCAACAAGATCTTGACCAAGAACCGCATCTGCAGTCCAATGGCGTTTCGGACCATGGCCACCTAGAGCTGTCGGCTTCTGAGCCCTTTGCGCCCTTCCCTCAGAATGGGCCACCATCCCTTTCCATTGCAGGGGATTATCCCGGCCTCGACAACATCAACGACTTCACTGGTACTGGACCATCGACCTTTCCGCACATTGCGCCTCAGCCAGCCTTATACAATCCGTTCATGCCAAGCGAGGTCGAGCCTTACAATGACTTCGCTTTCGGAGCCGAGCCGCAGCAAATCCAGGACGGTTACCAGCCAACTTTGGGACCCCAATTGAGCTTCACTGCAGGAGCCGTGCCGCAGTACCAGAACGCCTACCAGCCTTTGAACTTGGCTGCACCTGAGCCTCAGCTGGATATGACTCTCCATGCTGGACTGCAGCATGGAATCGCTGCAGCTTCTCCACCAGCGCCAGTCCAAGCCCCTCAGCTGGTCCAGGGAGCGGGCAACATCTGCCCCATTTGCCAGAAGACCATCCAGCGTCCCGGTGACTACCGCCGCCATTTGTCGAAGCATGGACCACCCAGGTTCAGCTGCACTCAGCCCAATTGCGGCATGGCTTTCTATCGCGCAGACAAGCTTCGCGATCACCTCAGGAAGGGCCACAAGATCAACGTCCCGGCGCAGAGCCGCCGCCAGCGCGGAGGGCAGTAGAGACATGCCGGGCCAGCCTCTAAGAGCAGTAACTGACCAGGGCATTGCCGACATTTGCTTTTCATCTCAGTCTTTACCACCCGCGTATTTGATTTTGGATGTATTTCACAGGCGTTAAAGGTTTACATAGAAAAGTAGAAACACCAAAAAAAATAAACACAGTCATTACCGGTACATGTTGTCTTTCGCATTCGTATACTTTCATGATTCGGCCTCCGATCATGACAACACTCACATCACCTCAAAGCTGCTTAGACCACAGCGCAATCACTCGGCCGATACCACGGCATCACCAAACTCGGCTCAAGTTTCACGGTCATCTTGCGATCTTCTCCGCTACGGCACGCCATGCACATGTTCCTGCACCAACTTTGCACAGTTTCCTACTCTCTATCTGTACTGCGAAAGGCAGCACCTAAATAGAGCCCTCTTATTAGCTAAATCTTACTAGTATTTTTTTTAACTATAGCTTTTAACTTTAACTTTTATAACTTAAAAAAAAAAAGCTACTTATTTAAGAACTTTAGTATATAAAAAGAGTATATATACTACTTTCTTTTTTTTTTAACTATAACTTTTATTTACTCTAATATAAGATACTATTAGCTTAACTTACTTTTAAATTAACTAATAGTACTAAGTTAAATATAGATTAAGTATATTTTTAGTACTAAATATATTAGCTTTTACTAATACTACTACTTTAAAAATTACTACTATAAGCTTTATACTAATAACTACTTTAAGCTTAAGTTTAATACTTATTTTTACTAATATAACTTTTTTTATAAAGCTAAATACTATTTCTTTTATAACGCTTATAAAAAGATTACTTACTATTTAAGTACTCTTTATAACGTCTTTTTCTATAACTTACTTAAAAATAAACTTATTACTCTTTAATACTACTTTAAATACTAGATAAAAGCTAACTATATAGAGTTTAAGAAGATAATAATTATAATTTTATATTAGTAAAAGTAAAACTAGATTAAGCCTAAATAGTAGTTAGTTTAGTTATTAATAAATAGGAACTAGGCCTAATACTACATTGTAATACAAATGTTACACTATATCTCGCCCTTCCATGCAGCAACTAACCCACCGCGCCCCCAGAGCCTCAAAGGGCGACCATCTCCAACGTGATACGCTCCAAGCGCCCCTCCGAGCAATTGGCCAGCCGCGCCCTACACTCAACGCCATGCAAGTAATCACTGCAATCAACCAACCCTCCGCCACATAACAATGCGCATTACCGCCATGAGCGACTACCCCTGCACATCACTGGCGTCTGAGTCTCAAAGGGCGATTTTGTCACACATGCTACGCC
>Ga0210040_10008289_pt1 | contig 12376 bp, 9 predicted proteins | sample CryGeyCG12114_NA_FD_185462 | JGI IMG/M metagenome (GOLD analysis project Ga0210040, IMG submission 185462) | Groundwater microbial communities from aquifer - Crystal Geyser CG19_WC_8/21/14_NA (SPAdes) (version 2) | ecosystem: Environmental > Aquatic > Deep subsurface > Groundwater | place: USA... | reverse complement strand
TACTTTTTAAAATTTCTTGTGCAGTTGTTAAACAGCTAAAGCTGAGTTACTAATCAAGCAGCTCAAAATTCTATATAGTCTGGCTGGACTCCATTAATTTCCTTCCCATTTTTTAACTTCCTCACTCATTCACTTGTACAATAGTTACAAAGAACTAACTAACTACTGTTTGTGCTCCACATTTCTCACATGCAAACTCATGTCTTTCCACCACATTACAAAGAAATGATGGGCCGAGAACAAGAAAATCATAGCATGTTCTATGATCTGACTCCTCAAGTCCTCTGTGCGGCGACGACCACCAATTATATGTGATTATCTTTTACTCCGTGCTTGTAATTAGATGAGAGTTCAAGAGTTCCTCTTCAGCTCCCCAGCCCACAAACTTGTTCTGCAAGCCAAAGGAATACATATAAGACGAGACGAACGATTATAATGTAATTAAAGCTCCTTAATGTTTGGTAAATCATCCCTGCAACGCCAGATGCACGTAAAGTCTTTGTTTGACTATTATTATGTACAAGGCAATTAGTCGTGAGGTATAGAGGCCTGAGTTTTCCAAGAACTTTTCGTACACGCTATACAAGACAATACTATAGTCTCCTTGTCCGACTTGCTTATTAGTCAGTCTCAACAAGTATAATAAGTAAGTAAGTAGGGCCTGTTGTTTTTCCAGCGTTGATGATGATGAGATCTCTCTCCCCACATCATTTGTTCTACAGGCAATGCAAAGAACATAAAATACGACATGATGATGGCATTCGTGTAATGATATTGGTAATTAGCAGTTCTGATGTGAAACAAAAGTTATGTTTTTCACAGTATCATGGAATGGAAAAAAACAATGATTTCAAAGAAGTTCCCATCAAAATGACAAAGTAAATTGGAATTTGGTTTGCTTGCAGTGTGCAATATATAATTTTATTGTCCATTGATGACCGCAGAAGCAAATTTTCACCTTGATGATAGAGTCGAGCTACCCAAAAACATAGATATGGGTATGAAATGATGAATCTTTTATCCTAATTTTCATTTTTTTTACTATTTTATCATTGAATTTAATGTTTTGCACATTTTTGGCTGCGTTCCAGACCATAAATAACAGCAAGATGGTAATAACATACACAAATACATGGGAAACGTGAGCTCCACTGAATAATTATATGCAACTTTAATGGACATTATTATGTAAGTTACCACAATCGGTGCTATTTTTTACTAACTTGCTTATAAATTCACTATATCCTGCATCTAGCATGGGTACATCTTGATCTTGCACACAATAATAATTACTGGTAACTAGTAACAAGCTCTCATATTTTTTTGCTGTGTAAGCCATCTAATTACTAACTAACGACTGGATGATCTCAATAAGATTTTGTCCGAACGCTTCAGCCATGAAACATTATGCTTGTGAAACGTATAATTAAAGTCTCATAGAAACTCTTAAATAGCTTCTTTGATATCACTTATTTGAATTATGGTGAAAGAATTCATACAAAGACGGCGCATAGTCTTCCCATGATAAATGGGAGCAATTACATGCACTTGTTTTTTGTTTTCCACAGAATGCGTATTCGGTCGTAAAAATGATATTAATTAAATGTGAGCGCATTTTGTTCGTTGAAAGCTTTGGTCTCTAGACTGTAGATTGTGCTTTGATTTCATATGGTTACACATATTCCTGTTGCTTTTTTGGCTCATAGTAGTAATTAAAGAAAGGTTGTAGCCATTTTGTAAACTTAATGAGCTTTGAAAATACACCCGCCTTGTTACCAAAGGAAGTTAAGTAAGTCATAAATCCTGAATGATTAGAATCTAAAACAATAAGAAGATAAACGAGTCAAAAGGTTTGCATATATTGTTTGCTTTAAAAAAAGCTTAAATTATAAAACACGCATTGTATGGATAAATTTTCTTGCGAGGACTCAAAGGGGGGAAATCAATAAAGAATAAATCTGGTGTGCAATAAATACTTTCTTATGTAAAAGGATCCAGTCCCAAGTGCAGTGCACAAGGAATTTGTAAAAGAATGTAATTTGTTAGGGTGGATTCAATTTCTTCCCTTTGACGCACATACAAATGCAGATTGTTTTTACTTAACATTTAAGTTTCTATACCTGCGTAATATGATGCCAAAAGGACGAATTATGTACAATAGTGGTTACTTTGCTAAAAGCCAGTTGTTTAAAATAGCTTGATCATACCAACAACTATCAATGCTGTACTTAAAATCGTGTAAATTTTGAGTTTGGATAGTTTACCTAGTTTTAACTTTAATGGTAAGCAATTTGTGTTTGAAACAAACCGTGTTTTATTCTCTGACACTAATAACAAGGTATTGTCAAATCTTGACGCACAAGATTCAACCAGTTCAAGGAATAGTTCCACCATGTATGTAGTAGTTTAAATCTACAATTTATATACTTATACTTTCCATTGCTCCATAAGTTGACTAACGAAGCCAACTTCTGTGTGTACTTTTTTCACGTTGGGAACAAATCTTGTTAAAATAAGAAACAAGGCTTGCTTCTTTCCCTTGTAGCAAATTCAAGTAGCAAGTAAACGCATACCTAATGGTGTTCCCAGACTTTCCCCTTATTATTATTATTACTTGTTTCCTGCGAATAAAACCTCTTATACAGTACACAATTGTCTCTCTGGCAAAAGCAAACATACTACTCCATTTGTTTTATATTCAATTGAGCACATAGGGAAAAAAACTTTTGCGTTGTAATACTAACTTGTAGTAACAATCTATATAGTACAATCAGTCCACATCTTATACTTTTCACGATATGTAAATTTTTCATGAAAATAGGAAATATGCAAGAGCATTTGCTCAATAAATATACAGCTCTACAGCTATATATAGTAAAACTCGTTTCTCACGTACTTACTATTAAACGTCACACATGTCTTGGAATCGTACAGGATTGCAAAAAAAAGAGCGAAAAGAAGTAACTATGTGTAAGTAAAGTGACTAAGTCAATTTAAAAAAGAAAACTTGGGTCGCTTGCTTTCATTGTCCTTATATAGCTTTGTGAATGTGTGCAAATGGAAAAAAAGATGAAAGAAAAGAAAAGTAGAATGAATACATGTAGCAATTCGTGTTTGTCTCATGCATTGCATTGCTCCTCAGAGTATCCCCAATTTTGTACTCATAATAAACTCTTGTCAGTATTCTAGACTCGGACGGTGACATTTTCTTCAGGGCCTGGTATATAATATTATTGTAAAAATGGGAGATGACGAAATGAAGGGAAAAAAACGTGGAGAGAAAAAAAGAGAGAAAATGAAACTGGACTCTTGAGAAATGAAGTTGAAGGGGATTTTTTCTCTACTTTATTCTGAAATGGATACAAGGAGCAGTCTGTAATGAAAATGGTAGAGTGAATGCAAAGTTAAAGAAAATAATCATGATGGCAAGTCCAGTGAATTGATTTTCAAGAAGCATGTTTTGAAAATGAAATTAGTTTTTCAACTAAACAGACTTGGACTTTCAATTAGATTATCCTAGTATCCAATGCTTTGATCTGTGGGAAATGGGAGCCCAGGATTACAATTTTTTCTCATCCGTAGCCATGCAAAATGATGGAGTTTGCTTGAAAGGAAATTAATAAAAACGTCATGTGAAATTTTTCCTCATTTCATCATTATCAGCACAATACTGATTTACGATCAAAACGTGATGTGATTAACGGAAGCTTCCAAATGCTCAATGATTAATAACCAGCCCACAGAATGTACTAATTCTAATTAAGCTCGTTATTGAGAGTAAAAACATCGCTTTTTCATTTCCATATGCTCTATTCATTCATTCATTTGCTAAAAATGACAATACCGTAGAAAAAATAAACTCATATAACAAACTCTCAAAAATCTTCTATCAAAACGAACTGTCACAAAAACCTTAATGAATGAAGCAAAACCTGTACCTTCAAACTTTACTTGCTCATCACAGCCTTATGCTTATAATTGTGGAAATAATGAAAACTCGCAAAGCGCCATATACAATCACCAAGTGTCATCCCAATATTAATTGGTGTGGAGCATGTCGTGAGCATACTAAATTTTTCATTAGTGTCGGCTTCCTTTCAGCCCAAAAAATAACAAGAGATTCATCCATGATTAATTTCATTCGTGTTAAAAGGAACAGGAAATTCACCGCGCGTTCTCCATATATACAGATATGAAAGGAAAAAAGTGCCTGTTTGTGTCGGCTCCCACACACTAACTACTTTATGCTTATACTTATTAGGTACCTGTCCTCACCATTTGAATAATAGGGCATTAGCATTTCCCTATTCGCGGACGGAGATGACAAGCATAATCATAATCACTGGCTAGTAACAATAATACTATAATGTACCGCATTCACTATTTAGTTGGCTAGGGAGACTATACCATATCTACCCTGTATGCGTGTCAAGTGCTCACACCTAACTAATCACATTAGTTTTTCAGTTGGTTCGATACTTTTCCTTTAATTATCGATAGGTGGCAAATACTGAGTTAACTCAATGTTGAATGCATTGATTAAGGTAACCTAGTGAATTTTGGTGGGGGTTCATGTTCCCCAATATAGATTGCCTCGGGTATGTGGCATAAAAATGAATGAAAAATATGATTTCAGAAGGCAAGTCGTAATAATAATAATTTGGTTGCACTACATGGCTTAATCACTTGATGAAAGTAGAATGGTTATGGCCTTTACCTTATGATGATGGCTGGGATTGAGTGTATACGTGATTTGCACTACCACCATCACGTATTGGTGAGATGGCTCCCCGTTTTACGTATGTGTGTAATCAGAGTGAACATGAAATTGTAATGTGCTCCTGTGAATGGATTCAAGAGAAAGCAGAGGGTATCTTGAATATGGTTGTGGCTCCTATGGGACGTATCATTCGCGCCCCAACGGTCTACTTTCACAGTTTGGACAAGAAAAATCATTTTTTCCGTAAATTTTTCTTTCCATTGTGTAAGCATGTACATGCAGTGAAAGCATGAGAAATTATAAGTTTGTTGTATAGACTTAAAATGCCATTGTTATGGATTTAATCGAATTTTGAATTCCTTCTGTGTGTTGTTTATGCATATTTATGTATTTTTTATGATAATTGGAAAATTCAGAGAAGTTCGTTTCGAATGTGTTTTGACGCCGTTTAAAAATTGACGCAATGATAAAAAAGATGCATACTCCATTAATGACAGGTTTTTTTGTACCATTTTTTTTTTGCCTCAATAAAAATACAGCAAATAAATTTTTCCATCAAGACATAAACAACGGATTTATTCGGGCATTGAATGACATGATCAACCAGTACATAATTACATGCAAACTTCAATAAAAGTATAGTAAATAACATTATCCTGTGCTTACATGAGTTAACAATGTTACCATATTATTTATTCTCATTAGCTAGCAGCGTAGAATTCACCGGTTTCAATTTCTTGCTCAATAAGTTGCATATGGTTTAGCTCAACAAATTCATATTCGTTGAATTTCCCAACACAAATGAAAATATACACAGTTTTGTACTAATCATATTTTCTTGAGAAATAATGTGATGCATGTAACAATATTTATACCAAGATGAGACTGTTTAATTTTTATAATTGCAAATTTTCATGCAATTTTTCATACTCCCTGTCAACAAAAGCTGTTTTTTCTTATGCCCAGAATAGAACCGTCATTATAATCAGACAGTTACCGATTTTTTCAGTTACACTCAAAAAATTAATTACATTGCTATGAAAGTGACACATTGACTAGCTACTATAGTTAATTATTTCGTATATGTTATGTAGTATGTAGAATATCCTCAATAAATATGCATGTGTATACGATTGTAGACCTGAAGTTTCAGGCTTGCAAATAGGAACTTTCAGACGAGGCTTTGGAGGATTGTTCTATTGTTTTAGTCATCCAATTAAATATTTTCCGCACTCTTAATCAGTAGAAAAAACATGTCTGCAAACTAATACCAGCGTTAGTCGTCAGTCGTCAAAAAACACGAAAAAAAATCATACGCAACGCATACGCATATTATGCATTTCTTCATACGCAAATTAATCATTACAATCGTAATTCACAATAGCTTTCATTCCTTGTGATTAAAAAAAATTGCGGTTTCATTCTTATTAACATAATTGATTTTTTTCCTTTGTCAAGTTTCTGGTCAAGTCAACGTGAAGGAAGTATGAGGGAGCCTCCACACCTCTACTTCTAATAATCACTTTCTGGTTTCTTTTGTTTTCACTAGTATCTAATCATAGTAGTACGTGCTAAAAAGTTTACAAGTCCGTAGTAGTTAGTATTTAGTAGTTAGTTAGTACGTACAGTAAACAGTGTACTCACTGTGGTCATCATCAAAAAATACTAAAAAGAGGAACAGAGTTTGCGACTCACGACAATAATAATAATAATGTAATGATAGTAGTTAAGTTAGTTAGTATTAGTAACTAAGTAAGTAAGTTAGTTAGTGTTTACTAAGCACGCCTAAAACACACAACATTTTATACATAACATGTAAAGACTGCTATAGGATCCATTCCTTTGGTTTTTCTAGGTGATAGTTAGTTAGTTAGTAACGTACTGGTGAAATCATACCGCAATTTTAACTACGCCACTAACTAAACAGATAGACACTATTGATTGTGACTACAAAAATATTGGACATTATGAATACTGACTGAAATGAACATTTAAAATTTGAAATCATACGCAGTAGTTTTAGCTGATTAGTTAGTTAGTTAGTGGATTGGTTTGTTATGAATAGTTAGTTGGTTGGTTGGTTCGAAATAATAGTTTTGGGAACGCAAAGTCAATGTTTTTTCTTCTATGTACACTTGTCCATTCTTATAAGCATGAGTATAGTAAGTAGTAGTAGTTAACTGTATGAATATTAAATCGTATTTGGTAGTATAGTTGGTATGCAATAGAAAAAAGCATTTTTCAACAGGAACCTTACGTTAATATTAAATAGGAACCTTGAATCTGGGAATGTGAAAACGTACATTTTGAAAATCTAGTCTGTTCACTCTTCTTTTTGAGATGGATTACATATTTTCACTGCTACATTTTGATAGGATTCACAAAATGTAGGTTCAAAAATTACATTGTTTGTGTTTAAAGTTTTCAAGTCGAAAAAAACAGTGAACTATAGTTTTTCAAAATGTACGAGCGGCAGACACCTTGTTTTGATGTAGCCCTTGAGCACGCCGCCCTTTTTTTGTCACACATTAGAAATGCACTTGCGGGCTCCCTTCCAAACTTCAGTACATTCCTATCACTACAAACATTATGAATGATGATAAACAATAAGCTATAATAATATTATGATGATGATGCGCTCGTATAGGATTCTTGCCATTTCCCCATGTGCTCTGGGAAATTATTTATTTGCTTCAAAAGTCATTGTGATCTAAATGAGAGCTCAGTTTTTTTCCATATAGGAATAATATATACTTAGTTAGTGAGTAACTAACCGTTCAGGTTTCATTAGTCCCAATTTTTAGAAATCAGCACCTGACTGCGAGGTATACGTTTTATAGAGACAGGGATTTATGTTTCCTTATAGAAAAATCACATGCAATATTGCCTCCTCAAACAATATGCAAGATCAATTTCTAAAATTTTGTCTCAAAACAGTAAAATTGTCAGATACTGTCCAATGAATTGGGTTGAATTGTCCATTTTTAGTGTTTTGACAGAAATCTCTATAGTTTGAGAAATTGCCTATAGTAACTTTCAAGTTTCCAGTGTATTTTTTTTGCTCTGCTTGTGATGTTTTTTTAGCAGTAAATATTTGACCAAGTTAGGTTCTTGTCATTCAACAGTTTTGGTATGTACATCATATGTAATGCTAGAAAACCACACACTACCTATTTAGGGAGCCAAATTGGCTAATTGCTAGCTAATAAGACTTAAGACCTTAAACCTAATCGAACATCAATGATACCGCTTTCCATTTCCAAGTGGCATACAGCATGTAAAATCGCAATTTTTGACCTACCTGTTCCAAAAAAGTAATTGGAATCAGTAATAGTTTTCACCTTGAATTATTTGGACCCTATGAAATATAAAAGCTAGTTACATGAGAAACACACTGTGCACGAGATTAAGTTGAAAAATTCACACACCTAGGAAGTAATTGAGGTCTCTAAATTGTGCATTTAAAAAGTGTTTACATTTCTCACACATTAAAGCTAGACCATTAACGTTTATGTACATGCACAAGTCTTACTTTAGTAAATGCGACTGAAAAGTTTCGTGTCAATAATAGTTGCAAACTGAAGAGCCAGTTAGTTAGTTTGTTAGTTAGCAATATCCTTGATTGAATTAATAATCATAATGATGAGAGGAAAAAATAATGGAATTTAGAAATCCACATTGGATTTTTTTCTCTCTCAAACCCGATTGATTGCAAAATCACTGCTTTACACGAGAAATAATACTATTATTGGTATGCTGTCATTTTGAGGAATCCAAAGATTCCATTGTGCTATACAACTAACAAATAGATCATGTATAAAATGTTGGAGCTTGCATCCCTAAAATATATATAATATATATAAACTCATTTCTTAAGTACTAACTAAATACATAGGAATTTGGATCCGAGGTGGACCAAATTTAGTAGGAATCATTTCGGTCATCTTGTATGGAACTTTCAGTTTGTAGCATGTTGCTCTATAAAATAGTGAACTTGAAACCGCATAGGATAAGTAGGTAGTACAATTGACAATTTTGTCAGTAAAATTCACGGAAAGACAGGTAACGTAATTCTTTTAAACACTAATTAACTTGCTATTTAGCTTTCTACACATTTTAATTCCTGACCACATGAAGCAAATCAAAAAGTATGACTATCAGTCACAAGTCAATTTGCACACCTGTGAAAAGTCTTTTTCACTTGATTACCTGTTTGTAGTTAATTAGTTGGTTAGTATGTACAGTTTGAATACTACCACCGGGTACACAATAATTAAAGCTCGTCATGTTGTCAGTACTTACATGGGTGAAATTTAGCAGTATTATTATTGCCTAGTAATGTTGTCTACAACTTAAAGTGTATTCTTAACTATCTATGAAATGCTCCAGGGGATGATCAAATTTCACACAAAATGCTTTCCCCCTAACGTGAATGAATCTTACGTGCATTTGTTTAGCTTACTAAAACTAGCCGACGTAGCCGACTATATCTCAGTCCTTTACACATGTAGAGAAGAACTAATTATTATACTAAAATTGCACAGATTTAAACATTATCTAGTCGATACAAATATGCCATAGGGAAAAATTGGTTTGCCAAAATTGAATTCGCTCATTCAACATTACCGCCACATCCTGAATATTTAATCGCTATTTCATCATTCAGCCGGTTGGCGTTGGAATCCATGGACGACTCTATATTGTCACTCGATGGAATTCGCGCCAAAGCCGCAATTTTTTGAACCACATACTCCATTTCGGAATTGATTCCTGCTGAAGGTGAATTAGTAGTGCGACTTAACATGCCCCCGACAGTAGTAGCTGCTGCAAAATCCGACTGCATCAAACTGCTTAAGCTAAGCTCGCCTTTGGAATCAGTGTTCTCGCCCTCCATATTGTTCGAAGAGAATGACTGCTGCAAATGTGGCAAACCTCCTTCGTCTGTAAAGAGAGAAAAAAACGCATTGTAATTTTCATTTTAGTAAGTTAGTTAACTACACAACCTCACTCTTATCGCACATCGGTATGCCGAGATATCATTATTAAGACAGTGTATACCAAATGGCGTTAATTGTGCTACTGTGTGGCAGATGCCTAACCAACTAAATAAGCCAAGGAAGCATGTAAAAAAGTTTGTGTGCTATATGATTTCCAGGGAAAAGAAGCGAACCGTGAATGTCAGTTTACATAATATTATTCACCATGACGTGCTTGCTCACAGTTCTATGCCACTATAATTAATGGGAGAGAAAAAAGGATTAAAAAAAATGAAATCAAATAATTATCATCCTCTCCTGTGGATGCCACCACGAAGCATTATTATGAGCATAAGCAAATAACCCCATCAGGTTTCATTGCTCCGATGACTATATTTACAAAAGAAGATGTGGAGAAAAAAAGTATACATGGAGTTTGGGTTTGTATATTCTAACTAGGTAAAATCCTAACTAACTAACTAAGTGGGAAAAGGTAAGCAGCATCCGCTCGCTATGATTATCATTATTTAAGAAGACGATCATAATGACGGAACAATATGATGTCGTGCGGAAGAGAATGTTGTTCCTGCACGAGTGATTTTAGAATCCAAAGAGAATAATAAATTTTTAAAAAGACGAATTATAATGGTAATGCCAAAAAAGTTAAGAAATTTTTCACCTATTGTTACAAATGCATTTGTATTGTAGACTGAACTTGGCCACTATATGGGTTCACAGTCTGGTGAGTAGGAAAACAAAGATGTACTAATGAATGGCTGCTCACTCATCAGCTTTCCCAGCACACAAAAAAAAATGAATGCAAACAATACATTTATAAATTATGATGACACAGAATAAGATTAACTAACTTACACATAGGTATTTCACGCAGGCGAGTTTACTTGCATTTTATATCCCATTGTTACTTTATTTCTAATTGAATTTGACCCATGCAAATGTGATTTCAACATGGGCTCATAATAATAACTCAGCGGAATTGTCTATTCTCCCCGAGTGGGGGTCTTGTATGCAAATTTTGCATATAATTTAATGTCGTCATGTGTGAAATTCAATGATTGTGTTCAATTCCGAGTGTAGACAAATATTTCATCATTTTAGGCAGAAATTGCATACGAGAAACTTTGAATGCAAAAATACTAACAACTTCTATTAACGTCTAGCCGACAAAGTTCAATGGTCACGCAATAAATGTGAAGGCTTGAACAAGTTTTCGCACCCGTTAATAATTACTTGAGACATGATTTGTGTGAAAACTTAAACACTCATTATTCAACTAATCAACGCTAATTAAGATGGCTATAAAACTATACACATGCATGCATGCAATGGAAATTTGCACCAGCATTATATTGTACAGATTATGTGAAGTATAGTTAGTTAATAGGGCCGACTGCATGTTAAGCTGAAAAAGTAATACTTGCTATCTACTCTCGCACCCTAAAAATACTGTGTGTGTAACAAATTGGTAACGAAGACGAGCAGAACACTAAAATTTAGATTGTTAATGAGAAAAGGAAACTATTTGTTTTCATGCATGTTCATACTGGCGAAGGCTATAGTGTGAAGGAAATGCCACTTGTACCACAATTACTACTAATTACAGCTCCAATTAAATCCTTCTTGAGCTTAATCGCTCTTTTCCTGCCTTGTATACTTTTAGTTAATAAATCTACCCACTCATTTATAATGCTCAATGCAAAATCCTAGTCACACTCTTCTTTTTTTGCAGCTTAAAAACTCGCTAACTAACTAACTAACTATCCGCCTATAGTGTTATGCATGGATCTCATCCAGTCACCGTATCCAATCCAATCTAATCCTCATTCCTTAACAATGAGATCCATTGAAATCTCATTTGGTTCCCATAAACAATCTCATGAGAACTCCCTATATAAGGGAACATGTGAACATCCTTTTGCAAAAGGTGATTATAAACGAGCGAAAAAAAATATTGTCACCACTGCCATCATTTCTTTTTTGTCATGTTTTCTTTCGTCATTAAACCAATGCTAAACTAACTAACTAACTAAATAACCATCCATACATGTTCTCAACCCATTACTTTCCCATTACACGTACTGAATAATACATGTACAGAGTGAGTGACTGACTGACTGACAAACTAACTAACTAACTGACCACTGTAAAAAAAATCTGCCAATACGGTCAAAACGTGATCAAGTTACGCAATACAAGTTAGTTAGTTAACATGCAAACTAACTATCGGTCCACACCTAGTGTGCTAATGTCTTAAAAGTGAGCCTGCATATCCGGTTTCTTTTGTCATAGTCATTAAGTTGTCGTCTTCATTTTTTTCACAGTGTCAACTCATGTTCACAACGCTTATATCCATTGTATAACTAACTTGGCAGGTCATTATGCAAACGTTGTGGTCACTCAATAATGGTGACATTAGTGTCCACATGCTGCGCCACGGATCTCACAGTTCCAACATGTGTGCAATTGGTAATCAAAGGAGCAATTTAGTTTTAACTTCGTTAGTTAGTTAGTTAACATTTTTACTGCTGCCTACATACATAACTCCTAATGACATTCACTCATTCAAGTCATTGCACTTTAGTTCATTGTTTAAACCATGAAAATGATTTTTTGTCACTTTGCAGTGATCATTAGATAGGAAAAACTGAATGTGAGCAAT
>Ga0210040_10008288_pt1 | contig 12378 bp, 9 predicted proteins | sample CryGeyCG12114_NA_FD_185462 | JGI IMG/M metagenome (GOLD analysis project Ga0210040, IMG submission 185462) | Groundwater microbial communities from aquifer - Crystal Geyser CG19_WC_8/21/14_NA (SPAdes) (version 2) | ecosystem: Environmental > Aquatic > Deep subsurface > Groundwater | place: USA... | reverse complement strand
CCCCTGACTCCTGGCATGAGATCTACATCGGCCGCTGTTATACCTAGCTTGACAACTACTACGACGCATCGGTCTCCGCTGGGACTCACAAATCAATTACCAACTCCAAGTAGATCACCTCAGACATATACGCCGTATCAGAACCCTGGCCCACCTCTGCGGCCATGGCGCAGCAGAGTTCGTAGTGAGGACGACGATGACAGCGCCGATCCAGACTCGGCTCCTCCTCAGTCCCATGGTTCAGGGGGGCCAACTGGCTTAGATGCCTGGGTCAAACCGACCCGAGCTACAGTAGAGCTCCCATCTTTTCAAAGAGCCACAGATGTTTACAAAAAGGGCGAACGATTCGGTAACCCTGATGCAGAGCAAAGCTCGTGCGTAGACAAGCGGCAGGCTACTGGCTTCGCGCTGAACTCACTACCAGCCAATCGTCCTTTCAAGTCTCCACTGAAGCCCGTTGGTTCCGGACCTCCAAACTCTCCCACTATGGCCGCCGGCCGAAATGGCTTCCCTGGAATTCAGCCCCCGTCCGACAGCATATTATCCATGGCAGTCGAGCCTGAAGCCAAGTTGACTGCGGTGGCGAATATGTCTCAGCGGCAAATGAAGCTCTCACAGTCCCAAAATGTTGAATTGGACGAAATCCTTGAGTTCGAACACAGGAAGAAGGTTGCGATTGCACAACAACGGAAGGCTTTCGCTAAGAAGCGCCTAGATCCGGAAAGACTTGCAAGTATACAACAATTATCGGAGTCTGAGCCTTCGACATCTGAGAACCAACATTCCGGCGCAATAGCTTCATCAGAAGTCGTGAGACGCATAACAAATCCTAGTGGCGAAGATTTTGCGGCCAGGTTTGGAGGAAACAGCACCACACCGCCACAGCAAACAGTCCACTCTGACCCGCACCGCAACAGGTACATTGCTGCTGTCTGGAATCTGTCGCACGGCCACCCTGAAGGTGGAAGCGAGGTTGATAACGACGGTCGAGGCGAACAACTTATACAGTCCGCAACAGATACTGATGGATTATCACCGGATCTGCCCGCAAAAATATCCGACGACGATCCAAGAGCATATCTTATCAAGCACAGGCACGTCGACCAACTCGACAAACCGGGCCTGATACGGACAGGGTTGAAGCTCCGTCGCACAAAGACCAACCGCTTACCCTTAGAGACAATATCGTCAAATGTTGCGACGTACACTCTAGAAGCCGAATTAAGACCGCAAACATGGTCTATAGAGACCGTGCAGGCTGCTGTTGTGTCTTTGCAACCGGTTGACAAATATACCAGAAATGGAGAGAACGATTTTGTGACCTTGACCGCGTTTCCAAAGCAAGTTGAGCATTGGGAGGAGATACTGAAAGGTTTAGTCAGAGCGGAATATAGAGCTAAGGTTGGGGAAAATGAGCTCATTGTGCCAGATCTGGAATTGTCTCTGTCCAGGGCTATCAAGGCGCATGCTGATTCGTTATCATGACGGGATTATGACCAAGGCGTTCATGGATCTTAGGGTTTGGCGGACGTGGTATACGGAGTAACTGACGGATGAGATTTGTTTGCAGATACGCTGGCTGTTTTTTGCCACGTGCACTGGTTGTTGTGCTCAGCGCTGCGGGATGGGGATATGGGAAAAGACGAGATACCCAGGAGATTGTCGCTCCTTTGCTGTACATAGATGCCGGCACGTAAAGAGGCCTTGCATCTTGAACTCTGGCCGTGCACTGTGCACGCGTTACGAATCGTGTCTTCCCCGTCCTCCCGTCCTGTGACACCCACGGATTTATCCGAAGGCATCAAAAAACACATCAAAACACCCACCAGACGTTCTTTCACGTCATCTCTTCTCCCCGTCCCCCGAGCGCACATCACGCGCAACACCCTCCAACACAGCCACGGCCTCGTCCGCCTTCTCGACCGCGACGAATACGTGGTCGTGGTGGTACCCGCTCACCACGTTACACGCGACCCCCGCGCCCGCCAGCGCGCGCGAAAGCACGGCGATGAAGCCCACGGCCTCGAGTGACGAGTGCACCGCCAGCGTGAGCATGCGGGACGGGAACGTGAACGCGCGCGACTTTGGAACCACCGCCGAGGTCGGGGGTTCAGGTGACGACACGGAACCGGGGGCAGCCGAGCTCGATGTATCGGCGTCGGACGGGAATGGACTCGGACTCGAACTGGGACTGAAACCCGCGGCTTCGGCGCTGGCTTTCTCGACGATCAGAGTCAGGCCCTGCGGTTCGGAGAAGAGCATCTGGATCGCGGCCAGAGCGAAGGGGAGGGGGTGGGTGTCGTGGGGGACGGTGAGGAAGACAAAGGTGCTGGCGTGGAGGGTTATGGTCAGTGAGGAGAGCAGGGTTTGGAGGGAGGTTTCGCCGATTGGGAGGGCGGCCATGGCTGTGGTGGTGAGAACGGGGATGGATGAGGTGAGAAATCAGCTGTTACGGGCATGGAGTAGAGATTTTGAGGATGACTCGGAAATTGTGCTCTTTACGGGCAACGGGTCTTGGTAAAAGGTACCTTAGTCTTGTCGATGCCAGTGTCGATGGGGACGCCCTGTGACGAGGCGTGCCAAGACAAGTACGGCAAGGCTGAGGTTGGGGAGAGAGTCGATCTTTGAATCTTAACGCCTTTGGGTTTCGTTACGCCCGCCTCAACCCGAGATCATATAGTATGCTAACGCCGCTTGATTCATAATCCAAGCATACTGTCATCCAACATCAATCCGGAGCTCATGCAATCCAGTCATCGTCCCAAACGCCAACGCTCAGCATCAGCGACGCTAATGGTACTTGACAAACACCTCGAGAATGCAACACATACCGCCTAACACAACCATCACTCAGCATCACCACCGAACCGTCCAATCGTAAACCACTGAACTTTGGCTTTTCTGTCCTCCCTTGTCTCCTGCAGACCACTCCATCCGAGCTTCTCCTCACCCATCCAGCCGACACCACCTTCTCTAATCCAACAGCCTACCACTGCTCGAATCCATGAGAGCTTCTCCACAAACTCATTTGTCCTGACAATCTCCGACTCAGTACGTCTCAGCGTGGCTGTGAGCACGTCGCTGAGTGGCAGAGTCAAGTTGGCCCGTCGCTCGATAGCTTCTCGAGTTATGATCCCCTGCCTGCCCAGCTCCTTTGCATCTCGGGAATCAAGATGCACAAAGTCGACAAGATACTGACCTGCATCGTCTTGGTGGACCACGACTTTGGTATGATCAGGGAAGTTGACTTGAAGGGCTCCATCAATAAAGCGGTACATGCTGACATTTCCAATCTTTTGATAGAAGTGGACAAACTGTGTTTGGGATCCACTCACGCGATATTCGGATCCATTACCGTCCGCCGATGATGTTCGCGTCATGTATTTGCCAAACTTGTCCAGTAGACTTACGTCTTTCAGTCTCTCCGTGGCGCAACCACGAATGGTCTTCATCATGGCGTCCACCGCTGCTGACGAAGTCGAATGATTGTCCAGATCGATCTCAAACTCCTTTGCCTCAACCTGCAAGCATTTTATGCCATCCGAACCGTCAGTCTGCTCGTAAAATTCCACATCTGCTGCGTCTGGTCCCTGTGGTACGTATTGGTGTTCCGTACCTCTAGCCCTTCGTACCGCATGTGCTCGCGCATTTCGCACCACAACGCAGCAACCAGGCTTCACATTGTCTTTCGATGATTTGAGCACCATACCGAGTGTACCGTTTGTCAGGATATATGCAATGCCATACTTTTTGGAGTAGTCCACCCATTGCTCAATGCGAACGTGAGGCAGTAATTTCCGAGATCCCCGAGCAGCTCTGGAGAGCATAGTATCGACTGACTCCTGTCGCTGGTTAATACTCAAGACTTTTTCTAGCTCGTGCAATGACGAATCAGTAGCAGCCGCGGAAGTGTAGCTAAGCGTGGAGTATGGGTCGTCTAAGCCGATCAAGCGAGGCTTTCGAGCAGGATGTACGCCACTAGAGTCCGTCCGGGACGTCAACCTCTCAGTGGCTTGGGTAGTCCCAGAGTTTTCAGTCCTGGTTGGTGGCTGCCGATCGTTGGCAATTATCGGGCGAAGTACGTGCTTTGGCATGTCGTCGGAAGATGCTGAGGAGGAAGACGCTGGCCGTGTAGTCGCATTCTGCTCTGAACCTAATGCACGGGATGTTGCTCGAGAAAACGTGCCGTGGTGAAGCAGGTGTCTGCTTGTGGTCGTAGGCCTCCTTGCTTGCAATGTATCAATACTAACTGCATCGAGACCTCCAGGCATGCTAGTGGACTTCGGGAGGGTTTTGAACGGTTGCCTGGTAGCGTCCGCGGTCGATTCTTGGGGTGGTCTTGTACTAAGTGCTCTCACAGGCCGTGCTCTCAACAGCCCTTGAGGCGTCGAGATCTCTTCGTCTTGCGTCTCAGGCCCTACAACTGGGACAGTGGCTTTGGCAATCTCCATAGGCCTGCGGATTGTCCTCGTTGGAAGGGCCTGTTGTCTCTGCTGGGCAGCGAAGCTCTGTGCGTTGCGTCCACCAACTGTCGCTTGGGTCGAAGCTGGGAGAGGAGGCGGCGGCATTTCTTGAACAGGCATGCCATTTGTATGGTGTTTTTCAGATGTGCTTGTAAATTCCAGCACGGTCTTTTTGCTTCTGGGTTTGGCAGCTTGCAATGGATACTTCTGCAACGCAGACCACTGCGCGTGTACCTCGGTGAATTGTTTGTAAAGTATGCCTTCGGGCAACGGAATAGTAGGTGCGGTGTCTTGCCGGTTTTCGATCTCGATCTCTACAAGCGTAGAAATGTTGACTTTACCACCAACCGCTGGACGTGCCCGTCCATCTGATGTTTTACCTACACCACATTCACTACAAATGCGGGAGTAACTAACACCATACCCCGGTCTGACCTTGTCGCCCCTTGGGTCGGCATTCTCTAACCATATCGGTTTGCCTTTGAGACAAGTCTGGTCGAGCACGTCTGCGATAGCTCCCATCTTGAAAAATTCGTGGTCCACAAGCTCGTCCATCTCTGGCCTCTCAGCCGATACAAGGTTCAAGCATGCGGCAACAAAGTCCTTGGCTTGCTGAGGTACATAGTTCTTGCTGTCGATCTTCCATTCATATTCCAAGGACCTCAATTTGGCATAAATTTCCTGTTGCGTCTTTGATTGAAAGGGCGGAGTGCCCATGAGCATGGCGTAGCAGATCACACCAATAGCCCAGGTATCAACCTTGTTGTCATGCCCGCGAGTGCCAGTCTTGCTGAGGATTTCTGGGGCGATGTAATTCGGTGTTCCACAAAGTGTCGTCCTCCGGTCGTGTTCATCCGCCATGACGGCCGCTAAACCAAAGTCCCCAATCTTAATGTTCATCTGCGAATCCAGAAAGATGTTACCCATTTTCAAATCTCTGTGAATGACCGATCTCTTGTGCATGTACTTCACACCACCACATATCTGAATCATGAACCGCCGGACTTCCGGTAGACTGAGGCATGAACGGACCTTAACCATGTCAGTCAAACTGCCGTTTCGACATATCTCCAGCACGACGTAGGTTTGGTCTTCTAAGGTAAATGCGCGATAAAACTCGACAATGTTCGGGTGCTGCATCTTTGCATGTATTTGTAGTTCAGTCCTAAACTTCTCCATCATCTTCTTCTGTTCAACCTTTGCCTTTACGATCTTCAGCGCAAAGAGCTCTGACTTGCGTTTGGTAGTCCCCTCGAAGCATACTGCAAATCCTCCCTTGCCCAGCTTCTTGCCCGTAAGATACGTCTCAGGACTCTCGCCCGGCTCTGTCACAGAAATTGGTGGGCGCCATTTGTCGTCTATCCGATCTGGATTCGTAGGTTTTTCCTCGACCTTCGGCCTTGCTTCAAGGATTGCTGGTTTCTTCATTGTGGGTCGAGGCTTTGAAGGGACGTTGGCTGATTTCGGAGAGAGAACCTCCATTGCTGCCCCAGCAGACACAGTGGTACTGCGAGTGGTGTAGGTAGTGACCCGAGATCAACTTGGAAACAATCCGTAACCAGGTAATGAGAGTTTTGCCAAACGCTCTTTAACGTATCCGTAGGACGCCAGACAGAACAACAAAGGTCATGACGATCGACAAGCGAAATGAATCGGTGAAAGACCAAGTGACTATGTGTCTGGAGTAGAGAGAAACAATTAAGCGCGTGACTATCTGATGTGCTGATGCGAAGGGTGTCATAACTTGCGTCGTTCCTGCCGATCTTCACAACATAGTTCCGAATGCAGTTAAAGGCTTGGCTACGCTGTCGGCTCCAACTACGCCGAGCTGGTCGTCCACTCCCGCAGTTCACCTTCTCCAGGCCCACCAATTTGCAGCCCACCTTGACTGGGCGTCAAATGCACACAGAATAGAAGGAGCATGGCAGCACAATGAAATATCGGCAATGGAACCCTACCGAGTAGGAAGCAGCTCGAATTGGTGGACGCACGATGTCGAGCATAGCTCTGAAGTTCGGCTCTCTGGTCATACGAACGCTCTCCAAGCCCATAGCTAATTTCATCAAACGGCAAGCGCGGGAGCACGAAGGGTTTCGGAATACATGTATCGGATTTGCGCAGTCCATACACAGGGTAGATATGCGTTGGAGAATCGGTTTGCTTCAGGACGCAGCAGCCCTCGAGCGACAAGCCGCCAAAGATGCCGCCTCGGAAGCAGCAAAGAAGAAGTCGTCAGCAGTGCCTACGGTCAAAACAGAAGCTAAAACAAAGGCAGATGAAGAAGCCGCGGCAAAGATCTTAAAAGACGCGCCAGACCCAAAACCACGCTCAAAACCACGGATCAGGCCTCTCTCAGAAGCAAAAGCTGTAGAGATGGGGTCCAACTTCATAAGTGAAACATTTTTGTTCGGTGTTGCAGCGAGCCTTATACTCTTTGAAGCATGGCGGTCGAGGCGCAAGGAGAATACTAGAAGAGAAGATGTCGCCGACAGATTGAGCGACTTAGAAGAGTCTGAAAACGCTGCACGTCGTGCACTTGTCGAGCTGGAGCGTGAAGTTCTCCGACTCAGGGCGAGGGAGTTGAAGACTAGCCCAAGCAATATACCCAGGATATTGCCGCCGGAAGTGTACGAGGAAAGAGATGAGCTTGAAGAAGAAGATACGCCGAAAGGATGGTTCTCACGAATTTCATCATACATATCACGAGATAAACCTGATGATAAGGTTGCTCAAGAAGCGCTTCAGACTAATTCACCCGGTCCAGCGGAGAAGATTCTCATTAAGTCTGACAAAGCTCTAGAAGAGGCCCGTAGAAAGCAGGCTGAGGAAGAGGCGGCTGCTAAAGCCGCAGCAACGAAGACACCGTTGGAGGTGACATCTAAACCCGCAGCTAAGCCCGTCCCTAAGCCGTCTGCTAGCCCGAGCGCAGCGGGTTGAATGAATGCGGCGAAGGAGAAGAGGGAGACTACTGGTAGTGCTTGCACTCTGCACATGGCGTCCTCCCATACATGCCTGCTTGGCACGACCACACCTGTATATTACGATGAGCTCAAGCTCTCATATCCTGCTCATACATTTATAAGATACCCCACTTCAAGTTCAGGAAGAGCTCTGTCAAAGAATGTATCATGTTCTCAACATCTATCCGTAAACGTCCGATATGGCGTGTCCTCGGTCCTTGTATCGCAGCTTCAAAGACATGGAGCTTCTCCGGTACAGTGCTTGCCCAAGAATGGCAACATACCTACTCACAATCGTAGAGTCTGACACCAAAAAGTTTGATCTGACTATACCATTCTCGAGGCAGTTTGAGAAGAAGACTCTCCACGTGGCTATCTTCACGACTTCTGATTCTGTCGAGATGAAAGGCAGGCTTCATGTCTTGATCCCGCCGGCTTCCTCACCACCACCATATGTCTTGATTGTGGTTGTGGACGACCTTCCGGGTTTTGTTCCCATTCGTAGCGCGTGTGCTTTTGCAGAACTCCAGATGCTGTATGCATGGCGGTCCCCAAGAATGGCAACGCCAGCTCACGAAGGTTATAGGTTCATCACCATGTCCAAACCACCGTCGGCCATTATTGTGCCTTCTCCTGAACAGATCCTACCACATCTCGAGACCTACGTCGAAGTCCTGTGCCACCCAGTGCCTCCACCACAAAATCCTATGTGCATGCCCACGCAACTGCTTGCACATACAACCGCCGCCGCACCTGGGCAACCTCTGTCAGAACACGATGCAAATGTCCTGAGCGATCTTTTTCCTTCGATGCGAGCTCTCGAGGAAGCTACAAGAACGACTCAAGGTAAAGCTGTGATTCGTGAGTATTTCGACAGCAAGACCGCTGCGAACATCATAGACTTTTGGGAAAACGAGTGGATAGCATGAATATTTGTGGGAATAAAGCACACAGGTGAGAAAGCATTGAAGACTGGGCCAGTGACGGAGCTCTGCAACATGATGCTGTTGTTGTGCTGGTTGTCCACCAGCCGGGAGTGTTCCGTGCTTAGATATGGTACCTTCTGCATCAGCCATGTCCGCTGGTCCAGTAATCGAGTAACTACCGATCAAACAGCACGGAAATATGAAAAGTAGCTGCCTGTGTTGCTGTCGTAAGTTCTCCCAACTTTTACGTAGTGAATAAATAGTGCTTGCGCGTCAGCACCGCCACACTGCGCCACGAACTACGAGTCGATCAATGAAGTTGAACCGCTTGTTCCGCTCAGGTGCGATGTCATAGGCCTACACCTCGATTGTGTACCAATTAATTCAGACACTGTTACACACCTCCTGCGCGTATACTCTCAGTCCTTTTTTGCGTTGAAAATCTTTCCCTCACGCACGGCGTATCTTTTGGTCTACACAATACCGTTTCCGCCCTTCACTTCTTTCAACACCTAGCGCGCATGGTACAGCCTCTATTTCTTACATAGGATGGTGAGACCGTCCACGTGCATAGCCGGGTCCTGGCTAAACTACTCTTAGGGTCAAACAAAACGCCGTGAGAAGGCTACGCGCGCACCTAAGGCGTCGCTATTTGGTGGAGGAAAGTCGAGAGATGATGGCGGGCAAACACAGATAAAGAAGGCCACCTTCGAAATAACCAAGAAGAAAGAGGTGGGAGTTTCAGATTTGACGCTGCTGAGTAAAGTCTCAAACGAAGCCATCAACGACAATTTGAAAAAGCGCTTTGAGCATGGAGAGATCTACACGTACATCGGCCATGTGCTGGTCTCAGTCAACCCTTTCCGGGACCTGGGCATTTACACCGACCAAGTCCTGGACTCATATCGAGGACGAAATCGGCTAGAGGTACCGCCGCACGTCTTCGCTGTGGCCGAGTCCTCCTACTACAACATGAAAGCATACAAAGACAATCAGTGTGTCATCATTTCCGGAGAATCCGGTGCCGGCAAGACCGAGGCTGCGAAGCGACTGATGCAGTACATCGCCAGCGTGTCTGGTGGTAGTGACTCTGGGATTCAGAGAACGAAAGAAATGGTGCTGGCAACGAATCCGCTGCTTGAATCTTTTGGCAATGCGAAGACTCTACGAAATAACAACTCGTCGCGCTTCGGGAAATACTTAGAGCTCGAATTCAACGAGCGGGGAGAGCCGGTTGGTGCAAGAATCACGAACTACCTGCTGGAAAAGACGCGTGTGGTGTCACAGATCCTCAATGAACGAAACTTCCATATTTTCTACCAATTCACTAAAGCCGCACCCCAGGAGTACAGAGACAATTTCGGTGTGCAACAGCCACAATCCTATCTTTATACGAGCAAGTCAAAATGCTATGATGTGCCCGGAATTGACGACCACGCCGAGTTCAACGAAACCTTGGAGGCCATGAGGATCATTGGCTTGACGAAGCCGGAACAGGACAACATTTTCCGTATGCTGGCTGCAGTCTTGTGGATTGGAAACATTACGTTCCGCGAAAACGACCAAGGAGGCGTTGACGTTGCAGACCAATCCATCGTTGACTTTGTGGCCTACCTCCTCGAGGTGGAGTCGGCGCATGTCAACAAGGCTCTGACAATACGAATCGTCGAAACTGCGCGTGGCGGAGGACGACGTGGTTCGGTCTACGAGTCTCCGCTGAACCCTGTACAAGCAGGTGCTACCCGAGATGCGTTAGCCAAAGCCATCTACTTCAACTTATTCGATTGGATTGTAGCGCGCACGAATGTTTCTTTACAGACACGTGGCCAGGTCAAGAACACTATTGGTATTCTCGATATTTACGGCTTCGAGATTTTCGAAAAGAACTCGTTCGAGCAGCTCTGCATCAATTACGTCAATGAGAAGCTCCAACAGATTTTCATCCAACTCACACTGAAAACCGAGCAAGAAGAGTATGAGCGTGAACAGATTCAATGGACACCAATCAAGTACTTTGACAACAAGGTCGTTTGCTCTCTTATTGAGGACAAGAGACCACCGGGTGTTTTCGCGGCACTAAACGATGCTTGCGCTACAGCCCATGCTGATTCAGGAGCTGCAGATCAGACATTTGTCGGACGGCTCAACTTCTTGTCACAAAATCCCAACTTCGAGTCCCGACAAGGACAATTCATCATTAAGCATTATGCGGGTGACGTGGCTTACGCAGTGCCTGGGATGACTGACAAGAACAAGGACCAACTGCTGAAGGATCTACTCAACCTTATCGGAGAAAGCTCCAATTCCTACCTGCATGAGCTTTTCCCTGATCAAGTCAACCAGGATGACAAGCGTCGCCCTCCAACCGCAGGGGACAAAATCAAGCACTCAGCGAATGAGCTTGTTGATACACTCATGAAGGCAACACCGTCATACATTCGTACGATCAAGCCGAACGAGAACAAATCGCCGAAGGAATACAATGAACAAAACGTCATGCATCAAATCAAATATCTAGGTCTGCAAGAAAACGTCCGAATTCGACGCGCTGGTTTCGCGTACCGTCAGACGTTCGACAAATTTGTGGAAAGATTTGCATTGCTTTCGCCTAGGCTCTCTTACGCCGGCGAATATACATACACGGGAGACGTGAAGACTGCGTCCCAAATCATTTTCCAAGACACCAGTATACCCAAAGAAGAATACCAGATGGGTGTCACGAAAGCATTTATCAAGACGCCTGAAACTTTGTTTGGCTTGGAGCACATGCGTGATCGTTATTGGCATAACATGGCTATCCGCATCCAACGAGCTTGGCGAAACTATCTGAGATACCGAGCCGAAGCAGCGACAAGAATACAACGCTTCTGGCGGAAGTCAAAAGTCGGTGTCAAGGAAATCGAATTTCGAGATCAGGGACACAAAGTTTTACAAGGACGAAAGGAACGTCGCAGATACAGCTTGCTTGGCTCAAGACGGTTTTTTGGCGATTATCTGGGACTCAACATGCCTGGAGGTACTGGTCGACTCATTCGAGATTCAATTCATCTGAACTCGCAAGAACGATGCGTATTCTCAGCACGATGCGAACTTCTTGTCACAAAATTCGGTCGTTCATCCATGCGGATGCCTCGTATACTCGTACTTACAAACAAGTCTATCTACATCGTTGTTCAGGCGGTGGTGAACAACTCTCTTCAGATCTCGATCGAAAGAACGATTCCGATAGGCATGGTCAAATACATCGGAACCTCGACCTTGCGAGATGATTGGTTCTCAATTGGAGTGAGCTCACCACAAGAGCCTGATCCATTGGTGAGTTGTGTCTTCAAGACAGAGTTCTTCTTGCAATTCAAGACAGTAGCTGTTGGTGGCATGAACCTCAAGATTGCAGAAAATATCGAATTCAACAAGAAGCCGGGCAAGCCCGCGGTTGTGAAGGTTGTGAAAGACCCTGCTGTGCCACGAGACGATACATACAAATCCGGTACCATCCATGTTGGGCCAGGAGAGCCACCAAACTCAGTCTCTCGACCCACACCACGTGGTAAAGCTATTGCACGACCGATCACTACAGGCAAGCTCTTGCGACCTGGTGGGCCTGGCGGTCAGTCTTCCAAAATCGCCTCAAGACCGAAACCCGCTCCAGCCGCACAGACACCTCGTGCTGTGCCGATGCCTGCTGCTCGTGCTGTCCCTGCTGCGGTCCCTGCACCAGCTGTACAGCACACACCGGCTTCAACCAGCATCTATAGCTCCGTCACTCAACAACTAAATGGTGTCAATGGTACCAGCCACAGCCGGAACGAGTCTGCCTCTTCGACGGCGTCGTTTGGTCGTGCTGCACCTCCCCCACCCCCACCACCGCCTGCTGCTGCTCCTGTTGCGGTACCGGGTAAACCGCAAGCAAAGGTCAAGTATGATTTCAATTCACCAAATGCAAATGAACTTTCGATATCTACGGGCCAAATTCTCGAAATAGTGCAGAAGGAGAGCAATGGCAAGTAACCTCATCACTTGAAGTAGCAA
>Ga0210040_10008287_pt1 | contig 12380 bp, 13 predicted proteins | sample CryGeyCG12114_NA_FD_185462 | JGI IMG/M metagenome (GOLD analysis project Ga0210040, IMG submission 185462) | Groundwater microbial communities from aquifer - Crystal Geyser CG19_WC_8/21/14_NA (SPAdes) (version 2) | ecosystem: Environmental > Aquatic > Deep subsurface > Groundwater | place: USA... | reverse complement strand
ACAATCCCAATCATTTGGTAACCAAGGTAGGGCGATCAATACTGTTAGTTTTTGGATTTCAAAAAAAAGTTGAAATCGGGTTGTTTGATATCAAACAAGGAGGTACATTTAGCACAAGACTATTCATCTATATATTTATTCCTTACATTTTTTGTGTTGATACGATCTTCAAATAAGAAAACCTGTATTCCAGTCTTCACACAGGATTATCCCACAGCAAAACTGTTACCAAAAAGTCAAGGAGATTGTCCATGTACACAAGGAAGGCCGACCTCGTCTGTGTATACAATCCATAAGACGTGCAAAGTGTGGGTTTCGGTAGTTGTCTCCGTCTACGAAAGCGAAGAATTTTTTCGTACGTTGAAATTTGCAATTTAGGAGACAAATCAAGTGAGTCAGACTGAATATCCAAACAAATACACTGGCAGGCTTCCAAAAGACAGAATACAAAGCACGTAAGGATACTGCACAGAAAAAGCATGGGGGCCGAAGGTACACGAATCGCACAAAATGCTGCGAATATGGCCACCACAAATGTGTGAAGATGTGAAACTGAAGTAGCATGCACAAAACATTAAAATTTAGATTTGAATTTAAAAAACGTAGAAGTATATTATTAGCACCAGTAGCAACTAACACTTAACATAAAAGTCCATAGTAAACGCGCAGTTTTTAGAGTTTGTACTTAATGTTTTAAACTTTGGATACCTACTGTCCGTTTCAGAATAAAAGGCAGTTGCCATAATAATGGGAGTTTTGCGCTTTCACAAGTCAACTGACAAAACAAATATGAGTCCTATCTTTTTCACTTTAAGTTACGACTGTTTAACGTGAACGAGATAGGACTCGTATTTGTTTTGTCAGTTGACTTGTAAAAGCGCAAACTGAAACTCCCTAATGTGTTATATGGTCACCCAGGTTTAATAGCTAAATACTATAAACATCTAACTGTAGATCTCACAAATGCTACGCTAACAAAGTTCATACTTTTTAGCTCACTTCTCATCACTTAACATTAAGTGACCTTAATTTTCCTTTGCACCAAACAAACATTGTCCTGTAAACTAGCGAGCAGAATTGCTGTCTTTTATTTGAAAATGGACAGTATGATCATGCTCAAATTTAAAGCAAGACGCTACGAAAGTGATTGCCGTACAATTAATTTCCGTCTTCCTTAGGTTTAAATAATTATGTAATCATCAGCTCAGATATTTTTTTCGGCATTTGTTTTTGAAATTGTACTGAATTTGAAGTGTCAATTGCTATTGGAATTGCTGAACTGAAGTTCTTACAAGTAACCCATTTATCGGCGAACGACTCATTGAAAGTTGTAGCAACCAATCTGAGAAGTTGGTAGTGCTCCAATCTGAATTTTGGAACATTGCATTTTGACTGACGATAAGTTTTCGGGAGAAAAGTCTTAGACGCAAACTTTAGCCAAAATCGGATACTGATTCCGGAATAAAGTGCGGCAAAAATGCCGAGGACCAAAGCTGTCCCAAAATTATACATGATGAAAAGCCAAAAAAGCAAAATTATAGCATGAAGGGGGTTAAAAATAGAGAGTTGAACTCCGAAATATGTTCTTAAAACTATGTTGACTCCATCATATGGTAAAAAGTGGATAATGAGGATCATTGGTGGGATGAATATCAAGTGTAAGATCGTAATAAGTGTGAGGTCCTTTCCAAGCAGACTACTTCCAATTGTGTTATAATAGTAACGCTCACAGCATTTTTTCTTCATGTAAAAATCTAGAGTATTTATCAAGCAACCCATTATAATTGCGTTTACATAATTTTTTGGAACGGAATCAAAGGCTTCACAATTGAAATTCACCTCTTAATTTCTGGTTAATGAAAACGGTGGAATCAAGAATTCTTGGGATTCCATCAAAACTTCTGTGAACCCATAAGATCTCCGCCAAAAAAATTATAATTGACAGACCGTAAAAGTTGAAATAGTGTGCTGTCTTCTGCCAGTTTGGATCCCAAACGGTTGCCAGAGCTGTCCCGTAGATGAGACACAACATGAATATGAGATAGGGAAGCATTCGAATAGGAATATTTCTGATCTTCTCTTTACTTTTGACTACATGCAAATATTCCGACTGAACTCCATGCACAGGATTCAAATACAATTTGTAAGTAACATCCAGCACGGGTTTCATGTACTTGGAGAATACAATAATCATTTTGGAATATTTTTTTTGAAAATCCTGGTTCAGGGTGTACTGAATATATAGTTTGCTCTATGTGAACGCAAAGAAAAAAATAGCAAACACTTGATTTATGAACGAAATTGAGCCACATAATCTTTGGTTCGCTTTCGCAACTCGAGTTTGCAAGTTCGTATTTATTTTTTAATATAGGAATTTATATTATAATTGTGTTGTAATTCACTGGTGAAAACAAATTTACCGTACCATAATATTATCTCGCTATAATGCTATATGTGTCGTAAGTACAAATGAGAAATTGAATTTTGCAACAACATTCTATCTCTTATTGGCTCATCGATTTTTTGTTTTATAAAAGTTTGATTTCAGTTGAATAGTGTTGTTAGATAATTGAAAAGAAATAAGGTGCTTTCAAAATTAATTTTTCATAAATATCAGGCATTAAAAATTGTAAATTGTTCATTATTTGTAGTTTTCGCATCTCATAAGCTTTAAACATAGGTTCAAAGCAACAGCGACTTTTATTTTTATTGAGCCAGGCATTTTTTCATAAATTATTGTTTGTCGAAACTGAGCACACAACATGGTTAAAAATGAATATCTTATTAATCATTCATTGGTTCTGAATTTTGTTAGAAAATATGGAGCAATAAATATATATAAATAATAATTTGTCTTTTACGAATCCGTCCAATCGTTTTCGTGCTAGCACAGTGCATGACTTGTGCTTTAGATAAAAAATACATGTTAATTTAAAAAACACATTAAAATTTATGAGCGTCATTTTTTAATTTTTTATAGCGACCTTTCCAACAAATTTCTGATACCGTTATTTTAACAAATTGAGAGCAAAAATAAAAATAAAAGTTCAAGCAAAACATATTGAATTGAATTTGTAAATGGACAAAAGTTAATTTATTCATCATAACTACTGTCTGTTTCAAAAAACTGGAAAAATTTTGCTCCAATGTTATTTGGCATTGGTTGTTTTCTCCTGGTTTCCGTGTAAACAAGCTGGTGATGAACAAAGTTTACTTTTTTTCAGTAAATTGCATTTAAAATCACGCAATTTATTTCTATCTTTGAAATTCCTGTAAACTTATTGCTATAACAATGAGGCCACTTTTCTCCTATAAATTCAAAAAATCACTATTTAACCAAAATAGCAAACTTACTATTGGAGAGGTGTCTTGTATTTTGAAACAGACAGTAGGAGCAGGACTCAATATTGGGATCTAGATGGGCTGGAATGGATGAATTTCTAGTTTATGTAATAACATCATGAGTTTTTTTTGGATTTTGTAGATGCAATATTTGTGGATATGAGTTGCACAATTCGGAGGATTTTAAAGTTCACGAGAACAGACATTCCCAGTGTTTAGCGAATCCATTTACCTGTGTGTTTTGTGACCATGTGGCTGTAAATTCGTTTGCATTAAAAAGACATACTTTGAATTGTCATACGACCTCGCCTCAGTGTCCACATTGCGAGGCAATAAGGTTCCGGTCCAGAAATTCTTCGAGGTGTCATGTTCGCGTACGGCATAAAATAAAGTAAGAAATAGATGAAATGTAGCTGTTCGCATGTCTGTCTGTCCGTCCGTCTGTCAAGAGATTTAACAGAATTTTCTTTTTGCAGACCATTCAAGTGCTCCAAATGTGGCAAGTCTTTCACAAGGGAGGCCACTTATAGTTCCCACGAATGCAGGGTCCAGAAAAGACAAGCGCGGGTATTCAACGGATTCAAAACATGTCCAGTTTGTGGGATCCGTGTTCGACCCAATGCGCTGAGCACACATGAGAGAAAGCATGCTAGAGCATTACTGCGGGAGTGTGCGAAAAATGTGGACGTCATTACAGTCGCATAGCTTCCCTCCATGCTCATCAAAAACGGTGCACTGGTCAAGTGTCCACTTCCCGTAGGAAAACAAAGACCCAAAAGTGAAACGTTTCTCAGCATATGGATCTTGTGTATCCCCATTTGGATTTGAGTAGTGTGGAATTTTCCGAGATTTTCAAAGGTTGAATGAAATGATTGTCCTGGGGGATAGCTTATTCATTCTATCGTATGTGGGGCTATATGCTCACATTTGTTTTGATATACGAATACAATGAATTTTGTATTGCTATATTGTTTGAATAAAAATATTTGGTTCGTCCGGTTCATGGAGTAACTACTATGGAATCAGTTTGTTTATTGGCTATCGGCGGTATAAACATATTATTTATTTAAGTTTAATTTAGTCTGTCGCGTGCCTTCAAGATGCATAAAAAAATGTCTCCCGATGTTTAAATGGAAATTATGTCAATTGTATACAGCTACAGCTTATGGTTCAAGGATTGAACGAGTGGTTCATTTTGAGTGAGTACAGCATAGGCTGGATGCCACTTACTAAATTTTCTAGAGTATGCTATATGCAGCTATTACACGTGAAGAGCCGACGCGGTAATAAAAACACCAGGAATATAAAAGAAAGAAATTTTATTTCCCGAAATTTGACACTACAAGAATTGAACTTAAAGAACTTAAAGTCTACATAATGAATGGTGGCAATTGGTTTTTACCACCCTTATATACTATATTAATTCTTAACTTTATCTTAAAGTTAATCCATACAAATATTGATGCATCATCATTTTCATGAGGGCATCATAAGAAATGTACCATCTAATTACATGGGGAAATTATGGTTAACTTGATAAAAGTGCATGCAGCAATGCATACACAAGATGATCCTACTTTAACATGTGGGACTCCATAAGAGCCACACACATGCACTCAAATATTGTATGTTAACTAGATTAGCTAGCTCGTGGCACGGCGACCTTGCCATACCACTATATAACTATTATCTCACTATACTATGCATAGTTAATAAATGAAACAAACATTCTGGGCTCTTCATTTGCCCCAAACAAAACATTGGCAAACTAGAAGAGTTTGCAAATGAATTTAATGATTATAGTACTTATCTATAGGGTCACTCCAAAATCCCGAAAATACATTTTACAGATTCCAGCCTTCCTCATTCCAGCCATCCAGGATGTCGTCCCAATCCATGTCCAGTAGTTCCATGAGCGATGTTCCATCTGTTGCTCTTGGGAAGGGCAAAGTTCCATTGGATGACACCTCGTCATCATTTGCTGAACCGGACATAAGATTAGTACATACTCCTTGAGTATTGGTCCAGTCCTGAATCGAGGGACCGGGCGTGGAAAAACTGGTTTCGTCTTCCCCAGACATCGGCACTGCACCACTTTCATAACCACTATCGGAATTTTCCACAGCATTCCTTTCCTGCACAGCTTGTTCAAAATTATGAAGGGCTCTTGTTCCCTCTTGTATGAGTTCCTCGAGTAAGGTCTCCGGAGCGTCTTCCAGTGCGTGGACGGCAACAAAACCTTTGTGGCGAAGAAATTTTTGGGGCTTATACCTCCAATGGGTCATATTGGCAACGGTATCGTTCAGGGGTTGGTCCCAAAATATTTCCGGAAACTTCCGATTTAACACCTCTGTCATTAGTGGAAATGCCTCCTTATGCTGGAGAAGCAGATTGGCCCATACGTTCAATTTTCTGCTTCACACCATCGCTCTCACATACCCCTGTAAATTCACGTCCCCGTTTTCCGCGAACCTTTTGTTAATTTTTACTTGAGTAGTCACTGGTATTGCCCCTAAGTATAGGGCATCCACCAGTCTGGTGAGGACTGGTTGAGATTCCAGGATTTCGATGGTAGAAATCATCACTGATTTCGGGAAGATTTTTTTCATCCTATTCAGAGTTTCTTTATAGGGGTCCACTAGTACAATGAGCGGAGCACATTGAACACAGGTAGTATATCGGAGAGAGTACCAACTTGATTTCGAGAGTTAGTTCCTCTCTCCCAAAGAGTGTGAATGAATTAAAAATTCATTTCTTCTCTGGCTGATAAGAACTAGCCCTGCCACAATAGGCCACTTAACTTCAGAGTTTACAAATTTGAGGGACATGATTTGTGTTTACAAGATACAAGAGTAAGGAGTGTGAATGAAGAATAAAAGTAAATTCACGTACTTATATACTAATTAAAATTTACAGACTATGGCTATCTTACATAATTTATCATGGTACCACCTTTCATTCATTACTTTGCTCCGGCATAGTTTGTATGCCAATTGAATGAAGATCTGGCCTATATTTAAATCTAACGATTGCATTTCCCACCTTCACTTGTGGGATCTCCATGCATTCGCTATCAATTGCCTCAGTGACCTCTGACCGGATATGAGTTCCAGCAACATCGTAACTCATTGTACTTTGTTGCTGTTCATTGATGAGTTGTCTCAATTTTTGTTCCTTAGATTTACACTTTGTTATCACTTATCACGTATGTACGTTTAACCTTACAGCATGGGATGTACCTACACAGAGCACTATACAAAGTTAACTTTGACAGAAAATTATGGGTAACACAAAAACATGTGCACACCCCTACCACTAAACAAACTAAAATAATGACACTGATAGCCTGGTAAAACATGATAGTTCCTGGGGAAAGCGAATTCTCCGAGAATAGTGAGTCCGCTGAAGCGCCGGGTATATTTTGTAATAACGGTATTATCGTGGGTGCGGCGGCGGTCATAGCCGCTCGGGAACGTTTAACGATGAACATTTGTAGTAACAAATATCCCACAGCAAAAGCTAATGGAATGTCCCATAAATACAGAATTAGTGACGAAACTGTTGGCACAACATGGAGTAACTTGGGAATTGTCGAATGGGATAATTCAGCAATTTCAGTAATATTGAGGGTATCCACCGAGTATTGCCACGAAGTATTTAGACATGAGTCTAAATCTGAATAAATATTCGTGAAAGTGTCGGGATCTATAATCGACACTTTGGCAATAGCGTCCTCGCTTAACAATACGGCGTCCACTTTTGACCATATGGCTGGCAGAATATTATGAACCCTTGGTTCAGAGTCAGCCTGGTATGGACAAGGGTACGGACAACGTACAACTTTCTTCACTCCGGGTATTTTTACATAACACGAAGCACTGAGTCTTACTTCCTTTGCTCCATAATCAGTTGGGGGTAGTTCCGCAAATAATGTGGTAGTCTTTGTCTTTCTGTCCTCACAGTAAATGACGGTGCCATTAGGCAAATTAGATAATATAAAGGTGTTGGGGCTTTGTTGCACAATCGATGGATTATTTTCTCTTCGTTCGGTGCACTCGAAAGAACAAACTTTGTTTAGCTCACTAAGGTGAACCTTTGAGAATCTTTTCCATGCATTGCGCTCCATTTTGAGGGTCAGTATGCCATTCTGGAACATAGCATAGTCCACTGTCAACTGGGCATTTGGATAGTTGAGTTCCTTGGATAGCCACAACATCATTTCCATCTCTTGCTAGATAAGTTGGTGAGTGGGCTAGGGTGCAGACGGAATTCTCATAGACAAATGGTATGTTGACCACTTCGTAAAGAGTGAAATCCGAGTCGTCTCTCTTGATGGGAACCCGTATGTGGATTCCAATAATATTCTTAGCGAAAGAACATGAGGCAATTGGAAAAGAGTACATGGCCATCACGTTGTCCAGAGGTATGGCCAGTTTATGCCCGTGGAGGTTCAATTCCGATTCCAATCCTTGCATATCTCTTCGAAGAGTATCCAGAGGAACGGCCGTAATGGGAATAAGTCCGTTTCGACAGTGAGATAGAATATCACTGTACTGTTGAATCTCCGTCACTCTATTAAGGTTTTGGATGACGTGGAAGATTAATACGGATAGACGATCGGAGTAGCGTTCGACCCACTCTAATTCCGGTCCCCATACTTCGCGCTGTTTCTGGACCACGTTTTTGATTGCTGTTTGATACTTGTTAAGGGTGGAGGTTAGGTTGGATGAAAGATCTGTAAAGCTGTCCTTGATTTTGACAATGTTCTGATTATCAGTAATTACGCTGCTCTTTAGCTTCTTCAGGAAGTCGGTCATTTTTGCTTGATCAGTCCATAGAGCATTGAATTGTCTATGATTTACAACCGAACAACAGTAGCTTAAGAAGTCTCCTAGGGCGTCTGACACAATTCCTCGTTTAAACCGTTGTGGTTTTCCGGTGTAGTAATTGTCAATCGCCTTTGTATAAGGAGTTACTAATAAGGACTCTTGCAATGCTTCCAATCGATCTGATATCACATCCATGTACGATTTGCCGGCGTTAATTAATGCGCGCTTAGGATGATCTGTTTCACAGTCGACTTGATTGATGGTGACCGGGACACTTTCAGTTACGTTAAACTGCAGCTGATAGTACAACGGCGCTGATCCAGTATAGATGACGGTGTCTTCAAGTTTTCTTGTATAACTCCCACTAACTATTCTAACATGACTTTCTAAGGTTTTATTTACAACAGGCACAGTTAAACTATCATTAACTAGACTTAAAAGTACAATAACTTCGGTCAGAGTCACGACAATCTTCATTTTATCAGAGGTCAATCCGCTTCGGTGGCTTAATAATCCTACCAAAACGAGACCGGATTATTTTGGGATCAGAATTCAGATTGGAATGAGGTTGAGTGACGGGAAGAAGGGGTAATGGGTCGTTTTCCAGCCTTTCGGCTTCTTCTTCCCATGGTTCCTTCTCCTCTATGTCCGGCTCAATCTCACTCTCTGAACCTGATGTATCTGATTCCTCTATATGTTCTTCATGCGAGACCATACTTGGAACGGAGTCAAGTAAATCATTATACGGTTTCATTCGTGCAATATGCACTAAATGAACATCTTTTCTTCATTTATGAGGGAAAACTGGTTTCACAATGTAGTTTAGCGCTGAGCGCTTCTCCGTTATTATATATGGCCCTCGCCATTGTAGCGTTAATTTACGCGACCGCTCCGGCTTTTGGATAGGAGTGTAAATGAAAACTTTATCTCCTACCTCAAAAGTTATATCTTTGCGATTTTTATCGTGAATAACCTTTTGAGCTTCTTGAGCCCTAGCAAGATTGTCACTTGCCTCTGTCCGAATAGCTTGTAATTTAGCTACTGGGACAGGTATAGTGTCGGTGTTAAGCGTTAAATCAAGCATAGCATCAACAGGTAAGTTAGGTTTCCTACCGAACAAAAGTTCAAAAGGGCTGTACTTAGTGGACTGTTGTACTGAGGTATTAATTGCAAATATCGCAAGCGGTAAGTGTATATCCCAATCTTTCTGATTGGATTGAACATATTTAGACAATATGTCCTGTATCGTCCTATGTTGACGCTCCACCAGAGCGTTACCTTGACTATGATATGGACTACTGTACACATTCTTCGTACCAAGATGCCTATTAACCAATTGAAAGAACCTAGATCGAAATGTACTGGCGTTATCAGATAGAACCGACTTAGGAACTCCTAGTTTTGATACTACTTCTGTAATCATAAAGCGGGCACACGTTGCTGCTGTTACGTTTCGAATCGCTTTGGCCGTGACGAAACGAGTTACGTATTCTATTGCTGTTATGATGTACTTCGTACCAGAGAGTGAAGTTCTAGGTAGTGGTCCCATGACGTCAATGGATACTAAATCCATAACTTGCATGTTTTTAGTATAGACGTTTAAGGTTTTTCCTAAAGGTCCATGAGGAGATGGCTTCCTCATTTGGCAAACTTGACAACTTTTGATGACTTTTTCTATCCAACCACGCATATCAGGGAAGTGGAACCTTTCTTTCATTTTCTTAAATACCTTTAAAACCCCTAAGTGTGCCATCACTGGTGGTTCATGAAACTCCTTAATATAGTCGACATACAGAGTTTCAGGTAATTCTAATCTTTTACCTTTTCCATCGTCATAATATAATAAGTCATCCTCCAGTTTATAATTATTCGGCAAAGGGTCGGATCCCATAATATTTCTAATTCTTGGATCCCTTGAATAATGATCAATTAACGTTTCACGTTCATTGTTAGCTACTACCCTAATTCCATACGCCGGGATCTCTAACTGATCCTCGTCTTTAGCACTGGGAAAATCTACAGGCAACCTACTTAGACAATCAGCTACGACATGGCTAGTACCTTTCTGATACACTATGTCATATTTTAGTCCTTGTAGCTTAAGTTGCCACCTGGCTAATCTGGCGTTAGCGGGATTTTTGCATAACTTTAACGCGCGAAGAGCATGATGATCTGTAACAATCCTAAATGGTTGCTCAAAAATGAAATCACGAAATTTCTGCGCACAATATATTACAGCCAAACATTCTAACTCGGTGATGGAATAGTTGCGTTCGGCGGGGGTTAATTTACGGCTTGCGAAAGCAATGGGCTTACGCTTCCTACCATGAAGTTGAAAAAGACAACCGCCTGAACCAAGCAAAGATGCGTCGGTGTGTATTTCTATTGCCAGATTTGGATCGAAATGGGCTAACACCGGAGGAGTAGCCATAGCTTCTTTAAGCTGTTGAAAACACTCAGCATGTTTCTTTGTCCAATGAAATTTCCTATCTTTCTGGAGTAATTCTGTTAGAGGACCTGTTAGGTTTGCATAGTTTTTGATGAATGATCTATAGTAGCCACTCATACCTAACACTGATCTAACATCCTTGATGTTTCTAGGTGCTGGTAAGTGTTGAATTGCTTTTAGCTTAGATTCATCACAATGTATACCTTCTCCTGAGACTACGTGCCCTAACAGTTCAACTCTAGCGGCGGCAAATAAACATTTACTGGGTTTAATGGTTAAATTATGCTTATTTAAAGTGGACAACACTTTATCAAGGCGCTCAATATGGGATGGGAAATCGGATGAATAAACAATGATATCATCCATGTATTGTAAGCAAATAGTACCGATTAACTCTCCCAAAACAATTCTCATGACTCGATTGAATTCCCCTGGAGCATTTACAAAACCAAATGACATGTATTTATATTGAAAAAGACCAATTGGGGTAATAAATGCTGTTTTCTCTACACAGCAAGGACACATTTTGATTTGAAAATAGCCTGAAAATAAATCAATTTTGGAAAAATACTTTGCGCCATTTAAACCGTGCAATATATCATCAATGGACGGCATAGGATAACGGTCAATCTTAGTGATGGAATTAGGCTTTTTATAGCTTACCACCATACGCCATTCCTTCTATCCACTAGCGTCCTCCTTCTTAGGAACTACTAATGCATTTGCCGCCCAAGAACTACGACTGGGTTCAATGATACCAGCGTTCAGCAACTCATTTACTTGTTCCTTAATTAACTCGGTTTCATAGATAGATTTCCTAATATACTTATCAGCTATAGGTCTTGCGTCACCAGTTTCTATATGGAATGTTCCGACAGAACATTTTCCTATATGATGAATATCCCACGCGATAACCTTTGAATTTTCATATAAAATTTGGAGAATTTGGTTTCTTTGTGGAATGTCTAATTCGGGTCCTAGCTCGATTTTCTCTAGCTGTTCTGTATTAAAATATTTCATTGTATTTTGGAAACAAGTTTGAATTGAAAAATTGGGAAATGAAAAGTGAAAATCAATACATTTTACTTGCGAATTGAGATTCAAATGTAATTGATTGCTTTGAAAGTTAAGTTCCTTTGATGTAAAGCAAGAAAATCTGCTCCTAAAATTACATCGTACATTATAGATTCGACCACCACAAAACGATGAATAAATACTTCCGATGTATGTGAAAATTGAAACTGGATATCCGCTACCCCACAAAGTGCGATGCTCTGCTGATTTGCGGCTAATAGGTCGATAGATTGGTCTAACAAATTCCAACTAGTGACACAGTGCTTAGCAATTAATGAAATGGAACCTCCTGTTTCTATCATGGCTGTATATTGTCTATTGTTTAATTTAATCTTACAAATAGGGTTGCCAAAACAAACTAAAGCTGTGTTTTGTCCAGTAGCACATTCTACTGGCGTGCCTGGAAGTTTCCCTGATTCCTAGGTGAATTAGTTCCACTATTTGGGGTCAATTTGACCTTACAATTAGCCCTAGTATGACCTACCTTGTTGCATCTCCAACAAATGAATTTACCATCCGTAGTACGATCTGGCTTACGTGGTGGCTGACCCCCATGATCATACGAATTTGGATATTTCTTTGGCCTAAAGTTTCCACGATTAGGAGGGCGGTTATATTGTGGAGGCGTTATTTGGTGTATGTTGATCCTCTCCAACTTATTTGTTAGCCTATCCAAGGTGGATTGA
>Ga0210040_10008286_pt1 | contig 12380 bp, 10 predicted proteins | sample CryGeyCG12114_NA_FD_185462 | JGI IMG/M metagenome (GOLD analysis project Ga0210040, IMG submission 185462) | Groundwater microbial communities from aquifer - Crystal Geyser CG19_WC_8/21/14_NA (SPAdes) (version 2) | ecosystem: Environmental > Aquatic > Deep subsurface > Groundwater | place: USA... | reverse complement strand
TACAGGAACGGACCAGATACCGACCGGCCACGTCGCAGCCCCTTAACCTTGGTGCAACGTCGCCGGTGCAGAGTTCCAAGGCCCATGCTGCCCGGACCCCGCATCTTTCGTCATCGCAAATGGGCCCTGGTCTGGGCGGCCGGCATCCTCTGGCTCGCCTATGACGTGGCAGGGTCTGCTTCCGATCCGCAGCAGAATGGGGCCGAAAGCGACGCGACGGGGCGGCAGGTCACCCCTGACGACCTCGCGACTCTAGCGAATGCGGTGGCGAGCTAACGCGTCCGCCGCGTCGGCGCGTGAAAGTCGGGCGGCTTGTCGGCCACCCAGCGAATATAGCGGGCGATGTCGTCTCGGGACCGCAGCGTATCGAGGTCCGCGAAGTCGGTCGCGAGTTCGCGGTTGGTCAGGTGGGCGTGGATCGTCCGATGACAGATCGGATGCACCGGTACCGTTTCCGTGCCGCCCTGGCTCTTGGGGACGCGGTGGTGCCACTCGACCCGCGCGCCAAGCGGTCGGCTGCACAAGGCGCATGGGTCCGGGCTAACCTCTCGCTCGGCCCGTGCCGCTGCCGCGACCAGCCCCGCCTTGCGCTTCACCCGTCCTGCCACAACGCCGATATGGGCAGCCTTGGCGCAACGAAAAGGCGGGGCGCGACATGTGCCGCACCCCGCCCCATCTTTAGTCAGCCGCGATCAGAAGTGGGTGATGATACCCAGCTGCGGACGGAAGCTCTTGGCGCTGCCGAAGGTCGACACTTCGCCGCGCAGACGGAAGCCCGCGTTGCCGGTGATGCCCTTCAGGCCGATGTCCTTCGGGCCGGCCTCGAAGCCGACGCCATAGGTCATGGCGTGGAAGTCTGGGCTGTCGTTGCCGTAACGATCGAAGTTGATCCAGCGGTAGCCGACCTTGCCGTAGAACAGGCCGCTGTCACCAGCGCGGAAGCCGAAGCGGCCAGCGGCGCCGTAGCCCCAGTCGATCGCGCCATCGACGCCCTTGGACACTTCACCCTCGGCGCCCACGAACACCGGCCCGAGCGGCACGTTCACGCCGGCGACGCCCGTGACAACCGCGCCCTGCAGCTTGCGGCCGCCGATCGGGGTGTTCGGGATGCCGTGGCCAACGCGACGGTCAAAGCCTTCCCAGCCGCCGAGCACGCCGAAGTACGGCGCAATGCCGAATGCCTTCGACCCATCGGGAGCCGCTGCCTCGCCCGGCGCTGCGTCCGCGGTCGGCGCGCTGTCCTGCGCGAAAGCGGGGACGGCGATGAACGTCGCCGCAACAGCGGCGGCGAGGGTGAACTTACGCATAATCTAAACCTCTGCTTCATCTTCAGGCTGGCGACCGCCGTGCGCGCGTCGCCCTTGCCCGAGGCTCTGCACAACAACCGGCCCTCCCACCGGTTCAGTACAAAATCGCAGAAATCCGCCAATTATGCTGAGTGTTGCGGAACAGACACGGTTTCTTGAGGGCACATGAACGAAGTGAGGCGACGCTGTGGCGAAGCAATGGCGGGGGCAGTCCGTGGCGCCCCCGCAGGGCCATGATCAGGGGCGTAGTGCTACGTCGTCCCGATCGTCCAGATCTTCATCATCGACTTCGTCCTCGTCGAAATCCGCCTGGACGTCGTCTTCGTCGATGTCGTCTTCGTCCATGTCGACGGACGCATCGGTCTCACCGACCTCGGTTGCTTCCATGTCGAGCTCGTCGATGGGCTCGTCTTCCTCGTCGTCGTCGCCCAGGTCGGGTTCGATGTCGGTCAGGAGCACGCCGTCGGTTGGGCCGTCGCGGGTGGCTTCAAGGATCTCGGCGCGCTGGCTCTCGTCATAACCTTCCTCGTCATACCCGTCGTCGCCCGGGCCCATTCCGGTAACCTGATGTCCGCCCATGTCGTTTCTCCTGCTCAACGGTGGTCAGGGCGCGAACGGCGGGCGGGGCCGGCGGGTTCCGGCGAGAGCGGGAAGTACGCGAGGCTACCCTTCTGGATGCTTGCTCGCCCGCCGGCCCGGGCATAGCGTGCGAGCATCCGCCAGAGGTTCTGAAAGGGTCAAAGTTGATGCGCCGCCTTTATGTCTCGCTGCTGCTCCTTCCACTCGTCACGGCGGGTTGCGGCAAGGGCGACGGCGGCACCTCCATCTCCGTGAAGGACGAAGGCGGCCGTACGGTTGCGAGTGCTGATGGCAATAGCGGCCAGGTGAAGCTCGACGTGCCCGGTTTCGAAGGGAAGATCACCCTTCCCAAGATCAAGCTGGACGCGAGCAACTTCGACCTGAACGGAGTTCATCTCTACCCAGGAACGCAGATCAACGGCTTCAACCTGCAGGCTGGCGAGAGCAACAAGGGCGGCGTGCGCGTGACCTTCACCAGCCCGGCCGAGCCCGCCACTGTACGCGACTGGCTGGCCGAGCGGTTGAACAAGGCCGAATTCAAGCTCCGTACCGAGGGCACCGGCCTTGTCGGCAAGACTGACGAGAACCAGGACTTCCGGCTTCAGCTGCGCCCAACGGGGGACCACCAGTCGCAAGGGGAACTGGTGATCGGCTGAGGTCGGCGGGGCGGCACCGCTCGCCCCTGTTCCGACGCCGCCGCAGCGCCTATGTGGCTGGCACGATCCACCAGGGAAGTTCCCCATGCTCGACACCATTGCCGCCGAGGTCCCAACCCTCAGCCTTGCCGACCAGGCCAGCGATCCCGAGGGGTTCGCCCAGGCATTTGGCCAGTCCTTCCAGCGCTTCGGTTTCGCGATCGTCGCCGACCATGGCATCCCTGAAAAGCTGATCGAGAGCGCCTGGCGCGAAACCGAAGCGCTGTTCGCACTGCCGGAGGATGAGAAGCGGCAATATCATGTCGCGGGTGGCGGCGGCGCGCGTGGCTATACGCCGTTCAAGACGGAGATCGCCAAGGACGCGAAGCACGTCGACCTGAAGGAGTTCTGGCACATCGGCCGCGACCTGCCGCAGGGGCACCGCTTCGCCGAACAGATGGCGCCCAATATCTGGCCGGACCGCCCGGAAGGGTTCAAGCCGACATTCCTTGAATTGTTCTCCGCCTTCGATACCGCCGGCGACAAGCTGCTGTCGGCCATCGCTCGCTACCTGGGACTGGAACCGAACTGGTTCGACCGCGCCGTGCGTGACGGCAATTCGGTGCTGCGCCTGCTTCACTATCCGCCAATCCCCGCTGATGCGGAGGGCGTGCGGGCCGGGGCGCACGAAGACATCAATCTCATCACGCTGCTGCTCGGCGCTGAGGAGGCGGGGCTTGAGCTCCTCGACCGTGACTCGGGCCGCTGGCTGGCCATTCGCCCGCCAGAGGGTGCGATGGTCGTGAACGTCGGCGACATGCTGCAGCGGCTGACCAATCACGTTCTGCCCTCCACCACCCACCGAGTGGTGAATCCGCCGCCCGAGCGGCGCGGCCATTCGCGCTATTCCATGCCCTTCTTCCTCCACCCGGCGCCCGATTTCCTGATCGAAACGCTGCCGGGAACGATCAGCGCGGACAACCCGAACCGCTACCCGACCCCGATCACCGCGCACGACTACCTGCACGAGCGCCTGGTCGAGATCGGGCTGGTCAAGAAGTAAGCCGCCGACCCGGGTGACCGACGCGCCGCAGCGCAAGATCATCCATGTCGACATGGACGCCTTTTATGCGTCCGTGGAGCAGCGCGACGACCCCGTCGCTGCGCGGCCGTCCGGTTGCTGTCGGCGGGTCACGCGCCAGGGGCGTCTGGCCGCCGCCAGCTACGAGGCGCGCGCGTTCGGGGTTCGCTCCGCCATGCCCTCGGTCAGCGCCATTCGCCGCTGCCCCGATCTGGTGTTCGTGCCGCCGCGCTTCGACGTGTACCGCGCCATCTCCCGACAGATCCGCGCGATCTTCGCCGACTATGCCGACCTGATCGAGCCATTGTCGCTCGACGAGGCTTATCTGGACGTCACCGAGGATCGCCGCGGGCTCGGCTCCGCCAGTGCGATCGCCAGCGAGATCCGCGATCGTATCCGCGCCGACACCAGCCTGACCGCGTCTGCGGGGGTGAGCTACAACAAGTTTATCGCTAAGCTCGCGTCGGACCAGAACAAGCCGGACGGGATGTGCGTCATCCCGCCATCGCGCGGGGCTGCATTCGTCGCCGGGCTGCCGGTGAAGCGCTTCCATGGCGTGGGCCCGGTCACCGCGAGCCGCATGAACGCGCTTGGCATCGAAACCGGTGCCGACCTTGCCGCGCGCGACCTGCCGTTCCTTCAAGCTCATTTCGGCAGCCATGCCGCCTATCTGCATGGGGCCGCACGCGGCGAGGATCATCGGCCCGTGCGGCCGGACCGCCCTACCAAGTCGGTGGGGGCGGAGCGCACCTTTGAACAGGACCTGTCCGCCCCGGCCGATCTGCTGGATGAATTGGAACGGGTGGCGGACGCCGCCTGGACTCGGATCGAGCGAAGCGGCGCTCGTGGACGTACAGTGACGCTCAAGCTGCGGTTCGCCGACTTCCGCACCATCACCCGCGCGCGATCCCTTGCCAGTGTGGTCTGTGATCGGCCTGCGTTCGGCGCCATCGGCAAAGCGCTGCTCGCATCGCAACAGCCCCTGCCCGGCGGTATCCGGCTGCTCGGGCTGACCCTGTCGGGGATCATCGACCCGGACCATGAGGTTGAACCCGTTCTACCTCTGCTTGAACCCCGCTAGGCGGCCTTCGCCAGCGATGCCTCTGCTGCAGCCGGCAGGGTCAGGATCGCGGTCGCGCCGCGCCCCACGCCCTCGCTCTCCAGCCGCAGGGCGCCGCCCATCGCGGTCATCACATTGGCGCACCAATGCAGCCCCAGCCCACCCGACTTATGCGCCCGCGTCGAAAATCCTCGCTGGAACAGGGCCGCGCCGGTTGCGGGGTTGAAGCCCTCCCCGTCGTCCCTGATGCATATGTCGACCATATCACCTTGCCTGGTCACGCTGACCGAGATCGAGCCGCTGCCACGCCCCGTCGCGGCGATGGACTCGGCGGCGTTGCCGAACAGGTTGCCGATCACCTGGCTCAGGATCACCCGGCTGGCCATGACGTCGTGCTGCATCGCGGGGAATGAAAAGGCGATGGAGGCAAGCTGCGAATAGCGCGCAATGGTGACGTTTCGGGCCACGATGTGCGACACATTACATCGTTCCAGCGTGGCGCGCTCATGCGCCTGCTTTTGCTGTTCCCCGATAATCTCAAGGACAAGGGCCATAGCCTCGCGCCCGACCTGAAGCTCACCGCGCATTGTCTCGCGAGCCTGCGCATCCGCTTCAGTGGCCGCAGCAACGAACGCCGCAAGCTTCTGTCGCCGCGCGGGCGGCGTGTCATCCCGCGCAAGCTCACCCACCGCCCGGCTCAACGTCGCCCGATCAACGCGCCCGCGCTGGGCCATGCTGTGGCTCAGGATGGTGCTGATCGGGTTCAGCGCGTTGCGGACGTTGTGCATGACGGCGACCGCGCTTTCCGAACGGCCGAGCGCGAACCCTTGTATCTCTATCTGTTCGCGCAGGTCCTGAAGCTGCAGCAGCATCGCGTTCAAGCTGACTTTCAGCGATCCAATTTCGTCCCGGCGAGAGACTTCCTTCAGCGTTGATGGCTGCCCGTTGTCACGGACCTGCTGCATATGTCGCTCGATACGGGCGAGGGGCTTCAGCACCAGCCGTGCCATCGCGATCCGAAGCACGACCAGCACGATCAGCAACAACAGCGTCGATCCTGCCACCGCCAACAGCAGCATGCGGCGGCCCAGCATCGACACGTCGCGGGGCACCTGCAAGCGAGCACTCGCCACAGCATGGCCGTCTGCGCCGATGATCGGCACCGCGATGCGCACGATGGCCCGGTCGAGCTCTACCTTCTCGCGTTCATTCACATGACCTATGTCGAGCTCCGCCTGACGGTGCAGCAACTCAGACAATTGCGCCGAGGTGATTTCACGCGCGATCAGCACCAGCCCTCGCGACGCGGCAGAGCTGTCCGCTCGGCGCACCTGCGCCACCCCGATCGCGGCCACGCTGGAACCAAGCCGGGCAAAGAAATGGCCGGAGTTGCCGTGGCGCAGCGCCAGTGACAGATCATTCCCGGCAAGCGCCCCCAGCTGCCGACGCAAGCTCGGCACTTCGGCGCCGGTCCGCGGGTTCACCCAGCGGGCCGCCACCACCTGGCGATCCGGCGTCACATAGGCCGTACCCTCGACCGCCAGGCTGCTGGTGGCCCGTGGTGGCAGGCGGTTACCACCCGGCAGACCGCTCGCCCGCGCCGCAATATCGCCCACGTCCCAATCGGCCCGATCCCGCGCCGCACCTTCCACTTCGGCGCCATAGTCCGCCAGGACATCGCGAGTGCGGTCGATCTGCCCCTCGATCACACGCGCTTCCAGCCCGTTGAAACTGGGGGTGATCACCGCGGCCAGCAACAGCGTGATCCCGACTGCCCCCGCAAGCCCGACCGCGGTCAGGATCAGAGCCAGTTTTGCGCCAAGCGACGAAGGGCTGCGGCGCCATTTGCTTACGACCCGCGACACGGCCGCGTGACGCATCAGCCGTGGGTTCCGGTCGCCGGCTCTTCCCCCTCATCGTCCACCGCGAAACGCGCTGCCGCCATGTCGCGCGCAACATCCGCGGTGACCGGGTGAGAGAAGTAGAATCCCTGCAAGTGGCTGGCGCCCGCGATCCGCAGAGCCTGGACCTGCGCTTCGGTTTCAACGCCCTCCGCGATGATCTCCAGCCCCAAGGCGCGACCAAGGTGGATGATCGAATGAACGATCGCCGCCGATTCCCGCTCGCGCCCCATGCCGTCGATGAAGCTGCGGTCGATCTTTAGGCTGTCGAGCGCGAACTTGCGGATGTTGTACAGGCTCGAATAGCCGGTGCCAAAATCGTCCAACGCGATCCTGAAGCCCATCTGGCGCAGCTTGTAGAGCGTTTCAGCGGCGCGATCGGAGTCGTCGAAGATCGCCGTTTCCGTGATCTCGATCTGCAGCCGGCTGGGCTCGATACCGGCCGCCAGCACCGCTTGCGTGATATGGCCGACGAAGTTGGTACGGCGGAACTGCCGTGGGCTGAAATTGACCGACACATATTGCCCCGGCCACGCGGCAAGCTCGGTCAGCGCGTTGGCGAGCACCCAATCGCCCAGTTCGTGGATCAGGTTCGATTCTTCAGCGATCGGGATGAAGGTAGACGGGCTGATCGGCCCGAAGTCGCTGGTGTTCCACCGCACCAACGCCTCGAACCCGACCACCTCGATCCGGTCGCGTGAAACGATTGGCTGGAATTCCAGGCTCAACTCGCCCCTGTCGATCGCCTGCTTCAGGCCACCCTCGATCCCCCGGCGGACACGAACGCCCTCGTCCATGCTTTCGTCGAACAAGCGGACCACGCCCTTGCCGACCCGCTTGGCGTCGTTCAGCGCCAGGTCCGCGCGGCGCATCACGTCAACGGGATCGTGTTTATCCTTGCCGTCCAGGACGACCAGGCCGGCAGAGGCACCGCCCTGCACCGAATGGCCATATACCGTCAGGCTGGTGGAACAGGCGGCCAGGATACGGTCGCACGCCATGGCGGCTGCCTGCTCTCCCGGCGTGTCGAACAGAATGCCGAATTCGTCACCACCCAGGCGCGCGACCATCGCCCCCTCCGGCGCATGACGATGCAGGATACCGCAGATGATCCGGATCAACTCGTCCCCCGCCAGGTGGCCCAGCGTGTCGTTGACGAGCTTGAACCGATCAAGGTCGATCATGACGGCCGCGAACAGCCCGCTCAGCCGCACCCGCTCGCCCAGCGCCCTCTGAAATGCGACGCGGTTGGGCGCGTCGGTCAGGGGATCATGGGTCGCCATGTGCATGGCCCGGCTTTCGTTGGCGGCGAGTTCGGCGGACTGTTCCTCCAGTCGCAGGACCTGCTCGGCCAAGCGTGCCCGCGCCGCCGCAAGCTCACGATCGGTTTGCCAGCGCGCGGTTAGCGCTGCCGCTGTTTGCTGGATTTCGGCAACCTCGAACGGCTTGGCGAGGTAGAAGATCTTGTCGGCAGGTCCCGCAACCCGGCTGATCTCCAGCGGCGTGAAGTCGGAGTAGCCGGTGACCATGACTAGGTTGATCTCCGGGTCGAGCGCGCGGATGCGGCGCGCCGTCTCCCGGCCGTCGATCCCCGGCGGCATCCGTACGTCGATGAAAGCCACGGAAAATGGTTCGCCGGCCGCCTTGGCCGCGCGCACCGCGTCAACCGCCTCCAATCCCTGCTGGCAATGGTGGATGTCGAAGTCGCTTTGGTCGTCGACCGCGTCGGCCTCGTCGCTTTCGCCGAAGAGTTCGATCGCCATGGCGCCGAGCGCGTCCGCGGTGACTGTGGCTCGGGCAAGGCAGCGACGGTAGCTGTCGTGTACCGCCTGCTCGTCGTCCACGATCAAAATTCGCATCGAACACTCCGCCTTGCATCTGCGCCGGGCGCTCAGACGGGCCCTATCCACTTGCCGGGGTGTAAAAGGATGCGATTAAGGCCCGGTAAACACGGGCGGACGCTCCAGGGCCTGCTGGCCCAACACGATCGCGCCAAGCGGCCCCGCCCGCCCGCCAAGAGCAGGTGGCACCAGGAAGGTGTCAACCAGCGCAACCTCAGGCAGCGGCACATAGCCGGCCAGACTGCGGGTCAATGCGGCGCGAACGCGCGGAAACAGGTGCGTCGTCCCGGTCATCACCCCACCGCCCATCACGATCCGCCGCGGCACGCCCGTCAGGACCAGGGCATGGCAAAGCTGACCCAGCGCATGCGCGACCAGATCCCAGGCCGGATGATCGGCGGGCAGGTTCCCCGCCGTGAAAGGGGCAGGTGCCGACCCAGTCGTCGCCCGGAACCCGAACGGGCCTCAAATGCCCCATCTCGGAATGAGTAAGGCCGTCCACCGGGTGCCCGCCCGCGACCAGCCCGGCGCCGATGCCCGTGCCGACAGTGACATAGGCGATGTCGGCCAGCCCTTCCGCCGCACCCCATCGCGCCTCCGCCAGCGCGGCCCCGACCACGTCTGTGTGGAAACCGGTGGGCACGCCAGCAACGGCGCCCAGCCGTCCGGCGATGTCGGCCTGCGCCCAGCCGGGCTTGGGCGTGACAGTCACATGGCCATAGTCCGCCGCCGAGCGATCGATTGAGATCGGCCCAAAGCTCGCAATGCCGAGCGCGTCATACCCCCGCCACCGCTCCAGCACCGCCTCGATCGCCGGCAAGGTCTCGTCAGGCCGGGTGGTCGGGATGCGGACCTCGTCCTCAACGGCGTCGGGCCCGCGCGCCAGAATGCAAACGCACTTGGTACCGCCCAGCTCAACTCCGGCGATCAGCGGTTCCTGTGCCATGTCCATCTCCCTCGCGTGCCTCCCTGCACGACCGAGCGGCAGGGGGTGTAGCGAAAAAATGAACTCGAGCGATATTCTCCTCGTGATTCCCGACAATGCGAGGCACAAACTCGTTCCATTGCAGTTGTGTCGTTTTACAAAGAACTAAAACAAACCCGTTCGAAACAGATCACTTTTCGCTGGCAAGGAAGGCCCGCAGCAGCATTTCAGCATACTCCCTTGGCAGGCTCCGTCCGGTGCGGCTCAGTATCTTAGAATCTTCGAATAATATTCGCCTTCTGGTGAAAGCATCAGCATCCTCTGTGTACTTCGCGATCTCGGCCAACACCGCCGGAAAGTATCGATTTCGGCTTGGGCTCGAGTCCAAGGCATTTAGTCCCAACCTTCTAGCTATGCTCACGACCGTGATACGCCGAGGTGGGTTCTCGGTAAGCAACTCATCTACGATCCGCGGGACAGAAGCTACCATCGCGTCGCTGTCAAACTTCCGTAGAGCTCATGGATTACCGCCACCTGATCGACCCGCACGAAGATCGCGGAGTTTCGCAACGCGATTGTCGTGGATCGACACTGAGGAACCATGCTTCAGCCATTCGCTCGTTAGCAGATGTAGCAAAGGATCCCTCTTTCCGACATCTGCAATTGCTGAAAACATTGCACTGAACCACAGTGGCGGAATCCATCGTCGGCAAGCAAGAATGGAAAGTGCTTCAATGTTGAACCCCAATAATCCATGAACGAGATCATAGCCGGGAGGGTCCGCAAACCTTTACCACTCATCAAGGCGAGGTTTTCCGCCTGCATAATATAACCTGCCGTAACGTTTTCAGCAGGAACATATGTTCGCGACCGGACAAGGAGGTCCTCGGCTAGGCGAGCAATAGTGACAAGCCGACGAAGATCTCCATCGTCGGACGGAGTTACTATAGGCCTAGCATGCTCTGGGCAGCTTTGTGGACTGGCCACGAAGCAGGCTCGCCGACGGGCATTGCCAGAGGACACATTATTCTCGCGGAGAGACTTCAAATGCCGCGTGCACACCAGAACTGACGCAATTGGTGGCTTGGCTTCCAAAATATCTCGCCAATCTGGACATCACGTGAGGCCTCATCTTTACATGCGGGACAGAAGCGCAGCCGCAACGGACTTCCGGATAGACGGGCATAAAAGCGGGAGTTACCTTTCGAGCCCTCGCCTGTGATCCGCATGCTTGCTTCGAGACGGCCGCGCTGACCTTCATCCATGAAGGAGGTGTGATAGCTGAACGGTGTAAGCTGTTCGATGATCACATCGGAATTTGACCATTCCGACCGAGGCAGATTCCCGGCCAGAAATCAAGATTCAGAGAGAGCATAGTGCTACAGAACACCTTTTTGGCTCCAAGAAGAACCTCGTTTACCCGAGTTGCAGCGAACTGTTAATGGCGAGCATAGCGCGACACAACGCTGTAAATCGATTCACCTTCGAACACTTCGGGGAAATAGGGAAGAACAAAACTAGCCAAACAGAATACCTAGGCTGGACTTCTTGCCGCACGTATATACATTGAAATCGGACAGTAAGTTTAGCGCAAAGCAAGCTGGAGTCCTTCTAATCCACATAGATCTAGGACCCGCTCTCCTTGCGTCGCCCGACTAGCCGTATGAGGCCGAGTAGCGACACCGGTACTTCTCCAACTCCACTGCCCTACACGAACGGCCAGTTGTCGTGTTTGAACTTTGACGTAACACCACGAGCGGCCGCAACCAACTGGCCAGCAGCGCAGGTGCAAAAATAGTCGTGTCAGTATCGAACGTTCGTATCGAAAACTAGCTTGTTGCGCCCCGGACTCGACGTCCTTGCTGGTGGCGGTCTGCAGGAGTCGGCGGGTCGCACGACGCCGGCATCAACGGTTGTCTCGCACGCCGATCAAACTCCTCAGCAAGCCGCATGGCTGCGGCCGCAACCGGCCCAGACAGCGACGGCGTCACTCGCTCGAGCGGCCCGTGGCAGAAGTTCCTCCAGCCGCGGTGCCTGCGAGCGATTGTAATCAAGCAAACGCTTGACCGGTACCATCACCTTCATGGTCGACCCCAGTAGGACTTGAACTGCGTCAGTATGCGGTTTCATGGCGGATCAAGAGTTTGAGCCAGACCCTGTCACAGCAGCAGCTCCTTTTCATGGTCGAGCAAGTTCTTCCCTGGTGGGAACTGCTGAGAGCTGTTCAAACGCTGGGGGCTTCACCGACAATCAAACGAGTTTAGCCACAAACCTGGTCCTCTGGTACTGTCCCGAATGCCATCATCCCGATAGCCTAGTTGAACACCATGCCGCCATCGATGATCACAGCTTGGCCGGTCATGTAGTCGGAGTCCGGCCCGGCTAGGAACGACACGCAGGCGGCAACCTCGCTGGGCTTCGACACGCGCTTCATCGTGATATGCTTCGCAAACTGCTCCATGCCCCATTCGAAAGGCTGGCCATTGTTGGCGGCTAGATCGCTTGCAACTTTCTGCATCATGGGCGTGTCCACGATGCCGGGACAATAGGCGTTCACGGTGATCCCGAGATGCGCCAGATCGCGCGCTGCCGTCTGTGTAATGCCGCGTACCGCGAACTTCGTGCCACCATACACGGCCAGATCCGGGTTGCCGACCTGCCCTGCCTGTGAGCAGGCGTTGATGATCTTCCCGCCATGCCCAAGCCGCTTGAACGTCTTGGTCGCGGCCTGAATACCCCACAACACCCCGCCAACGTTGATGTCGAAGGTACGACGGTAAAGATCGTAGTCGATGTCCTCGATGGGGGTGATCGGGGCCACACCGGCATTGTTGATCAACACGTCCAAGCCCCCGAGTTCTCGAGTTGCTTTTTCAACCGCATCGAACACGGACTGGCGATCTGCGACATCCACGACGACGGCGCATGCCTCAGAGCCCGATGCTCTCAGGCTTGCCGCCACCGTTTCTACGGCGGCTAGGTTCAGATCAGCGCAAGCGACGGCGAAGCCGTCTGTGGCCAACCGGACTGCGATGGCCTCCCCAATGCCCT
>Ga0210040_10008285_pt1 | contig 12381 bp, 10 predicted proteins | sample CryGeyCG12114_NA_FD_185462 | JGI IMG/M metagenome (GOLD analysis project Ga0210040, IMG submission 185462) | Groundwater microbial communities from aquifer - Crystal Geyser CG19_WC_8/21/14_NA (SPAdes) (version 2) | ecosystem: Environmental > Aquatic > Deep subsurface > Groundwater | place: USA... | reverse complement strand
GTTAGTTAGTTATGAACAAAAATCAAAACAAAGATCAAGGAAGTGCAAAATTGAAGAGCCATCTACAAAACGAACAGAGGTATGACTGCGAGTGCGCAACTCAAAGCCAATTGTGTAGCGTTTTTACACTTGCTTGGCCCCTTTGTCTGCACAAGACCGATTGAGGGTTGAGTGAGAGCGCACATTCTTTGCATTGGTTACTTTTGTTCTTTTTCATTTGACTCAAAGAAAAGGAAAAGAATGAACTTTCTTAATTTGTTTCCAACTGTGGTGCTGTACTTCGGAGAGGATTGTTTTAACTAACGTCAATTATTTTTATAGTCTTAACGTTTTTTAGAGTTTGACTTTGTGGGATTTACAACTATAAATCTGAACGAACTTGGATGCGTTTTATCTCTGCGGCGTGGGATAGTTTGGCAAAATATTTAGAAAAAGTGTTAATCGACGTTGAACTCCACCATTAGGAAGTGGAAAACTGGGTAATTTATTTTTATTTTTTGCCGTGTTGATTTTGCTAACGCTCCTATATAGGATAGTTTTTCATTGCATATTGCATATTATATTTTCTACTCTACAGTCTGTTTGTTGGACAGAACAAATCTTGATTTTTCGTATCTTTCAATAAAATATTTTCCCTAACTATTAAGCAATGTTTAAGTCCTACAAATAAAAATCGTTTGTAAATTTTTGTACTCATAGTCTCATTTTATCGTTCTACATTTGAAATCGGGGTTTCAGTTGTGCTTCTATAAAAACGGTGCATTGAAAATATGAACCTTGAATCAATGATTGAGGTTTGATCATTTAAACTGTAGTTTTTTAAATAAGTTTTCAGCAACATTTGAGTCCAAGTGCGTACCATACGGTTTGATGCTAAATTAGTGCAACGACAACATCAGCCTCAGCCTTAAGCCTTATGCACAGGACTTGAGCACTATTAATTAAACTAAATAATTGGATGAAATCAATCTGCCCCGTCTCCCTTTTACAAAACCTGACATTATACATTATTGAGAGTTGGATTCAATCAATTTGTAACAAGTGGAGTCAGAAGTATACTGACTGACTAACTAACTAACTTGCTTTTATCTACTGTCTTGTTACGTTTCAAGTAACGATGTGCTCCAATAAAGTGAGTGGATAACTTTTCTTGAAAGTGCTCATCCCATACGTTTCCATGCTTGTCTGCATGCATGTGGTTCTCATTATAATCATTACACTATTACATCCATTACCAATTATCTCAGGTACATCTCTCTCCCTTTCCGCGTATGGCTCTTCTGCTTTGACTCCTTGTCTTGTCTTCTGTCGTCGCTCAGTCATTCATCAGTGCTCACTTTGTGGTCACCTCTCATCACTCATACTCATGAGCACCTATGAAGCTATCCAAGAAAGGAAATCAACCAGCTTTCCAAGTCCACGCTCAAAAGACCAAACTTGTGTTCCAACAAAAGTGGTAAAACCAGTATATACGAATAATATTTTTGTCATTTGCTTTCCGTATCTGATTACATGCCCACACGGGTCGTTTGCAAATTCCAGAAAATTATACCAACCACATTGTCTGTTGGGCTCATTTAAGTAGTACTAGTTGGAATGAACACTTAAGTGGTAAATATATGCGCAGTTTCAATAATAACTTTTTTAACTTTTTTTGCAGAATGAAAAATCAATTGAATTTTTCTGATTCTTAAAAGAGAACTATATTAATTGAAAGAAATCTCCTAATATGACGTCAATCTCTCGAAGTAAAATAGTGACATCAGAAATGCGTTCTAGAGTGAAATACCAAAATCGACTGAAACCAAGCAAATCTAATGCTTCCGCAAATTCTGGTTCTTCTGGGACTCAAATGACAGCCATCCCCCCTGATGAATATTACGGTTCTTCTTTAAAAAGCAGTAGTGACAAACAAAGTGTTTTAAAAAGTCCCAATGGGCACAAAAACTCGGAAAAAGACAGTGGGAACGGGGATATTGAAGATGAACTTCATTTATCATCCATTTCTTGCACATCCCATAAAATAATTGAGTCTATCAATACGTACAACAAAGGGAGATCATCATTATATGAATCTGACAGTGAGAGTTACACATGTTGCAGTAGCAGCTGCTGCTGTACCGGAAGCACGAGTGGCAGCAGTGATATGAGCAGTTATGATCAGTGCACAAGCCGTAATTTGGGAGAAGTAAAAAAAAGAAATTCCACTACCCAGAAGGTGCAAGTGCTAAGTACCTATGAACTGTACCTTAGAAGGATTGATAAGCTGAGACTCTCCCTGGAGAAATGGGATAGGTTCATGAAAGAGAATGGAGTCACACATAGGAACTTTTTTTGCCGATTTAAAGAGCGTGAGGCCCTGCAACAGATTGTAGACGAGTTTCAGGAAATAAGTAGTGCCTTGAAAAGGAAAAAGTGTGCCCTCCAGAAGGTGCCAGCGGAACCCTTAAGTGACGCATGTGGCGGTGTTTCTATTACAAGTCGGAAAAGGAAACGGAACAAGTCTTGGAGAAGAATTTCTAATGCTAATGGACGTGCACAAAATATGGTGGCTTTGTCTGACGGGAATATACTTTCTAATGAGGACTCTGAAAATGGTGAGTTGTCAATTCACATTCACACAGATTGTGTTATTTTTTTTTATTGCTTGATTTGTCTGAAGTGGCAAGAATAATTATACAAACCTCAGGCCATAGTCATATCCACATAAAGCGATGGAGTTAAGAATGACCATAAAAATCCTGTTTAAGAGTTATCTGGGCATATAATGAAGATTGTATTTATTTGTCTTTTTTTATGAAAGTACTGGTAGTGAAATTTGTATACAAATATGTTGAAAGCGGCAAATGTTGGTTTTTTGCATTGTGGATATTAGAGATATTTAATCACTGTAATATAGGTGATTAAATTCAATTTATTGCTATTTAGTTTGTGTTGGTGAAGATGCAAGGTTTTTTCTTATATTGCGCTGAAATTGGAAGTTGAATTATTAGAGGGTGCTAAGCATTCAATAATGATAGTGCAAATTAGATTTTACAGTAAGTGATTCTCATTTGAATTTGAGATTGGTGATAAGATGAGTTAGCAATCTTGGCAATGAATCTCGCACGGAATTTTTAAAAATCAGATTTTTAGTAATCAAACCGGTTGATAGTTGAAACTAATGAGGAAGTGAAATATGAAAATCCGCAATTTAAATCTTAACGGAGAAACTAATTTGGCCCAAGATCATGCGCGCAAATCAAAATTTTTACTGGAACTGCGTCAACAAGTTAATATAGTTGGCTTAATTTCTTATAGATAATGTAGACTGTTTGTTGATACAACATAAATTAACTGAAATTGTATTTTTTTTTAAAGTTGATTTCCAAAGTCTATAATTTATTTATTATATCATATCCGATTGCCCTTACAGTATTTCAGCTCACATTTCACAAACGGCTTGCAAAATTAGTTATAGCTAGAACTACGAACTTGACACCTGTTTAAAGTTCGCATACTATCCTTAATTACATGCTGCATGATTTTGTGACCATTGCCAATTACGAGCAATAAATCAAAGTGGTAGCTCATTACCATATCACTGTTTATTGCCGACCCAAGAAAAGCGTTTTAATCATCTGGAAAATCTGATTATTAATTCATTCCGGAATATCAAAAATTACTTGTCTTAAAAGTCACAAACATGAGAACACAAATTTCCTGTACTGCATACTAATATTTTCATCCTTCAAAGCAGCACGTATTGCAGTCAATGTTCTTGAAAACTTTAAAAGCCATATTTTCACATGTCACAAGGATTGGATGTCAATCTTAAGAAGAATTTTACTCCATCATTATGAATTCAATCTAGTTAATTCTTCTTCTTCTTCTTAACTTGTTAGTACTTCTTGACTTGTATTCAAATTATTGACTTATGATCCCCAGATTCTATCTACCATAATTACATGCACATACTTAAACAGTCTGAATTGAATTCTAAATATATTTTTTGTTGCCACTTAGGGCAAAATTTCATTCGTTTCTACATGATCTAATCTGTAGCTACATTGACATGCACATTGATGGCCCACAATTTCTCCTTTTTTGCTCAACATTGGGCAATTTCCTCCAACATACAAGAAAACATCAGGATTAGGATTCCCCTTCACACATCCTTGGAAACATGGGGTGAAAGGGACTTGTTGGCACTTGTTTTTCAGCTTCTGCAACGTGGTTACAAAAAATAGTTCAGTTACTTACAGACTGCATGAGAATATTCAATAATTAGGCGTTTATTTGTATTTTTTATGCGTTATACATCTCTACAATCGCAGACGCATGACCCTGTAGCGACGTTGCAGAATGTGCTGGAATATGGCAACCGTCCACCGGGCTCGTTGCAAGCTTTGAAACATATATCTGTGTCCGTAGTACAATTGAGCTGGACGGAAGAGCCTGGGGTAGGGACAAAAAATGCTACTGTCATAGAAATGAGTGCAAGAGTTGGCGACAACATCTGTAAATGGACAAAGTCGTAAAAATTTCACGTTTAGAGTGAGTGATAGCATGTAGGAATGTGAGCAACATGAATAGTCAGAGATTACAGTGACACAAAAGACAGATTAAAAGCGAGTTTTGAGTTATTGCTAAAAGGCTCATTGGCGTGACACCTTCTGTAAAGTTTGCATGTGACATCGTACTTGCAGTTTAGACCGTTCGACTATAGTTGGATAAATTAATGCATCCGATTGAAATTGTGCTTCAGTAATTTAAGATACGATTTAACATTATTGCAAATTTCGAATGCTATGTAGCTTTTTTACTTTTGTTACGCGTTAAGATTTGTTTTAATGTTTTCTCTAATATTTATTATCGAATCCATTTCTATGATGTATCTAATTTATCTAACCATGGTTAGATATATTATGTAGGTACATCATTTAGACAGTTGACCGAATGTTTTACTGTCAATATTTTGTATCTAAAACGGCGTTAAAATGCCTCTATTTTCAGCCAGTTGCAATTCCGCTAATTTATGTATTTTTACATTCCGCTCAGTCGTATTTGTGCTGTGTTCGTGCACTTAAATATCCTGTGTACGAAATCACGTTTATATTGCTTCAGTGAAACAAGCTCACATAGGCTAGGCTGTAAACCTCAGATAGCAAGTTGCAAAAAATGTTTTGTACAGAAGTTTTGGTTACAAATCCTTCAGTAATGCTGTCGAGCCAGTTAGGGGATTAGAAATGTTCATATTCCGTATGTGAAAATGCAAGTAATGAAATTTTCTTTGTGACTTTTATACCCGACATGACATTTAGCTTCTTAAGATTTGGTGGAGCTGATAACATGTTGGTTTTCACTTGAGAACCTTTAAATTAACATGTTCACTGTAAAATATTGTGACAATTTTTCTTTTCCCCCCAACACAAACTTATACAATTGTGGGAAACTTACCATTTTGACAGGTGATAAGCTTTAACTTTTCAACTGTTTTAACTACAATGTTAGTTTGCACAATACAAAGGTACAACAACAGTAACCTTCATATATAGTATCCAAAGTTGAAGCTTGGTAGTCAGTCACAAACTAAAAATTTAATAAACCCGTCTTGAACACTATTGAATTTCAAATGAAACAAAACATATTCTTATAGAGAGAACTATCAAGATAGCAAAGAAATACATCTACATACATGAATGTGTAATCAGAACTGCTAGAAACATAACTATATAATTAGTGCACATATATGAATTGATAAGCAAAGCTTAAAATATTATTATTATCACATTTACTGCCTTATGGAATAGCTCTTATCATCAAGCTTATTTACAATAGTCCTGACAACAAGTATTTATGATTCTTTACAGCAGAAATTCTTGCATAATTTTGACAATATCTAAATTGCGTCTAGTTGTTTGCTACAATTATTAGTATGCGTTGAAATTCTTTGCTGGGATGGATACACTTGGGCTAAAGTCACTGCTTCCTTTCTGCAGTTAGAAAAACAAGATAAGCTCCATGTTAGAGAAAACTTCTGGCACTCCATCTAGACAAAACTATCTAAGCACACGCGGAAATTAGTTCGTAGTTCATACTAAAGCTGTAAGTACTTGCTTTAAAGTACTGCCTGCCTGTATGATGGATCCATGTAATTCACATTTGGCTTGTCTTTGTTTGTTTGGCAGCATCGAGTTTTAAGACAGTGAACAGTTTGTTCATATCACAATGGGCAAAAATATTTATATGACTAAATTGTCTGATGCCACAATTTTTCAGAATTGTGTTCAAAAACCAGTTTACAACCGAATTTTGAGCTGACTGATAGTGGGACTTCGGAATATAAATGAGTTTGCATGCAAATTGTGAAAGCAAAGGAAGGAAGGGCATAGTACCTTAAGGTTTAGAAGCAATTTTAACAAGCAGAACAATGGACTGCTACAGCATTGTATATAATCTTGGCTCATTATAAAGTGAGTATTTGTACTCTGTACAATGAAAGGGAATAAAATCATGTTGAGTGCATCAACAAGTGGTTAGTTTTAGTCAGTTAGTTAGTTAGTAGCACTGGACCCCAAGTTAGAAAATCATTTTGTTTCTCTCAGCTCGCAATAGAATTGAAATGAAGTATTAGGTATTAACTGACATTTAGATGAAAACGCGCACGGCCCTGAGGCATTGGAATGAACTCATCCCTTTTCTTACTACCTCGCACATCATATTAAATCGTAGGGCTTCTTCACAACCTTCCTTTTGCTCCTTGCACACATCCAAAGGAATTTTTGACCGTCTCTTGTTTGCTAGCATGATTGATTAACGATGCGTATGGAACTTACATAAATCTTTCCGAAACTTTTAGATTACTTTTGCCATCTACAGCTGCACTTTAGGTTTTTCATCACTTTCCAAATTGTCTTTCACATTAAAATGCAGATAGATTAATTTCCGCAAGAATTATTGCATTGCTTTATAGCAGAAAAAAACTATTCGGCTTAACGTTTATTTGTGTGTAATTTGTAAAAATCCTCCCGTTACAATGTTGTAGCCCACGATTTTTTCCTTTTTATCAAGCTATACCAAAAAATTGCTGCTTTGCAAGAATGTTGACTAAACCTGAGATTATTTTAGCCAAATAATTACACGTATGTTTTGAATTAATTATCACACCATACGGTGAGAACTACCCGTGTCAAATTCATTGTATTTGCACAGTGCAAGTATTTTGAATATTTAAAAGATTAAGTCTGGAGATTGCCTACCAGTTTATTATCAGTACGGGTCTTGGCTAAGTGCCACAAACAAATTCAAACCAACATGGGAGCAGAAGAAAAATTGTTATGTACACTCATTATTTCTCTCATTGTTGTCACTCAAAGGTTACATTGTTACAGCTGAGTGCACATTGGAGCTCTGCAGGACGAAAAAGTGGTTGTCACTGGTTCACACGAGAGCTCACATCTCTTCACTTTCTCACATGTCTTTCTTTTGCAATCGTATATATTTGTCATTACACTCAGCTTTGACTGGTTTCTTATCTACTTGTCGTGCTTTTTTAAATCCATTTCAGGTTTTCTATGACCATTATAAAAGTCTTTAGTAGCTTCTTATTAATTACTTTCAGATAGTCAAGTTATCCTGTACGTTTAGTTTTGCGAATGGTAATGGTGTTGATATTTACGTTTTCAAGCTCGAGCTATATCCATACTTATCTCATCATCATGTTTTTTGTCACTGCACAAGTTAAATAATTGCAAGATTTCAGCCCCATCCATTTGTATTGCATTTGATTAGATGCTTTAAAATCTCATTTGCCTTATGTGTGCGGATAAATTAATATATACACATCAAAATGATTAATCCTACAACTACGGTACTCGCAAGTTTTAACTTGTTAAATACGCATTGTACAACTACAGGTGCATTGGCTGGACAAAAGTTAATACTATCTTTACTAACTAACTAAGGACAAGGTTTACTCTATACAACTAATAAGTAGCCATATAGAGATGATCAAGTGAGCCTAGGTACTTATAGACATAGGAAAAAAGTCAAAGTTAAAATGAAAAAAACTGTACAGGTAATGAAAAGAATACTAACTAACTAACTAACTATAGCTAACTAAAATGCCTGAGTATGGAGCAAAGAAGTGCCCTGTAGTTGGTTTTCCTATACACAAGGAATGAACGCAGGCAATCACGTAGCATACGAAGGGTTGTCTTTCCAAATTATTATTGTTATTAGTATTTTGTGTGTGCTGTGCAACAACAACTCTCTGACAATACCTGTTCCTCTCATCTTGTTCGTATGTTTATAGCTGACTAAACCTACCGAACGACTCACAACTAGTATTAGTGAGGCAAGTAGCTTGGTTAGTTCTCTGCAACGATTTACACCTAACCCACCTGTGGATCCACTCCACAGAGTATACCAATGAGAATTTACTAGGCACCAAATAGAAGAGACTTGCTGTGTTTTCTAGGTGGGAAAGGATTTACTCACCGTAAATGGGAATAATATATATCACGGTAGGATCGTGGAATTGGCATTTAAACATTTCATTGGTTCATTTTAATGCCAAATGGAGCATCAGCAAATTGGCTTGATAATTTTCTTAACTCAAAAAAGTTCGGGATTTAACAAGGCAACTTATGACATTTAAAACGTCTGATTGCATATCTGCATTATCACTTCATTCTGTTTGAAAGGCAACACTGCATGATGACATTTAGTACGTTGGAATGGAAAAGTTTGAAAAATAAATAATGGCTGGGGGCATTACTCATGATCATATTATGCATAAAATTTTAAGCCTTTAGCATTTGCTAGTTAGTAAAAGCTCCTTGGAGAAGCTTTGAAACAGTATGAAGCAAAAATTGTTCGATTGTATCGGTAAACTAAATAGAGCTTTACGGTAGCATGTATAGGTAAGCAGGTAGTGAATTTCGGGTGACCAAAAGTTACTTTGGAGATGTTGTTCGTTAGCATGTTAGTTAGTACACCTGTAGCTGTAGATGAGAACACAAGAATACCGTACATATACTACGGGAATTGAACAAAACAAATAATACGAGTGTTTTTGCTGTTAGCTAGTTAGTTAGTTACTTGCAAGTTGAGCATGATTGTTGTTTTAGATAGAGGTGAAAATTTGGCACCAAAAGTTGTCACTCAGTGATTAAAAAATACATAGGAAGTCGTGTGTTGTTATTTGATCTGTGCCACGAAAAAAAGGAAGATGAGTTACCAGAAACTACACGTTTGTTTGTTTGGATCATTGTTCTCATTTGCCTCTCAACTCATCTGTTTCATTTGATTAGAAGTTAGTTGGTAAATAAGTGTACCACATTTCGGTGGATTTTGATAGATTTGGTCTATTGGATGAAACTGTTTGGACCGTGAAGTGATCTACGTTCTATAAACGTTCGCTCTGGCATTGCTTCGATTTTCTCGTACACAAAGACATTTGCTTTGTGTAGCTTTGTGAGAAATGGCCACAATAGGCTTTTCTAAAGTCTTCATTCTTGACAAGTATTTCTCTGAGCTACAAAAGTTCTGGGAGACTGAGAAAAAACTTCAAGGCATGCATATGCAAGGTAAAAATATTTGTATTATTATTAGATATAACGATAGAAAATTATTAATTTCTCTTCCGTCACAACATAAATACATAGTTGATTAATGCAAGAAAAGTAGCCCAGACTATAAGTTTGTTTAAAGTCATCATCATCACTATGCATAATATTCTTTGCAATTGGCAAATGGACCAACCACAGAGACAATAATAGTGTGCATTTTACTTGAAATTATAACCCAAGTGTGTTTCTCAAACATTCTAAACAAATCCACAGGTAGAAAGAACAACGGCCATTCCGTAAAACTGTTTTTTTTGCCATTAGCAAATTTACTTGCTACTGTCCGTTCCACCTTGTCTATTTGTATGACAGGTATTTACATTAATCCCACAATTGGGATTCCTTGTATCCAAAAAATGATACATCAGATTGTGTTATTTACTAAATACTGGGACCCCAGCTTACGTTTTGATAGCTAGTGAAATTTTTTTGGACTGCTAATCTAAAGCTATTAATTTTCTTCGGTTCTTTTGTGTAAGTTTGTAATACTGATTTTTTTTTAAATCAAGGGTTGAGATTTTTCTCATTCCACTTCATGGAGATTTACATTCTTTCTGATAATGCAATTATATTTTCCCATCTGCTTCTGTTGGACACGGATCTGTGGTTTAAGTATCTCGTTTCCTATTGTTTCTAGACCACTCGCCACTCATATTGCCAGCTCCAATCGTGTTTCATGCTTTTTTCCTCAACTTGACTTGTAAACCATTGTTTGTCAACCAGAGCCCACACATGAGTTTCATACTTTCCGTGTTGATTTGTCAATTTGCACATTAACTCTTGTGTAAAGATAGAAAACAAGAAATGCTGAACATATTATGTAGTAAATCAGGCTATTGATTAGAATCAAACGAAAAAGTAATAAAAATGAACGGTACATTTGCTCAATATAAAGATCTCGCTCGTACACGCATATTTTATTGCTGCCGATTTGACCTGCAATATTATTTGACGGAATGAATCAAGATGATGATCATGTAATAATTGAACATCATTTGAATTCAGTGCATTGAGTAAAGTGAAGCCAGACAGGATTCATTATGTATTCCTCATCATCAAGTTTAACTACTACTGTGCCGAGCCACTTGTATCATATTATTAAATTCTTCGCCAGTGCATAGCAAACTATTTCATTTTTTCTTCCCCTATATAATGTGCACCATTCTGAGTAAGTATAGTATAGCTGATTAGATAGTTAGTTAGTTAGTATATTGTTTGATAGAATTTGCGGTCAGTTGTTGAAACTTGAGACGAGAATGACTTTATGTTTTAGATTCTTAGACTTATTTACATAACTTACTGGTTGGAACACTTAATTGAAGTGTCAAAACTTGTGTAGGGTCAAATGTATAAGATAGTGCTGTAGCCAGTCAGTGGCTAATATTTGAAAACTTTTTCTAAAGTAGTCAGTGTCCAATAGTTATAGTTTGAAAACGGTGGTAAATTAGACTGGAAAAATGCATAATTGGACTGATTCTGGTTTGACTGCAATTCTTGTCTAATGAATTTCACGGCTCCCCTCATTGTTTTCCTCTAGATTATTAGAATCTATGCTACTCCTATGGGGACGAACAATGGAAAACTCACGTCGTGCTACATTTTTCTGCTTCATCTATACATTGTTTTTAAGAATCACTATTATCATCATGCCTACGCGTGCTGATCCAACCAGGGGGTATTCTCCACACCTAAAAATTTTAGGCACAGTTTAAACTGACCATTTACTGAACTCTTGTACCAAAAATGATTAACAACTGGAAAAGGTAGAGAATAATAACTTTTACCCATTCAAGTTCATAATTAATCAAATCCGTTGTTTTTACACGCACGTTGATCACAAGGGACCACATCGAATTGATTCTAAAATTATTCTGTGGTTATTGAGTACGGTCCGTCATGGTCATAATAGATTGTGGATACAGTTTGCACATTAATTTTTCCGTACCGTAATTTTTACATTTGCTAGTTTAGGAATTTTGATGTTTTTTTCACTGCTTTGCGTCCTGAAACATACCAAGTAAATTAACTGGATAGATTAAAAAAAACAGTTCTCAACAAAAATATTCTTTCTGTCTATCATTTTCACTAACTCATCTTTTAACAAGCACCAAATAACGAAACTGACTGTGAGTGGCTCATGTTTTCAGCAGAATGGAAATTAACCGACAATAGGCCAAGTGGCCATTATTTTTGTTGAAAAGTCACACCATAAAATCTGTGGGGCAGTCCAGAGAGTGCGAGAAAAAAGATATCCCCTCGTATTTATATGCTTTAGTTTATGGAACCAATTTATTATGTATGCTCGCTCTTACCTTTGGTTTCATTCAGTCAGTATGGAGTAGGTTGTGGCCCCAAAGAATGGAAGAATCCATATAGCCTCCATTGTTACGCGGTGCTCACTTAAATATTGAGGTTATTATTGTGTGACTCAAGGAAAAACGTATACTTGTGGGTCTTTTACGTGTATTTTGCTCACTTTAGTCACTCTTGCTCCCTACTTATTCATTCCACCTTTTTCAAGTACGCGTACCCTGTTCAGAGATTCTCACCCTTTGTATGATGTTAACACGGGGTGGAAGAAAAAGAGACACATTTTATGAATGAACAACAACACACACTGGCACTACGTGAGTAATTTATGATTGCGAGTAAAGTGGTTCTTTACGGAAACATTTGAAGAAAAAGAAGACTATTTTTTATTGTTCTTGTTGTGAGAAGTCTGGAATTCATCCCACCACTCTCTCACCACGTAGGCAGGGACCATGTTTTT
>Ga0210040_10008284_pt1 | contig 12381 bp, 8 predicted proteins | sample CryGeyCG12114_NA_FD_185462 | JGI IMG/M metagenome (GOLD analysis project Ga0210040, IMG submission 185462) | Groundwater microbial communities from aquifer - Crystal Geyser CG19_WC_8/21/14_NA (SPAdes) (version 2) | ecosystem: Environmental > Aquatic > Deep subsurface > Groundwater | place: USA... | reverse complement strand
GCCCGTGTCCTCGCTGGTGGCCGCGGCGAAGCCGGCGGGGCCGTCCAGCACGTCCAGCGCGCCGGTCACGCCCTGGGCGGCGGCCATGGCGGCCAGCGCCCCGGCCTCCGCGGCGTGTCCGGGATGCAGGGGCTTGCTCATCCCATCGCCCCGGAACGCCTGCTGCAGGCCCCCGGCCATGGTGGCGGCGGTGGCGAGGGCATGCGCGGTGCGGGCCGCGTCCAGCCCCAGGATCACGGCGACGGCCGCGGCCGACCCGAAGGTGCCGACCGTGCCGGTGGTGTGCCAGAAGCGGTAGTGACTGGGCTGGACGGCAAGGCCGATGCGGCAGCCGACCTCGTAGCCCGCGACGATCGCGCGCAGCAGGTCCTGCATGGAGGCGCCGCTCGACTGCGCCGCCGCCAGGGCGGGGGGAATGGTCGCGACCGACGGGTGATAGCCGGCGTCGCGGTGGATGTCGTCGAACTCCACCGTGTGGCTGGCGGTGCCGTTGATCAGGGCGGCCTGCCGGAGCGGCACCCGGCCGCCGTCCACGTAGCAGATCGCCTTGCCTGCCCCCCGCTCAGGCGCGAGGGCCGCGGCAAGCAGGGTGGCGGGCGCGCGGGAGCAGCCGGGGAGGAGGGATGCGAACCAGTCGAGCAGGGCGCGGCGCGCGTGGTGCTCGAGATCCGCGGGCAGGGGGCGGCCACGCCAGTCGGCCGCGTGCCCGGCCAGGCGGATCAAGGGATTCGGCATGCATTCCTCCCGCTCTCGTGTTCCCGGCGCCGCCGCCGGCTGCCGGCTCGGCATCCTAGCGCGCATTGGCGATCTCCGGGCGGGCCGTCTCCGCGGCGAGGACGCGCGCGGCCGGGCTCGCCCGGGCGGGGCGCCGAAGGAGCGCCGGAAGGCCAGCGGCTCCGCCGGCCCGATCGGCCGGGCCTGCCGTGCCGCAGCCCGCCCATGGCGCCGTTGCCGGTGCGGGCGAGAGGAGAACCACGCGAGCGGCGAGGGAACCGGCGGCATCCGCCGGGCCGGTCGGTTCACCCGTTGTGGCGGACCATTCGGCAGCAGGACATCGAGCGGCCCCTCGCGGCCACGGCTGCGCAGCCGCCTCGGAGCCCTGCTCCGCGGGCCGGGGACGGAGAGCCTTCCCCTCCCCTGCCCCGCCAGGTGCCGCCGGGGTGGCGGGCGCCTCACCCATGCCGCCCTCCGGCCTGGAAGACCGGGCGGGGTCCACTTCCCTGAGGGCCCTCCCACCTGACGTATCGCGCGGAGCACCCACATGGCTGAAGCCGGCTTCGGATTCCCAAGTGGAACCCCGGCGCCCGCCGCTCTGTTCCCTCTTCTCACCCTCCCACCTCATTGCCGGGGCAACGATGCACCACTCTCCGCGCGCCGCACTGATCACCGGAGCCACCAGCGGCATTGGCGAGGCTTTCGCCCATGCCTTGCCCGTCACGACCAACCTCCTGCTGACCGGACGGAACGGGGAGGCGCTGGAGCGGATTGCCACGGTGCTGGGGGACCAGGCACCAGGGAGGAGGGTCGAGACGGTTGTCGCGGATCTGGCGACGGATGAGGGCCTTGCAGCGGTCTGCACGGCCGGGGAGGAGTTCGGCCCCGATCTGCTGATCTGCGATGCCGGTGTGGGTCCCTTCGGCGATTTCCTGGCCACGCCCGAGGCGGACCTGCGCGAGACCGTGCTCGTCAACGCGCTGGCACCGCTCGTGCTCACACGGCGGCTGCTGCCCGGCATGATCATGCGGGCCGAGGCGGAAGCCCACCGCGCCGGTCTCATCGTGGTGTCCAGCGGGCTCGGTTTTGTGCCGACCCCCCGGCTGGCCACCTATGCCGCCACCAAGGCCTTCGACCTTTCGCTCACCGAAGCCCTTGCCGCGGAACTTTCCGGACGGCCCGTGGATGTTCTGGCGCTCTGCCCGACCGCCACGCGGAGCCGGTTCGCCAAGCGGTCAGGCTTCGGGGCCAACCTGCCTGGCGCGCAGGACCCCGCCCATGTTGCGCATCGGGCGCTGGAGGCGCTGGGGCGGCAGCGGACGCTGGTGCTGGGTGCGATCACAGGGTCGGTGCTGACGGTTCCGGCGCTGGTGCGCGCCGCCGCGGCGCAGGTCATTCAGACGGTGCTGCCTCATCGCTGAGGCCGCCAGCATGCCCGGCCGTGCTGAGGGCTCCGGCCGCCTTGATCAGGCCAGGGTGGGGCAGGCGCGCTGCGGCGGGAAGCGCGCGAAACCGGCAGGAGAGCAGGCGGCGGGGCGATTCGCGTTCCGCGTGTTCCGGCGGGTCCGCCGGCTTGGCCGGGGATGCCGGGGGAATAGCCGTCAGCTTCCGGCGCCTGTGCGGGGACCGGCTTCCATCAGTGCATCACCGATCCACCATCGACGACGAGGGTCTGCCCCGTCATGAAATCGCTCTCCGCGGAAAGCAGGAAACCCATGGTACCCGTCAGGTCCTCCGGTTGCTGCGCGCGCGGAAGGCAGCGGGTTCCCGCCGCCGCGGCGAAGTATTCGTCCGGATAGTCCTCGCGGCCGAGCAGCCCTTCGCTCAGCGTCAGGCCGGGCGCGATGCAGTTCACGCGGATGCCATCGCTCCCGACCTCCCGCGCGACCGACCGGGTCAGCGCGATCACCGCCCCCTTGGATGAGACATAGGGCAGCATCATCGGCGTGCCCTTGAACACGGTGCCGGAGGCGATGTTGACGATCTTGCCGTAGCCCCGGCGCCGCATGGCGGGCAGCACCGCCTTGATGCACTCGAAGGTGCCTCGCACGTTCACGCGCAGGATGCGGTCGAACTCGTCCGAGGCGATCTCCTCGAAGGGCCGGGGCGTCAGGGTCGCGAACAGGGCTGCGTTGTTCACCAGCCCGTCCACGCGCCCGAACCGCTCCTCCGTTCCGGCCACCATCCGCGCCACCGCCGCCGGGTCCGTCACGTCGCAGACCGCGCCCATCGCCTCGCCGCCTGCCTGCCGGATGGCGGCGACCGTGGCCTCCGGCGCGCGCAGGTCGCAGAGGCTGACCCGCGCCCCCTCCGCCGCGAGGGCTTGGGCGAAGGCGGCCCCGATGCCGCCCGCCGCCCCCGTCACGATCACGCCGCGCCCCGACAGCCTCGCCATGCCCACCCCTCCCCTTCGCCGGCCCTGTCGGCCGCGTCTATCCGGCCCGCAAGGCCTGCCAGACGCGGGCAGCCGAGGCCGGCATCTCCAGGCGTCTCACACCCCGCGGGCGCAGCGCGTCGAGGATCGCGTTCATCGCGGTCGGCAGCGACCCCACGGTTCCCGCCTCGCCCACGCCCTTGACGCCCAGCGCGTTCCCCGGCGAGGGAACGAGCATCAGCTCGATCGTCACGCGCTTCACGAGGTCGGCGTGCGGCATGGCGTAGTCCATGAAGCTCGCGGAGAGCATCTGGCCCTCCTCGTCATAGCGGCAGACCTCCCCGAACACCTGTCCGAGGCCCTGCAGGAGGCCGCCCCAGATCTGCCCTTCCAGAAGGGCCTGGTTCACCACCACCCCGCAATCGTCCACGGAAACGTAGCGGACCAGCTCCGTCGTGCCGGTATCGGGGTCCACCTCCACCTCCGCGACGTGAGCGCCGGAGGGGAAGGCCTTGGGCGCCGGGAGCTCCGCGCGCCCGTCCAGCGCGCCGGGATGCGCGCGCGCGAGTGCGGAGAGGCCGATCGCGCGATCGGTGCCGACGATGTGGAAGGCGCCGTCCGCGTAGGCGATGTCCCCCGGATCGGCTTCCAGCGCCTCGGCCGCCAGGTCGCGGCCCTTGTCCAGCACCACGCGCGCCGCAGCGACCGCGACATTGCCCATGGACATCATCGTGCGGGAGCCGAAGGCGCCGCCACCCTTCAGGGACGGTCCGTCCATCCGGCCCGCGCGCAGCGTGATGCGTTCCGGCTCCACCTGCAGGATGCGGGCGGCAAGCTCCGGCAGCACCGTCTCGTGCCCCTGGCCCGAGGCGATCGCCACCTCGTGGAGCAGGATGGAGCCGTCCGGCTCGAAGGTGATCGCGGCCTCGTCCGTTGGCGAAACGCCGCCCGCGGGCTCGATGAACACGGCGCAGCCGATGCCGCGCAACCTGCCGCGCGCCTCCGCCTCCTCGCGCCGCGCGGCGAAGCCGTCCCAGTCCGCCTGGGCCAGGGCCGTGTCGAGCAGGGCGTGGAAGTCGGCGCTGTCATAGGCCTCGGCGGCGGGCGCGGAGGGAATGGCGTAGGGGAAGGCCTCGCGCGGGATGAAGTTCCGGCGCCGGATCTCCAGACGGTCCAGTCCCGTCTCGCGCGCCGCCTCGTCCACCAGCCGCTCGACCATGAAGGCCATGTCGGGGCGGCCGGCACCGCGATAGGCGGTGATCGGCACGGTGTTGGTCACCCCCAGCCGCGTGCGGCCGCACACCGCCGGGATCGCGTAGGCGCCGCCCGCCATGAGCGCCGCGTTCACCGTGTTCGTCACCGCTCCCGCCGCAGAGGGATAGGCGCCGAGATCGCAGACCCAGTCGTGCCGGATCGCGAGAAACCGGCCCTCCGCATCCAGGGCGAGTTCCGCCGACATCCAGACCGCGCGGCCGTGATAGTCGCTCAGGAACGTCTCGGACCGGCTGGCGACCCACTTCACGGGCCGCCCGACGCGCCGTGACGCCAGCGCCATCGCGGCGTATTCCGGATAAGCGTTTCCGCGGATGCCGAAGGCGCCTCCCACGTCCTCGGCGTGGACGCGCACGCGCTCCGGCGGCAGCCCTGTCAGGCCCGCCAGGCTCATGCGCATCCCCGTGCTGCCCTGGGAGCTGCTCCAGAGGTCGAGCACCTCCCCGTCCCAGGCGGCAAGCGCCGCCTTCGGCTCCATCGGGTTCCCGACGACGCGGGCGCTCTCCTGCTCCAGGCGCACCACATGGGCGGCGCGCGCGAAGGCCGCGCCGACCGCCGCGCCGTCGCCGAAGGCGGTGTCGAAGGCGAGGTTGCCGGGCACGTCGTCGTGCAGGAGCGGCGCGCCGGCCTCCAACGCCGCCCGCGCATCCACCACGGCCGGCAGGTCGTCGTAGTCCACCACGATCCGTTCCGCCGCGTCCTGCGCCTCATGGGCCGTTTCCGCGACAACGATCGCGACCGGCTCCCCGACGAAGCGCACGCGGTCCAGCGCCAGGGCGGGGCCGGTGGGCACCTTCATCGGTTCGCCCCGCGCCGGCGGCATGAGCGGCTGGCCACGGTTGTAGCCTGCCGCGGCCGCGTCGCGGCCGGTCAGCACCGCGAGCACGCCCGGGGCGGCGAGCGCGGGGCCCACGTCCAGTGCGGCGATCCGCGCGTGCGCCCGGTCGGCGCGCAGGAACGCCGCATGGGCCTCGCCCGGCAAGCTCCGGTCCGCCGTGTAGCGGCCGGCGCCCGTCAGCAGGCGCCGGTCCTCCCGCCTTCCCTTGAAAGGGGTGCTCGTCGTCGTTCCCGTCACGTTGTGCACCTGGTCCTTCGTCATACCGTTCGAAGGTGCCGCACGGGCCGTCCGGGCGCCAGCGCTTCCGCCGCGCGCATGATCGCCGCCGCGTCGATGCCATGGTGACGGTAGAGGTCGGCCACGGTGCCGGTCTGGCCGAAGTGCTCGACGCCGAGGGAGCGGATGCGATGGCCGTGCACGCCGCCCAGCCAGGCGAGGGTCGCGGGGTGGGCGTCGAGCACGGTGACGAGTGCGGCGCCCCGGGGAACGGCGGAGAGCAGCGCCTCGACGTGGCTCTCCGCGCGGCCGCCGGCCTCCCGAGATCGCATGGCCTCGTTCCAGCCGGCGTGGAGGCGGTCGGGGGAGGTGATGGCGAGGAGCCCGACGTCGCGACGGTCCTCCGCCAGCAGCCCGGCGGCCTCCAGGGCCTCCGGCGTCACGGCGCCGCAGCAGGCGATCACCGCGGCGGCGTTCGGGCCGGGGCGCCGGTGCCAGTAGCCGCCCGCGACGATGTCGGCGGCGAGGGCGGGCGTCATGGCCCGGCGCGGCTGCTCGACCGGGCGGGTGGTGAGGCGGAGATAGGCGGAGCCGCCGTCCGCGGCCTGAAGGTGCGCGAAGGCATGGCGCATGAGCACGGCGAGCTCGTCGGCATAGGCCGGTTCCCAGCAGGCCAGCCCATCCTGCGCCATGCCGATGAGCGGCGTGTTGGCCGACTGGTGCGCCCCGCCCTCGGGCGCCAGGGTCACGCCCGAGGGGGTGGCGACCAGCAGGAAGCGCGCGCCCTGGTAGCAGGCGTAGTTCAGCGCATCCAGGCCGCGCGCGATGAAGGGATCGTAGAGCGTGCCGATGGGGATGAGCCGTTCCCCGAAGGTGTCGTGCGCCAGGCCCAGCGCCGAGAGGTTGAGGAAGAGGTTCATCTCGGCGATGCCGAGCTCGATGTGCTGGCCCCTGGGGGAGAAGTGCCAGTCGAAGGTCGAGGGGATGCGCTCGCGCTTGAAGGTGTCGGCCAGCTCGGCGCGGGCGAAGACGCGGCGGCGGTTCACCCAGGGGCCGAGATTGGTGGAGACCGTCACATCGGGCGAGGTGGTGACGATGCGCCGGGCCAGCTCGCCATCGGTTTTCGCGAGATCGTGGAGGATGAGGCCGAAGGCCTGCTGCGTGGAGAGCACGGGCTGCGCGGGCGCGGGAAGCGCCTCCGGCACCGGGATCGCCGGCGCGCTGCGGCGGGCGCGGGGGCGGGCGGCGAAGGGCACGGCGGCGAGGAAGCGGCGAAGCTCCTCCTCCGGCACGTCGAGCCCCTCGAAGAGGTCCCACTCATGGCCCTCGCGGATGTTCATCGCGCGGCGGAAGCCGTCCATCTGCGCGGGGGTGAGAAGGCCCGCGTGGTTGTCCTTGTGGCCCGCGAGCGGAAGGCCGTGGCCCTTGATGGTGTAGGCGATGAAGCAGGTCGGGCGGTCATGGGCGCGGGCCGCCCCGAAGGCCTCCAGCAGGGTGGGGAGGTCGTGGCCGCCCAGGTTGCCCATCAGGGCCGCGAGCTCGTCGTCGGTGCGGCGCTCGATCAGCGCGGAAACGTCCCCCTGGTCCCCGAGGTCGTCGACGAGGCGGCGGCGCCAGGCCGCGCCGCCCTGGAAGGTGAGCGCGGAGTAGAGGCTGTTCGGCGCCGCCTCGATCCAGGCGCGAAGCCGCTCGCCGCCGGGTTCGGCGAAGGCCGCGCGCTGCAGGGAACCGTGGCGCAGCACCACCACGTCCCAGCCGTAGTTGCGGAAGGATGCCTCGTGGCGCTCCCACAGCCCTTCCCGCACCACGGCGTCGAGGCTCTGGCGGTTGTAGTCCACCACCCACCAGAGGTTCCGGAGGCCGTGCTTCCAGCCCTCCATCAGCGCCTCGTGGATGTTGCCCTCGTCCATCTCGGCATCGCCGAGGAGGGCGATCATGCGCCCTTCCGCCCCCTGCCCCATGCCCTTCAGGCGAAGGTAGTCCTGGGCCAGGGAGGAGAAGAGCGTTTGCGCGACGCCGAGACCGACCGAGCCGGTGGAGAAGTCCACGTCCGCCGTGTCCTTGGTGCGGGACGGATAGGATTGCGCGCCGCCGAAGCCGCGGAAGTCCCGCAGCTTGTCCCGCGCCTGGCGGCCGAGGAGGTACATGAGGGCGTGGAAGACCGGCGCGGCGTGCGGCTTCACCGCCACCCGGTCCTCCGGCCGCAGCACGGCGAGGTAGAGCGCGGCCAGGATATGCGCCATGGAGGCCGAGGAGGCCTGGTGGCCGCCGACCTTCACGCCATCCCCGCCGGGCCGCACATGGTTGGCGTGGTGGATCATCCAGGTGGAGAGCCACAGGGCCTTCCGGTGGAGGGCGGCAAGGAGGTCCGGTCGGGGATCGGCCATGCGGGTCATCCTTTCGTCGCTCCCCGCCGCACCGCCTCTAGGAGGCCGGGGCGGGGCTGGGCGTGGGAAGGCCTATGTTGGGCGCCGTGGCGGGCGCGTAATCCCCTGCCCGGATCGCGGCCTGGAGCGCCGCGAAGCCGGCGCCCGCCGCATGCGCCTCGAACACCGGGCGCGGGTCGAAGAAGACGCCGATGGGATTTTCCCTGAAGACCGGCGAGGTCCGCATCCATTCGCTCGACTTGTCCCAGTCGCCGAAGTTGTCGCTCTGGAGTTCGACGAAGTTGCCCTCGGGATCGCGATAGTAGAGCGAGATGGTGAGACCGTGCTCCAGGCAGAAGGCCGGCTCGATCCCCTCCCGCGCCATGCGGTCGTAGGAGGACATGAGGTCCGCGAAGCTCTCGTACTCGAAGGCGGAATGGTGCATCCCGTTGTGGAAGCTCTTGCGGTCGTCGTCGCCGAGGCCGGGGGCCGAGAGCAGGGCGATGCGGTGGTTCGCCGCGTCGTTCGTCATCCAGGCGTTCATTCCGTCCCGGAAGTTCACGCGGGCGCCGATGACGGCGCCGTACCACGCGATCATCTCGTCGAGCCGCGTCGTCTTGAGCGTGACGTGGTGCAGGGCGGGGCGGATGATGTCCATTTCGGTTCCTCCTTTGCTGTTGGGCATCAGTCGAGCGAGGCGCCGACCTCGGCGATGAGGCGGCGATAGACCGCGCGGTCCGCCGAGAGCGAGGCGGCGAACTCGGCGGGGGTGCCGGCCACCACGTCGGCGCCGAAATCCCGCCGGAGGCGCTCCCGCATCCCGGGCTGCGAGAGCACGCGGCGGACGTCGTCCGCGATGCGGCGCAACACGCCCTCCGGCACCGCGGCGGGGCCCAGCAGGCCGAACCAGCCGCGCGAGGTGAAGCCCGGGATCGTCTCGGCCGCCGTCGGGACGTCGGGGATGGCGGGATCCCGCTCGGCGGACGTGACGGCGAGGCCCTTGAGGAAGCCGCCGCGGATCTGCGGCGTGATCACGGGCGTTCCGTCGATCAGCAGGTCCACGCGCCCCGCCGCGACGTCCTGCACGGCCCCGGCCATCGAAACATACGGCACGTTCACCATCGGGATGCCGAGGGCGGTCTTCACCCGCTCCCCCACGAAGCGCGGAAGGCCCGTGGCGCTCAGGGTGGCGAAGGTGATCCCCTCCGGCCGTCCCCGGGCCCGGAGCCCGTCCAGGCCGGCATAGGGCGCGCCGGGCCGGCTGGCCACGATGAAGGGCGTGGTGGCGAGAAGGGAGACCGGGGTGAAGTCGCGGTCCCCGTTGAAGGGCACGTTCCGCATCAGCCCCTCGTTCAGGAGGAGGAGCGAGGCATGGGCGAAGAGCAGGGTGTGACCGTCCGGCGGCGCCGTGGCCACCGCCCCCGCCGCCGGGTTGCCGCTGGCGGCGGGGCGGTTGTCCACCACGACGGGCTGGCCCCAGAGGGCGCCCAGCCGGTCCGCCAGCAGGCGGGCGATGACATCCGGCGCCCCGCCGCGGGGTTGCCGCTGGCGGCGGGGCGGTTGTCCACCACGACGGGCTGGCCCCAGAGGGCGCCCAGCCGGTCCGCCAGCAGGCGGGCGATGACATCCGGCGCCCCGCCCGCGGGAATGCCCACGAGCAGCCGGACCGGCCGGGTCGGGAAGGCCGCTTCCTCCGCCTCCGTCCTGTGCGCCCATGCCGCCGCGACGGCTCCCGCAACCACGCTCCTGCGCGTCGGCATGGTTTCCCCTCCCCTCATGTTGTCGCTTTCCCGGCCGGCAGCTTGCCGCCGGCGGCCGGAGGCGTGCCGCCGCGCGCGCGGTCGAGGATCGCGCCCGCGCCCTCCGCGGACATCCCGCGCCAGGCGACATGGCCATCGGGCCGTATCAGGCAGAGCGCCGCCTCGTAGCGGGGCCGCAGCCGCGGATCACCGGGGGCGAGCACCGTCAGCGGCAGGTCCCGCGCCGCCGCGGCGGCCGCGAAGGGGCCCGCGGCGGCGGCGGCGCCCTCCGTGACGAGAAGGGTGAAGCCAGGGCCGAAGTGGTCGAACAGCGAGGTTCCGTCCGCGAGCCACAGATGCGGCGCGCGGCATCCCGGACGCGCCGAGGGCACGTAGACCGTCGCGCTCTCCGCCGGGGCCGGGCTGCCATCCGGCACCACGAGCGGCGAGTTCCCGTAATGCGTGCCGAGGACGAGGCCGAGCGTCATGAACTCCCGCACCTTCGTCATGCGGATGATCGCGCCGACCTCCCGGCGCGTCGCCTCGCCCAGCGGGCCGTCCTCCTCCAGGCCGGGCTGGACCAGGTGGTTTCCGACGAGCCCGTAGTTCACGACCGACTCCGCGATGGTCCGCTGGTGAACCGGGCGCCGTTCCGCCTCGTAGGAGGCGAGCAGGGCCGGGCCGCCCCAGCCCCGGAGCGTGGCGGCGATCTTCCAGCCGAGGTCCACCCCGTCCCCGATCCCCATGTTCATTCCGAAGCCCCCGAAGGGCGGGTGCAGATGGGCCGCGTCGCCCGCGAGGAACACGCGGCGCGTGGCGTAGCGGTCCGCGATCAGCTCCTGCGCCACCCAGGGATCGGTGCGCAGGATCTCCACCGCGAGGTCCGGCAGGCCGGTGCCGCGCCGGATCAGCTCCACCGGGTCGATCGCCGCGGGATCGTGGCCGTCGGGCAGGCGGGTCGCGATGAAGGACCACAGGCCCGCTTCGTCCAGCGGCCCGAGGACGGAGGGCACGTCGGCGTTGACCATCCAGTACATGATGCCCGGCCCGTGCCGGCCTCGCGCCGCGAGGCCGGGCGCGCGGAAGATGACGTTGATGTTGGCCGCGAGCGCGCCCGCCCCGGTCATCCGCGCTCCGATCGCGCCACGCACCGCCGAGCGCGACCCATCCGCGCCGATCACATAGGCACTCCGCACGTGGCGCGTCGCTCCGCTCGCGAGGTCCCGGATCACGCAGGCGACGGCTTCGTCGGATTCCCCGAGCGAGACGAGTTCCTCGCGGAACCGCACCTCCACGCCGGGAAGGGACGTCGCGTGGGCGCGCAGCACCTCCTCCAGCACGTATTGCGGGACCCACTGTGCTTCCTCGGCGTAAAGGTTCGTGCGGGCGCGGGTGCCGTTCAGCGCGTCCTCGAAGCGCGCCAGCTCCGGCCCATCCATGCGCGTCGCGAAGATGATGGTGGACGGCCGGTCCGGATGGATCGGCGAGGCGCGGCGCAGCGCGTCGGCGATGCCCCAGCGCCGCAGGTGCTCCCGCGTGCGCACGTTGGTTGTTTTCGCACGGGGAGCGTAGCCGACGCGGTCGTTCCGCTCGACGACGAGGCAGCGCACGCCCCTGTGGCCGAGCTCGATCGCGGCGGCCAGCCCCACGGGTCCGGCGCCGACGATCAGCACCTCGGGGTCGGCCGCGTTGCTCACGCCCGGCACGGCATGTTCCGTCGGTTCACCGTTGTTTCCTCCCGGGCCGCCGGGATCGCGCCGTTCACCGGAGTGGAGGCGCGACCCTTTCCAGCATTCCGGGGTGGAGCATGCCTTGCCGGGGGATGCTCACAAGATGCCGGTTTGATCGGAGCGATACCCGTATGGTATCGCCCTTCCGGCGTCCTTCTCCCCTTGCTGCCCGGCGCGGCCCCGCGCGGAGGCGGGCGTGGAGGAAGCGCCGTGAAGCTGCATCACCTGCAGGAAGTCGTCGCCATCGCGGAGCATGGCAGCATCCGCGCCGCCGCCCGCGCGCTGAACCTCGCCCAGCCCGCCCTGACCCGCAGCCTCGCCGACCTTGAGCGCGAACTCGGCGTGCCCCTGTTCGAGCGGCACGCGCGCGGCGTCGTGGCGACGTCCGCCGGAACCGCGGTGGTCGGCCGCGCGACCGCCATCCTCGAGGATCTGCGGCGCGCGCGGGAGGAGGTGGCCCAGCTTCGCGGCGCGACCGGCGGGACGGTGGCGGCGGGCTTGTCGACGGCCGCGCATATCGGGCTGCTGCCCCCCGCGCTGAGGCCCTTCCGCGCGCGCTATCCGGACACGCAACTCCAGATCATCGAGGGCCTCTATCCCACGCTGGAACCCCTGTTCCGCACGGGCGTGCTCGATTTCTACATCGGGCCCGACCCTGGATCACCCCTGCCGCCGGGGCTTGCGGGAGAGGTGCTGGGGCCGGGCAACCGGGTGGTCCTCTGCCGCAAGGGCCATCCCCTTGCGGGGGCCCGGTCCCTCGCGGACCTCGTCGGCGCCGACTGGATCACGACCTCCGTCACCGCCGATGCGGCGGACGAGATGGGCCGGCTGTTCGACGCCCATGGGCTGCCTCCGCCGCGCCTCGCCGTGCGCTCGCGTTCCGCCCTGACCGTGATGACCTGCCTGGCGCACAGCGACCTGCTGGCGATGGTGCCGCGTGGATGGACCCGCTTCGCCCTGACGCGCGAGGCGCTCATCCCCGTGGAGGTCGCGGAGGAACTCGCTGCCCCCGCGATCATGCTGATCAGGCGCCACGACCTGCCTCTGACGCCCGCGGCGACGCATCTGCTCGATCTCATGCGGCGCGCCATCGGACGCCTGTAGGACGGAGCGGCGGACGCGAAGAGGCGAA
>Ga0210040_10008282_pt1 | contig 12383 bp, 12 predicted proteins | sample CryGeyCG12114_NA_FD_185462 | JGI IMG/M metagenome (GOLD analysis project Ga0210040, IMG submission 185462) | Groundwater microbial communities from aquifer - Crystal Geyser CG19_WC_8/21/14_NA (SPAdes) (version 2) | ecosystem: Environmental > Aquatic > Deep subsurface > Groundwater | place: USA... | reverse complement strand
GAGAAAAGTTACCCTTTTACCCTGTTACCGCGTTACCCCGGTGCTCGTGAATACCCCTATTGTTCAAAATGAATCGGAGTGCTAATACCCTAAAATAAATAGAAACCTCGCTATGTCTCACTTCGTAGTGTTTCTTTCTTTGTATATTCAGTTTAAAAAAAATTATTTCGTTCGAATTTTAACTTAAATATTCGAAGCATACTGCTGAAATGGAGGAGCAAAAAGAAATCACTGAGACTGATGAACAATTATCGGATGGTCCGACAGTCTCCTTTGATCAAAGCATAAAACCCACCAAAAAGAAAAGATTACACAAAAACCCGAGTAGTCTAAAATCCGGAAGTTCCACAACCAGTCATCATAAACATCCCATATACCATATAGATGGTAAAGTTCATCCCTCGAAACCAAAACAAAAGAAAGAGAAGCCTCCGGAAGCTCCACCTGAACCGGAAGAACGCCCAAGATTGTATTCAGACACTAATGAGAAGTCCGATCGAGAAATTTTCACGGAACGTTTGAATCGACGTATTGCACGAAAGAAAGAGAAACTTTTGAAAAAGGCAAAACATCATAAAGATGGAGGAGACGATGACATGCCTCTTGAAAGGAAACATTCCGCTTTAGCTAATGTAAATTCTTCGGTTGCTGCACTTGTACGATATCATGACGATGGGATGCCCTATGTGGATATCAACTATATGGTTTATAAGCCCACCTATAGGTATTTAATTCATTATTTAATAATGATAAAAATTATGGCAGCTGGTAAGAAAGTTTCTTTGTCTTGTTTTATTGGCGCTCTAAAATGGCTGTTTAATCTTCTATGGCTGTTACAGTCGGTACAAGAAAAAGCACCAGTTTTTACTTGCCTGGTATATTTCCGATTATTTGTTCATCTCGGCTAATGTGCTTCACTTGGTGAGATATCAAAAAACTAAAAAACGTATTTGAAAAAACGATGAAATGATCAAAATAATGAAAACTTTTATCAAATCAGCAATAAATAATTTTTCCAGATCCTTTCTGCGTTCTTCTGGTCAGTAGGAATCAGCATAGTCAGTTGGCATACAACAGTGGACGAAATGTTGTCGAATTTCACAAAAGCTACGAGTTTCGACAAGGAGAATACACGAAGTATTAGTAGTGTTGCAGTAGGAAGTCTCTCGGCTGGAATTTTTTTCATTTTCCAAGGGGTACTTATAGTTATCAACGTGGTTTTAGGTCTCAACGCTTCCATGTTGGCCTTAAGGATTCTCTTTATTGCTGTAACTTGAGAGACATTGCAAAATTACTTTTACCAACTGTTGGTAGCCATTTCATTCAAAATATAGTTGTTTTTGTTTGGCTTCTAGCATTTGTTAATAGATGGACTACTCATCATCTCGCAAGTATTTGTGGCTGCTCTTGTATATTTTACCACAAGTTGTGTCCTCAGAGATAGGTTCGAAGAAACCTTTCTCGAGTATATTCGAGATTATGGAAAAGTTAAAAAGAATCAGGAATTCTACGATGTGTCTATCCTTGTAGACGGTGTACAGGAAGCTGTGAGTGAAACACATACACTATACTCTGTAATTATACCAACTATCTTTCAAATGATATAACAATTTATTTGATTTCGAAGCTTCGATGCTGCGGGGCCCGTGATTGGACAGACTACTTGAACGAGTCAGTAATTGGAGAACAAAGTCGTTTTAATTTCGACGGCACTGAACTAGTGATACCCAATTCCTGTTGTCGAACCTGGTGGCTTCGAGATTTGTCTTGTTCCGAATATGCCCACATTTGGGGAAATCCTGGATCCAGCGCAGAATCCCAGCTACTATTCGAAAGTCATATTAACAACGTGGTGAGCAAAATACTAGGAAACCATCATACTCACACAAAATGAACTCCTGGTAGATTTACAGCATACAATAACAATAATTAGGGTTGCGTAGATAAACTCGATGAGCAATGTAATCAACTGGTGAACTACATAGGAAAGAAAGTGTTTGATATCGCAATAGCTGGATTAGTTTTTGTGGTCGTCAAGTTGCTTTGTGTGCTCGTTCAATTGCGAAACATTTTTAAAATCCATGTGGAAGGATTGAAAGAGAAAGAAGAGACTGCGCAGGCTGGCGGATTCTTCCACTTTAATGATAACCTGGAGACTCAAGACACCAAGTATGGACATATGAATGCAGCCGATTTGACAACACTACCACCGCCCACCGTGCAAGCAGCCACAGAGCATTTGGCTTTAAGGCCACCGAATGAGGACATGATTCGAAGCACTATCAATAAAAGTAGATACAATGATTTCAGGGTAAGCTACATCCTATAGTAAAATCAAATGGGTCTAAAGAGAGAATCTTTTGCGCTAAAGTACTGTGCAAGCCATTTACCGCTTCATTTTACTACATCTAGATATAACCACCCAAACATATTATCACCCACCTGTAAACATCAGGGCATTACACAGTATTAACACGATTACCCTGTGCGGCGTCGTCGTAAAGTTGTCGCAGATTTAAAATGTGTATTCAATCAAGTCATTTTACCACTATAAGTAAAAACAAAAGCTATAAGCGAATGAATACATCGATGTATTGAATTAAATGAATTGAGCTTTGGCATAATGTTTGCACACCCTGCAGTATGCTTGCACATGCCTACTAATATATTTTCCATTTCGGTTGTTTCAATGCTGTGTACAAATACTATTCTATATACCTTGTGTACAACCACTTTATAAACACAGCAAACACGATACGCGATTGATTACTGATTACACTCTCTCTCATCTCATTTACTTTACAGAAACTGTTAATGGCGAAATACTTTTAGCATAACCTGATTAGTACTGTAATGATTGTAAACTGTGTTAATGTTTTACATCCAGGCGAGAATAAAAGATACTGAAATCGGAGACTGGTTGAAAGAAGCTCAAGAAATTGTATTACAAGTCGACGAGCCAGAAACAACGTCAGCAATCCTACCACGAATCAGTATTACTGAAACTGGTTTCAAATACATTCCAAACTCAGCAAAACGAGTCCGAAAGGAAGATAAAGCTATAGAAGGGCCCAGAAAATCTTCCTTCACGTATATCTTGAAAACACCAAATCTACGAATGCGTAAAAGGGACTGGATAGCAGCTAAAAAAGCGCGTGGTGCCAATAATCCCAAATCTTCAATACCAATCATTGAAACAACCAGAAACAGTATTGGTCCGAGGTATCGGCGGAAAAAAGGGAAGTTTTCGGGCCTCAAAAAGAGGAAAACGAAACGGAATAATGAAACTGACGAGGATGGGAATACAATACGACGTTCGAGCCAGGGCAAACGCAGGCGAAGTAAGTACAGTTTATGAAAGGATCTATCATGTGCCTATGCTCTGTGCAATATGCTCTAAATTGTATTTTGTTTACAGAATGGAGGAGGAAAATAATTAAGAGAAAAAGTTGGATTCCCTACTGGTGAAAAATATTGGATGCCAGTTTTTTCAGTTCAGTGTCAATCAGTTTCACATTAAACATTTTTTTTCGCCGCAATTAGAGCAGTATTTTTAGTGTTTTTTATTATTAAAAAATTATATATGATTAAAGATAGATTCGCAGTTTTGAAAAAAATTCATTTTTTCTTTGCTTTCCCTTTTTTCTTCAGGATTTCAATAGCTTTTGCTTTATTTCGTCTCCTTTCCGTCTCCTCTTGCACTTTTTGCGGAATTACTTCTTTTCGTTTAAAATGGATACTTTCCACGCTTGGTACGGGTTTCATGGATTTACTTTGATCACCACCCACAAGTTTTCTTGAGACCTTGGCAGGGCTTTGAGTTTTGTGAGCCATAACTTTCTTCCGCGGGGAATCACCACTACTAATACTGCTTACATCGCTAGAACTGGACTCTTCTGATAGGTCTACAGTAGCCGAGCTGCCATTGCCGCCAACTCTTTTTAACTTTTTCATAGCATTTTGCATCCTTTGACTTTGCAATTTTCTCTTACCACCAGAATGTGAACTGTTCGTGAGAAAACCGTCCATTGTAAGTTGTCTAGAACTGTGCTGAGCTTCGCAGAACATTTTTTTTAAAACAGGTTGCAAAAGTGAATCACATTTGGTTTGATCCCAACCGAATTTTGAGTTGGTGTACGTTCGTAATGCATCTAAATCTGGATTGCCCCATTTAAATGGTTCTAAAGATGAATCCACGGTTGGATCTATAAATGCGTTGAATACTGCTTGGCTAGGAAATCCTGGAAAATACAAAATTATAAAATATGGCTTTCAGATTTGCATAACTCACGAAATTCATTATGAAGGTACAGTACACATACCTGGATGGAGATTCAATTTTCGAAGTTTATCTCTAATTTTATTGATCGGGATGACATCTTTTTCGCTTTTAGCATGTTCAATATCCCACCAGTTTTTAAATGCTACTAAAGAATCAATAGGATTCATACTTTTGACATGAAATTCTCCCAAGATTTCCATAGCAGAAACTGCGCCTACTCCATGTATGCCTTCAGTATAGTCACAACCGACCATCATGCCAATCAAAATCATTTTTTCTCGATCCAGAGCTGCATAAAAAGTAAATAGTTTTAAAATTTATCAAATATTATTCCTACATCAAAAACTGTAGGTACAAATACTCCAAGGTATGGTATCTCTTACGCAAAGTACGGCATATATCGGAGTACTGAAAAAATTCTATTGGTTTTTCTCCCTGGAGAAAAAAGTTTTTGTAGACGCGTTTCCCACCAAAAAGCCACACATCAGAATCGTCGGTAATGGTTCCTTCAGTTAAACAAGCTGTGTCTAGAAATGCGCACTGAGATTCGGCCTCCATTGGGCTTACTACATATGGGACCCCAAATAACGACAGTAGCTCCTAAAATAATTTTTTTAGAGCTATAATGATCATACACAGGAAAAAATTACGAATCAAACCCTAGAAATGCATGTAAGCAGTTTTTTAACAAAAATCTAACAATTTTTTTCAAAGAAACAATTAACTTTTAACTACCTGGGCTTCAACGTTCATTTGATCCGTTATAGATGTCGCTACCCGTTCTTGAACTCCTTTAGAGGCTTGCAAATCACTCAACTCTTTGTTTAGCTTTGCCTAAAAACCAATTTTGGATGAAATCTGTTCCAAATTTTATACTGATTTAAATTGTCTTTACAAATTTGAAATTTATACCTGAGCTTGCATATATTCCATTGATATACTTTTTGTACTTGATGTGGGAATAGATGTAGGTAAACTAGATTCCAAAGGCTTCCCTGTTGCGATTTCTTTGTTTTCTTCCTCCGCAATTAAATCCTTTTTATCAATTTCGTCTGGTGCATCTTTCGCTTTACTCAAAACAGGCAAATTTTCTTCCTTATTCTCGTCTTTCACAAAAATGTCCGCAAAAATATCGTCTTCAGGAGGCGACCGTAACAGAGAGTTCTTATCAATAACTATGCTCAGAACCTCTTCTTTTGTTGGAACAAAGATTTGTTCATCAGTACACTTTACTTCAGTGAAGTCATCTTCTTCACTACTACTATCATCACTAATTTTTTTAAATTCGACAGGAGCTTGCTCACTAAACTTGACTGCATCTAAAAATTTTGCAACTTTTTGTGAGTAACTGGATTCTGCTTGCAGGACACTGATAATTTCTGCGCCATCAGACTTGCTTTTCAAATCTTTTACAGACATTCGTTTCTTGCGTAAATCCAAATTTTCAGACAAGTTTGCCGTGTTTTCATCTTCTGAGCTACTACTACAACTACTACTGCGTATGTCAAAAGGTTGTATGTTTGCTACACTACTTTCAGGCATAATATTTTCACTTTTAGATTCGCTGTTATCTCCAGAAAGTGACATTTGAATTGCAACTGCCAATTGTTCATCCTCACCCAATTCGTCTACCGGTCGATTTTGCGTCGATTTTGGGAAGTTTTTAATGCTTTCTACTTTTTCTTCATCACTACTACTCCATTCCGCAAAATCATCAATAGTAATCCCCTGCATTGTATCTTGTATTTCAACGGAAGTCTGCTGGGTTGAAGTACCAGGCATATTTTTATCACCACTAGAATTTTCTTTACTGTTCGTTTTGATCATCACACAGCCTTTTTCTACACTCCCAATAATCTCATCCTTGCCCTCATTATAAGTGGCGCTTAACAAATCCTCCAAATCTTGTACATGGATGTGTCTCTGCCCCATTTCTTTCTGAACACTCTGGATTTTCTTTTGCAAAATAGTGCGTTTACGTAACCGGTCCATTTGATATGTACTAAAATCTCCCAAATTTTTAGGCATTTGATCTATTTTGCCCCACGAGTTCATCTTACGGGATTCTTGCATGTCAAATAGAATTTCATGCTGCGTCTCTAAAGGTAACGAGTCGAAATGTGGGGATATGATGGTAGAAAAGTTTTCAGAATAGTCTTTCTTATGCCAGTGATTCTGTGTATCTTCTTCAGCACTACTGCTAGAGCTGTCTTCAAAGTCTGCCACGTCATTTGTCATTCTGTCTCCATCAGTTTTACTTGCGGCTTCGAATTTTAATCGAAATTCTTCCAAATCTTCATCAATTTGCTGGTTAGTGTGTTGGCTATTAACAGCTTTGCGTGGACTGGTTTTCTTGGGTGAAGAGAGTTCATCAATTTTAGAGCTCATACGCAAACTAGGTGGCAGAGTTAGTTTCAATTCTCTTTCCAATCTTCGCTTTAATAGGTTCGTAACGAGCTTTTTCCTAGTGATTTCGGATTTTTCTACTGCATCTAGTTTCTTTTGCCTACGGCTAGCTAAGGTTTGCCTTTTCAAGTGGGGGACACCTCCGTCGAAAACGAAAACTGGCTTGACCCCATAATTTAGAAGTTTTAGTACACGATGGAATACACCCAACAGGTGAGCATTTGTCAACGGGTTTCCATCTTTGTCTCTGTACCCTTTCATGGCTTGATGAAGCCATATTGAAACATCTAGAATGAGAAATGGAAAATACGATTTCAATAATGCGTTGTAAATCGACTTTGTTTTTAAAGATTTCGAACGAAATTGAAAGTGAAAGCTAATATTCTTAGTGGTGTGGTACACTAATTGTGCCTTGTGGGTGTAATTACCTAACTAACCTAACGCATCCGTATTGATGAAAAATGAGTAAGAATTAGTGAGATGATAATTTGTATACAAGATTTATTAAGAAATACATCGCGCATTCATATGATAAACACTACAAGACACGAATACACGAGAACTCAGACTCGTTACAAAACTAACTCAGCTAATTACAATTAATGAAGCGCAACACGCAATTATATACATCAAACTCCCATTTTACACCGTAGTCAGATTAATTGAATAATTTAAACAAAAAATTAACTACAAACTAAACTGATAAGCTGGGTAATTTCAAAACCAAATATTATGTTTTCAACGTATGAAGGCATGTTTTTTGCATGCAAGAGACGTGAAATTCCCGGGAAACACAGAGACTGGCAAATTTTCCACAGGCGAGTGAATGCGAATCTGTCTCAGATGAGTATCTCGCCCATTTTGGTGATTACTAAGAACTGCTAACTGCAACATGAAAGTACGAATAGGTCGGTCCCGAATATCTTTCAAAAATATCTGAACCCAACCACTTGGCTCAGAGACTTCTATTACTTCCACTTCTTGCAGATCATTGAAATGTGTTCCACAACGTACAGAGAGTTTACTAGGCGTGTAACTTTCATCCAATTTATAATCAGTATAAATGCAGACATCTCGAATGGTCATTTTTCGGCGGAATTGAATATTTACCAAATGAGGTAATTGCCCATCACTTTGCCAATACGTCTCTAGAGATGGATCGCGCAACTGGTCTACTCCAAACCCCGGCTTGCACGACGATAGGGACCAAATGGCTTGACATCCAACTTCACGAATGAGCCCGGATCTCTCTTCTCGGAAAGGGTCCACAGAAGGACCGGATTTGAAGCGGGGATTTTGAGTGGGGATTGATGGAGTAGTACTGGGCCCAGGGGTAGCAGACGCAGATATATTTGTATTAGTAGCAGCAGCTGCTGTAGCCATGATAATAATCTAGCTGGAAGAGCCGATGAGTAATTTATTTCTAACATCCAGCGGCCAATTCCTTCTTGACGTGAATACTAACAACGTGACGACCAGGAACCATAGCCAACCCAAGTATACGATGTTCACCAGACAATTCGTCGTTTGAATATTCGTTAGCTGAACCAATGATAATGTTTGCGTCTTGGTCCACACAAAGAAATACTCCAATTAGATTTCTGCCGTCTGTGAGTTTAATTTTCAGAATGTTGTTCAGCAAAGACTTGAGAAATTCTTTCGGGTTAGTTGAATTGATTGCATCCATTCCTTGTATCGGCGTGCACTACAATAATGGTATAAATACAATGATGTTAGAAATGATCTTATTCGTCAATCTATCTGTTTTTCTATTTGAACTAAAAACTGAGAAGATGAGAAGATAGATGTTCATTATCATATAGCCGAATATACATACCTGTGATATCTTGATCGATGGTTTACTGACACAAAGGGACACTACTGAAATTACTGAATGAGTGCTGCAATTTGCAAAGTATAGATGATGATAATTGTGCTTTCTAAAATCGATGACATGAACGAAAGCTCGAACCTTTCGCACTTAAATGAAATGATTAGCTTTCACTTTCGTGGAATCCTATCATAGTTAGAAACTGGGAAACTTACCGATAGCCAAAACTTTTCCTCTCAAGGAGTGAATATTCACGTTTCGTCCGGAGGATTCAATTAATTGCCACAAGCCTTTGACTCCCATACCATTTCAGTAGATTTTTAAATGGCTTTCACAATGCCGTGTCCAAGAGCTATTGATACTGATTCGCGGTAATTAACAGAATGGATATCCCTTGAGTAACCGTTTTTAAAAGTACTTTATCAACAATTTCGATTGAAATTTTGGCTCTAAATGATGCAATGAAAATTTTTTACTTGCGATTCAAAACTTTCTATCGATGATCCTTTTTGTTACAGGAATGAAATTGTTGAAGGTTTCAAAACAAGTTTCTCCCTCGTACAAAATTCAATGGTAATTCAAGTCATTCAAGAATTAATGCGGGAATTGGCGTAAGGAAACACATTTGGATATTCGGATATTACATTAGTAGTCAGAAGGCAGTGAACTCAACCAATCTCAAATAAATCGCTGTTGCTGTTTCCAATTGATAACAAAGACTTGCAAGTTCTTTGTTTCCTCCATTGCTGCAAAAAAGTAAGTTCAAAGCGGGAGATCTAAACGGTTGTGCCACGCATTTTTGAATCGCACATGTTTTTGCGAATAAAGGACATCAATTTAACTTGAAATTTATGAATTTAATTTAATTCTTTTCATAAATGGATGTTGCATATTTGGAATCGTCTATTCAAGGGCTTTAATTTGACGTGTCTTTTGTCGAAATCCATGAAGCGTGTTTATATCCGATTTATATCGATTTTGTTATCAAGTCTTATCAATTTAATCGGTGTCAGTGAAGTAATGTTTACATTGATACCAAAAAGTTGTCATTTCCTGTGAGTTTAGGTGCAATAAACTCGTATATATAGATTCCATATCTAACAATTTTTTATTACTGTATAGTTTGGCTTCGAGAGGAAGTTATTTTTTTCAAGTACGAGGTTTGAAATAGAAGTTTTGTGCTTTTAAAATCTTATTCAACAGTTTTATTACATATTGACTTCAGAATACAACATGGCTGGGATCTCGAACCTATCCAGTAGATTTCGGGGCAGTCTGATTGGTGCCTTGATTGGAGATTGCTTAGGGGGCCCTTTTGAAGGAGATGCCCTTGTCTCTAAAACTCATCTCATTAGATATTTTAATCAGCTTCTGGACCCAAAACTGCAAGGTAATCCTACATACAAATTAAAAGCCTTTGCATTGGGTGCACTATAACTTATCTTACTTAACTTGGCAAACATGAGTCAATATTACATGAGGCTTGAACACGCAGTTTTTGATAGCGTTTTGGTGCTAATTAAATTAGCACCTTCTTAATGCTGCTATTTACTGCAATATTTTCTTTCATTTTAACATGCACACATTATAATCCTTTTTTGCATGACTGTTCAAGAGCTAGAGCAGAACACAATCATTTGAAAAAGGAGTGAAGTTTTAAATTATGAACATGACATGATTTTTTTACAGTCCCGTACAAACCATACACAGATGACACCGCAATGACCAGATCTGTTGCTGAATCACTGATTCACTGCAAAGGTTATGACGGCACAGATATGGCTAGGAGGTATGCTGCTAAATGAAGTTTAATAAATTTCAGACTTTTTTTTCACTTGCATTGTCATTTATAGATTTACATCCGAATATTTCAAAGACCCGAAACGGCGATACGGCAAATCCGCTCGTTTTATCTTCAAAGGCATCAAATCTTCTAAATTTGAGGATATTTACGGTCCCGCAAAAGACCAATTTGGTGGAAATGGATCATACGGTAATGGAGCTGCGATGAGAATTGCTCCTGTAGCTCTCCTATTTTGCAATCATCCATCTCTTCTTCTCGAAACTGCAACATTATCTTCCCAAATCACACACGCAAACGTTTTTGGATACAGAGGAGCTATTCTACAATGTCTGGCGGTGACCAAAGCGCTGAAAAATTCTGGTAATTTAGATGCCAACAAATTCCTGGATGAACTCATCTGCGAAATGAAAGCGATGGAAAAAAGTGATATCAGTGAAGCTGAAGCGGAATCATCTGATCAAGATTCTGATGACGATAAAGAAGTTTTGTTGTTCTCTGCTCGGTTAGAAACTGTTAAGAAGTTTTTGAGTCTTCCGAAGCCTCCACCTTTGGAAGAAATTCAACAATTCCTGGGTGTAGAAGTTTCAGCCTTTAAATCTGTCCCTACAGCGATTTATTGTTTCTTGGCCGGGCAAAAACCGATTGACGGATTGAAGGTACGATTTTTAAATATTGCATAACTTAGCCCCCATCTCTGGCCTTTTTGCATTATGTTGATGGCTAAATGTTTATTCTTAATTTTTTAGTCGGAAAACCCATTCATAAGAAGTGTTCAATTCGCCATTTCCCTAGGAGGTGATACTGATACCATAGGGTCAATGACAGGTGCTATATCTGGTGCACAAGTTGGCTTTGAACAAATTCCAAAAGAGCTGCTTCCACGTTGTGAAGACTCAGAAGCCATTTTAAAATTGTCAGATGAACTCTACCAAGTTCATACAGAATTACAGCAAAATAATGCTCAACGAGCATCTACTTGAACATTTTCGTGCATGGTTTTCCTTTCATTAATTCATTGCATCGAGATAATAATATTTGTCGGCCATCGTAAAAATTATACTATTTACTTATCTGGAATGCTCATTATTTATCAGTCATGACTATATGACTAACTTGTTGTTTCAACTGTGTAGCCTATTAAAAGTTTGATCCTCGTTTATGATTTGGGATAATTTAATGATATTTTTATGGCGAGACATTTAGTTACTATTAGTTAGTCTAATATTGGTAGTACAAAGTAGCCTCATTTGCAAAGGCTGATCTGTGAACTGAGCGGCTTGCAATAAAAACAAAAGTCAAATACTTATGATAACGTGTTGTTTAATCATTTTGTATTTATTTGCATGCTTGTTTTCGAGTGGACCGAACTAGGCAATGCAAATTGCATTGCATGCATTTAAAAAAAAATTCTAGAAAATGATAATCTGGTGAAAATTGTCTTATCCGACCAAAATAAGACTTCAACAGGCTCGCGTTAATGTACTAAAGACGTTCGATAGATATTCTGCTTCGTCGTTTATAGTTTTATTTTGCAACATAAAAAGCCTATTTATACACATTCCATGCAAACTTGCCAGCTTTATTTACCTCCATGGTTTGGTAACTGCCAAAGTTTTTTCTTGTCCGAGCTTTCCCGTGTCATTCCGATCGACTGTTGCTAAGTCAGATGATCGAAATACCCGGGTTTTAGTGTATCCATCTAGGCCATTTTGTGTGTCAGTTCAGTTTTTTAAGGCATTAAACTACCTTTTGTACTTGCATCAAGTAATTTATTGTTGTGCATAACCATTATGGGTGGCCGGTGAAAACATCGTCACCAATAACAACTTGGGTAAAAACAATTTATCAATAACACCTTATGCAAAAACAACTTGGTAACCATAACACCTTTATGCAATAATAACTTTATTCAAAAACACCGTAAGTTATTAAGACCGTTCTCGACACTATCACCTATTGAACATCATTTATGCGTTAGGTCGCTAATATTCTGCGGTGAGGGGAAAATAAAACCGCAGGAAGGCGAACGTGCCGCGGTGGGCGCGTAGCGTCCACGATAG
>Ga0210040_10008281_pt1 | contig 12384 bp, 6 predicted proteins | sample CryGeyCG12114_NA_FD_185462 | JGI IMG/M metagenome (GOLD analysis project Ga0210040, IMG submission 185462) | Groundwater microbial communities from aquifer - Crystal Geyser CG19_WC_8/21/14_NA (SPAdes) (version 2) | ecosystem: Environmental > Aquatic > Deep subsurface > Groundwater | place: USA... | reverse complement strand
GCGGACAGGCGACTGATGCGTGTGGCTATGCCCGACCCGCCGTCAAGTCGTCCACGTGGACGACCCAGCCCGGGTTCGTGGCCGAGCTCGAGACGTAGGCGTGGACGCCGACCGATCCCGCCGTCTGCAGCGAGCCGGTCGAGTCCGTGCTGCTGAGCTGCCATGAGCTCGGGTCGATCGCGTCGGACAGCCACGCCTTGGCCTGCACGCTGGCGGTTCCGGTTCCCGTGACTTGCAGGCGGGTGTGCAGCTTGGTGTCGGCCGTGTACCTGGGACCCGTGAGCGTCGTGACCTGCAGGGTCGTCTCGACGCCGCCGACGATCTTGGTGGTGTAGAGCGTCAGGGTCGAGTCGGGCGCCACCTTGACCTTGAGGCGATAGTCGTCCGACCCGACACGACGCCCGACGACGCCGAAGTAGCCGCCGCCCACGTTCGGAATCTTGTTGATCCGGAGCGTCGCAGCCACGTCGACCGAGCTGGACGTCGTCTGTCCGAGAAAGGCGCTCGTGGACCGACCAGCAGTGCCGATGCCCATGGCGCCCTCGCCGTCACCGACTGAGTACGAGGAGCCCCCCCGAGCTGCTGCCGCCGCGACTGCAGCCACCGCCACAGATCACGCTCATGGCCACGGTGCCCTGCGACCGCGGGCGCCGTACGGCGATCGACGGGTTCGTTACCCGACCGTGACCGAGGCGACGCAAGGAAGGGCCGGTCCCGAGGGACCGACCCTTCATGCTTGCCTGCGTCCCGCAGATCAGACCCGCGTGACCTTCAGGTCGTCGAACCGGACAGCGATCGGCTGATTGGTGGCCGAGCTGGCGAGGTAAGCCACGACGCTGGCTCCACCCGCCTGCTGAAGGCCGTCCGTGCTGTCCGTCGTCGACAGCTGCCAGCTGGTGGGCTCGCTCTGCGTCGACTTCCACACCCTGGCACGCACCGTGGTCGGGGCGGTCCCGGTGGCCTCGACCCGGACGTTTAGCACTGCGCCGGTCGCGTAGCTGAACGACGACCCGAGGGCGACCGAGGACAGGGTCGTCTCGGTCCCGCCGACGACCTTGACGAGGTAGAGGGTCAGGGCGCCGTTGGAGGCGACCTTTACCTTCGCCCGGTAGTCGTTGGTCGCGGTCGCGCGCGCCCCGACGGAGACGAAGCTGCCACCACCGTCAGCGATCTTGTCCATCGTGACCTTGACCAGGACGTCGCTCGAGGTCGAGGAGACCGACGACAGCGTCATGGACGGCCCGGCACCCGGCGTGCTCAGCAGGATCTGGCCGGCTCCGTTGGTGACGGAGAAGGCGCTGGCCGTACCGCCCCGGGTGTAGGAGCCGCCCGTGTCCGCGTTGCCCCAGCCGTTGCTCACGCTGCGACCGAAGGCGTCCGAGGCCAGCGGTCCGGTCACGGGCGCGACAGCGGTCACGGTCTTGGTCACCTTGTCAGTCGCCCCGTCGTCGTCGGTGACGGTGAGGCTGACCGACTTGTCCCCACCCGACGCGTAGGTGTGGCTCGGCTTGACGTCCGTGCTGGACGTCCCGTCACCGAAGCTCCAGGCATACGCCGTGACCGCGCCGTCCGCATCAGCAGAGCCCGAGCCGTCGAAGGACACGGTCAGCCCGCTCACCGTTGAGGTAAGGGCGGCCTTTGGTGCCGTGTTCGCCACGGTTGTCACGGTCGTCGTCGAGGTATCTGTCGCCCCGTCGTCGTCGGTCACCTTGAGGGTCACCGTCTTGTCTCCCGCCGAGGCGTACGTGTGGCTCGGCTTCTGTACGGCGCTCGACGCGCCGTCGCCGAAGTCCCATGCATAGGAGACGACGGCCCCGTCAGAGTCGTTCGAGCCGGACCCGTCGAAGGTGACGGCCAGCTTGGCGACCTTCGAGGTGAAGACAGCCTTGGGTGCCGCGTTGCCGGTGACGGCGACCGTCTTCGTCGCGCTGCCGATCACTCCGTCGTCGTCGGTCACCGTCAGCGTGACCGTCTTGTCGCCGGTCGTGGCATAGGTGTGGCTCGGCTTTGCCGTCGTGCTCGTCGTGCCGTCGCCGAAGTCCCATGCGTACGCCACCACGGTTCCGTCGGAGTCGCTCGACCCCGAGCCGTCGAACGCGGCCACCAGCTTGTTCACCGACGAGGTGAACGCTGCTGTCGGTGCCGTGCTCGCGATCGGCGTGACCTTCCTGGTCACGCTGCCGGTCACCCCGTCGTTGTCGGTCACCGTGAGGGTCACCGTCTTGTCGCCCGGGGTGGCGTAGGTGTGGCTGGTCTTCGGTGCCGTTCCCGATGTCCCGTCGCCGAAGTCCCACAGGTAGGACTCGACGGTCCCGTCCGGATCCGACGAGCCCGAGGCGTCGAACGTAGCTGTGAGCTTGCTCACCGAGGAGGTGAAGGCCGCAGTCGGCGCGGGGCTCGCCGTGGTCGTCACGGTCTTGGTCGTCGCTCCGGTCCCACCGCGATCGTCGGTCACGGTCAGCTTGACCGGGAAGCTGTCCACGGTCGCATAGGTGTGCTTCGGCGTCGGCCCCGTTCCCGTCGTGCCGTCACCGAAGTCCCAGGCGTAGGACGCGACCGTGCCGTCGGTGTCGGACGACGCCGACCCGTCGAAGGCCACGACCTTGTTGCTCACGGTCGCCTCGAAGGCGGCTGTCGGAACCACGTTGGCAGCCAGACCGCCGCCCTTGGTGTAGTGATCCTGGATCTGAGCCACCGTCAGGGCCTTGGCGTAGACCGCGACCTCGTCGATCGACCCCGCGAAGTAGTTGCTCGAGGCACCACCCCAGGTGTTGTCCCCACCGACCCGCCAGTAGCCCGAGAAGTCCTGCGCCTGCGTCTGCGGGTTGGTGCCCACCAGCTCGTCGTCGACGTACATCGCCATGCCGTCGCCGGACTGCTGCGCCACCAGGTGGTGCCACCTGCCGTCGTTGTAGGCCTTGGCGCTGTCGATCACGTTGAGCTGACCGGTGTAGGTACCGAAGCGGAGCCGACCGTCGTCGAACATGTAGACGTGGCGGTCGTAGCCGCCCGAGCCACCGAACTGCGACGAACCGAGGCCGATCAGCTTGCCGCCGCGAGCGGTCGTGGTGTTGAACCACAGCTCCTCGGCGTAGGAGGTCGGGTTGTCGACGACGCTGTTGCTCGCCACAGCCCCGTCGTTGCCGTCCAGCCCAACGGAGCTGTCCCCCGTGACACCGACCGCGCTCGAACCACCCTGCGTCGCACCGCCGCTGTAGGTGCCACTGACGGCGTTGTCTCCTGAGTCGTTCGCCGTGCTCCCGCTCGTCTCGTCGAGACGCCAGTAGAGGTAGGGGTCCGAGCCGAAGACCGCCTTGCCGTACGCGTCCTTGGGTCCGACGCCTGCGACGGTGGTGACCGTCTTCGTGCTCGCGTCTGTCGCTCCGCGGTCGTCGGTCACGGTCAGCCTGACCGAGAAGCTGCCGACCGAGGCGTAGGTGTGCGTGGGCTTAACCCCCGTACCCGTGGACCCGTCGCCGAAGTCCCAGGCGTAGGAGGCGATGGTTCCGTCCGGGTCGGACGAGCCGGAGGCGTCGAGAGCAACGACCTTCTTGCTCATCACCGAGTCGACCGCAGCCGTCGGCGCCACGTTCACCGTGCCGCCACCCTTGGTGTAGTGGTCCTGGATCTGAGCGACCGTGAGCGTCTTGGAGTAGACAGCCACCTCGTCCATCAACCCGGCGAAGTAGTTGCTGGAGCTGCCGCCCCAGGTGTTGTCCCCACCGACTCGCCAGTACCCCTGGTAAGGCTGGGCGTCAGTCGCGGGGTTGGTGCCCACCAGGTCGCTGTCGACGTACATCGACATCCCCGCACCCGACTGCTGCGCCACCAGATGGTGCCACTTGCCGTCGTTGTAGGCCTTGGCGCTGTCGACCACGTTGAGGTTGCCGTTGTACGCGCCGAAGCGGAGCCGGCCGTCGTCGAACATGTACACGTGCCGGTCGTAGCTGCTCGAGCTGCCGACCTGGGACGAACCGAAGCCGATCAACTTGCCACCCCGGGTGGTCGTGGTGTTGAACCACAGCTCCTCGGCAAAGGTGGTCGGGCTGTCGAACGCGGTGTTGCTCGCCACCGCACCGTCGCTGCCGTCGAAGGTGACGGACTTGTCGTTCGTAGCGCTCACCGCACTCGCGCCACCCTGGGTGGCACCGCCCGCGTAGGTGCCCGACTGGCCGTTCATCGTCGCGTCGTTAGCGGTCGTACCGGTCGTCTCGTCGAGGCGCCAGTACAGATCAGGCTCGGCTCCGTAGACGGCTGCCCCGTAGGCGTCGCTGGGTGCCTTGGAGCCGGCGACCGTGCGACCGCTGTTGGTGAAGTGGGTGCGCACCTGGGCCACGCTCAGTGCAGTCGGGTAAACCGCCACGTCGTCGATCGAACCGCTGAAGTAGTTGCTCGACGAAGCGTCCGGCCAGCCTCCGAGGTTGTCCCCACCGATGCGCCAGTAACCCGTCGAGGGCCCGGCGTTGACCGTGTCGGTGCGACCCCCCACCTTCGTACCGTCGGCGTAGAGGGTCATCCCCGCAGCGCCGAGGGTGGCGACGACGTGGTGCCACTCGCCGTCGTTGAAGCTCTTCGCAGACTCGACCGTCCGGACGCCGTTCAGGAAGACGCCGAACGCGAGCTTCCCCGAGTTGGTCATATAGACGTGGCGGTCGTAGGTCGAGCTCTCGCCACCGGACTGAACCGAACCGAAGCCGATGATCTTGCCGCCGCTCGTGCTCGTCGTCTTGAACCACGCCTCAGTGCTGAAGGCGTCGGGCGCGGCTTGCGAGGACTGCGGGTAGACCAAGCCGTTGCCGGTCCCGTCGAAGGTCGACGCTGCGTTGATGTCGCCGCCGATGGCTCCCGCGGTCCCACGCGTCACGCCGGAACCCGCCGTGGCGGCGTTGAAACCAGCCCAGTCGGTGACGCCCGTCCCCGAGCTCTCACCGAGCCTCCAGAAGTTCGCGGCACCGTCGCTCAGGACGCTCTGGGCATAGGGGGAGATCGCGTCGTTCGACACCGTGACGGTCACCGTGTCGGACACCGCCTGGTTACCGAAGGGGTCCTTGACGTACAGCCGGTACTTGTAGGTCTGCCCGGGCGTCAGACCGGTGTCGAGGAAGCCCATCGAGGGCCGGCTCCACTCCGAGGAGACCTGGTCGGCGGTGTAGATCGGCGAGGCTATGACCGAGTTGCGGACCAGCGAGTAGGACAGCTTCTCGTTGTCGCGGTCCCAGTTGGCCGGCCAGCTGATCTTGACGGTGCCCTTGGCGTACGACGTCACCGTCGGGTTGATCTTCGACCCGGTCAGGACCGGGCCCAGCTTGTTCGGGGCGACCGACTTCACCGCGTAGCGGACCAGGCCCTGCTGGGTGGTGCCCCCGGCTGTCGGAAACTCACCGCCGACGGCGACGTAAGTCCCGTTGCCCGTGACCGTCCAACCGGCCTGGCCCTGCCCGGTGTAGGTGCCGCTGGCCAGGACCGGGAAGAGCTTCTGCAGGTTGGGAGCGGGGGTGCCCTGCCAGTTGAAGTAGCCGAGCGGGTCGGCCTTCAAGGTGCCGGCGACGGCCTTGCTGAAGGCCTGCACCCAGTGGAACGTCCAGGGGTCGCTCTGGCCGAAGCCGTCGGGCAGGTTGCCGCAGTAGTGCGCGTGGCTGACGGTGTAGATCGCGTCGCCCGCCGGGTAGGCGCTGTAGGTGTCGCCGTGGCAGTCCTCGACCCACTTGGTCGAGAGGTCGCTCCAGTTGATACGGGCGGTGCCTTCGAGGTTGCCGCCGGCGCCGTAGGTGTAACCCGTCGCGTACAAGCTGTCGGAGTCGCTCGAGAGCGAGGTGATGGCGGACTGCGGGCCACCGTTGCGGATCAGGTCGTTCGCCGGGAACGCCACAGACGCTGCCGTGGACGAGTCGACGGCGGCGAGTCCGTAGCCGGGGTTGCTCGAGCCGTTCGCGCTCGTGAACGAGCCCCCCATCACCAGCTTCGCGCCGTCCGGCGACAGAGCCAGAGCGCGCACCAGGCCGCCTTGAAGGTTCGGGGCCCACGACAGCAGAGCTCCGTTGCTGGCCGACGCGGATGCGACCTTGGTCCGGGTCTGGCCACCCACAGCGCTGAAGAGCCCGCCAAAGTAGACCGTGCTGTTGGTGGCGACAATGGCACGCACGGTGGCGTCGGGCTTCGGCTGAAAGGCGTCGATCAGCGCGCCTGTGGACGGGTTCAGCGCCGCGATCCGGTTGCGGATCAGACCGTTCACCTTGGTGAAGGCACCGCCGACGTAGATGCGCGAACCGTCCGGCGAGGCCGTGATGCTCTGCACCGCACCATCGGTGGTGGGAGCCCAGCTGGTGTTGAGGACGCCGGTCGTGAGGTCGTAGGCCAGCAGGTTCGACCGCGCCACGGTGTTCACGCCTGGGGCGGCACCGGCCGGACGAGCGCTGGTGAACTCACCTCCGACGTAGACGGTGTTGCCCACGATCTTCTGGGTCCATGCGACACCGTCGATCTGCGCGGTAGGCAGCGGGTCGGCCGCGACCGTCGCGGGCGTGAGCGGGTTAGTCGGGTCGGGTGGCATCGAGTCGGCCTGCGCGACACCGGCCAGCTGCGACGCGGACACCGCGAGCGCGGCGGCGACCAACAGTGCCAGGCGCTTGCCCAGCCGGACCGCGTGGTTGTTCAACGAGTTCCCCCTGCGTGATGGCGGTGCCCCAAGGCGCGGCGGCACCCGAGACGGTGATTCGGGCTGCTGGCGACGTCGGGAAGACTCGTTGACGACGAAGTGGGAGGAAGACGCGTCTGACCAGGCATGACCGCCTGGGACACAGCTGAACCGAACACGTTCGAACTCCCCCGAGTTAAGCCGAGGCAGACCCCCATCTGCCGCGATCCATTGGACCGCGTCGGCGAGGCAAAAGTTACCGCCCTGTCGACGGCTTCGTGAGAGAACTTGAATTACGGTCCACACATTAATTTTCGATGGTTTGCGCCCAGCGTCATCAATTCGCTGCCGGCGCGGCTAACATGATTTCGTCCTGCCTGCTGGAGCAGGCTGGCGGAGCCCGAGGTGGTGATAATGGTCGCCGTCCCTTCTTGGGCGCGAACGACGGGTCGGGCACTGCGCAAGCGACGCAAGCGTCTGCTCAGCCACGGCCAGCTGGCGACGATGACGGTCCGTAACCGCTTCGGTCGCGCGGCGGTCGTGGGCGAGGGCGACGTCATCGTGTCCCTGACGACCCACGGGGCCCGCGTGCAGAGCGTCGCCTCGACGATCGAGTCCCTTGCCAGGGGAAGCGTGAAACCACGTCGCATGGTTCTGTGGCTCGACGACGAGTCCGTGTTCATGCGGCTGCCGGACTCGCTCCACCGCCTTCAGCGGCGCGGGCTCGAGGTGCGCCTGACGGAGAACCTCGGCCCGCACACGAAGTACTACCCGGCGCTCGCGCTTGCGCTTGCTGACGGCCTGCCGCTGGTCACCGCGGACGACGACATCCTGTACCCGAGATCCTGGCTTGCCGCTCTGCTGAGGTCGGGGCAAGACCATCCTGACGACGTCAGCTGCTACCGGGCCAGCGTCGTCGTGGTGGACGAAGACGGCACACTCGCGCCGTACGACCGCTGGCCTCGGTGCCGCACGACCCGCCCGAGCCTGGCTCACTTCGCCACCGGGGTCTCGGGCGTCTTCTACCCGGTCGCGATGTTGGAGCAGCTCGCGGCTCGCGGGACCGAGTTCCTGCGGTGGTGCCCACGGGCCGACGATATCTGGCTGCACTGGACGGCGTTGCGAGCGGGGATCGAGGTGCGCCAAGTCTCCGACCTGCCACGGCACTTCCCCTACGTGCCCGGGACCCAGGTCGAGACCCTGATGAGCCTGAACGTCACGGCCGGTGGCAACGACATCCGGATCGGAGCGCTCTACGACGGCTCGGACGTGCGGCTCCTCGCCAGCGCCCGGGACTCCCAGTTGCCAGGTGCACCCGCCGGCTGAGGCACACGGATCGCAGCCGGGCGCGACGTCGACGACGCTGTCCGTGCCGGAGGCAGAGGATCGACGCTGCGGGCGACGACCACCATGCCCAGCGCCGTCCAGATGAAGGTGCCGTCGAAGTTTGAGAACGCGACCGAGCTGAAGGTGTGCTGCAGCAGCGTGCCGCTCAGCGCAGCTAGGGTGCCGCCCACCAGTGCACGCTGGGTCGCGTAGCGGAAGACGAGCGCGAGCTGGACACCGAAGTAGAGAGTCGCGAGCACGATCCCGGTGTCCACCGCGTACATGAGGTAGGCGCTCTCGAGGCTGGTCTGCAGACCTGCGTCGCGTGCGACCGAGTAGCTGGACACCAGCCCTTGGCCTGTGGCGAAGAAATCGGTCCAGTGGTCGGCCACGAAGGCGTACGCACGGATCCGGGCGTCTGTCGAGCCCGTGTCGTTCGCGATCCGCCCCGAGACGCCGGCGACGAGCGAAGAGGTCGCGACGAAGTAGGTCGCCACAGCGAGCGCAGTGACAGTGAGGGCTCGGGTCCAAAGTGCCATCCTGGCGCGGAGCACGGAGAAAGCGACGACCACAATCAGGGCGGCCGCGCCGGTCCGCGACTGAGTTACCAGCATTCCCAGTAGGTAGAGGACGAACAGACCAAACCGTACGGCGCTGCTTCGCACACCGAGGGCGAGGCACCCAGCGACGACGAGCCCGAGCGAGAGGACCAGCGGGCTGTCGCTCGTCCCGAACCAGCGCTCGGTCGTCTCAGGGTCGAACCAGTAGATGTTGAGGAAGTCCGCGGCCCAGAAGATGCTCGACCCCAGCAAGGACTGCACCAGGGTCAAGGCACTCTGAGCCGCCATCGTGAGCAGCACCGTGTTCCGGAGCAAGCGCAGCGCGCGCACATCAGCATGGGCATAGGCGACGACCAGGCACCACAGGAGCACCGGTCCGACGATCTGATCCAGCAGCAGGCGTGTCCCACCGCTCCCCGTCGCTCGGCTCGTAAGAAAGGCCGCGAGCGCGAAGACCACCATCCCCAGCTGGACCGGACCGTAGCGCACGACGGAGTCCGCGAGCGGGCCTGGGTTCACCAGCAGTTGGACGCCGAACACCACGAGCACCAGCCAGGTCGCCGGGTGGAATCCGAGAGCCCCTGAGCGGAGCCCGGTCAGGTGGTGGCCAGCCACTGCTGGCACCGACGTCCACAGGACCAGGACCAGGGCGAGCGCCCAGACCGGGCGAGCACGCAGGACCCAGGCTACGACCAGACAGACGGCCAGCCAGGCGGCGAGGTGAGCCACCTCAGTCGCTCGGGCTCGCCTTGCGGAACCGGGAGCGGTCGGTCCCGTACGACGGGCGCGGGTTGGTCCGCCCCGCGACAGCCATGGTCAGGACGGACCCGAGCACCCGGGCGTCCACCGACTCCAGGGCTTCGACGGCCTGGTGCACCTGCTCCACGCGGGTACGCCCGTACCGCACGAGCAGCAGGACACCGTCGGCGAGCACCGAAGTGACCGCGCCGTCAGTCACTGGCAGCAAGGGTGGCGTATCGATCACGACGAGGTCGTACTCGTTCCGGGCCTGTCGGACGAACTTCTCCATCGCCGGACTGCCAAGGAGCTCACTCGGGTTGGGGGGAAGAGGGCCGCTGGCCAGGACGTGCAGTCCGTCGGGTCCCCACTCCTGCGTCACCTCGCGAAGTTCCGCCTCACCGATCAGCACGCTGGTCAGGCCTGCAGATCCTTCGAGGTCGAGGTATTGCTGCAGTTTCGGCTTGCGCAAGTCGGCGTCGACCAGGAGGACCCGACGACCGGACTCCGCGAACGATTGAGCAAGGTTGGCGGCCGTCGAGGACTTCCCCTCACCCTCCACCGACGACGTGACGACGAGTACCTCGACAGGGCTGGCCGCGTCGACGAAACGCAGGTTGGTCCGTAGTTGTCGAAACTCCTCTGCACGGGTGGACTGACCCATTCGCGGGACGAGGACAGGAGAACTTTTTGCCGCAGGTTCAAGGTGCAGCACCCCCAGCGCCGGCACACCCGCCGCTTCAACGAGCTTCTCCCGGTCACGGATCGACCGGTCGAGCTGTTGACGAAGGATGGCCTGAGCCACACCGAGCCCGAAACCAATGAGCAGGCCGAGCGCGAGGTTCAACGTCTTACGTGGGGCCACGGCGTGAGGGTTCAGCGTGGGGCCTGAGAGCACCCGCAGGCTCACCGCGTTCCGGGTCCCCGCGTCGAGCCCACCGATCACCCGGTCGAGGTTGGCGGCGACCGACCGCGCCACGATCAATGAGCGGTCGGGCGAGACGTCGGTGATGCGAACGTTCAGCAGTACAGTTTCCGGCTGGACCGAAGCCGAGATCATATCCATGACGTCTGCGGTCTGGAGCGGCAGACCGGTCTTGGAGACCACCACCCGAGCAAGCTGTTCGCTCTCGACCACGCCGACGTAAGAGTTCACCCGGCGCTGCGCGAACTCGTCGGCCTGGAGCGGCGTGTTCGTCCCGTTCACAGCCGTGGCGACGAAGAACGTCATGCGGGTCTCGTAGGTGGGCGGGGTGAGGACTGACGCCAGGATCGCCACGAGAGCTCCCACCACCGTGATGGCCGCGATGCTCTTCCAGAAGCGACGCAATGCTGCCAGGTGGGCCCGGAGGTCCAGGGGTGGTCGTGGGGCGCGCTCAAGCCCCGTCGCCCTGCTGTCATCCTGCGAGGCGACGGCCTTCATCGTTCGCCCGGTCCCGTGAAGACGACGGTGGGTGCGTCTGTCGTATAACTGAACTCGACCTTGATCGTGTCGCGCCCGTCGGTCGGCACGTTGTAGACGAAGCGACCCGATCCGGCCGTACCAGGAGCAATCGTCGGAGGCAGAGCGGAGACCCCAGGTCCGCTCAGGCTCGACGCCGGCATGGCCTTCGGCCCGTAGTAGAGATTCGCCACCGCCAGGTCCATGGAGATCGCACCCTTCGTCCGGTTGGTCACCCTGATCGTGACGCGGAGCGCCGCGCCGCTCACCTCGCCAGGCCCGTGCGCCTGTCCCCCGACGCTCTCGACCTTCGTCACCTCGACGCTGACGCCGTTCCCGAGCTTGCTGGACTTGTCCAGCCGAGCATTCTTGGTCGCCACAGCGCGCGTCGGGACCACGGTTGCAGCACCGGAACCAGTGGCGGCCGGGACAGACGGCGGTGGGACCACGCTGGAGCCGGCCGACGTGCCTGGGGACGTCGAGCCCGGTGCAGGTGCCGATGTCGCCCCAGACGTTGGAGCGCCGCCGGGTGGTCCCGAGCCTGCGCTGCTCGCTTGCGCGCTGCTTGCCGGGCTCGGTTCATCTGAGCTGGTGCAGGCAGAGAGCGAGAACGCGATGGTTGCCATGACCGCGACCGCGGCCGTACTTCTTCGTGTTGAACCACGCCCAGGCGTGGCGGCACGATGCCGACCAGACATTGTTCTTCCCCGTGTCTTATTGGGCACGTCACCAGATCCCCACTGGTGAGCACGCTGAGAAGGCTAGTGCGGAATACGTTCACCCACTGGCTTTTTGTGCAGCAGCCTGCCCCCCGCCGGCTGGGCACGCCTGATCAGCAGAGTTCGTGACAATCCTCACATGTGCGACACATCATCTCGGCTTGTGAATATGTAACGAAATCACCAAGGATAACGAAGTAGTAACGACGGCGCCTCGCTCAACGGCCGCCGATGCGCTCCCAGCCGGGTGCCGCTTCCGACACCTCCTGGAGTCATCATGGTTGCCTCACCCACGTCCTCAACGGAAGACGAACGGTCCAGAGGCCTCGCCGAGAGCCTCCTGCGAGCACGAACGCGTTCCGCGCAGAGCTGGCGGGCGTTGGCAGCCCTGGCCGCTACGGCCCTCACAGTCCTTCTCCTGGCCGCGGTCCCCGCTCCCGCTCAGGCAGTCGCGACCGGCCAGCTGGCTCTGTCGCCCGGGCAAGACATGTCCTCCGAGGTCAGCGGTTCAATGCTGGATGCGAGAGCTATCGCGACATTCACGGTGCCCGCGGTCCGGAAAGTTTGGCTCGGCCTTCAACTGCGCAGCGACAGTGGCGCAAACGGGTATCGCACCCGAGTCCGTGTCGACGCCGACGGCTCGGTCCTTCTCAGCTTCTCGCGGGTGGTCCACGGGTCCGAAACGGTCCTCACCAGCACGTCGACCGGGGTCAAGGTGAGCACGAGCGACCGGCTTTACGTGCAGGGCATGGTCACCGGCACGGACCCCGTACGGCTGTCCGTCCGAGCCTGGAGGCCGGGTAGTTCGCGCCCTGACTGGGAAGCTACGACGGCCGACTCGTCTGACCAGCGCCTGACGGCTGCCGGTCGGACCCGAGTGTGGGGTTACCTGTCCGGCTCGGCACAAAGCTCGGAGAACGTCAGCTACGCCGATGTCAGCTCCAGCGTCGTCACCTCGCCCACTGC
>Ga0210040_10008280_pt1 | contig 12385 bp, 14 predicted proteins | sample CryGeyCG12114_NA_FD_185462 | JGI IMG/M metagenome (GOLD analysis project Ga0210040, IMG submission 185462) | Groundwater microbial communities from aquifer - Crystal Geyser CG19_WC_8/21/14_NA (SPAdes) (version 2) | ecosystem: Environmental > Aquatic > Deep subsurface > Groundwater | place: USA... | reverse complement strand
GGGGGTGGATCTTCACGCAGCGCATCCCTGGGCGATCGTGTGGTTCGGCCTGATGGGCTCGACCATGCTGGCGCTGACGGGGCTCATCACCAGCCTGTGGGCGGAGAAGTTCGACCACAACGCGGCGGTGACCAACTTCGTCGTTGCGCCACTTTCGCTGCTGTCGGGCACGTTCTACGTGATCCACGATTTGTCGCCCGCGTTCGAGGCGGTCAGCCGGGCGAACCCGTTCTTCTACATGATCTCCGGCTTCCGCTTCGGCTTCCTCGGCGGCAGCGACATCGGGGATACCAATGAGGCGGTGCTGGCGGCGGTGATCGGCACCGGCGTGCTCAACCTGGTGCTGGCGCTGGTGACCTATGCGCTGATTCGCAGCGGGTGGAAGCTGAAGAGCTGAGCGTGTCGGCGTCGGCCCCGGGGGCCGAGGCGGACCACGCTGCGATCAGTGGGTGAGGCGGCGGCGCAGGCGGTAGCGGCCGCCGGCGAAGTCATCGAACAGCTGCGAGACGGAGGGGTGATCCACGGGGCCGCCCTCGCGATCCGCCACCAGGTTCTGCTGGCTGACATAGGCGACATAGGACGACTCGTCGTTCTCGGCGAGCAGGTGGTAGAAGGGCTGGTCGCGACGGGGGCGCATCGCCTCCGGAATCGCCTCGTACCATTCCTCGCTGTTGGCGAAGACCGGATCGATATCGAACACCACGCCGCGGAAATCGAACATCCGGTGCCGCACCACGTCCCCGATGCCGAACCGCGCCTCCACGTGGCGCGGCGCCTCGATGCGGCGGCCGGCTTGCGGAGAATAGAATTCGGACAGGTCCATGATTGTGCTGCATATAGAGGGCCCGGGCGCCCCGGCAAGGTGCGCCGCAACAATGTCCCTTGCTGAACCAGAAGCAGAGCCCACGAGGGGCTTGGCAAGCAGGATCGCTTCGGCTAGGCGCCGCGTCCTGCCGACCGGGCGCTCGCCGCCCATGCGTGCTCTTTTCGCGGAGAGGTGCCAGAGTGGTCGATTGGGACGGTCTCGAAAACCGTTGTGGGTGTAAGCTCACCGTGGGTTCGAATCCCACCCTCTCCGCCACACAGTCCAAGTCTTGACTTCGAGAGCAAATGCGCCGCCGGAATGACGCATTTCTCGGTGGTTTCGCGATAGGTCGCGGTGTCAAAGATCGGCCTCCAAGACGCTTCCACCACTGGCGAGCCTTGACCAACAACTCGATCATCGAGCGATCGGCATCCTTGGAGCAGCGCCTTTTCCGCTCGGCTGGACGAGGCGTATCGCCAGTCCGGTGCGGGTTAGCTTGACCGGTAGTTCAATCGCGACCTCGGACATGGTGGGCAGGGCTTTGTCGGCCAGCAGCCTAGCAAGCTTCTCTGGCTGAACGACGATGCGGATGCAGTCGGCTAGAACGTCGACCTGTTTCACCAGATCACCTATAGCGGCGCGATCCTTTCCGCGGATCTGTTCGGCCAGCATCTTGCAAGCGTCAGTCGTGGCAGCCAACCCGGGTCCGTCGAAAGTTGCGCCTGTCCGGCTGATCAGCGCAAGCGGAGCATCCAGCTCCTCGGCAAGGCGGGTGAGCACCGCGCCCTCAAGCTCGAGGGCCGGGATGCGCCAGGTTTTGCCCTTGCTGCCAGGCTCATGCTGGAGCGAGCGGCTGACGTAGTAGCGGTAGCGGACCTTGCCCTTGCAGGCATGGGTCGCAACCAGGGGCTCACCCGAGTGGTCGAACACCTTGCCGGCGAGCAGGCTCGGCGATCGCACGGTCGCGGCCCGCTGCGTGCCCTTGGTGTTGTCGGACAGCTTGGCCTGAACCCGATCCCATAGCTCTCGCTCGACGATCGCATCATGCAGGCCATCGTAGACCTTGCCGTTGTGATGGATCTCACCAAGGTAGATCGGGTTGGAGAGGATCTTGTAGATCTGACCACGGGTGAAGTTTCCTCCGCCCATCGGGCGACCGGTGGAGGTGATCCGCTCGGGTACTCTGATGCCTTCGCCATCGAGTTGCTCCTCGATCAGCCGAACGTTACCGATGGCGAGATAGCGCTGGAACAGCCCGCGGATCAGCCTGGCATGCTCCTCGACAATCGTGAGCGTGCGACCATCGGGCGCGTAGCCCAGCGGCGGCATGCCACCCATCCACATGCCCCTGGCCTTGGAAGCGGCAATCTTGTCGCGGATGCGCTCGGCGGTGACCTCGCGCTCAAACTGCGCGAAGCTCAGGAGCATGTTGAGCGTGAGCCTGCCCATGCTGGTGGTGGTGTTGAACGACTGGGTGACCGAGACGAAGCTGGTGCCGGCCCTGTCCAAAGCCTCGACCAGTTTCGAGAAGTCGAGCAGCGAGCGGGGTGAGCCGATCGACCTTGCAGACGGCCACGATGTCGATCCTGCCGGCGGTGATGTCGGCAAGCAGCCTCTGGAGGGCCGGACGCTCCAGCGTTCCACCAGAGAGCCCGCCATCATCGTACACCTCGGGCAGCAGCGACCAGCCTTCGGACGCCTGGCTTAGGATGTAGGCGGCACAAGCCTCACGCTGGGCATGCAGCGAGTTGAAGGCTTGTTCGAGACCCTCCTCGCTCGACTTGCGGGTGTAGATCGCACAGCGAACCTTGTTCATGCCGGCTTGCTCCTCTCGCGCAAGCCAAAGAAGGCAGGACCTGACCAGCGGGTGCCGGTGATGGCCCGGGCGACCTCGCTAAGGCTGCGCCACTCGCGCTCGTTCCAGAGCACCTGGCCTCCTTCGCCTATCGTGACGACGTGCACCTTGCCGCCATGCTCGCGGGCAAGCCGCATGCCGGGACGGATGTCGGCGGTGACTGCCCTCCCCGCGGTAACCTGCTCAAGGCGCTGCTTAGCCTTGCGCGACAGCCCGCCCAGCGCCTTGGTCTGCAGCTCGTAGGCAAGCGCCAAGCGCAGCATCTGCTCGCTGACCCTCGGCATCGGTCGACACTCACCCTTATGCGGTAGCAGGTCAGATCACCGCGCTGGTCGAGCGCGATGCTGTGCCCATTCTTCTCCAGGCCGGTCAGCGCGGCGCGGGTGGTGTGCGGCAGCCAGCCGGTGATCCCGATCATCTCGTCCAGCGTGGCCCCCTGATTGCGCTGGAGCAGCGCGATGACCGCTGCGATCTTGCTGCCGGCGCGAGGCGCGGAAGATGCAGCGGCAGGCGGTTCCGGGTCAGTTGGATTCGCCCCGCTGCTCTCTTTGCTCTCGATCCCGAGCGCCGCGCGCGCCGCGTCGGTGAGCCGCAGGCCGAAGTGCAGGTCACCATCGCTGCGCCAGCTTCCGGCTTGATCCTTGGTGTCGATCTCCTCGATCAGCTTGCGGCGCAGCAGCGATGTCAGCTCCTTCGCCGCGCGCTCCTAGTCCATCGTCGCGGTGTCCGGCAGCGGCAGCACGCTGCCGCACTCGTTCATCGCTGCATGCGAGAGCAGCACCAGTTGCAGGTCGTTGAGGCGGGTCTTGCTTGCCATGGGTGGTCTCCTCAGTTCGGAGCAGCACCTCGCCGCTCCCACCACCCACAGCCCCGAGCGAGCGTGTCGCTCCGGGGCAGCAGCCGGCCTCACCGGCCGCAATTCATGTGCACACCAATGCTTCGTTCGCAGGCGAAGTCGAATGGATTATGGCGGCGTGCGCGACGCCCGCATCGCGCCCAAGTCTCGGTAGCGGGGCGGGAATGGTGGAGAACGGAACGGCCGCTACGGAGCGGTAGGTGGGCCTTTCCGCCCATTGGTCAACTCACGGTCAAGCGGCAGCTACGCGCCCCATATTGGTCATTCAGGTAAGAGCAGGACGATCCTGAAAGCCGACGATCATTCGGCGAGCTCAGCTTCGCGTGTGTGCCGGGCGCAGTGGCGGGAAGAATGTCGTTCCCCCTTTGGAGAGGTGACCTTTGAGATAGCCTATCAGCTCAGCATTCCCTTGCCCGCAGCGGCAACCAGCTGATCGACCACGTAGCGGACGCGCGGGCTAAGCTGGGTCTGGCGCTGCCAAACCGCATGCACCCCGACCGGGACGGAGGAATGATCTCGGAGGACGGCCTTCAATGCACCGTTGGCAAGTAAATCGCGGACCAGTGACGCGGGCAGCTGGCAAAGTCCGAGCCCGGCGACCGCTGCCTCCACCAGTGCTTCGCCGTCTCCAATCTGATGGGAGGGAGGAGGAGTGATCCGTCTTTCCTTGCCGCTCTCCCGCACCACCCAAGACAAAGGCGGCCCCTTTGGCGAGCCGACGATGCAACGGTGGGCTGCGATGTCCGCGAGGGAGCGAGGCTCGCCATATGAGCGGAGATACTCCGGGGACGCGCAGATCACCCGCTCCTGAGTGACGAGATGCCGCGCGAACATGTTGCTACTGTCTTTCAGGTCGCCGAAGCGGATCGCCAGATCGACATCTTCCTGCACCAGATCGGTCGTCGCATCCAGGAAGGTGAGCGTAAGACTGAGTCTTGGATGCGGGCGCACGGCGTCGAGGAGGATCGGCAGCAGGACGCGGCGTCCAAACGCAACCGGCATGTCGATGTGAACGCGACCGCTTAGCACGCGATTACTCGACTCCAGAGCCTCCTGAGCAGCAGTGATCTCCTCGACGGCTGACGAGCAGGCGTCGAAATAGGCCTCGCCCTCATTGGTGAGACGCATCCGGCGGGTCGTTCTGTGGAAGAGTTTGAACCCGAGCCGCTCCTCCAGACGCGCGATACTCTTACCGACCGCCGATTTGGTGAGGCCCAGCCGCTCAGCTGCAACGGTGAAGCTGCCTGATCGAGCCGCCTCGTTGAAGATGGAGATTCCCGCAAGTGGGTCCCGGTCGGCCATTGTAGAACTCCCTTCTACTCAAAGTCGCCTCAGACCTACTTTATCGCGATCAGTTCGACAGCATATCTTGGATGCAACGGCGGGCGAGCGGGGCCGTAGCCCCAGCAGACAGGAATGACGATGCACGGCGAGCTCTACACGATCTACCATCTCACGATCGATCCAGCGCAATTTGAAGCGTTCACGGCGCTTGCTGCTAAGATCATCGAAGGTTCGCGCGGCGAGCCGGACACGCTCGCCTACGAGTGGCTGGTCAGCGAGGATCACACGACCGCCCACATCATGGAACGCTACCGCATGGCGGGCTTGCTGTCGCACGTCGAAGAGACGTTCTCGCCCCATGCTGAAGAGTTCCTGTCGCTGGCGACCATCGACAAGCTCTATGTCTATGGCGATCCGACGCCTGACATCCGCGCAAAGCTGGACTCGTTCGGCGCGATCTACCTGAGCCCGTTCGACGGCTTCACGCGCTGACCCTCTGCGACAAGGACAAGGCGATGAACATGCGCAAGATGATCCTGGCGGCCGCGACCGCTCTTGCGGTGGACGGCGGGAACCCCGGCGTCGGCGGAGCCGGCAGTGCAGGTGCTGGGCGCAGACTTTACCTTCCCGCATAGCGTCCAGAGACTTCCGGCAAAGCTGTCGGACTTCGAAGGCCTCGAGATCAACTCGTTCGTGACGAACGACGGTGTGCGGCTTTCCTACTGGGAAGCTGGCCGCGGACAGCCGCTGATCTTCGTCCCGGGTTGGTCGGCAAACGGCGCCGAGTACATCAACGTCATGTACCTGTTGTCCAAGAACTACCGTGTGATCGTGCTCGATCCGCGCAATCAGGGCCTGTCGCAGCGGGTCGAATATGGAACGCGCATCTCGCGTTACTCGATGGATCTGAAAGAGCTGGGAGACCACCTGCAGCTGGGGTCTGCCAATTACGTTGGGTGGTCGATGGGCGCGTCGGTGCTGTGGGGCTACATCGATCTCTTCGGCACCGATGAGATGCGCAAGGTTGTCTTCGTCGACGAGCCGATCTCGATCTATAGTCACGATGACTGGTCCGAGCAGGAGAGACTGGAGGCGGGCGGAACCACGACATCGGCCGAGCGCATGGTCGCGGGTTTCACCGAGCAAGGACCGCTCAACAGCCTCATCACTGACATGAAGCCTCTGGAGCGATCACAACTGAAGGACTCTCCGGCCTTCCTGAACTCGGAGGCCTTTGCGAGCACCTTCATCAAGAACGACCCGGGAGCGATGGGCCGGTGCTTTTCGATCATGTGACCAATGACTGGCGTGACGTGGTGCGGCGCAAAATCGACCTTTCGGCGGCGATCTTCTCCGGTGAAGAGAGCAATAACCTGCCGAGCCAGCGCTGGGCTGCGTCGGTCATCCCGAACGCGACCCTCTATACCTACAGCTCGGCCGAGCACGGCGACCACTTCCTGATGTTCAAAAACCCGGTGAAGTTCACCAACGACCTTCGTGCGTTCCTCGAGCGGTGATAGATCAGATGCTGCCGGCCCTCTTCGTCTCGCATGGCGCGCCCACTTTCCCGCTGACCGACGCGTCTGCGCGGTTCTTTCTGGAGGGCCTGGCTTCGCAACTGCCGGAACGCCCTCGCGCCATCCTCGTCGTCTCAGCCCACTGGGAAACCGTAGGGCCGCGCGTCACCGCTAGCACGGTCAACGAGACAATTCATGACTTCTACGGCTTCCTGGCCGAGCTCTATGAAATGCGATATGCTGCGCCTGGCCCGGCATGGCTTGGATCGCGCGTGGAAGCGTTGCTCCGTCTCGGTGGGATCAAGCTCGATGAGGATCCAAACCGAGGCCTCGATCATGGGGCCTGGGTTCCGCTCCGACTGATCTATGAGGATGCCGACGTACCGGTTGTCCAACTCTCCGTGCAATCCGCGCTTGGCCCCGACTACCACTATCAAGTCGGACGCCTGTTGGCCCGGCTACGTGCGGAGGGCGTGCTTGTCCTGGCCTCCGGCAGCTTCACTCACGATCTCTCGAGCTTCAGGCAATATTATCACGCGCTGCATGCGCCTGCGCCAGAATGGGTCGACGCCTTCGCCGAGTGGATGGTCGAGGTGCTGGAGCAGGGACGGACGGACGACCTGCTGAACTATCGCACAAAGGCCCCTCAGGCGCTGCGCAACCATCCAACCGAGGAGCATCTGCTCCCGCTTTTTGTTGGCCTCGGCGCAGGAGCCGATGGGGCTACCCGCCACCTTCATGCAAGCACCACACACGGCATCTTGCGGATGGACGCCTTCGCATCTGGAGTGGAGACGTAAGCGATCGCACGCCTACAGGATGGCTCCCTCTCCCGCTGCGCGGCGCCCTTCCGAATTGATCAACGCTGAGCGATAGCTGCCGAAAGTGAGTTGGCGGTGCGATGTGGCGGCAATGCACTTTGTGGTTCCTGAAACCTGCCGGTCGGCTGGCGGCCCATAAGCCGAAAAGTGGCACGTCGACGAATGTTCGGTTTCGCGGAGCCAACCAGTAGCGCTGAGCGTCCGGGTTTGGGTCTGCCACGCGACGCCGTGAATGACCCCTCTCCTCCGATGACCAGTCCGAGCAAGATCCCGACGCGCACGAGTTAAGCCTGCGCGCGCTTGGCTATGCCGAGCCGTAATGGGCGGTAGCATCCAGCGCCGGATCAGTCGGGATCATGGCCGACGCGTGGACCTGCGCGCCATCAACGCCGCGCCCGCAAGGATCACGGCGCCAAGCAGGATTGCGCTTGTGGAGCCCGCGCTGTGTTTCGGCGGCGTGCGGAAGCCGCCGTCGATGCGGGCACCATCGCCTGGCGGCGCCAGCACATTGCCATCCGTCAGCGGTGCCGGCTCCGCCTGCGCGAAATAGCGTTCGAACCCGGCCTTGATGCCGCGCGCATTCAGCGAAGGCGAAAGGAAGTGGCTGATCCGCAAGCCCCAGCTCGGCGCACCAAGGACGGTGCTCGCCCGCGGGTGATCCGCGAGCCGCACCACCGCGGCCGCAACGGCCCGCGGGTCCAGTATCGGCGAAGGGGCGGACAGCGCTCTGCCGGTGTAATTTCCCGCATGGCGGATGGCCGGCGTGTCGACGAACGAGGGGTAGACATCGCAGATGTGGACGCCCGGATGGTCGGCAAACTCCGCCCGCAGCGCCTCCGAGAAGCCCTTCAGCCCGAACTTGCTGGCGGAATAAGCCGCCGCATAGGGTGCCGCCGCGAAGCCGCCGAGGGAAATCATGTTCACGAACACGCCACGGCCCTGCTCGATGAAGATGGGCAGGGCGGCATGCGCATCGTTCATATGGCCAATGAGGTTGGAGCGGACGATCTGCTCGTGCGTCGCCATCGGCACGTCCAGGAACCGGCCTACGGCACCGACGCCGACATTGCTGAACCACAGGTCGATTTGCTGAGCAAAGCCGGTTGCCGCCCGCGCCAGCGCCTGTACCGCATCGGCATCCCCGACATCCGTCGGCACCACCCGCACCTCGGCGCCCGCACTGCGGCACCGCTCAGCGACCGCTTCGAGATCCTGCCGGCTGCGTGCCGCGAGGACCAAGTTCCAGCCATCTGCGGCGAAGGCCTCCGCCGCTGCCTGACCGATGCCGCTGGAGGCGCCGCTGATGACGGCAAGGCGCCGGCGAGGAGCGGTGCTGTTCCTGCTATCAGTCATGACGGTGGAATCCTTTGCGCATTTGCTGGGCCAACTGGGTGGAAGCGGCCCTGTTCCCCAGCGGACGGGCAGGCGAATGGCTGCCGTGTGCCGCGCCGGGCATGGCTGCGAACTCTGTTACTGCCGGTCGCCGGCCATCACACCCGGTGCACAATTAAACCTGCAAACGACGATTATCATCGGAACTGCTGCGCCCGGCCGCGCGCTTCCTGGCGGAAACGCACAGGAGTACCCACGCGATGACCAATACAACCCCCGATGCGCCGACGCCGCCAATGCCGGAACAGCAGCAGGAGGTCCCCGGCACGACTGCGGAAATGGACCCGCGCCCCGATCATGGCGAGGAGAGCTACCAGGGCTCCGGCCGGCTCGAGGGCAAGAAGGCGATCATCACCGGAGGTGACAGTGGCATCGGCCGCGCAGTGGCAATCGCCTATGCCCGCGAAGGCGCGGACGTGCTGATCTCCTACCTCAACGAGGAGGAGGACGCGCAGGAAACGGCGCGCTGGATCGAGCAGGCGGGGCGCCAGGCCGTGCTGGTGCCCGGCGACATCAGCAGCGCCGCGCATTGCCGTGCGATCGTGGACAAGGCGGTCGAGGCGTTCGGGCGCATCGATATTCTGGTCAACAACGCCGCCCACCAGATGACCTACGAGAAGCTGGAGGACATTCCCGACGAGGAATGGGACAGGACCTTTGCGACCAACATCCACGCGATGTTCTACCTGGCCAAGGCCGCGCTGTCGCACATGGGCGAGGGCAGCGCCATCATCAACACGACGTCGGTCAACGCGGATACGCCCAAGCCGACCCTGCTGCCCTATGCCACCACCAAGGGGGCGATCCAGAACTTCACCGGCGGGCTGGCGCAGTTGCTGGGCGAGAAGAAGATTCGCGTGAACTGCGTCGCGCCGGGGCCGGTCTGGACGCCGCTGATCCCGTCCACCATGCCGCCGGAGCAGGTGAAGAACTTCGGCAAGGAGACTCCGCTCGGCCGGCCGGCCCAGCCGCGGGAGCTGGCGCCCGCCTACGTGATGCTGGCTACGGACGAGGCGAGCTACATCTCCGGGGCGACCATTGCCGTCACCGGCGGGAAGCCGATCATTTAGGAGCCGGACATGCCGCTGCGTGACATGATCGCGCTGCACCCGCAGGTGGCCGGAGGTCCTCAATCAGAGGCTCGCCACTGCGGCCCGCCAGGCGATGCTTTGCGCGGAGATCTGCACCTCATGCGCCGACGCATGCATCGCCGAGGAGATGGATGTGGCACAATGCATTCGCTCGTGCCTCGACTGTGCGGATGTGTGTGCGGCGACAGGGCGGCTGGCGATCCGCCGCACGGCGCGGAATGTCGAGACGCTGCGGCTGATGCTGGAGACCTGCTCCAGATATGCGAGCTGTGCGCAGATGAGTGCGCCCGCCATGAGCATGAGCATTGCGGGCGCTGCGCCGCGGTGTGCCGTGAGTGCGCGGCTGCCTGTTGCGGGGCAAGTCAAACCGTTCAGTAGCGGCCTGAGAACGGAGCGCGACAATATCCGACGAAGCGTAGTGGAAAATGAGGCGCCCGGCCCGCCGCCGGGCGTCAGGACGCCGGCGCGGCTGGGCGAGTCCAGAGCGCCAGCGCCACGAAGCATATCAGGCTGGCACAATGGAGCAGATAATGCGCGCTCCGGCCGCTCCCCGACCCGACGAGCAGCACAAGGTCGCCGACAGGAATCAGGATCGTGCCGGTCAGCACGACGGACAGGGCGCGTCGCTGGCCAGCAAGCGTGAGCCCAAGGAGGTAGGCAGCCAGCGCCAGATCACGCAGTCCGACCGCGCGAACGTAGAGCAAGGCTGTGAGATCGGTCGTCTGCAAGCCGTAGAAGGCGGCTGCGGGCTGCGGCATGATGACGAAGAAGCTGCCGAGCACCATGAACACGCTCGAAAGCAGGTACAGTACGAGCCGCAGCGGCTGCGTCAGCGACATGTTCTAGAGTCCTCTGTTACAATTCGCCCATGAGATGCGGGAACTTCCTCCTGTCGATCTCGCTCGTCCAGCATGACACCCAGGAGAGGTTGCATGGCTCACGGCGACAACAACGCGGCAAACAGCAAAACGGCAGGCCAGACGCCAGCCGGGCCAGGGCGCCCGCTTCCGACCGGCGGGGCTGCGTGATGTTTGGCCGCGACCACGAAGCGCGAGGCTCAAGCGGCGTTCTGGTAGGCGCGGGGCTGGTGGCTGCGGTGGGCCTCGCCCTATGGCTCAGTCGCGGTGCCGCACGCGACGAGGGTGCGATCCCCTATCCGCCCGCCGATGTGCCAAAGGAACTCGCCGACAGCGTCTGGATCGTCGATAGCGGTCCGATCAGCGCGATGGGGATGAAGCTGCCGGTGCGGATGTCGATCATCCGCCTGGATGATGGAAGTCTGCTGCTCCACTCTCCGACCCGTTACACTCCCGAGCTTGGGCAGGCCCTGGAGCGGTTCGGAACGGTACGACACCTTGTCGCGCCGACAATCGCACACTGGAAGTTCCTTAAGGACTGGCAGCGGGTCTATCCCGAGGCGACGACTTGGGGCGTTCCGGCGCTTCGCGGTCGCGCGCAGGTCCGCAAGTCCGGCGTGCGGATCGATGCGGATCTGGCTTCCGAGGCGCCTGAAGCCTGGGCGGACGAGATCGAACAGGGCTTGGTTCGCGGAGGCGGGTTCGAGGAGGCATGGTTGCTCCACAAGCCGAGCCGGACCTTGCTGCTGGCCGATCTGATCGAGAATCTGCAGCCCGCCAAGCTGACGCCCATCACCGCCGCAGCCATGCGCGCAACCTTGGCGACGCGTGCGACCACGGGCTTGCACGTGCGAGCAGCGCTTGGCCTTGGTGGAATGGATGCGCGGGAGGCGATCAAGACCATGCTCGCGACGAAACCGGAGCGGACGGTCTTCGCGCATGGCGACATCTTCACGCACGATGCTGCCGAGCAACTAAGGCGGGCCTTTGCCTGGGCCATCTGATTCTTGACAGCGACGTCACAGGGGAACGTTGCCGACGCAAGGCTTGCTTCTACCCGCGAATGTATCGGATGGCCAGAAGCCGGACAGGCTGGAAACGGCCCATCGGAGCCGAATAGTAGCACCTTAATGGATGTCCGGCTCGGAGGAGCGAACCAGCAGCGCTGAACTTCCGAAATAGGGTTCTTGTGGCGCAAAGCCGTCAGGGCAGTTTGGCGACCGACCCAGCCATTTGGCTCGGCTCAGTCTTTTGCTTGAAAGCTGCCGCTCTTCCGACAAGCGCAGGGCGATTACCGCACGTACAGACCCTGTCTCTCTCAAGCCCCCTTTTGCGCGCTCAGGTGAGCTTGCCAGCGGCGAGAACGCTGGCGATCTGGACACTCTGACTTTCTCTGTGTACCCGCCCTTCAGCTGCCTAGCACTACTTTGGCAGATTGATGTTGGGGGTGTGGTACAGAGCGGCGCTACAATGTGGGCAGTGGAAGGGTGGCGGCCGAGCAAGGCGGTCAAGGATCGCCTGGCGGAAAGGAGCGCTCAGACCGTAACCGGCATCGGCGAGGACGCAGCCAAAACGGACTCCGGCGGCACGCACCCTGTCGATCTCGGCGACCGCCAACTCCGGCTTGGTCCTTGGCTGGCGGTGCTCGTCAGGTACGCCGGCCCGATCCATGCGTGCAGGATCGCTGGTCCAGCTCTCCGGAAGGAACAGGCGCAGGCTCAGCATCAGCGGCACCTCGCCGCGCGCGAGCGTCACCGACACCATGGTTTGGCAGTTGGCATTCTTGCCCAGCGCCGAGGCGTATTGCGGCGCGACCCCGACCGAACCTTTCCCCTTCTTCGGCAACGCCGTGTCGCCGATGATGAGCCAGCTGTCGCCGCCGCCTACCAGCGCATCGGCCTGGCGCC